>Ga0213872_10001953_pt1 | contig 12576 bp, 11 predicted proteins | sample VelepicomBERX_R2_FD_160071 | JGI IMG/M metagenome (GOLD analysis project Ga0213872, IMG submission 160071) | Rhizosphere microbial communities from Vellozia epidendroides in rupestrian grasslands, the National Park of Serra do Cipo, Brazil - RX_R2 | ecosystem: Host-associated > Plants > Roots >...
TGGAGCGTGCCGGCGGGTTTGCTGGCCATCATGGCCTGCGCTGGGGTGGCCGGCTATTCGCGTATCTATGGCGCCGCCGCCGGCCTGGTGCTGATGCTGGCCGCAGGCGTGTCGGCCATCATGGCCGATGCCCCGGTGGTGCTGTGGCCGATTGCGCAAAGCCATGTGCTGATCTATTTCGGCGGTTGCCTGTGGGCGCTGCTGCTGAGCCTGACGGTATGGCGCATCCATCCGTTCGCGCCGGCGCGCCAGGCGGTGGCGCGGGTCTACGGCACCCTGGCCGAGCTGGCGGCCATCGCCGCGGCCACCGACCTGGACGATGCGGCCTACGCGGTCCATGCCGCCGAGCTGGCCGCGCACACACGCCGCCATGCGCGCTTCGACATCGCCGGCGCCCATCGCGCCCTGGAGGCGGTGGCCGTCGAGCGTACCGAATCGCGTCGCCTGTATGAAAACCTGCTGGTGCGCCTGGCGCGCGCCGGCGACCTGCTGGATGGCATCACGGTACTGGCCGACCTACAGCTGACGCACTATCAGGAGCCACACGCCCGCCGGCGTACCGCCCGCGTGCTGGCCGCCATCGCACGCCAGCTGCAGGCCATGCAGAGAACGATGAACCGGGGTGACGCCATCGCCGCCGACGAGGATGCCCGTATCATGTTGCGCCTGCGCCAGCTGGTGGCGCGCCTGCCCAGTGGCGTGGGTCGCATGCTGCAGCAGGTCGAGACACCGCTGGCGGTGTCGGCCAGTGCGGACCCGGCCGGCTTGAAGCAGGCGGCGCGCGAAGCGGCGCTGCATCGTCATGGCCTGGCCGCCTTCACCCATCGCGTGCGCGCCCTGTGGCGCAAGGCCGCGCTGCATGCCCACGCCGGGTCGGCCGAGTGGCACCACGCCTGGCGCTGTGCGGCCGCAGCCGGCGCCACCTACCTGATCGTGCATCTGCTGGAGCTGCCCTTCGGCTACTGGGCCACCATGGCTACGATGCTGGTGATGCAGCCGAGCATCTCCGAGAGCTGGTCGCGCAGCATGGAACGTGCCGTGGGTAGCGTGGTGGGCGGCGTGCTGGCGGTGGCGGTCTGCCTGGTGGTGCATTCGTCGCTGGCGCTGGCGGTGCTGGTGTTCCCGCTGACGGTATTGACCATGGCCCTGCGTCCGGTCAGCTATGGCTTGTACGCCACCTTCCTCACGCCGGTATTCGTGCTGGTGGCCGATGTGGCGGGTGACCCGGCCCATCAGTTGTCCAATGCCGCGCTGCGCGCCGGCAACAACGTCATCGGCGCGGTGGTGGCGGTGCTGGCCAGTTACCTGTTCTGGCCACGCCGGCAACAGACCGATGCGCATGCACAACTGATGCGCATGGCCCAGCTCAACCTGGCCTACCTGGTCGACGCCGTGGCCGCCGACCACGACCCGCAGCAAATGAAGCGCATGCACGCCCATCGCCGCGACGCCTGCGTGGCCAATGTCGAGGCCGGCCTGCTGCTGCAACGCATGGCGCGCGAGCGCAGCCGGGCCGAGCACGACCAGGCTGCAGGCCGCACGGCCGTGGCGCTGTCGCGCCGTCTGGCGGCGGCGGCCAGCCATTTGTGGGCGCATCCGCAAGCGCCCTGCCCCGGCCTGCTCGACTGGTTGCGCGCCCTGGCGCTGGCCCTGGAGGCGCATGACCTCGCCGCCCTGCAGGACTTGCCGCGTCGTCGCCCGGCGCCGGTACACCTGGCCCAGGCGGCCGCCGTGGAAACCGCCTGCCTGCTGGTGGCAACCCTGGCAACAGGCGAGGCGAAGTAAGTTATCCACAGACGGAAACAAAATCCGCCTGCCCTGTTCGAACCGGAAACCGCTGCGGCCGGCCCTGCTGGCCCCGGCACCGATCATTCCGGACCGGAAAGGGTGTGCATGAACCTGGATTTTCTCTACAACATCAACGAGGGGCCGTTACGCTCCGCACTGATCGTGTGCGCCGCCGCGCTGGTTGCCCTGGTGCTGGCGGTGGCCCTGCATCGCGTCGGCATCCTGCTGGTGCGGCGGCTCGCGCGCGGCCACGCCTTTACCACCATGGCGACCCAGGTCGCCTTCAACGCCAGCCGGCTGTGCGTGATGCTGTTCATGCTGCGCCTGGTGCTGACCGGCGCGCCCGACAACACGCCGGGACTGACCACGGCGTCCTACCTGTGCTCGATTGCGCTGATCCTGGCACTGACCTGGTTCCTGATGCGTTGCGTGAAATCCGTCAGCGCCACGGTCATCAATCTCAATCCCTATGATGTGGCCGACAACCTCAAGGCGCGTCGCATCCTCACGCAGACGCGGGTGCTCTCGCGCAGCGCCTATTTCCTCATCGCCCTGCTGGGCTTGTCTTTCGTATTGCTGAGCTTGCCGGGGGCGCGCCAGTTCGGCGCCAGCCTGCTGGCCTCGGCGGGGGTGGCCGGCATCGTCGCCGGTATTGCCGCCAAGCCGGTGCTGGGTAATTTCTTCGCGGGCTTGCAGATTGCGTTTTCGCAACCGATCCGCATCGATGATGTGCTCATCGTCAAGGGCGAGTGGGGACGCGTGGAAGAAATCACCGGCACCTTCGTCGTGGTCAGGATCTGGGATGAGCGACGCATGATCGTGCCGCTGCAGTGGTTCATCGAAAATCCCTTCGAGAACTGGACCCATACTTCCTCGACCATCCTGGGCACGGTGTTCCTGTGGCTGGATTTCTCGGTGCCGGCGCAGGCGGTGCGCGCCGAGTTCGAACGCTTCTGCAAGATCCAGCCGCTCTGGGATGGGCGGGTCTGCGTGATGCACGTCACCGATACCAGCGAACGCACGATGCAATTGCGCCTCTTGGTCTCGGCGCGCGATTCGGGCAGCGCCTTCGACCTGCGCTGCCTGATCCGCGAGCACATGATCGCCTTCATCGCGCGCGAGTATCCCCATGCGCTGCCGCGCCTGCGGGCTCAGGTGATGGAAAGCGAGGGGAACGGCGAGGCCGTGGCGGGCGCGACGATGCCGTGAACACGGCCTGGAAAAAGGCAGGCGGGCCACACTACCGGCGACCGAGGGGAGAGACTGTCGCTTTCGTGGGCCCGCCTGGGGGGAGACTGGCGCACCGGGATCACCGGTGCGGATGACACCAGACGCTGATGGCGCCGGGTATCGTAGGGTAAAGCAGATTACAGGGCGCGGCCGTTGGAGTTGCTCACAGCGGTGCCGTTTTCACGTGCCTGCTGCAGTTCGTCTTGCACTTGCTGACGGGTCAGCGTGGAGTGGAAGGGCTTTTCCACCGGATATTGCTCGGTGACGATCATTTCGCCATTGGCGCGGGCTTGTTGCAGTTCGGCGCGCACATCGGCACGGGTCTTGGTGGAGACGAAAGGCTTGTCGGCCGGATATTGGTCGGTGACCAGCACTTCGCCATTGGCGCGAGCTTGCTTGAGCTCAGCAACCACCTGGGCGCGGCTCTTGGTCGAGACGACCTTGGTTTCGGGAGGATACGGTGCTTCGGCCAGGGCGGCGCCAACGGCGCTGGTGAGCAACAGGCCTGCGAGCAGGTTCTTGGCAATGTTCTTGGTGTTCATGATCTTTTCCTTGTGAGAGGGAGGATGTGCACTTCAGCCCGTTCCATCGGTGTTGGATCAGTCGCTGTGTGCTGTCATCGTGAAACCAAGTTTAAGGATCACCGGCGCCAAGAAAAAGGATCCAAACCGGAATACATCATTCCAGAATCCAGAACAATCAGTTTTTTCGTACCAAAATTGGGTTTTTGACATTGCACTTGCACATGGGGATGACCGCAAGAAATGCAATGCCAGGGCGGGAAAGTATGGTCTAAGTGGTTGAAAAATAATGATAAATTCGAATAAGCTGAAAATTCCTGGCCATGGCCGGCATGTGTTGTTTTGCAGTGCCACAAGGTATTTCCTATCGCCTTGATACAAAATGACAATAACTTGTTCAATGTATTTGATAAAGTCATTCGACGTATCGTTATATCCAGAAAGTAATAGCGATAGGCAGCCGGCGGCGTCCTGCGCCCGCTCCTGAAGACGCTGTTCAGGGGCGTATCGGCGGGCGTGCACCGATGCCCAGCACCGGTGGCAGCGCCTCGGTCAGCACGTCGATCACGGCACGCATGCGCTGCGGCATATGGCGCATGGGGGGCCACGCCAGATGCATGTCGATGGCGATATAGGATTCCTCCTCCATGAGCTTGACCAGCCGCCCCGCCTTCACATGCGGCGCGCTCAGCCAGCAGGGCAGGCGTGCCAGTCCTGCCCCGGCGACAGCAGCGGCGGTGATGGCGTCGAGATCGTCGAAGCGCAGCCGGCTGGCCACCGGCGCGGCGCGCACCCTGCCCTCTTCATCGCGGATCGGCCAGCCGGCCTCGCCTCCGTAGAGGATGGCGTGATGCTGCGCCAGCTCGGCGAAACGACGCGGCCGGCCATGATGGGCCAGGTAGGACGGTGCCGCGCATAGCATCAGGGACTGCACCCCCAGCTTGCGCGCCACCAGGTTGCTGGTGTCGTTGATCGGGCCGCTGCGCAGGACCAGGTCGATGCCCTCCTCGATGAGATCGACGCGGCGGTCGGTGAAGGAGGCGGCAATTTCCAGGCGCGGCCAGCGCCGTGCCAGTTCCACCAGCAGGGGCGCCACGCAATTGCGGCCGAACAGCACCGGCATGCTGATCCGCACCCGTCCGGCCGGTTCGCCCTGCTCGGCGCCGACCTGGGCGGCGCCGCTCTCCAGTTCTTCCAGGGCGCGCAGGCAACGCTGGTAGTAGGCGCGCCCTTCCTCGGTCAGGCTCTGGCTGCGGGTATTGCGATGGAACAGTCGCACCCCCAGTCGTTGCTCCAGTCGCGCGATGCTCTTGCCCACCGCCGAACGCGACAGGTGCAAGCGCTCGGCGGCGCGCACGAAGCTGCCCGCCTCCACTGCCTGGATGAAGACCGCGATGCCGTTGAAACTGTCCATGCCCCTGCTCCCTTGATGAAAACCCGGCCCGATGATGCCGCAATGGCTTGCCACGATTGTAGAAAATAATTCGCCATTCAAGCGAAAAATCACCGCCACCGGTGCATTCACTTCCTCAATAGACTGCTCGCTCCTGCTCCGCTTCGGAGCCGCCCTCACAAGGAGATCCCATGCAACAGCAAATGCGCCGCTGGCGCCTAGACCGGTTCGGCAAGCAGCACCTGACCATGGAGACCGTAGACATCCCGCGCCCCGGTCGCGGCGAGATCCTGGTACGGGTAGCGGCGGTGTCGCTGAACTATCGCGACAAGATGAATATCGACAGCGGCAGTGGGGGTGCCCTGGTCACCCCACCGCTGACCCCCGCCTCGGACATGGCCGGTGAAGTCGTGGCCGTGGGTGAGGAGGTGAGCCGCTTCGCCGGCGGCGAACGCGTCATCTCCACCTTCTGGGGCGGCTGGATCGATGGTATCTGGCCTGAGCACGCCGTGGCACTGGGTGCGCCGGGCCCGGGCATGCTGGCCGAGTATGTCGTGCTGCACCAGGACTGGGCCGTGGCTGCCCCGGCCGCACTGGACGATGTCCAGGCCAGCACCCTGCCTTGCGCCGGTCTCACCGCCTGGGCCGCATTGATCGAGCATGGTCACCTGCATGCGGGCCAGACCGTGGTGGTGCAAGGCACCGGCGGTGTCGCGCTGTTCGGTCTGCAGCTGGCGCTGGCGCATGGGGCGCGCACCATCGTCATCTCCGGTGACGATGCCAAGCTCGAACGGGCGCTGGCCCTGGGAGCGACCCATGGCATCCATCGCCTGCGTCAACCCGAATGGCATCATGTCGCCCGCGAGCTGACCCAGGGCCGGGGCGTGGATCATGTGCTGGAGATCGCCGGTGGCGACAACCTGGATCGCTCTCTGCAGGCGTTGAGACAGGGTGGACGCGTGTCGCTGATCGGCCTGCTGGGCGAGGCCCGCGTGCAGGCCGCCAGCCCGCCGCTGCTGCTGGGGCGGCACGTGGTGCAGGGCATCGGCGTGGGCCACCGGCGCGCGCTGGAAGACCTGGTACGGGCGGCCGACCAGCTGGCCCTGGCACCGGTGATCGATGAACAGTACGGCTTCGCACAACTGCCGCAAGCCCTCGATCACCTGGAGCGCGGGCCCTTCGGCAAGCTGGTGCTGCGGCTGGACCGCTGATCAGTCGCCGTTGCCGGCGGCGCGGATGCCGGCGCGCTGCGCCATCACCCGGGCCAGCACCTGCGTGCCGGCGCCGAAATCCTGCAGGTCCATCGCCTCGTCCGGGTTGTGGCTGCCATGGGCATTGCGCACGAACAGCATGGCGGTGGCGATGCCCTGGTTGGCGAACAGGGCCGCATCATGCCCGGCGCCGCTGGGCAGGCGGCGATGGGGCAACTGCATTGCCTCGATCGCTGCTGCCAGCGCATCCTGCAGGCCGGCATCCATCTGCGCCGGCTGGCTGCCGGTGCGTTCGCCCAATTCGAAGCGCACGCCGTGGCGCGCCTCGGCCTGGCGCACCGCTGCCAGCAGATGCGTCTCCATGCGCTGCAGGCTGGCCGTGCTGCGCGAGCGGATATCGACGCCGAAGCTGACCAAGCCGGCGACCTTGCTGATATCGGCTTGCGCCGCATCGGTAGAGACCTGGCCGATGGTCAGGGTCAGCTCTTCGCCGGCGGCTTCCATGTCCGCCCAATCCTGTTGCAGGCGCGTGATCACCTCGGCCAGCGCGACCACGGCATCGTGGCGGTGGCTGCGCGGGGTCGCGCCCGAATGCGCATACTCGCCCAGCACGCGCGCATGGCGATAGCGCAGGCTGCCGCAGATGCCGGTGACCACGCCCAGCGGCTCGGCGGCCTCCACCAGCACCGGCCCCTGTTCGATATGTAGTTCCAGGAAGCAGGCAATGGTCACAGCCGACAGGTGGGCTTGGCCGGCGGCAATGTCTTCAACACGACCGCCACAGGCCTGCAAGTGCTCGCGCAGGCTGCGGCGGGTATCCAGGCGCAGGATCTCCAGTGCATCGGGTGGCAGCAGGCCGAAGGCCGACTTGCTGCCGATATAGGAAACCGGGAACCAGGCGCTCTCCTCGGCACGCACCCCCATCACGGTGACATCGCATTGCGGCTGCACACCCGCGGCCACCCATCCCGCCAGTACCGCCAGCCCGGCGACCACACCGGCCGCGCCGTCGTAGTTGCCGCCACGCGGCACCGAATCCAGGTGCGAGCCGGTCATCACTGCCGGCGCGCTGCGATCGCGGCCCGGCAGGGTCAGGTAGAGATTGCAGGCGGCGTCGGTGCGTACTTCCAGTCCCAGTGTGCGGGCAGTTTCGGCCATCAGGGCGTGGGCGCGTTCTTCGCCGGCCCCATAGGTGTCGCGGGTGACGCCGGTATCGGGGCCATGCAGGGCGTCGTTATCCTGGCGTAATTGGGCGAACAGGCGCGCCGCCAATGGCAGGTCGGGCGCGATGTCGGAGGGAGTGGAGCGGGTGTCCATGAGGTCGTGTGAGATGAGCGTCGATGTCGATGCAGGAAAACCAGGCCTATTGTGTAGCAAAAGCCAAGCCAGCACTCGCCCCGTCTTGCTTGTGCGCATACGGCGGTATGTCGTGGTCGGCATCGTCGCACAGCAAGTCGCGCCATCGGCGAAGCGCAGAATCAGCGCTTGTCTGACATGACGCGGCCGTCTGCCTGCCTATAGTGGTGGCTCGGACAGGCGAAACCCGTTCGCCATCCCGCTTACAGCCAACGACAGCAAGGAGGTAGAAAAATGAAAGCACGTCATATTCTGATTCCGTCCCTGTTCCTCGCCCTGGCCGGCAGTGCCATGGCCCAGTCCGCCGCACCGGCTGCGGCCACGGCGGGAACGCCATCGCCTGATCACTTCGTGCAGAAGCGCCAGGCCGATGCCGACGCCAAGGCCCAGTACAAGCAACAGAAGAAGGCTGCCAAGCAAGAGTACAAGGCCGACCGCAAGGCCGCCAAGGCCCAGCTGAAGCAGGAGAAGGTGGACTCCACCGCCCAGCGCAACGAGGCACTGGCCACCTCCCCTGCCGCCAAGACCGACAACAGCCACTGATCCCGGTGGTGTGGGCTGAACGATACCCCGGCTGCGGCCGGGGTATTTTTTTGTGCGGCTCGCTAGCGCGTGCACCTCTTGCCGCGCGGCAGGGCCGGCGCGACTTCCTGCTCTCGGATGATGCCAGCTTAATCAACGGCATCGAGCTCTTCGTTGATGGCGGCATGGCACAGGTCTGAGTGGCACTGCGCTGGCCGTAGAAACGACAAAGCCGGCTGCGTGCCGGCTTTGTCGTTAGTGTCATTTCCTTGCGACCTCAGTTGCGCCCCCACCGCCTCCACCATCTTCCCTTCCAAGGGTGTCCAAGGAAATTCAGAAAACCGCCTAAACCCCGCATGGTTAGGCGGTTTTTTGTTTTCCGACGTTCAGAGCCGTCCATTCGCAATGCTAACTGCATGCTTCTCATCGACTGCAAAATAATCGACGAGAGTTAGCCCCGTATTTTGTAAATCGTGAAGATAGGCGTTTCTAATGTGAGAGACCTTTTCAAAGAGCCTACAGTGCTTGCCGAGGATGATGCCTAGCGTACGAGCGAGTTTAATCCGTTGATTTTGGGTCTGGTGGCCGAGCCAATCTTGCATTTCCGGACGGCCAAATTCATCGGTCAGAATTTTTGTTGTGAATCCTTCCAGGAACTGTCCAATCTTCGCAATAATCCCAGTCGCTAATAGACGTGCGAAGGTCAGAGAAAAAACCTTTCGCCAGACCGAGTTGCTCTTCTGTTCGTGCCACTGTGGCACGGATGATCATTTCTAGTGATTTTGTCATAGCGTACTTCAAATGATTCGACTACGCCGGCCACAAGTAGTCGGACATCAAAGAAGATCCAGCCTGTTGGTGTAGGGCTGCCACGAAGCAGCAGCATGGCACAAATTATACGCTCAACAGGAACCTGAGACCGCGCCATCAGGGGTGCTATTTACAGAGTACTAGACGGCTTTGACGCGGGGAATATTCATTCATCCCAGATTTTTTCAAATACATATTCCTTGTGTGAGATTGGAAAAGTAAGTACTCCAACTCGTTGTTTAACGCTCACCAAGGAATACGCATGTTAAACCTTCGCATTATTCTCATTCTCAGCATCGTGGGAAACGCCCTGCTGACACTCCTGTTCCTGACCGACAAAGGTACCGCATGAGTCTTTCGTGCCCTGTCTGTCACTCCCTAAATTTGCTCCCTCAACAGCGCAAAGAGCGGCACCGAAGCAAGGTCGGCGACACGGCAGGTGTTGGAGCTGATCACTTCGCCGCACTGGCAGAAAACGAAATCGGGGCTCGCACCGAAACGTCTATGCGTCAAATGGGGTTCGCCCGAAGCATATTGGGAAAAGCCCTCTTGGCGCAGTTCACAGGTACCACTGCCAATTGTCGGACAAGATCACCGATCTGCCATACGGTCGATGCCCGGATCCTAAGTACCTATCGCTGCGCCGACTGCAACTACACATTCTCCAGTTAATGCTCCATTTTTCGCGCTCCCCACAGCCCGTCTCACGACGGGCTTTTTCATTCTAGAAAGGAAATCACCATGGCACACCTGATCGAATCGATGGCCTACGCCAATACCACACCCTGGCACGGCCTGGGCAATCAGCTCTCGGCTAAATCCCCCCTCTCCGTCTGGGCAAAGCAGGCTGGCATGGAGTGGAATATCCAGGAGTCTCCTGTCTACTTCCAACCTGGCGAGAACGCGGACCACTGCGCATTCGACGATCAGAAAGTTCTCTATCGTTCTGATACTAGGGCTGCTCTCTCTGTTGTCTCGCAGCGGTTCCAGGTGGTACAGCCTCGCGATGTGCTGGAGTTCTACCGTGATCTGACCAAGGCGCATGGTTTTACCTTGGAAACAGCTGGTGTCCTCAAAGGCGGCCGTAAGGTGTGGGCGCTTGCCAAGACCAACATGACCGCCAATATCAAGGGAAATGACACGATGAATGGCTATTTGCTCCTGGCTACCGGATGCGATGGTACGTTGGCCACAACAGCGCAATTCACCAGTATCCGGGTCGTGTGTAACAACACTCTGGCCGTCGCACTCAAAGACGGCAGTGCCGCAGTAAAAGTCCCTCACTCCACCACCTTCGATCCGAAGGCCGTTAAACGCCAACTGGGACTGTCGTCGTCCTCGTGGGACGACTTTGTCTACCAAATGAAGAGACTCTCGGAACGCAAACTGAAGTACGCTGAGTCCGATGCCTTCATTACTCAACTTTTTGCCAATCCCCAGGAGAAATTCACCAACGAACGCGCCATGAAGAAAGTACGGGAGCTGTATGTCGGCCACGGCCGAGGGGCGGAGCTGTCTTCCACCAAAAACACTGCTTTCGGTCTCCTCAATGCGGTGACCGAGTTTGTGGATCATGAACGACGTGCCAGGAGCACGGACTACCGCCTGGACTCTGCTTGGTTCGGTACAGGCGCCAATCTGAAGAATGATGCCCTGGCTCAAGCCATCGCCCTGGTGAGCTGAACCTTGATCTCAACGACATAAAGCCCGAGCCAAGTGCCCGGGCTTTTTTCTTTTCTGAAAGGAGTGCTATGCCTGTACCAAATGTGCAATCGACCAGGCGTCACAGCCGTGCAGCCTTAAGACTGGTCAAGACCCGGGACCTGTCTCAAGAAGAATGGCTATCAGTGCGGCGCCAGGGCATCGGAAGTTCGGATGCCGCTGCGGCGATTGGATTGAATCCCCATCAATCCATGCTGGAGCTGTGGATGATCAAGACGGGGCGTGCCCATCTGCTGCCTCACTCCGATCCAGGAAACCGTACCAGTGCAACCTATTGGGGCAGTCTTCTGGAACCTATCGTGGCCGCTCACTATGCGCACGAAACTGGCAACAAGGTACGCAAAATCAACGCGGTCCTTCAGCATCCCGATCCTGACAAGGCCTGGATGCTTGCCAACATCGATCGCGAGATCCTGGGAGCGTCTGATGTCCAAATCCTGGAGTGCAAGACCGCCGGTGAATTTGGGGCTCGGATCTGGCGTGAAGGCGTACCTGAATACGTGCAATGCCAAGTCCAGCACCAGTTGGCGGTGACTGGTAAAGAAGCTGCCGATGTATGTGTACTGATCTGCGGGCAAGAAATCCAGATTCACCGGATTGACCGTGATGACGGGCTGATCGAAGGATTGATCAGGCTAGAGCGTGAGTTCTGGCATTACGTCGAAAGGGACATTCAACCACCTCCCGATGGGTCGGAGTCGGCGGACCGCGCCTTGCGATCGTTGTACGCGTATGACTATGGCGATGTAGCGGATTTCCGAGACAACCGCGCTATGTCGGCCGTCTTTGCGGATCTGCAGGCCATTCGGGAAGAAATTGCTATCCGCGACAAGATCGAACAGCAACTGAAGCAAACCATCCAGCAGATGATGGGAAGCTCCAGTCGAGCGCTTTTCGAGACGGGATCAGTCTCCTGGAAACGCAGCAAAGACAGCATCCAACTCGATACCAGCCGACTGGAAGCCGATCATCCAAATCTGGTCAAAAGCTATCTCTCTCCCAAAGCCGGCAGCCGCCGGTTCCTTGTTTTCCCCTGATCGCCAGGCATCTCCGGATGCCTGGCTTTACCTTTTTGGAGCTTCCCATGATCAAAGGTCTATGCATTACCCCGCCTGTTCTCGGGCGAATTTCAATTGGCAAGGTGGTAGAAAAAAACGGCCGGCGGCTACCGGAGAAGGACGACCAGTTTACCGTCACCAGCCAGGTGCAAACACCGGATGGCTGGGCGCCCCACCCCCTCGATGCGGTCTATCGGGCAGCTTCCCCCGGCAATAAGCTGCGCGCCATTCCAGTCACGGTCATGTTCGGTCAGCCTGATCTGAACCTGCGCACATCCTACTGCTTCTTTGACCGACATGCCGGCAGGCCGCTGTGCAATGGCAACGGAGTCACATGCAGGCGGCTCACGCACGAGGGGATTGTAGATCTTCCCTGCCCTGGGCCCGATACCTGCGAATTTGGGCAGGGTCAGTGCAAGCCCTATGGGCGGCTCAATGTGCAGATTGATGCCGCCGATGAACTGGGCACCTTCATCTTCCGCACCACCGGCTACAACAGTATCCGCACACTCACAGCCAGGCTGCACTACTACCAGGCGGTGTCTGGAGATTTATTGGCCTCCCTACCGCTGGAGCTGCGCCTGCGTGGCAAAAGCACCGTGCAGTCGCATCGCACGCCAATTTACTACGTGGATTTAACGATTCGGGAGGGAACCACACTGGAAGACGCCATCCGGCAAGCACAAGAAACGCAGGATCGACGAGAGAAAGGAGGATTTGATCAGGAGGCCCTGGATCAAGCAGCCAAGGCAGGATTGGAAAACGGCTTGTTTGAAGAATCTGCGGAGGAATTGCCGGCTGTTGCTGAGGAGTTTTTTACTGCCAATCACGCATCTGATGCGCAACAAACGGCCTCATCGGGCCTGTACATAATTTTGTGTAAACGGACTATTGGCAGGAAACTGTCGCCTTGTCCGGAGCCACAATGAGTAAAAAGAAACACGAAGTACCAGAAGAACTACTGG
>Ga0213872_10001954_pt1 | contig 12569 bp, 9 predicted proteins | sample VelepicomBERX_R2_FD_160071 | JGI IMG/M metagenome (GOLD analysis project Ga0213872, IMG submission 160071) | Rhizosphere microbial communities from Vellozia epidendroides in rupestrian grasslands, the National Park of Serra do Cipo, Brazil - RX_R2 | ecosystem: Host-associated > Plants > Roots >...
GTGGACATTTCGACGCGAAGCTTCTATCAGATCGTCTACCATGCCGACACGCTCCCGGCCGAGCAGCAGATCTTCCGCAAAGACACGGCAACCGAAACGGTCTATTACGTGACGCAGGTGATGCCCGATAACGCGACACTCGAGGGCGTGCAGATTTTCAAGGCGGCTCGCATGCAAACATGGAGTGAAACGCTCCAGGCAAAGTCGGCAACGCTCCAGGACGGCTTCATGACGTTGCATGAGCCGGTCGTTTCGCGGTACAACGCGAACGGCGACGTGACGAAACAACGAACCGGAAAAGACGTGACCGTGCCGCTGCCGGCGGGCGAGACCGCCAAAGAGTTCTTGAGCAGCGTAAACTCCGATTCGTGGACGATGTCGAGTGCGCGGCTGCGTCAACAGATCGACGCGTTGCAGTCGCAAGGCATCGGTGGAACGGCGCTCGGTGTGCTGCGCGTCAACCTCGCAAATAAGACCGCGTGGCCTTTTGCGTGCATCGTCGGCATCTTTCTCTCGGTCCCGCTTGCGATACGCTTCGGCAATCGCGGACGCTTCGCCGGCATCGGCCTCTCGATCTTCGCGCTCTTTATCTACTACCTGATGGTCTCCGCAGCGTCATCGTTCGGGCGCACGGGGTTCATCGACGCGACGCTTTCGTGCTGGTTGCCGAACATTATCATCACGGTTACGACCCTTGGGTTGATGTGGCAAGAGGAACCGCTCATCACGACGCGTCCGCGGCTAGTCGCGCTGCGCCAGCCGCCACGCCCCGCCGAGCAGTAACCAGCGATCGACCGTCACTTCGTGTCTGCCCTGCACGCCGACGTACTGCGCGTGCACGATCATCGTGCCGCCATGCACTTGGATCTTTTGCACGAGCACGGTTAACGGATCGTATTCGTAGACGCTGAGCTTGAGCTTCGCTTTATCGGAAAAATGCGGCGCGAGCAGCTCGCGCTCCACGTCGTCATGGCCGTGCGCGATCGACTCAGCCAGCTGCGCATAGCGTTGCGAGACGGCCATTTGAACGTCTGCCGAAACAGGCATCGTGCTGCCTTGCCTGCAGCGCAACGTTATCCTCCGTACACGGCGAGTGCGGCGGGCGATCTTGTGGGTAACTCTTGCTCACCTCGCTACTCACGTTTGGCCGTATTGGCCGTTTGGGTGTGTTGTAATGGAGCAACGCGGAGTTTTGCCTGTCTCACGCCGGCACGCGCTGAGACTGGGCGGAGCGGTTATCGCCGGAACGCTCGCTGCATGCAGCGGCGGCTCGAGCGCCTTGAACGGCGGCTCGGACAGTGAGCCGATTAGTGGAGCGCCTCAAACCGTGTCCGGGGCAATGCATGCGGGAGGCACCCGCTATTCAGTCCAGGATCTGTCGAGAGCAGCAATCGACGAGATTCAAAAAATTATTAACGCGCAGGGCACGTATGAAAACGGGGTTCTCGACATTGAAATCGATCGGGACGACATAGAGGACGTGCATTGGCATGGGTACCGCGTATTACCGTCGTTTGAGATCAACGGAGATCTCTTCTTCCAATGTCTGAACGGCGACACGGTATACTGCAACGCCGATATCGCGTTGAAAGCGAGCGAAGTAGATCCGTTCATCGACGCACTAATTCGCAATAACGTCACGTTCCAGGCCCATCATCAGCACTATTACTCGATGGAACCGGACATTTGGTTCATTCACTTCCGCAAGCGCGGCGGAGCTGCCGATGTTGCGCGTGCGATCAAGAACGCCCTGGATGTTACGTCTGCGCCGTTCCCGCAAGCGCCGCCGCCGCACCCGAGCACTCCGCTCCCGGCCGAAGAACTGGGGCACATCATTGGCGCAACGCCAAGCATTGGGGCTAACGGCGTCGTCGGTTTCCTGCTCCCTCGCGCAAACCCAATGATGCTCGGGGGCATCGAAGTTAATCCTTACCTCAACATTGCAACGAACATATTCTTCCAGCCGACCGGCGGACAAAACGCACTGGTATCACCGGACATCGGAATGACGGCAGCCGAAGTTCAAAGTGTCGTCGCTTATATGCGCCGGCATGATTGGGACAGCGGATGCCTCTACAATCAAGAAACCGACGAACAACCTCAGCTCTATTTCGACCACTTCATCAAGGCCGGTAACGCGTTGCAACTCGCTCACGAAATACGCGGTGCGCTTGACCTAACGGACGTGAAGTTCATGACGTAGTTGCATCCCGCCCACAAAGTGGCAGGAAAGAGATCGCCGGAGACGGTGCTGCCGTATCCGGCGATTTGAACGTCTGTTGAAACGGGCATCGTTACCCCGCTTCAATGTTCGGAACAGTCCGCGACTCGGTCAAAAGCGCCAACATCAAGCCGGCCAAGAACGCTTGTATTCGCAGCATCAACCCTTGTAGCCGCGACCCAGGGCAATTGTTTCGTTGCGCTTACTCGAGGAGCGCCGATTCCGCTTCCGCCGTGTGCGCGAGCCAAAAATCGAACGACGCGCGGGCCTGCGCTTCCAGCATCGCGTCGCCGGGAATGATTTCGCGTTCCAGCTGATGATGCAGCGTTGAACGCAAGCCGTAGTTCGTGTCCATAACGATGTCCGCGCGCATCAGTGAATCGAGCATCGGCGGTTCGAACCGCACCTTCGGCGGGAGCGTGCTGATCACGATCTCGGGCGGATTGTCGTACGGCCACTCCTTCGCGTCGTAGCGCTTGCAGGCGGCCTCGACTTTCTCGCGGTCGCGTCCCCACAGGAACAGATACGCATCGTTCTCTTGGAAGTGCGCGAGAATCGCGCGCGCCGTCGCACCGTATCCTAAGATACCGACACGTTTGAGCGAGATCGGCTCTTCGAGCACCGCTTCGAGGGCGTCCCGGGCGCCGATGCCGTCGGTATTGTGACCGAGGATCTCGCGACCGAAGAAAATCGTGTTGACGGCCTGGGCCCGTTCGCCTTCTTCCGTCAGCGCGTCGCACGCTTTGAGCACTTCTTCTTTAAGCGGATAGGTGACGTTGCAACCTGTGTAGCTGTCGAGACGCATGCGGCGCACGACGGCGATGGCGTTCATTCTCGGAACGCGAATCGCCACGTAACTGCCGTCGATCTCGGCTTCACGCAGGAAGTGCCGGTGAATTTCAGGGCTTCGGCTGTGTTCGACGGGATCGCCGATGAGCGCGAGCTTCATGGCGCAGGCCGCTCGGGCAGCATCAATTTTTCGAAGAATCGGAAGACTTTGGTGATCGGAAAATCTTTCGCTTCGATCGGCTCCGTCAAAATCGTGTACAAACCGCACATTTTGCCCGAAAGCACGTCGGTAAAGAGCTGATCGCCGACGACCGCGATTTGAGAGCGCGGTAAATCGAGCATTTTCATCGCCCGCATGACGCCGAAAGGCAGCGGTTTGAGCGCGTTCGGAATGCACGGAATCCGCAGTTGATTCGCGATTCCGGTGACGCGAGCGGTGAAGTTGTTCGACACCATCACCATTTTGAAACCCCGTTCATGCGCGCGTTCACACCACGCCAGGTGGTCGACGCAGAGTTCCGTTTGGCGAAAGCCCATAAGGGTGTTGTCGAGGTCGACGATCAGTCCTCGGAAGCCCAACTCCTCAAGGTGTTCGTGAGGTACGTCGGCGAGGCGCGTTACATAGCGGTCGGGACCTAACATGGGCTGAGGGTTCCCAGCTTATCCCCGGTATCCTCGGATTGCTCCACAGGCCGCTCGCAAGGATCGCCCCTCATTCGCAGCGGCTCCCCGGAATTTCCCCTCTTTCCACAACTCGGCCACAAGGAGTTGCAACCCCAACCCCCATATCTTGTGTTTACTATTCCGGTATGCCACAATAGGTATCCCACCGGGCCTTCTCTCACGCTCGCGTTCAATTCCCGTTGAATGGCGAACAGGTGTTCGATAAAGGCTGCGCCGAAGGAGCAATACATGAAGTTTCGCCGCGTCTATTCCGCCCCCGGCGACCCATACGCGGGGCTGACGTTCGAGCCCCGTACCTCGCGGATCGTCAATCCCGACGGATCGGTGATTTTCGAAGCGAAAGACGTGATGGTCCCCGAGGGTTGGAGCCAGGTCGCGGTCGACGTGCTCGCCCAGAAGTACTGCCGCAAGGCCGGCGTTCCTACGGCGACGACGCGCGTGGCGGAAGACGACGTGCCCGAGTGGCTGTGGCGGTCGGAAGCCTCGTCGGATTCGGCGTTCGGGGCCGAGCGCGACTCACGTCAGGTCTTCAACCGTCTTGCGGGCTGCTGGACGTATTGGGGCTGGAAGTACGGCTACTTCGATACCGAGGATGACGCGCGCGTCTACTTCGATGAAATGGCTGCGATGCTCGCGCGGCAAGTCGGTGCGCCGAACTCGCCGCAATGGTTTAATACCGGTTTGCACTGGGCGTACGGCATTTCGGGCCCGGCGCAAGGCCACTATTTCGTCGATCCGCGCACCAATCAAGTCGTAAAATCGGCGAACGCCTTCGAGCACCCGCAGGTTAGCGCGTGCTTTATCCTTTCTATCGAAGACGATCTCGTCAATGAAGGCGGCATCTTCGACGGTATCGTGCGCGAGGCGCGCATCTTCAAAGGCGGCTCCGGTTCCGGTGCCAACTTCTCGAAGATTCGCAGCGCCGGCGAAAAGCTCACGGGCGGCGGTACGTCGAGCGGCTTGATGTCGTTCCTCAAGGTCTTCGATCGCGCTGCCGGTGCGATCAAGTCGGGTGGCACGACGCGCCGCGCGGCCAAGATGGTCGTGCTCAACGCCGATCACCCCGACATCGAAGAATTCGTCGGATGGAAAGTGCGCGAGGAACGCAAAGTTGCGGATCTCGTCATTGGTTCGCGCATCCTCGAAGAGCAGTTGAACGCGATTCTCGCCGCCGCAAACGACACGCGCATTCCTGAGGCTGCACGTCTCGACGTTGCGCTCAATCCGCATCTTCGCACGGCCGTGCGCAAGGCGTTGTCGATGGGCGTGCCGAGCGGCGCGACGCAACAGGCGCTCGACTACGCGCGCCAAGGCTACACGCATCTCGAGATCGACCAGTACGATACCGGCTGGGATTCGGAAGCGTATGCCACCGTTTCGGGTCAGAACTCGAACAACTCGGTTCGTCTGACGAACTCGTTCTTCAACGCGCTCGATAAGAATGACGATTGGCATTTGATCGCGCGCACAACGGGCAACACCGTCAAGACGATCAAGGCGACGCAGCTGTGGGAAGACATCGGTCTTGCCGCATGGCAGTGCGCCGATCCGGGCTTGCAGTTCGACGACACGATCCAAGAATGGCACACGTGCGCGAACGACGATCGGATTAACGCAACAAATCCATGCGTCACCGGTGACACGTTGGTCGCCACGGCAGACGGACCGCAACGCATTGCGGATTTGGTTGGAAAATCTGCATTCATCATTGGCTCCGACGGCAAGCCACACTTCGTCAACAAGATCTTCCCGACAGGTCGTAAGACCGTTTATCGTCTGGTAACGAAGTCGGGTTACACGGTCGATCTCACTGCCGATCATAAGGTGCTGACTGCAAACCGCGGCGACGTACCTGCAAGTGAATTGCGCCCCGGCGACCGTATCATGCTCTCAGGTTCCGGGTTCGGAAACGTCGCGTTGGATGAAAATATTGCATTCGGGATCGGCGCCGCGGTCGGCGACGGCTGCGTCACGAACGGCGAAAACAGCGGACTCATCATCACGATGCATGATGATGAGGAGCCGGTACTGGCCGACATTGCGCGTGGAATCAACGACTTTAAGTCGACGATGCTTGATGATGGTCGCAGCCGCCGGTCAACGCTGGTTACAAAACCGCGTTCCGCGTCCGGGCCACGCATTTCAACGGGCAACGCACGGGTTATCGGCCTTTTCTCCACGTATGCTGTTCTAAATGAAGGCAGCGAGGGGAAGCGATTCACCGATGCAGTTTATGGTCTCGACCGCGCGTCCACTGCAGCGATGCTGCGCGGGTTGTTTACTGCCGACGGAACCGTAGCTAACTACGGCGAGAAATCGCAATACGTTTCGCTTGACTCGTGTTCAATCGAACTACTGCGACAGGTACAGCACCTTCTGTTATCGTTCGGCATCAAGTCGAAGCTGTACGGCGATCGTCGTACAAAGTCGTCTTCGATGTGTCCCGATGGAACAGGAGGTCTGGCGCAATACGATGTGATGCAGATGCACTCGCTTCGTATTTCTCGGTCGTCGCGTCGCGTGTTCGAACGCGAGATTGGCTTCCATCCCGCGTCGCAGAAAGCAGCGACGCTCAAACATCTCAACGCAACCGTTACGTGTTATGCCGACACATTTTCGGATGAGTTTCTACATCTTGACGAACTCGGCGAGGCGGACGTCTTTGATTTGACTGAACCAGATACGTCGCACTTCGTGGCTAATGCGTTTATTGTACATAACTGTTCTGAATATGTGTTCATAGATGACACGGCGTGCAATCTCGCAAGTATGAACCTCGTCAAATTCGAGACGCCGCAAGGTGGATTCGATGCGACACGATTCGCCGAAGCGTCGCGCATTTGGACGACGACGCTCGAAATCTCAGTAACGATGGGCCAGATGCCATCGAAGGCGATCGCCGAAAAGAATCACGGCTATCGCACCCTCGGCCTCGGCTACGCGAACCTCGGCACGTTGCTCATGCGCATGGGCTTGCCGTACGACTCGGAAGAGGCCTACGGATGGTGCGCTGCGATCAATGCACTCATGACCGGCGCGGCATATCGCACGTCGGCCGAGATGGCGCAACAGCAAGGTTCGTTCGCGCGCTTCGAAGCGAATCGCGAACCGATGCTGCGCGTAATCCGCAACCACCGCAACGCCGCCTATGACGGTACACTCGGCGAGTACGAAGGCCTGAGCGTCAAGCCCGTGACGTATGCGCCGACGCTCTTCACGCAAGAGACGTGGGCGCTCGCGCGCCGCATGTGGGACGATGCGCTCTCGATCGGCGAAGTCGCGGGTTTTCGCAACGCACAGACGGTCGTGATCGCGCCTACTGGGACTATTGGCTTAGTGATGGATTGCGACACAACGGGCATCGAACCGGACTTCGCATTGGTCAAATTCAAGAAACTCGCCGGCGGCGGCTACTTCAAGATCGTCAATCAGTCGGTTGACACTGCGCTGCACCGCCTCGGCTACTCACAAGACCAAATCGATGCGATTGAGGCGTACGCGAAGGGCACCGGTACGCTAAACGAAGCGCCGCACATCAACCGTGCGACGTTAAAGGCAAAGGGCTTCGACGACGAGGCGATTGCGCGCGTGGAGGCTGCGCTCCCGGGTGCGTTCGAACTGCCCTTTGTCTTCAACAAGTTCGTGCTCGGCGACCAATTCTGCAAAGAGAAACTCGGCCTGACCGACGAGCAGCTCAACGACTGGAACTTCTCGCTCCTGCGCGACGGCCTCGGCTTCAACGCCTCGCAGATCGAGGAAGCGTCCGCGCACATCTGCGGCCGCATGACGCTCGAAGGCGCACCGTATCTCAAAGACGAGCATCTGCCGGTCTTTGATTGCGCCACGCCCTGCGGCAAGCACGGCACGCGCTACATCCGTCCGATCGCGCACATCGAAATGATGGCGGCTGCGCAGCCGTTCGTTTCGGGCGCGATCTCGAAGACGATCAATCTTCCGCAAACCGCATCGATCGCCGACGTCAAGGAAGCGTATCGCTACAGCTGGGAGCGCATGATCAAGGCAGTCGCGCTCTATCGCGACGGCTCGAAGCTCTCGCAACCGCTAGCAGCAAGCTACGACCTCGGCGGCGACATTGTCGACGAGGAAGAAACGGCCGCGCCCGCGCCGTTCCAACAGCCGCTGCAAGTTGCGGAGAAAATCATCTACCGCTACATTGCGAAGCGCCGCCGCATGCCGGAACGCCGCAGCGGTTACACGCAAAAGGCGGTCATCGGCGGACACAAAGTCTACATACGCACCGGCGAATACGACAACGGGCAACTCGGTGAGATCTTCATCGACATGCACAAGGAAGGCGCCGCGTTCCGTTCGCTGATGAACAACTTCGCGATCGCGGTTTCGCTCGGTTTGCAGCACGGCGTGCCGCTCGAAGAGTACGTCGAAGCGTTCACGTTCACGCGCTTTGAACCGAACGGTCCGGTCGTCGGCCATCAAAACATCAAGATGGCAACGTCGCTCCTCGACTACATCTTCCGCGAACTCGCCGTGAGCTATCTCGGCCGTTACGACCTCGCGCACGTGCAACCGTCAATGGAAATGGACGCGATGGGCGTCGAAGAAAGCGAAGACTACATCGCCGAGGAACCCGGCCCGACGCACGTCCGCCCCGTCGGCGTCGCCGAGCAATTCCATCCGGTCTCTACGCATCTGCGTCCGGGTTCGGAAGCAAAGGGAAGTGCAGCGACTGCGGAGCCGCCGATGCACGCGCCGGCAATGCACGATGCGGCAACTCCACAGCCGCATGCGGCAACTGCTACGGCGGTGATGTCGAAAACGCAAGCGGTGAACGCCGCGAAAGCGAAAGGCTACACCGGTAACGCTTGTGGTGAATGCGGCCAGCTAACAATGGTTCGCAACGGCGCATGCGAGAAATGCGATAACTGCGGCGCAACGAGCGGCTGTAGCTAAAACCCACTGCGAAATATAAGGGCCGAACGCCATACGTTCGGCCCTTTCAATTTATGACGTACGACGACTGGAAGATATTTCGCGACACCGCAACGATTGTTGCGTCTATCATCGCAATAGCTGTTTCCGTTTACTCCTGGAAAACAAGCAGTAACGACTCGCAGCGAGCTATCGCGATCGCGAGCGAGGCTCTCTCAGCGAGTGGCCCGATTGTGACGGTGGACGATTGCCACACGGACTATGCTGCTCCCCCTCCGGACGCGCTGGTATTCCCGGCTAAAGGTCGCGGGAACTACTATGTTGACGACCAAGACAGGACCGGTTACGCTCCAAGTCACGTTCAATATTTTACGTGCAGCGTTTCGAATGCTGGAGATCGCGCGGCTAAGCAGCTTTCAATCTCAGTACACTATACACTTCTCCCATGGAGCGACAAACACATCGAATCTCGCGATTTGAACAACCGTCATTTCGCGGAATTCAGAATTCGGGCTCTCCCGAGCAAAGAGCATAAAAGTATCTGGTTTTACGATGATTCGGACTTTGTGCTGACATATTTTTCCGACGCTAAGTTAACCTACTTCGACCCGGCCGATCCGACTCGTTCAATGAACACTGCAATTCGCAGCCATGAAGGCACCCTTTGTCCGCCAAACATGTACTCCGAATCATCCCCACGCGCTCAAAACATCCAGTGCGAGGCGTGGCCCGAGTAGTTGCAAACGCCTACTTGAAGGCGAGTTAATTTGCGGCGGATGCCGACAGCTCGTACGGGGAGCCCTACAAAAAGCCGGAATACACGACGTAGTGTCTTCAGGTCTTCTGTCGAGCTAGTTTCTAGAGGCGGCCAAAAAACTGGTTATATCGAAGTAGTAGTCGTGATTGGCATCTGCGGAGCATCCCGTGGTCGTCAGCCTGTCGTACACTTTGTCGTCCTTGGTAATTAGCGCTTGAGAGTACTTTGCGCCATAGAAGAACGTACAATCATGGTACGAGAGATACTCTCGCTCCATACGGATGCCTACGCTCTCATTGTTTGCTTTAAGGACAATAGCGTCTTCGAGCGAGCGCCCTTCATGAAGCAGCGGCATCGCCAAGTACGTTCTTGTGAGATTAGGTCGAGCCGAGGCATTTTTCGCGGCCGGGTCGATTCCGGGCGATGCTGTTCGACGGGTAGGTAGAAGCTAACGCAACGATAAGGAGACCCGATGCGATTCTTAGTGATGGTCAAACCGAATCAGGACGAAGTCGCGCGCTACGAGCGCGGCGGCTTTCCGGAGAACTTCAACGACACGTTGGCCGACATGGGCGCGTTCAACCAAACGCTCATCGACGATGGCATGCTTCTTGAGATGGGAGGCCTGAAGCCGACTTCCAGTGGACTCCGCATCGATTACTCTGGTGCGAAACCAGTAACCACCGACGGACCCTTCGCGGAAACGAAGGAGTTGGTTGCCGGCTTCTGGCTGCTCGAAGCGCCCTCGAAAGAAGAGCTCGTCGAACGACTCTTGCGGTGCCCGTTCCCGTACGGCGAATCGATCGAAATCCGGCCGTTGTTTTCGGACGAAGATCTCGAGGCATTTATTTAGAGCGTGCGACTCGGAGCATCTCTCCAGGCGGCGCTTCTGCTCGCCGTTAATGCGTGTGCGGCGCCACAACATGCCAATGCCGACGGCATCCATAAGATCGCGCACGTCGTGATTATCATGCAAGAGAATCGCTCGTTCGACAGTTATTTCGGAACGTATCCAGGCGCAGACGGTATCGCAATGCAGAACGGCGTTCCGGTCGCGTGCATTCCGAGCATCGGGCAAGGACCGTGCGCGCGACCGTACCACGACACGAATGACCAGAACGCGGGCGGTCCGCATGGCGCGAAGGCGGCCGACATCGCTATCGACGGCGGTAAGATGGACGGTTTTATTCGCGCCATGGCCGGCGTAAAGGGTCTTGGCGGTTGTCCCACCGACATTCCGACATGCGTCGTAGCGGGTCACGAGACCGCGGTGATGGGGTATCATACCGCCGCGGAAATTCCCGATTACTGGGCATATGCGCAACACTTCGTGCTGCAAGATCACATGTTTGAATCGGTGCGATCGTGGAGCTTGCCCGAGCACCTTTACATGGTTTCCGAGTGGGCCGCGCGATGCAAACGGGTTGACGATCCTTCAAGCTGCAGCGCCGATCGCAAGTATAATCATCGCGACGAGTTCCCAAGCGATCTCCTCGACCCGAAGAAGCGAATCGCTGAGCGGCCGTCATATCCCTGGACGGACCTCACGTATCTCCTTCACGCGCATCACGTATCGTGGGCATACTACGTGATGGACGGACTCGAACCGGATTGCGACGGCGACATGGTCAGTTGCCGGCAAAATCCGCAGACCGCGCGCACGCCGGGTATTTGGAATCCTCTACCAAGCTTTACCGATGTAAAAACTGACGGAGAACTCAGCAACGTTAAAGACACATCGGCGTTCTTCACTGACGTGACCAACGGAACGCTGCCGTCGGTCGTGTGGCTCACACCGTCGAATCGTTATAGCGAACACCCGCCCGGGTTACTCAGCACCGGACAAGCATACGTCGCCGGTATCGTCAACGCGATCGCGCGAAGCAAATACTGGGATTCAACGGCGATTTTTCTAAGTTGGGACGATTGGGGCGGCTTTTACGATCACGTGCCTCCTCCGAACGCGAACTTCTTCGGTTATGGTCCTCGCGTACCGGGTCTCGTCATTAGCGCGTATGCGCGCAAAGGTTATGTTGACCACCAGACGCTGAGTCACGACGCGTACGTCAAGTTCATTGAGGACGATTTCCTCGACGGTCAGCGCATCGACCCGAAAACCGACGGGCGCCCAGATCCGCGCAAGGCCGTACCCGAGAACGACCCGCAGTTAGGCGATCTGCGCGCCGACTTTGACTTCACGCAAACACCGCTTGCGCCGCTGATTATGCCTGACGGTTTCGCGGGCCCATATAAACCCGGATATACGGGCCCGCCATGAACTCAGAACGCCGTGAGTCCGTTCGGCGTGCCGAGCCCTGTGGGTCCGTCGTATCCGCTGATGGCGTTACATTCGTATGTCTGCGCGCAGGTGCCGTTGCTTCCGCCGACGACATCGTTGAGTGAGGCCGCATTTGCGTAGAGGCTCGATGCAGCGTTTTGCGACGCAGCGTTGCCGGCCAATGCATAGACGGAGGCGATAATGGGGCTCGACGCACTCGTGCCGCCGACGACTTGCCAGCCGATACCGCCTTCATACGGAACCGAGTCGTAGACCGCGACGCCGGTGTTCGGGTCCGCTACGGCGGACACGTCAGCTACGTTGCGATTCGCGCATGGATCTTTTTGCCACGACGGTTTTGCGACGTACGCGCTGCATCCGCTGTCTGCGCCGCTCCACGCCGTTTCCGACCATCCGCGCGAATTGCCGGTTTTTGCGAGCGACGTTCCTCCGACAGCAACGACGCTCGAATACGATGACGGAGCCATGACGCCGCCGGAGTATCCGCTGTCGCCGGTGCTCGCCGTAATGACGATGCCGCTATGCGCGTATGCAGGATCGGATGCTTGGCTTTCGCTGCCGCCGTAGCTGTTGCTGATGACGTTTGCGCCCAAATGTGCTGCTGTATTTTCCGCGGTTTCCAGATCGGTCGTCACCGGCAGTTGCGCTTCGACAAGCAAGATGTGGCAGTTCGGACAAATCGCCGAAACCATGTCGAGATCGAGCGAGATTTCCGTTGCCCAGCCCGGATCCGGGGTTGGATAGTTCGTTCCACCGGTTTGGTCGACTTTATGGAAACAGCCGTTGGCGGTCGTGCACGGCGGAAGTCCGTATTGGGATCGATAGACACCGAGATCGCTCTCCGCATTCGGATCGTCGTTTGAATCAACGATTCCGACAGTCATCCCCTTGCCGTTGCTTGCACCTGCTGC
>Ga0213872_10001955_pt1 | contig 12568 bp, 10 predicted proteins | sample VelepicomBERX_R2_FD_160071 | JGI IMG/M metagenome (GOLD analysis project Ga0213872, IMG submission 160071) | Rhizosphere microbial communities from Vellozia epidendroides in rupestrian grasslands, the National Park of Serra do Cipo, Brazil - RX_R2 | ecosystem: Host-associated > Plants > Roots >...
TGCCACGCCGCCGCGCCGCCGCCGATCACGACGACGGCCGCGACCGCGGCGATCAGCGGCGCGCGGCTTTGCGGCGCCGCGGCGGCGCCGCCGGTCGCGTGCGGCGAATCCGCGAAGCGCGAATCGCCGCTGCGCGTGTCGGCGAAACGCGAGTCGCCGCCGCCGCGCGAATCCGGGAAGCGCGAATCGCCGAAGCGCGAGCTCGGCCCGCCCGGCGCGGCGCTGCCGGCCGGCGGCAGGCCGAGGTCGGCGCGCAGCGCGTCGACGCTCTGCGTGCGCTCCTCGGGCTTGACGAGCAGCGCGCGGTCGATCGCGTGCAGGAACGCGTCGCTGTAGCGGCCCGCGAGGCGGGTCGCGAGCGGCTCGTAGGTGTCGCCCATCATGCGGCTGACCGACGGCGGCGGCGTCTTGCCGAGCAGGGCGAAGTGCACGGCCGCGGCGAGCGCGTAGACGTCGGTCCACGCGCCCTGCTTCATGTGCGGCGCCTCGGCGTACTGCTCGACCGGCGCGTAGCCGGGCTTGAGGATCACCGTGAGCGCCTGCGTCATATCGCCGATCACGCGGCGCGCGGCGCCGAAGTCGAGCAGCAGCGGGCGCAGGCCGCTGCCGCCGAGCAGGATCACGTTGTCGGGTGCGATGTCGCGGTGGAAGCAGCTCTGGCCGTGGATCACGGCGAGCGCGGCGGTCAGCGGCTCGAGCATGCTGAGCAGCCAGGCCTCGTCGGGCGGCTCGCTCAGGCCCTTCAGGTGGTCCTTGAGCGTGATGCCCTCGTACAGCGGCATGACCATGTAGGCGGTGCCGTTGGCCTCCCAGAAGCGGTAGACCTTGACGAGCGCCGGGTGGTCGAACTGGGCGAGCAGCTTGGCTTCGTTGACGAAGCTCTTGCGGCCGGCCTCGAAGGTCTCGCGGTGCCGCTCCGACTTGACCTGCACGGTCGTGCCGCCGCTGCGCGCGGCGAGGCTCGACGGCATGTACTCCTTGAGCGCGACCTTGCGCTCGAGCGAATGGTCCCAGGCCTGGTAGACGATGCCGAAGCCGCCCTCGCCGAGCACGTGGGTCAGCTCGAACTCGGCGAGGAAGGTGCCGACGGGCAGCGCGTTGCCGCTGTCGCCGGCGCTGGACGCCGCGGATGGCGCGAGCGTCGCCGGGCCGCTTGTCGACGGCAGCACCGACTCGGCCGCGGCGGCCTGGGTGCTCTGGAAGCCGCTCGGGCGGATGACCGTGCGGTCGTCGTCGTCGGGGGCGCTGCTCATGGTTGAAGTTCGCTCTCTAGGGCGGCGCGCTCGGCCGGGGGCACGGCGGCGAGCAGGGCCTGGACGAAACCGGCGGCGTTGCCGGCGTTCTGTTCGGCGGCGCGCTTGACGACGACGCGCGCGATCGGGCCGAGCCGGCGCGTGAGCGTCTGGGTGGCCTTCGCGACGAACGCGTCGTCGAGCGCCTGCGGGCTCGCGAGCAGCGTGCGGGCGACGCCGCCCGGCACGGTGGCGGGCTTCGCGCCGCTGCCGCCGCCCGGCGCGGTCGGGTGCGCCTGGCTGCCGCCGGTCACGGTGCTGATGAACTGGGCGCGGCGCACCTGGTCGGCGATGTGCTGCGAGACCGTCGTCGCGAGCGTCGCGAGGTCCTCGCAGTTGCGCGCAGCCTCGCGCACCATCAGCTTGGCCATCGGGCCGACATGGCTGGCGAGCGCGCGCTCGATGCGCGACAGCGCCTGCGCGTCCCAATGCGCGAGCGCGGTCGCGCCGCTTGGCCGCGGCGGCGCGGTCTGCGCGGCCTCGACCGCGCGCTGCCAATGCTGGGTCGGCGCGGGCCCCGGGGGCTGCGCATGCTGGGTCGGCGCCATGATCACGGTCGCGTCGCCGTCGACGCTGCCGGCCGGGGGGGGCTCGGCCGCCGCGCCCGCGGCGACCGCGAGCAGCGCGTTGCGCAGCGCGCGCGCGTCGGCGTAGCGGTCCTCGGCGCGCTTGGCCATCGCGCGCGCGCAGATCGCGTCGTAGGCGGGCGGGCGGCGCGCGAGCGTGCTCGGCGCGGGCGGCTGCTCGTTCATGATCTTGTACATGACGACCTCGGCCGTGCCGCTGAACGCGGCCTTGCCCGTCAGCAGGCGGTACAGCAGCACGCCGCAGGCGAAGATGTCGGCGCGCTGGTCGATGCCTTCGCCGATGTACTGCTCGGGCGCCATGTAGCCGGGCGTGCCGATCGCCGACGAGACCTGCGTGAGGCCGAGCCCGGCGATGCGCGCGATGCCGAAGTCGGTCAGCTTGACCTGGCCGCCCGCGGTCACGAGCAGGTTGGCCGGCTTGATGTCGCGGTGCCAGACGCCCTGGTCGTGCGCGCAGGCCAGCGCGTCGAGCAGCTGGTCCATGATGCGCAGCACCTGAGCCTCGGCGAGCAGCGGCGTGCCCGCGAGTACGTGGTCGAGGTTGCGGCCCTCGACGTACTCCATCGCGATGTAGGCGGTGTTCTCGTCCTCGCCGAACTCGTAGATCGCGACGACGCCCGGGTGGGCGACGCGGCCGACCGCCTGCGCCTCGTTGCGAAAGCGCGCCGCGATCGAGTCCTGCGCGGCGTTGACCTGGGTGTCGCCGAGCAGGCTCTTGTGGATCGTCTTGATCGCGACGCGGCGCTGGATATGCGGGTCGAAGCCCTTGTAGACGACGCCCATGGCGCCCTGGCCGAGCACCTCGGAGATCTGGTACTTGCCGATGCGCTCGGGGACTGCGGGCATGGAGGCTCAGCCCTCGAGCATCTGCATGGCGGTCGCGAGGCTCTTGCGCATGCGGCCGAAGGACTCCGAGAGCACGCCGATCTCGTCCTGGCTCGCGACCTCGAACTCGGGCGCGTCCTCGCCGAGCGAGACCTTGTCGGCGATGCCCGACAGGCGCGCGACCGGCTGGATCACGAGCTTCCAGAGCATGAAGTTCAGCGCCGCGCCGATCAGCACGAACACGGCCGTGAGCAGGCCCAGCACGACCCACAGCTCCTGGCGCGCCTGGTGCAGCGGCACGTCCATCGGCACCGAGACGACCTGGGCGCCGAGCACCTCGGCGGTCTTCCAGCCGAAGCCGTTCGACGGGCCGTAGCGGTCGACCAGGGTCTTGGGCGCGGCGTCGGGCGTGCTGTGGCAGGCCAGGCAGGCCTCGGCCTTGATGATGATCGGCCGCGCGATGTACAGCGCCGTGCCCGCGGGGGTCTGGCGCTCGCCGATGAACTCCTTGAGCTCGGGCTGGTTCTTGAACTGGTTGATGATGTCCTCTTCCCAGGCCACGGCGCGGTCGCGCGGGTTGGTCGGGTTCAGCATCGCCGACTTGTAGTCGTAGTCGGGGTAGGCCTTCTTGAGCGCGGCGAGCACCTCGTGCGCCGAGTACGAGGGCACCGACTGGGGCAGGAAGGTGTAGGTCATCTGCGTCTCGAGCAGCGGCTTGATCTGCGTCGCCGTGTAGCCCGCGACGGCGTTGGCCTTTTCCATCAGCAGGCGCGCGCGGTCGGTCACGTCCTGCTTGGCGACGTCCTGCAGCAGGCTGTTGGCGATCACGGTCGAGGCGATCAGGCCGACCAGGAAGACGGCCAGGAAGGCCAGGTTGAACTTGACGAGCAGTTTCACGGTGGCGCCTATGGTTTGCGGATGGACGAGGCCGGAGCGGGCGGGAACAGCACGGGCTCCCATTCCGGGTGGAGCTTGAGGTCGGCGATCAGGCGGTCGCGGAACGCCGGGTCGCGCGCGAGCGCGCGCCAGCGCGCGAGCTCGGCGCGGCGCAGCGCCGGTTCGGCGTCGAGCCAGGCCTGGGCGTCGGCGTAGCCGAGCGAACCCAGCGGCTTGGGCGTCGGGCTCGCCGTCGCGAACAGCTTGGCGCGCGGCGGCAGCGAGTCCATGAACGGCCGCGGCAGGGCCTGGAAGAAGTCGGGCGTCGGGCGCGGCGCGGTCTCGGGCCTGCCGCGGGCGCCGACGTTCGCGAAGTCGCCCTGCTTGAGCGCGAGCGGGCCGCCGGGCGTGCGCAGCTGCAGCTCGCCGTGCTCGGCGAAGACCTCGGCGCGGTCGGCGCCGACGAGGCCCAGCACGGCGCGCGCGTCGCGGCCGCCGAGGTCGACGAGCGCCGACGCGAGCGCGGCCTCGCCGCCCGCGGGCGCGACGAGCTTGGCCCAGCCCGCGAGCAGGTAGGCGCGCGCCTTCGCACGCTCGCCGGCGAGGCGCGGTGCGAGCAGCACGCGGCTGCCCGGGCCGAGGTAGAGCATCGCGCCGTCGTCGAACTCGATGCTGACGAGGCGGCCCTGGGCGCCGAGCTCGACGATGTCGTCGGCCTGCAGGCGCACGCCTTCGGCGAGCGCGAGCCGGTCGGCGTCGCGCAGCACGGCGACGTCGCCCTGGACGATCGTCGCGATCGCGAGCGGCGCCGCCCCCGCGAGCGAGGCGGCGCCGGCGAGGAGCAGCGAGGCGAGCAGGCGAAGGGTTCTTGACATGCGCGGCATTATCAGCGTCTGCAACAGCAGGCAACCGCCTAGTTCAGCGCAATTTGTGCTGTGCGGCAATCGGGTCCTGCTCTATTCCTTGCCTCGGTTGATCTTGAGGACGGGGGACGGCACGAGCAGCATCGGATTGGACGAAGAAGAGGGCGGCGCCGCGCCCAAGCTGCCGTTCCGCTCGCTACAACTTCAACATCACCTTCCCGATCTTCGACACGCTGCTCGGCACGCGCTACAAGGGGCCGACGCCGCCGAACCTGCCTTGAGCGGTGCGGGGCCGGGCGCGGCCTGCCCAGCCGGCCGCTGCAAAACAGCGGCCGTCCTTCGTCACGCGTCGGACAAGCCGCAGGGCTTGTCCTCGGCCGCGACTCAGCCCAGCTCTTTCAGCAAGGCCTCGAGGTCCGGGTCCATCGGCTCCTCGGCCGCGGCTGCGGCCGGCGCTTCCTCGGCCGGCGGCGGTGGCTCCTCGCCCTTGGCCTCGGCGGCCTCGGCCGGCGTGCTGTCGTCGAGCTGGGCGAGCAGCGCGGCGAGCTCGTCGTCGACGGCCTCTGCAGGCGCCGCCGCGGCGGCCGGCGCGGCCGCTTCCGGCTCGGCGAGGCGCTGCGCGGGCGCGCTCATCTGGACGCTGCCGGCGCTGCGCGCGGCCGGCGCCCAGTCGGTCGTGACGCGCTGGTCCCTGGACGCGCCGACGTCGGCGCGGCTGTCGCTCGCGGCCTTGCGCGGCGCGCCCGTGCTGCTCGCGAGGCCGTCGCCGTTGATCGCCTCGAGGCCGGCGAGGCGCACGCGCGCCTCGCCCTTGTAGGCCATCACGCCGTTGATGCCGTAGGCGCGCAGCAGGCTCGCCGCGTCGGTGCCGATCAGGCGATCCGTGCAGGGCAGGGCCGTCGAGTCGCCGTCCTTGTCGCGGAAATGGTGGAACGCGAGGTCGTCGATCGCGAGCTGGCCGCCGCGCACCGCGAGCACGCACATCGCGAGCAGCGCCGGGTGGCCCCACAGCATGCCGCGCAGGCCCTCGCCGCGGCTGAATTCCTCGAACGCGAACGAGCTGATCGGGTCGCTCTTCTTGCCGTAGACATGGCGCAGCATGAAGCGCGGGCCGAGCAGCGCGAGGTAGGACGCGTCGGGCATGGCCTTGAGCGCCTCGAAGGCCTCGCGCACGAGGCGGTGCGGCGGTTCGCGGCGGTCGACGAAGGGGTCGGTCGTCATGCCCGTGATGAACGGCGCGCCCGCGTGCGCGGCGACGCGCGCGGCGCGGCCGAGCAGCTCGGTGTGCGGCGGCGTCGCGTCGAACTGGTAGCAGGCCGCGATATAGCTGTAGCCGCCGTCGGCGTCCTGCGCGGGCTGCTCGACGAGCAGCTTGTACAGGCCGGTCTCGGCGAGGTCGTCGTTGCTCGCGAGGTCGGCCGCGAGCTCCTCGGCGCTGATGTCGATCAGGTGGACCTGCAGCGCGTGGCTGGTCTCGACGCGGCGCAGCAGGAAGTCGGCGCCGCGCCACAGCGACTCGAGGTTCTGGAAGTCGGCGTGGTGCAGCACCGCGCGCATCAGGTCCGACAGCGCCTCGTCGACATGGGCGACGAAGGCGTCCTTGTTCGGGCTCGCGGCGGGCACGACGAAGGGGCCGACGATGCGGCGCAGGTAGTCGGCGATGTCGGCCTCGGCGACCTCGGCGCGCGCCTTGCGGCCCGTCAGGCGCGCAAAGTCGTCGAGCGTCGCGCCCTTGTTCGGCGTGGCGCCGCGCGACGGCGCGGCGAGCGCGACGCGCGAGACCGGCCGGCCCGCGCCCTCGGCCCATTCCTGCAGCTCCTTGGCCGCGGCGGCGAAGCTGGCCGGCGTGTTCAGGCGCTTGCGCAGCGAGGCGAGCGCGGCGAACAGCTCGACGTTGCGGTAGAGCTCGTCGGGGTGGAAGGCCTCGAGCTCGCCGATCTCGATCTCGATCGGCGCGCCCTCGGGGCCGAGCGGCAGCGAGAGCTTGAGGCCGGCGCGCTGGAGCGCGTCCTCGAGCGTGTCGAACTCGACCGGCCGTGGCTTGCGCTTCGCGAGCGCGGCGCCCGTGTCCATGCGGCCCGTCAGCGCGCCGGCGCCGAAGTCGCCGAGCAGGGCGATGCGCAGCGGCCGCTTCGCGTTCCATTGCGGCGGGGTGCGGCCCACGCCGCCGAAGTTGGGGGTCCAGTCGGTGCTCATGCGATTTTTGTCTCGTAGGTTGGACGACGGGCCAGCCAGCAGGCGGCGGCGGGATGGCGCTGATTATGGGCGTCAGGAATGATGGTGTGACGCGGCCGCGGGCGCAGGCCGCTCGGGCGAAACCCTCTGGTCGGCGCATTCCTTTTGATTCGTCTCAATACGGCTCCGAACGCAGCGACGCAGGACGCGCGCCTGCATTGAGCCGCATCGTCGAACCGTCATGTCCGACGCCAGCAAGGGCCCAGCGAAGTCGGGAGCGTCGCCGTACGACGTTGCCGAGCATCTGCGCACGCCCGAGGCGATGACGGCCTACCTCGAAGCCTGGCGCGCAAAAGCCCCCGACGACGCGGCCGCCATCGCGCGGGCCCTCGACGACATCGGCCGCACGATCGGGCTCAGGCGTCGGGCGGGGGTCAGGACCGCCGCTTCCCACCCGCGCCGAACGGATTGAAAACCTCCACGCCCAGCGCCTTGAATTCGCCCACGTTGCGCGTCACGACGGTCAGGCCGTTGGCGCGCGCCGTCGCAGCGATCATCGCGTCCTCGTACAGCGTGTCCGACTTGCGGTGCATCAGCCTGGCCCAGGCCCTGAACGCCGCGGCGTCCATCGGCAGGACGTTGTAGGCGCCGGCGACCTGCACAAGCCAGGCCTCGATTTCCGCGGCCTTGGCGGCGTCCTGTTCGCGCGTCATTTCTATGCCCGCCTGGATCTCGCCGAGCGTGACCGCCGAAACAAAGAGCTTGGCGTCGTCGACGCCCTGCAACCAGGCGAGTACAGCGCCGTGCGGCTTGCGCTTGCGCAATTCCGAAACGACGTTGGTGTCGAGCAGGTACATCGCGGCTGTCAGCCCAGCGGCTGAACCTTGCGGCGCCTGGCCTTGCCGCGTTCGGGCAGGATCAGCTCGACGCGGCCCTCGTCGCTTAGCAGCAGCTGCTTCAGCGAAGGCCTCGCGGCCTGCTGAAGACGGCGCCATTCCTGTACGGGAATCAGCACGGCCGCCGCTACGCCCCGGCGGGACACGATCTGCGGGCCTTCTGTCAGGCATGCGTCGAGGAACTCGCTAAAGCGGGCCTTGGCGTCTTGAACGGGCCAGGACTCCATGGCGACCTCCTTCTGACTAGTTTGCTGACTAGTTTGAAGGCCGCGAGGCCAAACGTCAACCGAATTCGGGGGTCCCGCTCAACAGCGCCGCCAGCGCCGCCCCGCGCGGCAGCCCCGCCGCGACATGCAGCTGGTCCGCGAGCTCGCCGTGCATGACCCAGAAGCCGCGCCCGCGCGCCGCCGATTCGCCGGCGATGCGCTCGGCGAGCGCCGACGGCGGCGCCGCGAGCGGCTGGGGCGGCGCGAGTCGCGCGATCTCGTCCTCGAAGCGCTCGACCGGCCATTCCTCGAGCATCGCGTCCACGGCAAGGTCGTCGAGGCGCAGCAGCCAGGCGAGCAGGGCGGCCGCCGCGTCGGCGTCGGCCGGCAGCGCGGCGAGCGGCGCCGCGAGCGTCAGCGGGAAATAGCGGCCGACGCGGTCGCACGAGGGGACGAGCACGCCCACCCAAGCCTGCTCGTCGAGCACGCCCGGCGCGAGTACGAAGCGCCAGCTCGGGCCGGCCAGGTATTTGTCGAGCCAGGCCGGGTCGGCGGACTGCCACTGGGCGATGCCCTCGGCGAGCCAGGCGTCCCAGGCCTCGACGAACTCGGGCGGCAGGCGGCGCTGCGCGAAGTCACCGAGCGCGGGCAGCTTGCCGTACCAGCCGGCGATCGAATCAGGCGTTAGCATTCCGGCCACTCCATTGCGGCACGCCAACCGGATCGAATCCCGCCATGACCTGCTTCTGCTCCGCGCGCACCGAGTCGATGATGGCCTCGCTGCGCCTCGTGCCGCCGACGCTGGGCCTCGTGCCGCCGATCTCGGTGAGTCTGATGGCCTCGCTGTCGGCCGCGCTGGGTCTCAGCGCGTCCCTGAGCGCAAGCCTCGGCGCGAGCGCCGGCGCGAGCCTCGCGGCCTCGGCAAACCTGTCGGCGCTGGCGAGCCTGTCCGCCGCGCTGCAGGCCGGCCTCGGCATGGGTTTGAGCGCGGCGCTGCACGCGTCGGTCGTGGCCAAGGTGCAGGCGAGCCTGGCCGCCTCGATCAAGGGCTTCAACGCGAACAGCGGCGCGCTGCTGCCGAACCTGGGCTTGCTCGCCGACCTGCAGCTCGCGCTCGCGCCGCTCGCAGGCCTCGCCGGGCTGATGCTGGGCCTGCAGGCGACGCTGGGCCTGCAGCTCGGCGCGCCCGGCGCGATCGCGGCGCTGCAGGCGCGCCTCGCCGCGAGCGCGCACCTGAGCGCGAACCTCAACGCGTCGGCGCATCTGCACCTGTCGGCCACGGCCGCGCTGCTCGCCGCGCTGGGCCTGAAGGCGAACCTCCAGGGCGCGCTCCAGGCCAACGCGATGGCCGCGGCGACCGCGTCGCTGATGGCCGGCCTGCCGACGCTCGGCAACCTGAACCTGCTGGCGCTCCTCGCCGGCCTGCTGTCGATGCTCGGCGCGATCAAGCTCGCGCTCGGCGTCGACCTGCGCCTGCCGAATGCGGCCGTCGCGCTGCGCGCGGCGCTTTCGCTGCTGCCGCTGAGCGCGCTCGCGGCGCTCGCCGCGAGCCTCAGCGCGAACGCCAGCGCGAGCGTTTCGGCGAGCGCGAGCCTGGCGGCCAGCGCGAGCGCCAACGCCGTCGCGGGCCTGAACCTCGCGGGCGTCGCGAGCGCGAACCTGTCGGCCGTCGCGAGCCTCGCGATGCTGCTCCAGCTCATGGCCCAGGGCGGCCTCGGCCTGCCGGCCGGCAGCTGCGGCCACCCGTGCCCGCTCGCGCTGCTGCACGGCGTGCCGCCGTTGCCGTCCCTCAAGATCAGCACCTAGGCAGTTGGTCGTCGCGGGCTCCCGGGCCGAGCGCCGGGCCGCCCCAAGCCGGCCCGCAAGGCGATGCGTGGTGCTCAATGCACCGCGCATCGTCGTCCCCTCGGGGGACCGACCAGGCCCACCCGCGTCCAGCGGGGCGGGAATGGGCGAGGGGCTCACAAGCTTGTTGGGCAGCGGAATTGCTGCAGTTCGCGCATGCGTAGCGGGTTGATCGCGCTGCCCGAAACGAACTCGAGCTTCGCGTGCTTGCCGTCGACCGTGATGATCACGGTGAAGCGCTCGGGCTGGCTCGAGGGCTGGACCTCGAACTGGTTGATCAGCCGCATCAGCGCCCAGGGACCGTCGAACCCGAGCGGCGTGCCGCTGCCTTCCGACAGCTTGATCTGCGACGCGACGCGCGGGCTCGGCCACGTGAGCGTCTGCGCCGCTGTGTTGCCGGCCGTGAACTTGAAGGCCTGGCCGTCCATGTCCAGCGTCAGGTCCTTCATGCCGTCGCTCATCTCGACGACCCGCACGTCGACCTTGAAGCCCGGCTGTTTGCCGCCCGCGCGGAAGAACGCGTCCTTGATGCGCGCGGCGCGCTCGAAGTCGGCGAGCGCCGCGCCGCCGGGCGGCTTGCTGCCGTCGGGCAGCGGCCGGTAGGCCCAGGGCGACACGCCGGTGTCGACGAGCGCGGCGAGGTTGCGCTGGTAGAAGTCGTCGAGCAGGCCGCCGACGCCGAACAGCTGGCCGAAGTCGTCGGGCAGCACGTCGGCGCGCGCGCCCTGCGCGAACGGGAAGCGGCCCGCGACCGCGCGGTTGCAGAAGTCGGTGACCGGCTTGAGCTGGTCCGACAGGCCGGCGCGCTCGGCCGTGCGGCCCTGGCCCGCGCTTGCGCCGAGCAGGCTGCCGAGATGGACTTGATCGGCTCGGGCTGCATCGCCGCGGCAGCCGCCGCGGCCGCGCCGCCGGCCGGCGGGGGCGGCGGCGCGCTCTTGCTCTTCTGCGCCGCGTCGATCGCCGAGAGCTGCACGAACAGGTCGTTGAACTGCTTGAGCACGTCGTCGATCGGCGCGGGCTGGCCCGCCGTCAGGCGGTGGATCGCCGCGAAATGGTCGTCGACCATGGCCTCGAGCAGCGGCTGGCCGGCGTCGCCGGCGGCCGCGGCGGGCTGGCTGCCGACGAGTGCGGCGAGGTCCGACTTGGCCTTGCTGATCTGCGGGTTGATCCTGATGCTCGGGCCCTTCTTCGCGGCGAGCTCCTGCGCGGTCGGCACGAGCGTGGTCTCGCGCGAGACCGCGCGCAGGTAGGCGGCGAGCGGCGAATCGGGCGCCGCGAGCACGCGCGCGACCTCCATGCTGCGCCCGATGTCGGTCAGCTTGACGAGGCGCACGTCGGCCAGGTAGTCGTCCCAGACCTTGATGTACTCCTGCAGGTAAAGGCGGCGCACGCGCTGTTCGATCTCGGGGTCGACGGCGAAGCCGTTGCCCACGGCCTTGGCCGCGTCGGCCGCCGTGCGCGGCGGCGGCGGCGTGCCGAGCACCCATTCCTGCTCGTCGGCGAGCTGCGAGATCACCTTGCCCATCGCGCCCTTGAAGGCCTTGAAGTAGGCGTCGCGCGTGAACAGCCCCGGGATGCCGCGCGACAGCGGCTGGCCGCTCGCGCGCTCGAACGCGAGCGCGGCGTTCGGGCCGCCGGCCGCGGCGACCGAGAACTCGGGGTAGTCGGCGCCGACGTTCGCGCGCTTGAGGCGGCTGAACACGCGGTACTCGAGCGGGTAGGCGACGAGCATGTCGCGGACCTGCGCGACGAGCGCCTTGTCCATGGTCGCGATCGCCTGCGGCGCGCCGGTCGACAACGCGTTGTCGAGGTGGGCCGTGAGGTTCGCGCGCTGCTCGGCCGTCAGCGTGCTCGCGAGGTTCTGGTCCCAGTCGAGGCTGACGAAGTTCTTCAGCGCCTCGGGATCGTAGTGCTCGGGCGTGTAGAGCATCAGGTAGCTCTTCAGCGACTCGTAGGCGAGCTCGAGGTTGTTGCGGTCGACCGCGCGCAGGCGCTCCTCGAGCCGGCGCGCGACGCGCGGCAGCAGCGCGTGGTCGAGCAGGTGGTGGTAGCCGATCTGCATGCCGCCGTCGAGGTAGTCGCCCTGGTACAGGCCGAGGCGGTTCAGCAGCGGCGGCGCGTCGACGTCGAAGCCCTCGGGCTGCGGCACCGCGTAGACCTTGTCGAGCACCTGGGGCAGCGCCGTCACGTCGGCGTTGGTCGCCGGCGGCAGGCCGTCGACGGCGGCCTTCGCGTCGGGCACGCGCGCGGCGACGCTCTCGATATAGGCCTTGTTGCGCCCGTAGGAGACGGCCCAGCCCGCAAGCAGGCCGAGCGACACGAGCGCGACGGCCGCAAGCGCGAGGCGCCGGCCGAGCCGGCGGCGCGCCTCGACCTGCTTGTTCGCGCCGGCGAGGTGCGCCTCGGCGAACACGACCTCGCGCAGCAGGCGCGACAGGAAGAAGCTCTTGCCCTTGGTCGTCGCGAGCGCGCCGACCTTGGCGTCGACGCCGAAGGTGCGCGACAGCGTGCCGAGCACGCGGTCGATCGGCGTGCCCTCCTGCGTGCCGCTCGTGAAGTAGACGCCGCGCAGCAGCGGGCGCTGCTCGAGCGCGCCGCCGCCCTCGAAGACCTGCTCGAGGAAGCCGCCGAGCAGGCCCTTGAAGCCGCCGAACTGCTGCGGGAAGCTGAAGATCGCCGCGCGCTTGGGCACGTCGAGCTCGCGCTCGAGGCCGTCGAGCAGGCGATCCCGCAGGCGCTTCTCGAGCGCCGCGAACTCGCTCGGGAACTCCTGCAGCGCCGCGTCCTGGCCGCGCGGGTCGTAGGGGAGGGTGAAGCCCCAGACCTGGTCGCGCTCTTCCTTGCCCAGGTCGCCGAAGGTCTCGGTGAAGCCTGCGAGCAGGTCGCACTTGGTGACCATCACGTAGATCGGCGGGCGCACGCCGAGCCGCTCGTGCAGCTCCTGGATGCGCGCGCGCAGGCGCTGCGCGTGGTCCTTGCGGTCGGCCGGGCTTTGCTGGAGCA
>Ga0213872_10001956_pt1 | contig 12567 bp, 8 predicted proteins | sample VelepicomBERX_R2_FD_160071 | JGI IMG/M metagenome (GOLD analysis project Ga0213872, IMG submission 160071) | Rhizosphere microbial communities from Vellozia epidendroides in rupestrian grasslands, the National Park of Serra do Cipo, Brazil - RX_R2 | ecosystem: Host-associated > Plants > Roots >...
AATTTATTACCCAGCATTGCAAGCAGGCCCGGAAGGAGCGCAACTTGTCGTCCGCACCGGCCTGCCTCCCGCGGCCCTCGCGGGAAGTGTTCTCCACGCCTTGCGCGAACTGAATCCAAAACAGCCGGCCGCTGAGTTCCGGACGATTCGTACCATCGTCGACCGCGCCGTTTCGCCGCGCCGTTTCTTTGTCCTGCTGGTGAGCATCTTCGCCGAGTTCGGACTGATCCTCGCCACCCTCGGCATCTACGGCGTCATCTCCTACTCGGTCGCCCAACAGACCCAGGAGATCGGCATTCGCATGGCGCTGGGTGCTACGCAGGAAGACGTGCTCCGTGGAGTCATCCGCAAGACGATGCTCCTCGCCGTGACCGGTATTGTTCTTGGCACCTTTGCGTCCGTATTGGTTGCCAGATGGATCGCATCGCTTCTCTTCGGAACCCAGCCGACCGATCCAGCAACGTTTGGCGCAATGATCCTGGTCATGACTGCCGTGGCCCTGATTGCGGGATACATCCCTGCCCGCCGCGCCGCCCGGATCGACCCCATGGTCGCTCTGCGCGGAAACTGAGAGCGTTCTACTGCGTTTCCTTTGTGCTCTCTGTGGTGAGTTTCTTTGCGTCTTGGCGGTGAATTCACACAAGCAGCCTCACGGCGACTCATCCCTTCCGTTTCACCAGCCTCAGTTCGCGCGGACCCCGCTCGGCGTACAACTCTGCCGTCAATTGCTGCCTGCGCGACCCGCCGGGCGTGAGCATCGCCATAATCCGTTCCGTCTGATCGAAGTTCAGCGCAGTCCCCAGCTGCCGCGCTGCAGCGCGCAGGACCCTTCGCCGCACGGCCGCGGACGGTGGCAGCCGCTCGATTTCCATCGCCACGCTGGCCTCGTCCGGATGTGTGGATGTCGCCCTACCACCTCCACGCACCGGCTTGCCGGGGAGGAGCAGACCCGGCAGGATGCGACTCAGCTCCGCCTGCCAGTACGCCTCCTCATCGCGGGCCAGCGTCGCCATATTCGCAAGCTGTGAGTGGATCTGGGGATTGTATTGCGCCAGCATGGGCAGCAATTCGTGCCTCAGACGGTTACGTGTGAAAGATGTATCGGCATTTGTCGCGTCCTCGCGCCACGCCTGCCCGATCTGCCGCAGCCATACCTCGATCTCGGACCGCCCCGCACCGAGAAAGGGCCGCAGAATGGCACCCCTTGCACACTGAATGACCGGATGAATCCCGCTCAGACCCTCCGTCCATGCGCCGCGCAAAAGCTTGTGCAGGACCGTCTCCGCCTGATCGTCCATCGTGTGCGCCGTCGCTACGGCATCGGCTCCGCCCTGCTCCAGCAGCTCGCGAAACCATGCGTAACGCAGGTTCCGCGCTGCCTCTTCGATGGTCTGGCGATTCTCCCGCGCTGCAGCCGGCGTATCCACGTCGTGCCGGCGGTAGACCAGGCCATGAACCGCGGCCAATGAGCTGACGAACTCCGCATCGACATCCGCTTCTACGCCGCGGATGCCGTGATGCACGTGCGCAACCGACAGCACCAGCCCGATCTCCGGAGCCGCCTCCATCAACCTGCGCAGCAGCGCAACTGAATCTGCTCCGCCCGACACGGCAACCACAACGCGCATTCCCGGGCGCATCAGCTTGCGATCGATTGGCGGCGCTTCTGGTGGCCTTTCTGACATTGATACTTATCGTAGCTATACTTTTGTCCATGCTGGAAACTCGAACAGCCACAGCAGCCGACGCGCACCTCATCACACACCACCGCCGGCGCATGTTCGTCGACGCGGGACGCGCCGACAATCAGGTCCTCAGCGTCATGTCACACAACTTCGAGCCGTGGGTCGTAAAGATGATCAACGAACAGAAATACTTCGGCTGGCTCACCTCCGACGGCGACCGCGTTGTGGCCGGCGCAGGCCTGCTGATCCTGGACTGGCCGCCGCACCCGCTCGATCCGCGCTCGGTCTATCGCGGCTATCTGCTTAACGTCTATGTAGAGCCCGAATACCGCCGCCGCAAGCTGGCCAGCCACCTGATCGAGCTTGCCCTGGCCGAAGCCCGCCGCCGCAAGATCCGCGTCGTGGCTCTGCACTCGACCGAAGAGTCGCGCCGCCTGTACGAAAGCAACGGCTTCCGCCAGACGAACGAAATGTTCTACGTGGAGCCGGTCGAGGCCTAGCCTTGGCGGTTGCGATTCGTGGGAGTCGTCTTTATGCGCCTCACATTGACGCAGTTCCGGATTTGATTTTCGGCCCCTTATCGACGCCATTCGTCACAACCGTCTTGGAAGCGCATGCTAATTTGTGCTCTTCTGTCGATTTGGAAACAGCAGAGCAGCCAACTTTATCTGACCCTTGGAGTCAAACCAGCTCATGAAGAACTATGCATGGATACTAATCCTCGCGATCTCGACCACGGCGGCCCCGCTCCTTGCCGGGGCGCAAAACAATTCCCCAGCCGATAAAAAGCCCACGCTGCTCCCCGGCCTCGACAAGCAGCTGGTCGACACCAGCGCTGACCCGTGCACGAATTTCTTCCAATACGCCTGCGGAAACTTCCCGAAGCTCTACCCTATCCCTGCCGACCAGTCTTCCCACGGCAGTTTCAACATGGTGTTCAACTACACCGAGTACACGCTCCATTCGCTCCTCGACAAGGTTGCCGCCGACAATCCTTCGCGCACACCCAACGAGCAGAAAATCGGCGACTACTACGCGTCCTGCATGGACACGAGCGCGATTTATGCCGCTGGCCTCAAGCCCCTGCAGCCGGAGCTCGATCGCATCGCCGCACTCACCGACAAACAGCAGCTCACCGATCTGCTTGCTCACTTTCAGCTCATTGGAGTGGATGCCTTCATGGGGCTCAGCGAGCAGCAGGATTTCAAGGATGCTCGCAAGCAGATTGCAGCTATCGATCAGGGCGGACTCGGGCTCCCCGAGCGCGACTACTACCTCCGCACCGGTGCGAATGACGAAAAGATTCGCCATGAATACGTGCAGCACGTAACGAACATGCTGAAATTGATGGGCGAGCCTGACGACAAGGCCCCAAGCGACGCCAGGAAGATCATGGATCTCGAAACAGCGTTGGCGAAGATCTCCATGGATGTCACCTCCCGGCGCGATCCGAAGAACATCTATCATCTTCTGCCCGTCTCGCAGCTCACTGGACTGACGCCGGAGATCGACTGGACCGCATTCCTCGAACAAGCTGGCACCCCGAAGATCACCGACCTGAACGTCGTCAACCCAGACTTCTTTAAGGGCCTCAACACCATCCTCGCTTCCACGGACCTCGACACCATCAAGACCTATCTCCGCTGTCAGCTGATCGACGGGATCGCCACTTTTGCCCTGCCGAAGGCTCTCGATGAAGAACAGTTCGACTTCTACGGACGCAAGCTCAGCGGCCAGCCCGAGCAGCGCGCCCGCTGGAAGCGCTGCGTGCAGGCGACCGACGGTGCGCTGGGCGAGGCTTTGGGCGAAGTGTACGTAAAAGAGAACTTCCCGCCCACGAGCAAGGCTGCAACGGTACAGATGGTGAACGACATCGAGTCCGCGATGGACAAGGACATCGACTCCCTGACCTGGATGAGCCCCGAGACCAAGGTCAAAGCCAAAGAAAAGCTACGCATGATCGCCAACAAGATCGGCTATCCCGATCACTGGCGCGACTACTCCGCGCTCAAAGTCGTGCGCGGCGACGCATACGGCAATGGCATTCGGGCTACGGAATTTGAAAGCCGCCGCCAGTTGGCCAAGATCGGCAAGCCCGTGGATCGCGGCGAGTGGGGCATGACGCCGCCCACGGTCGACGCCTACTATAGCCCCAACATGAACGACATCAACTTCCCGGCCGGCATTCTTCAGTCACCGTTCTTCGACCCCAAGTCCACGGATGCCGAGAACTACGGACACGGCGGAGCGATTGTCGGGCACGAACTCACCCATGGCTTCGATGACGAGGGGCGCCAGTTCGATGGCAACGGCAACCTGGCCGACTGGTGGACCCCCGAAGATGGCAAGCGATTCGACGAGAAGGCCGATTGCGAGGTGAAGGAGTACGGCAGCTTCACCGCAGTCGACGATGTAAAGGTCAACGGCAAGCTCACCCTGGGCGAGAACACAGCCGACAATGGCGGGCTGCGCCTCGCCTATATGGCCTTCCTCGCCGACGCGCAGCACAAGAACATCGATCTTAACGCGAAAGACGCGAATGGCTACACGCCCGTCCAGCAATTCTTCGTCGCTTTCGGACAAGACTGGTGCGGCGAGACTCGTCCCGAGCAGCTCCGCCTTCAGGTGCAGACCGATCCGCACTCACCGCGCGAGTTCCGTGTCAACGGTGTCGTACAGAACATGAAGGAATTCGGCGAGGCCTTTGGCTGCCAGCCCGGACAGCCTATGATGCCGGTAAACGCCTGCCGCGTCTGGTAGCGAAAAAACGGTCTCCCGCCTTGTTCCGCACGCATCTCTTGTGGTTGGAGGCCGGACGCGATGCGAATCATCAAAGTAAGAGCTCCGGGCGGACCGGAGCACCTCGCCGTGGCCGATGCTCCGGTTCCGAAGCCAGGCCATGGCGAGGTGCTCATCAAGGTCGCAGCCTGCGGTCTGAACCACGCTGATCTATATCAGCGTGAGGGGAAATACCCGCCGCCTCCCGGAGCGTCGCCGATCCTCGGCATGGAAGTATCCGGCACGATCGCCGAACTCGGTGACGGCTGCGATCCACGCTGGAAGGTCGGCGACCGCGTATGCGCGCTGCTTGCAGGTGGTGGATATGCCGAATTGTGCACAGCCCCGGCGGGCCAGTGCCTGCCTATCCCGTCCAACATCGACCTGATCGACGCCGCGGCCTTGCCGGAAGCCGTTTTCACCGTCTGGGCAAATCTCTTCGAGCCTCCGCGCCTCTCCGCCGGTGAAACCCTGCTCGTCCAGGGCGGCAGCAGTGGAGTCGGATCCACTGCCATCCAGATCGCGGTTGCCTTCGGCGCTCGCGTCGCGGCCACCGCAGGCTCAATCGAAAAGGTCCAGTTCTGCCTGAATCTCGGCTGCGAGCGCGCCTTCAACTATCACGATTACTGGTTCCCCGCCGTGCGCGACTGGTCCCAGCCGCACGGCATCGACGCGATCCTGGACATGGTGGCCGGCGAGTATTTCCCAAAGCACCTGCAGCTCCTCGCCGTGGGCGGCAGACTGATTCACATCGCAACCCAGCGCGGCGTGGCGGTCGAACTCGATCTGCGAACGGTCATGGCCAAGCGGCTTCTTATTACCGGATCCACACTGCGCCCGCGCTCGGTCGCGGAAAAGACGGCACTCCGCGACTCCATCGAGCAGCAGGTCTGGCCGCTGTTCGCCGCTGGAAAGATACGCCCCATCGTCTATTCCGTCTTTCCGATGGGCGAAGCCGCCGAGGCGCACCAGCTCATGGAATCCAGCCGCCACATCGGCAAGATTCTGCTGCGCATGGATTGAACGGGTCGCCACTCTACCTGTGGCTCAGCCGCAGCGACTCCCAGCTTCCGTCGCTCGCCCATCCGCCATCGACCGACAGTGTATGGCCGTTCACGAACCCACTCTCGCGCTCATCCGCGAGAAAGGCAATCGCCCGGGCGACATCGTCTGCGGTGGCAAAGCGCCCCATCGGGACGCGCCCTGTGATATCCGCATCGGAATAGGTACCGCGCGCCTGGTCGGCCGTATCCATCTCGGTCTTCACCCATCCAGGACACACGGCATTCACCCGCACGCCGCGCCCACCCCACTCCGCGGCCAGCGTTCGGGTCAGTCCGATCAGTCCATGCTTCGAGGCATTATAGGCAGCGCGGTCTGCGATGCCGAGGAGTCCCGCAACAGATGCGACATTGATGATCGAGCCACGTCTCGCCTCGAGCATTTTCACTCCGAATGCTTTCGCCAGCAGGAACGGCGCAACAAGATTTATCTCCAGCACGCGACGGTAATCCTGTGCTGAGGTCTTCTCCGCCGGCGAAATCATGCTGATGCCGGCATTGTTCACCAGCACGTCTACACGCCCGAAGCGCTGGAAGACCTCGTCCGCAAACTGCTCGACGAGGGCCTCATTCGCGATATCTCCGGCGAAGCCCATCGCCTCGCCCTCGCGCTCCTCGATCGCGCGAATCGTCTCGTCCTGCATGCACAGATCGATCAGCGCCAGCGCGAATCCGCGCTCGGCCAGCAGCTCCGCCGTGCGGCGGCCAATGCCCTGCGCACCTCCGGTGATAACCGCAACACGCTTCCCTTCACTCATGCTCCCATCGTCGCACAGCGGCAGCTATTCGACCCGCAGCGACTGCATTGGATCGAGCTTTGAAGCCCGCGTTGCCGGGAACCACACCGCTGCCAGCGCCACGCCACCTAATATCACCGGGACAGTTACAAATACCATTGGGTCGTAAGCCTTCACTCCAAAGAGAAAGCTGGAAAGGAGCCGCGTGAGCCCGAAAGCCGCGCCGATGCCAAGCCCCACTCCAATCAGCGCCAGGCTCATGCCATGCCCTACGACAAGATTACGGATGCGCGAGCGATCGGCCCCGAGCGCCATGCGGATACCCATTTCTTGCGTCCGCTGCTCGACGGAGTACGCCATCAGGCCATAGATGCCGATCGCGGCCAGCACCAGTGCCGAGACACCAAAGATCGTCAGCAGCAGCATGTTGAAGTTCTCGCGCGAAGTCGAACGGACCACGATCTCATCCATTGTGCGTATGCGCGCTACGGGAAATCCGCCACTGGCAATGCGCAGTTGTTCGGCTATTTGCGGAGCCAGTGTGCGCGGATCGCCGTGCGTGCGAACGAGCCAGCGCAGGGGCACAATCTGTGCGTTCAGCCTGGTCATCTCGTCAGGCACTTGCGCGTCGGGAACGATCATCATGGAACCCGGGTTGTGTCCCAGTCCGCCCTCGTGCGTATCACCTACGACGCCGACAATCTGCCGCGCCGGCTCCTCAAACGGGGGGCCCAATCCTTTGCCAATATAGATCTGCTGGCCCACCGGGTTCTGCTTTGGGAAATACTCCTTCGCGAACGCCTCATTGATCAGCATTACGCCCGGCGCAGCGGCCGTATCGCTCTGCCTGAATTCGCGCCCGCGCACCACAGGAATCCGAAAGAGCTTGTAATAGTCCGGTGAAGCGAGCATCCAGCCCGCGCCCGGCTCTCCTTTTGCTGGATCTATTGGCCGTCCCACAATCGCGAAGGGCAGCCCGAACTGCCCCTGGATCGGCAGGCAGCAGGTGAATGCTGAAACCTCCACGCCGGGAATCGCATTCAGCCGCTCACGTCCATCGTGCGAAAGCTGCGCGACACCGGCGGTCTTCGCGTAGCGATCGCCGGTCAACGACATTTCCACGGTCAGCACATTGTGCGCATCGAAGCCTGGGTTTACGTGGTGCAGGGCGACAAAGGTCCGGATCAGCAACGCCGATCCCACAAGCAACACCAGCGCCAGCGATACTTCGCTGATCACAAGCAGCGCTCTCGCTTTTCCCTGGCGGAATCCGGTTCCCGAGCGGTTGCTGCTCTCCTTGAGCGTGCTGTTCAAATCGGGCCGCGCCACGGTGAGTGCAGGAAACAGGCCGAACAAAATTCCCGTAAACACCGAAACGCTCACAGTAAATGCCAGCAGGCGCCAGTCCATGCCAATAGATGATCCATCCTCACCGATCCGCGGCAGACCTGCCGGGCTCACGGCCAGCAGCGCGCGAACGCCTACGAACCCGAGGATCAATCCCAACGCCCCGCCAATCAACGAGAGGAGCACGCTTTCTGTCAGCAGTTGCCCGATGATCCGGCCGCGACCCGCCCCCATGGCTGCCCGGATCGCAAACTCGCGTTTGCGTCCGGTGGCACGGACCAGCAGTAAATTCGCTACATTCGCGCACGCAATCAGCAGCACCAGTCCTACAGCGCCCAGCAGCACCAGTAGCGACTTCCGTGAATCGTTCACAATCGAGTCGCGAAGCGGTTCCAAGACGAATCCAAAATCGGGATTCTTCAGCGCATACATCCGGACGAACTGGTTCAGCGCCAGTTTCATTTGCGCATTTGCCTGCGCCAGAGTGACGCCCGGCTTCAGCATGGCCGCCACCCGAAAGAAGTGTCCCTGATTCGTGCTGTTCGGTTCGAACTGAAAGGGCACCCACAGATCGGCTTCGGGATCGAAGACAAAATCTTTCCCAACGACACCGATAATGGTGTACGGCTCTCCGCCTAAGGGCAGCTTGCTCCCAATCACATTCGGATTTCCGCCGAACCTCCGCTGCCATAGACCGTAGCTCAGCACCATCACTTTTCCGCCATCGGGCAGATCCTCCTGCGGCGTGAATGTACGGCCCAGCACCATGGGTGCGCCGAATACCCTGAAGTATGCTTCGCTTACATGAATCCCGTGCACCAGTTCCGGCCGGTCACCTGTGATGTTGAAGCCCGGTCCGGCAAAATCGTAGGCCGCGACATCTTTGAATACGCTGGTCTGTTGCTGGTAGACATGAAACTTCGTGATCGAAGCGACCGGACCGTTGACGTCTCGCCCGCTCATCTCAATTGCAACGATCCGGTCGGCGTCGGGATAGGTCAGCGGCTTGAGCAACACCGCATTGACAACCGTAAAAATGGCTGTGTTCGCGCCAATGCCCAGCGCCAGGGCCGCAATGGCGGTGAGGGTGAAACTTGGGTTCTTCGCGAACATCCGCAGTGAGTGCTTGAGATCGTTGAAGAGATCGCCCACCTGGTCAACTCCCCTAATTTTTGGCAGCCCCGCGTCTTTGATCCGGCTTTTGGTCCTTCGGTATTAGACGAGATTCGTATGAGGAACGCGTGTGGTTCAGCGAATTAAGATAGCTTCGAGTCCTTATCAAACGATCGGGTTATAGAAGGGGAAAGCCGGGCCGGGCCCCGGAACCTGTCTGCTGTAGACTGCGTACCACAACGTCATGCGGCTTAAACCCGAGGCCGCGCGGAGCAATCCATGCATGATCCGCTGTGGATGCACATCTTCCTCGCCGTTCACATCGCCGCCGGCAGCGGAGCCTTCGTGCTCGCTCCACTGGCCCTGCTCACCGCAAAAGGCGGCAAAGCCCACCGCCGCTGGGGCAAGATTTACTTCTGGTGCATGGCTGGTGTCGGCTTCACGGCGCTGGTCGTGGCCATCTATCGGCCGATCCTCTTTCTTGCGCTCGTAGCCATCTTCAGCTTCTATTCGGCCTTCGTGGCCTACCGAGTGCTCGGCCAGAAGGCCGCATGGAAAGGCGAGCAAGTCGTTCACGGATTGGACTGGATCGCGGCCATCCTCTGCTTTGCAGCCAGTGCAGCCCTGGCTCTGCTGGGCGCGTTCCGGCCGGCCCTGGTCCAGCATCTCGGTATCCCGGCCATCATTTTCGGAGCCATTGGCATGCGCATCTCTGGAGGAGCCATGTGGGGCTTCACCCATCCGCCAAAGGAAAAGATGTTCTGGTGGTATGCGCATCTGCAGGGCATGATCGGCAGCTACATCGCCGCGTGGACGGCCTTCTCGGTCGTTACCATCGGCCCGCTGCTTCATCACGCCTGGTGGATATGGATACTCCCTGTCTCCATCGGCGTGCCCGCCATTATCGCGACGACGGCCTATTACAAGCGGAACTTTGCGCCCAAGCCAAAAGGGGTTGCTGCCTAGGAGCAGCTCCACGCGAAGAAAAACGGCACCCTCACACGAGGATGCCGTCTCAATCGTATCTGTAACGGTTACTTAATCCGAAAGCTCCCCGTTAGCGGCGTCTCAGCCGAAGACGGCCCGACCAGCACCTTGTAGTCTCCGGACAGCAGCTGCCAACCATCCTTCTGCTCGTCAAAGACCGAGACATACTTCGGATCGATCTTCAGCGTCACCGTCTTCGACTCGCCCGGCGCAAGCGCCACGCGGTCGAAGGCCACCAGCCGCTTATAGTTCTCACCCGCAGAGGCCGGCAGTGCCGTATAGACCTCGGCGATCTCCGTGCCCGCGTGGCTGCCCGCGTTCTTCACGTCGAAGCTGACTTCGTGCCCTCGCGGGTCAACCTTCAGCCCCGAATACTCATAGCTCGTGTACGAGAGCCCGAACCCGAAGGGAAACAGCGGCTGAATATTCTTCGATTCGAACCACTTGTATCCCACGCGCGCCCCCTGGACGTTGTAGTCCACATCGAACGGAGGCAGCCGCTTCTCCTTTTGCATAATCCGCTGTCCGCGCCTCACCGTCGGGACCTCTACTTCCACCGGCTTCAGGTCAATGCCGGGCACCTCCGGGAACGCTAACTGGTCGTCGCTCTTCGCGAACGTTACCGGCAGCTTCGCCGAAGGATTCACATCTCCGAACAGCAGATTCGCAATTGCCTCTCCGCCGCCGATTCCCGGATACCATGCCGCGAGAATTCCTTCGACCTGGTCGGCCCAGGGCATCGTCACCGGCCCGCCCGTCTCGAGCACCACAATCGTGTGTGGATTCGCCGCCGCGACCGCGCTGACCAACGCATCCTGATTGTCCGGCAACGAGAGCGTACGCGCATCGTGGCTTTCATACATCGGCTGATTCACGAAGACAATCGCCACATCCGACGCCTTCGCCAGCGCGGCGGCCGATGCATTGTCTGTGCCGGCGTTGAATTCCACCTTCGCATTCGGTGCATGCTTCTGGATGTACTTCATCGGCGACGACGGGAAGTACACCGTCTCGCCCCAGTTTGCGCCGCCCGTATGCGGGTTGGCCGCGTTGCCTCCCGGCGGATCGACCTGCGCCGATCCTCCGCCCGAAAGCACACCCACATCGGCGTGCGACCCGATGATCGCAATCGATTCAGGAGACTTGAGCGGCAACACGTTATTCGCGTTTTTCAGCAGCACAATGCTCTCTTCCTCAATCTGCTGCGCATCGTCCCGTCCCTTGAAGGGATCGACCACCGACCGTGGCATCGGAGGATTATCGATCACACCCGCGGCAAACATGCTGCGCAGGATGCGGTGGTCCATGTCTTCGATGCGCGACAGCGGCACCTGGCCCTTCTGCACGGCATCCTCGAGCGCCTGCCCGAAGTAGATGTCCTCAGGCATTTCCTGGTCGAGCCCCGCGAGTGCGGCTTTCACGGTGCTGTGCGTCCCGCCCCAGTCGGAGAGCACCCATCCCTTGAAGCCGAAATCCTTTTTCAGCACATGGTTCAGCAGCCAGTCGTTCTCGCACGAATAGTCGCCATTCACGTGGTTGTAGGCGCACATCACCCCGGAAGGCTCGGCGATCGCGATGGCAATCTCAAATGCCAGCAGATCGCTCTCCCGCGCGGCCTTGTGGTTGATCTTTGCATTGATGATGTCGCGGCCCGTCTCCTGGTCGTTGAAGGCGTAGTGCTTGATGTCGCCCATCACCTGCTGGGCCTGCAGGCCCTTCATCAGGTTGCCGGTCATCGTGCCGGCCAGCACTGGATCTTCACCGGCATATTCGAAGTTCCGCCCGTTGCGCGGCTCGCGGGTGATGTCCACGCCGCCGCCGATGGACATGTTGTAGCCTTGCGCCCGCAGTTCGCGACCGATCACGGAACCGTAGAGCTGCGCTCCTTTCGGATCCCAGCTCGACGACGCGCCCAAGGTCGAAGGCAGCAGCGTGGCGTACCGGCTCTGCATCGCCGCAAGCCGCACGCCTACCGCGGAGTCGGCCATGTTGATATCCGGAATACCCAGCCGGTCGATGCCCAACACATAGCTCGCACCCAGGTTCGACCGGGGCGGAATCGGATCGCCTTCGCGCAACGCGCCCCAGCCCGTGCCGTGAACCAGCTGAATCTTCTCGTCCAGCGTCATCTCCTTGATCACCATATCGGCGCGCTGGTCCGGCGAGAGCGATTTGTCATCCCACGGATGATGCGGCGTTGGCGGCTGCTTTTGCGACTGGGCGAGAGCAATGCAAACACACCACAGGAGAAGCGCCGCCAGGCTGGCAGCGCAGACGAATACCCTGCTGAACCTCATGAACCTCCTGATGGGAAACAGGCAGAAATTGGGGTGGCTGACTAGTGCAGATTCACTCTGCAGGACGCGGCCATCTTAAATTCACGGTGACAGGACCGTCAAGGTGAAACGATTTACTTAAGGACTTGGTCGGGATGAGGCAGAACCAGGCCTAGCAGGTCTGACAGGTGCAACTGCAGATTAATGCCGGAGCCCCAAGGCTGCAGTCTGAGGGAACTAACGAGTTCTGCGCGCCCGGTAGCAATCGATGGGAGTTACCGTCGCGTATTCGCACAGGGGTTCAGGACAGGATGCCGAAATGACGGCCGCAACTTCTGCCATCTGCTGCAAAAGAGGAGAGGGTGAAATTGGCTGAACAATGACCTTATTGGGCCGGCGGTAATGGGAGATATTGAGTACGGTAACTTCACGCATGAGTACTTTTTCTCTATTCGGCGATGTTACTATGCGGTGAGTTCGGCCACAATAACTTGTTTTGGGATATTTGGCTCTATTTTTTCAGGGCCGTTTTCACGCTATCCGGCCGAAATGCCCGCTCCGCTGCGCCCGTGATCAGCCGCCG
>Ga0213872_10001957_pt1 | contig 12563 bp, 12 predicted proteins | sample VelepicomBERX_R2_FD_160071 | JGI IMG/M metagenome (GOLD analysis project Ga0213872, IMG submission 160071) | Rhizosphere microbial communities from Vellozia epidendroides in rupestrian grasslands, the National Park of Serra do Cipo, Brazil - RX_R2 | ecosystem: Host-associated > Plants > Roots >...
ACCTCCATGCAGCAAGTGGGATAAGCGACAGAAAATGATTGCTGGCATAAACGCTTCGAACGGAATTTTCTTAGCTGATCTGACCAATCTGCAAAATAAAATTGCGCAGGAAGCAAATCAGATCTCATCCGGCTCGAGGGTGAACCAGGCTTCCGACGATCCCTCGGCTATCGCCTCGATTTTGGACTACGAAAACTCGATAGACCAGATCACACAAGTGCAGAGTAATCTGGACGCGGCGAAGACGGAGGCACAAACCGCCGACCGGGCTCTCCAAAGCGCATCTACGCTCTTGGATCAGCTCGTTTCTATTGCAAGCCAGGGTGCGAGCAGCAGTGCATCGCCGGTCACACGTACCTCACTGGCTGTGCAGGTGCAAGCTATTGGTCAGCAACTAGCTTCAATAGCAAATACAACGGTGCAGGGCCGTTACATCTTCGGAGGCGACGCAGTGAACACAGTGCCGTACACGTTCGATGCCACGACTCCGGGCTGGTTTGTGCCAAGCGGTGCAATGCCACCATCCAATACAGCTCTACTGACCAATGCGAACGGTTCGCAGATCGTGCCGAGGATGACCGCGGAACAGATATTCGCGTCCTCCTCGGGCAACATTTTTCAAGCCGTCTCGGACCTCGGTCAGGCCTTACAGGGTGCAAATCAGGCTGGTGTTGAGACTGCCTTGACGGAACTCAAAACGGGCGTTACGCAATTGGGACTTTCATCGATGTTTTACGGGAACGTTGAAAACTGGATAGAACAGGCCGGCAATGAAGCCAGCTCTCAACTGACGAATCTTCAGGCAGCGCTGGGGGGTCTGCGGGATACAGATGTTGCTGCTGCAGCCACTCAGCTCAGTCTGGACCAGACGGCATTGAGTGCGGCGCTTTCGGCCCACGGCAATCTGGATAACCGGTCTCTGTTTAATTTTCTTGGATAGCAATTTCTTCTGCCACTTTCCTTCGAAAATCTACGGCATTTCGCGATACAGAAACCGGGAGGAAACGGCAGATCATGAGTATTGGACAACACGCGGAAAATATTTTGTCCGCCTGGCATACGGCCGACTATGGCCGTCTTGAAGTAGAAGTGGGGCGCGCGCTCTTAAGATGCCAGACAGTCATTCCTCGTTCCGAATTGGAATACGAGCAGCACGAGGTTCTGCACAGCATTGCCCAACGGCTTCGAGAGATGGGATATCGATCGAGCCGGCCTGATATGGCTTTAAGTGCCGTATTCTTACTACTGCAGCATATCGGGACCAACAGCGCAGCAACCACTCCGAGTCCGCAGAACCTGTCCTGATTGCTTTGGAATGAGGGAGCAGGCAGACAATCTGTATGCCTCTTCGTCAAGAAAATAAAATTCGGCGGCAAACGTGCCGAAAAGAATGGCAGAGGCCAGGAAAAGCCGTGAGGCGAGGCCAAGAAGGAATTAGGAAACGATATGATTTCACTCCAAACAAACGTTGACTCAATTAATGCTCAGAACAATCTGAATATTAACAATCAACTCCAGAGCAAGACAATTCAACAGCTCACCTCCGGCTACCGAATCAACAGTAGTGCTGACGATGCAGCCGGCCTGGCAGTTGCAAACGGCTATCGTGACGATATAGCCGAGCTAACGCAGGGTGTCAATAATGCGCACGCCGCTATCAGTCAGTTGCAAATTATTGACGGGGGCCTGAGCAATATCTCAACGATCCTGGATCGCATGAAGACGTTGGCAACGGAATCGGCGTCGAGCACCTTTACAGGAAACAGGGCAACTCTGAACCAGGAGTATCAAAGCCTGATCGGCGAAATCACACGTCAGGCAAGCAATGTTAACTTAAACTCCGGCGGATCGTTCAACACGAGTCTGTCTACTTATATTGGCGGTGCTAATAGTGCCGCGAATGCCACGGTTTCCGTGGATCTTAGCGGGACGCAGAATGCTGTTGATGCAACAAGTCTTGGGCTCGTCAATACGAACGTATTGGGGGCGGGTGTGGGATTCAGCGGCAATACGCAGAGCCTCAACGGAGCAGGGGCGACATTCCTGGTTGGCGCGGGCAGTAGTCAAACCTTCACTTTCAACATCTACGGGCAGGCCAATGCGATTACCGCGACGGTAAACGGGAGCGCGACCGGAATCACGCAAAGCGCAGCGCTGTTGAGCCTTAACAACCAGCTCAATCAGTACGGAATCACGGCGAGCATTGGTAATAACGGCACGCTACAGTTCTTTAGCGACACCGCCTTTACAGTTAAAGATAATGGGACGGCGGGCGCCCCAAGTAATCCGCTTACGAATGACGCGGCCAACACAACAACCGACAACAGCAGCCTGTACACGTTGGACGGTGCAGCAACCTATGCGGCACCAGCGGTCGGCAAAACGGATACCCTAACCATAACGGCGGGAGGACAGACTGTCACGGTAGGGATCGGGAACAGTGACGGCACCGTCGCTCAGGCCGTTGCTGCAATCAATCAACAAACAGCAGGTATTGGTGTTTACGCGGTTGCAAACGGCGCGGGCACCGGAATCTCCTTCATGAGTGGCAGCAGCTTTTCGATCAGCGATAACAATAGCGGAGCAGCGGCAACGGGCGTATTCGGCACTACCGGAACCAGCAACCAGAGTTCTGCCGCTCCCTCGGCGACTACCACCACGGCAAATCCGGACGCAGCAATCGCGGCCATCAATAACGCCATTCAGCAGTTGGGTTTGGTTCAGGGGCGCGTCGGCGCTGGAGAAAACACACTGAACTATGCGGTCAACCTGGCCAATTCTCAAGTCGCCAACTTCTCCACGACAGAAAGTAATATACGCGACGCAAACGTTGCGCAGGATGCAGCGGACCTGACGAAATCACAAGTATTGGTCCAAACTTCCATCGCGGCTCTTGCCCAGGCAAATGCGGAACCGCAGAACGTCTTGAAGCTGCTGCAGAACTTGTAAGTACAGAGGAACGACTCCTGGGGGTTGACCTTTTAATAAGGCCGGCCTCCTCTTGTTTGAGATTGTATGGGAACTAGTTCGTCTACGACAGTTTTTAATGGGAACAGTACGTACGCTGCCCAGCTCCAACGGGTGATCACAACGGCCGTGGGCCGGGCGTCTGCACCTATCCAACAACTCCAGACACACCAATCTACACTCGCAACCCAGGAAAACGAACTGCAAACTCTGTCCAGCAGATTTCAGAGCCTGCAGACGGCGCTTGATTCGATCAATAATTTGACTGGAGTGGGCACACTCTCTGCCAGCGTCAGTGATAGCTCTATTTTGGCAGCGGCGACCAGCTCCGGAGCAATGGCGGGTAACTACACGATCACGGTATCGAATATTGGCACTCAGACGAGTACCATCAGCGACAATGGACTGACGATTGTGACGGATCCGTCGTCCGGTAACATTGATGCCAGCGCAACCTATACGCTCTCGGTTAAGGGACAGCAGTACGCGATCTCAGACCCGAGCGGTTCGCTAAATGGTTTGGCCCAAGCGATCAACGCGAGCGGAGCCAGCGTTCAGGCGACTGTTGTGAACGTGGGCGGTTCTTCCACACCCGACTATCGCCTTTCGGTCCAGAGTACGCAGTACGCGCCTGACAGTATTCAGCTCAGTGATGGCAGTAACAGTCTGATGAATACGTTGAGCTCGGGATCGTACGTTACCTACCAGGTAAACGGCCAGCCCGCTACGCCGATAAACTCGACGTCCCGTACGATTACTGTTTCCCCGGGCCTGACCGCCAATCTTCTGCAGAGGGGCACAGCCTCGATCTCCGTCGCGGAAAATGCTGGAACTATTTCGGGGGCATTGAGTTCATTTGTCTCGGCGTACAACGCGGCAGCCGCCGAGCTGGAAAAAAATCGTGGACAAAACGGAGGCGCACTGAGCGGCGAGAGTATCGTGTATGAGTTGCAGGGCGCGCTCGAAACCTTGGCATCTTATACGACGGGAACTGGCGCGCTAGGCTCGCTTTCCGATCTGGGACTTACGTTCGATCAGAGCGGAAATATTCAATTTGACTCTTCTGTGTTTGCCAGTGTGGCCGCCACTGCTCCTTCGGATATTTTGAATTTTCTTGGTTCGGAAACCGGAGGGGGATTTCTGCAGTCAGCGGCGAATCTTCTAGCTAGTGTCAATGATTCGACAAGCGGAATGCTCGCTGAAGGAACTCAATCCATCAATGACGAGATATCGAATATTGCAACGCAGATCAACAATGACCAAGCCAAGGTGACCGAATTGCAACAAAGTCTGACGACGCAGATGGCCAGTGCCGATGCCACAATCGCATCACTGCAAAACCAGGTGACCGAGGTGACCACCTTATTCACGGATATGCAGCAGGCTTATAAGCAATCTAATGGATGAACTATTACCCGCTCAATTGCGCGACGCCATTCGGTCTGGTGATTTCGGAATGGCGGGTGTGCTGAGTACTCAATACTCCAAATCGGTGACCGACCAGTTGCGCGTTGCTGGCTCCCAAGAAGCTGCTCAAAAGATTGCACGGGATTCCCTGGAGGTTCTACAGGAGTGCCTGTATTTGGCACAGGTGATGCGCGCACACATAGCGAAGAAACTGCACACGAACCGCTCCGTCTGTCTCTATGCGGCCAAACGGGACGCCCCGAGTATCTGGGGTATCGAGGCCTAGCCCAGGGCTAGCTGATCGTCACAAAGCTGGCGCTGCGGCGAATCCACCGTCAAAAAATTGACGACGTTGCTTTCGACAAGGGCTGAAAGCTGCTGTTTGGAGTTGGCTGTATGCGTGCATGTGTCCTCGCGGAAGTTGCAATGCTGGATCCACTCTCCGACAGGTTAAACCAGTATATGAGTCTGCTTAGTCTGCGCCAGCAATTGGTGGCGTCGAATATTGCTAATGCAGATACTCCTGGTTACAAGACGAAGGATATCGATTTCGAGTCGGAACTTCAGAATGCTGCCACGGGTTTGCAGCCCGTCGTTGACGTAGTACCAGGCTTAACGCAGAAAAACGACGGAAACAATGTGGATTTGGATCGAGAAGCACGGCTACTGGCAGAAAACGCATTGAGGTTCGGCATCGCTTCGAATCTGCTACGAACGCAGCTCAAGGCGGTCAAGATGGCCATTGAAGGCGGGAGCACGGGCTCATGAGCTTGTTTTCGAGCTTGTCTGTGAGCGTATCCGGCATGTCGGTGCAGCGCACCAGGGCCGAGATTCTCGTTGAGAATATCGCCAATGCCGATACGACACGAACTGCCGAAGGAGGCCCTTATCGCCGGCGCGACGTGGTTTTTGAGAGCCACGAGGTTTCGTCGCCGTTTTCCGTTCTTCTTGATTCCGAATTGCAATTGCAGGCCACCGGTGTGGAAGTGAGCCAGATCGTTGTCGATAGCAGCGCGCCCGATCGCCGCTACATGCCTGGGCACCCTGATGCCGATGCGGATGGTTACGTAGCTTTTCCTCGCGTGAATCCAGCAGAGGATATGGTGGATCTGCTCGGCGCCGCGCGCTCATATCAAGCAAACGTATCGGCTATTTCCGCTGTAAAGGACATGATTCAGCGGTCGATTGATTTGTTCAAGTCATAATTATGGCCGTCACGCTCTCTTCCATTGCACCGGTACGTGCCGTTGAAGCTGTACAAACTGAGGCGACGGGTCCGGCCGCGGGGGGCTTCGACCACGTTCTGCGGGATGCATTACGTGGAGTGGAGCAATCAAGCGCCGTCGCCAACAGCGCAGTTCAGAACTTCGTGTCCGGCGGACCCGGGGAACTGCATTCGGCTATTCTGGCTGCTCAGAATGCTCAACTCGATTTGGACATGTTCCTTCAGGTTCGAAACAAGGTGGTTTCCGCGTACGAAGAAATCATGAAGATGCAAGTCTGACCGAAGTTTGAGCTATGGACCAACTTCGTAAATTGATCGCCGCGCTTTCGGTAAGGCAGCGGATAGGCATCATTGTTACCGCGCTTTTGGTGATCGGCAGCGTTGCCTCATTTGTACATTGGCGGCACGAGAGTGATTTTCGTCCGCTTTTTACGGGCATGTCGGCAGATGATGCGGCGGCTATCGTGCAAAAGCTAAAAGAAGCAGGAATGGAGCATCGGCTGGCAGAGAACGGATCGACGGTGCTCGTTCCCGCCGCAAAAGTCGATGAACTTCGATTGGAGATGGCAGCTGCGGGACTACCGCGGACGGGACGGATCGGATTCGAAATCTTTGATAAGAGCAATATCGGCATCAGCGATTTTGCGGAGCGTGTCAATTATCGCAGAGCACTGGAAGGCGAATTGGAGCGATCGATAAAGGTGTTAACCGAAGTTGAACGAGCCCGCGTTCACATTACCTTCCCGAAAGATTCCGTGTTCCTCGATGCTCGCGAGCCTGCGAAAGCAAGTGTACTTTTGACCCTGAAGCCGGAAGCCCGCTTGAGTGACCAGAACATACTGGCGATCACGAATCTCGTCGCAAGTGCCGCGGAAGGGCTGAGCCCCGAATTTGTCTCGGTTGTAGATATGAAAGGGAATCTGCTCAGCCGGCCGAAACGCGCTGGGCCGGACGCAGCCGAGAATTCAGACGCTTCTCTCGAGTACCGGCAGCGAGTCGAAAAGGACCTGATGGCGAAAGTCGAATCCACTCTGGAACCGCTGCTAGGCGATGGAAAGTTCCGCGTTGGACTCTCCGTCGATTGCGATCTGGCGACGAGTGAGCAGACCGACGAGATATTCGATCCATCCCGCTCGGTCATGGTGACATCGCAGAAATCGGAGGATGTTGCCGGCAGCGCGCAATCTGCGGGAGTTCCAGGTACGGCATCAAATTTGCCGCGTCCGTTGGCTCGCCCCGTCCTGCCAGGGTCCGCTGTCTCGCGACGAACCGAGAACGCTGCCTACGAGACATCCCGGACGGTGCGGCAAACCAAGATTCCACGCGGCACTATCAAGCGGATTTCGGCTTCCTTGCTGGTAGCGCAAGAGGTTAGGTGGGAACGTCAGGCAGGTCAAGTAAAACGGATTGCAATTCCGGCCTCAGCCGACAAACTGAAGGCGATCCATGACATCGTGGCCGGAGTGATCGGGCTTGATCCGCAGCGGGGCGATCAATTAGTGATCGAGAGCCTGCCTTTCGAAGAAGACCTGGATACCGGGCCAGTTCCGGATGGTCCGCAACGCCCTGGAGCCACAGCAACGTGGAGGCAAACGCTCATGGAATGCCGGCCCATTCTGTTGGGGGTGGGCATCTCAGCTGTTGTGGGCATTTCCGTCATTGCCTTCACTGTTCGCCGCCGATATGGCTCGGTCGCAGGTCGAGGACGGAGAGAATCTGTGGCGCTCACCGATTCAAGTGCAAGCCTCCCGGCGGGAAACGACATCGAAGAACTGTCTGATGCGAACCCTGGAATCGAGCAGGTGCTAAACAAGATTCAGCTTCCGCCAATTGCGAATGATATGGAAGCTTACCGGAAGCAGTTACGCGAGACGGTCAACAAAGATCCTTTGGTTGCGGCGACCGTCATCCGAGATTGGCTCGCGGAAGACGCGGGGTAACGACGTAGCGCATCCACATGTCCTGTAAAATCGCAGATCCGGCGAAATGTGCAGAGCCAGTCGGCTGGTGCTCCAATCCCGGTTTGAACCCGTGCAGTCAAATGTCTCTTCCCGCACGACACGAAGAGACGATCCAGAACGAACTTGGCCGGCGAATAACCGAGTGGGAAAATGCCAGACAATTCGATCTGAACCAATGCCGCCAAACCGCGTTTCAAGATGGTTTGCGTCAAGGAAGAGAGGAAAGCGCTGCGGATGTGAAGGCGGCGTCAGCCAGACTGGCTCAAGTCTTGAGGGAACTGGCAGCGCTTAAACGGAAGATTCGTACGGAAGCGGAGAGCGAGCTCGTTCAACTCTCCCTCGCGGTTGCACGCCGTATTCTTCACCGCGAGCTCAATACCGATCCCGAATCGATCCAAGGTATTATTCGCGCGGCCTTAGAAAAACTCAACCAGCGCGATGTCCTTCGGATACGGGTGCACCATGCAATTGCCGATGCAGTGCGATCGAGCCTGCAGCTAGCAGGCCGATCCTCTGCTATGGTTGTCGTTTCTGACCCGAATCTGACACCGGGCAGCATCGTTTTCGAAACAGGCTTCGGAGAACTGGATGCCTCCGTTGACACTCAGTTGCAAGAGATCCAGCGTGGCTTCGCGGATCGGATGTCTTCCAGATGAATAGCACAGAAGTGATCAAGCTTTCCGATTACCGGCGAGCCCTTGAGGCTGCCGATCTGCTCCGCTGGCGGGGAGCAGTAACGGAGGTAACAGGGCTCGTGATCGAGTCACAAGGACCCGCATCGGCGGTGGGCAGCTTCTGCGAAATACACACGACGCGCGGCCGGAGCATCCGTTGCCAGGTTGTAGGTTTTAGAAGCGGCCGAATCTTGTCCATACCGCTTGAAGAGATCAGCGGCCTAGAGCCGGGCAATCCGATATACGCGCGGTCCGAAGACGCACAAATACGCGTGGGGCCTGGCCTCCTTGGCCGGGTGCTCGACGGCTTCGGAAATCCAATAGACGAAGGCCTGCCCATACAAGCGACGGCGGCTTACGACCTTTTTGCGGACCCACCTGGCCCTTTGGATCGTGAGCATGTAAATCGCCCATTACTTACGGGTATTCGGGCGATCGATGGTCTGTTGCCGTGCGGGTTAGGGCAGAGAATCGGAATTTTTGGTGGAAGCGGGGTGGGGAAGAGTACGTTGCTCGGGTGCATGTCGCGCGACAATTCTGCCGATGTCACCATCATCGCCCTTATAGGCGAGCGCAATCGCGAAGTCCGCGAATTCCTGGATCGTGAACTCGGCCCGGAAGGGCGCAAGAAGTCCGTCGTGATCGTGGCTACGTCTGATCGCCCGGCTCCCCTGCGAGTGCGGGCCTGCTTTGTGGCCGCTACAGTTGCCGAATACTTTCGAGATCAGGGCAAGAGCGTGCTGCTCGTGATGGATTCAGTGACGAGACTCGCAATGGCGCAACGAGAAATTGGTCTTGCATCCGGAGAGCCACCAAGCCAAAAGGGTTATACTCCCTCCGTATTCGCAATGCTGCCGAAGGTTTTCGAGCGTGCAGGCTCCTTCCGCAGCGGTTCGATCACCGGGTTTTTCACTGTCCTGGTCGAGGGCGATGATCTGAACGAGCCTATCGCGGATGCTGCACGCAGTATCTTGGACGGACACCTGGTCCTCTCGCGCCGGTTGGGCGCTGCCGGACACTATCCGGCTATCGACATTCTCTCTTCCATCTCGCGTGTTGCCGGGCAAGTAGCCGGTCCAGAACACTTGCATTCAGCACAGAAGGTACGGGAGGCGCTCGCGTGTTATCAGCAGTCAGAGGATCTGATTCAACTGGGGGCGTACGTTTCCGGCTCAGATCCAAAATTAGATCTGAGCATTCGCGCTCGAGACCGCATTCTCGGATTTCTCCGTCAGGAGCCACAGGAAAAGGTGATGCAGGCCGACACACTCAATGCGTTGGCAGAAATCGCCGCTCTTCTGGAGTAGCGAGTGAAAAGATTTGAATTTCGACTGGAGCGGGCTCTGCGTGTCCGCCGCGCACAACTCCAGGCGGCTCAGGTGATGCTTCAGCAGCATCTTGGAAATGAGCGGGGTTTTCGAAACCTGTTGGCAGGGACTCTCGATGATCGCATTGCGGCGTTACGGAACCTGCAGGATGAGGATGAAATCGGCTATCGGGAGCTGAGCGCTCTTTCTGTCTACGTTCGCAGTCTGCACACTCGTGCGGCCGGCCTAGAGCGGGATGTTGAACAAACGCTCCAACTCATTCGTGAGCAGCGGAATCGGGTCTTGGCATTGCAACGAGAGGAAAGACTGCTCACTGAGCTTCGTGACAAAAAGAAGGCCGAATGGGAGCATCAGATCGACCAGGAATTCGAGGAAGTAGCCCGGCAATCTCGGCGGAGGGCGAGTTATAAATAATCGGAATTTCTCGTCGGTACCAAAGTACTGTGTAAGTTCAGCCGACAAGATCCTCGGGAGTGCTCATGCAGGTTAAAGCACCGGAAAGATCCGACCTACGTTTGGCCTTACCTTGGGTTATTCTTTTTTGAGCACGAAATTACTATTCTTCTAGCCACCGCCCTGAGGCCACGATAAAAGGAAATAGTGCCCTAGCGTGTGAACTCCCGTTCGGGCACTCTGAATCAGGATTGAGTCTGTGACAAGCTCCGCACAAACGCACCTTGCCTGGCGCAGAAGCCTAATCGGTATCAGCCCGGAGATTCTCCAGGTTTGCGAGATCATCGGATTGATCGCCTCGAAACGGTGCACTGTCCTGATTACCGGCGAAAGCGGCACGGGCAAGGAGGTCATCGCGCGCGCCATTCACGCAGCCAGTCAAAGGTCACAGCTCCCGATGGTGGCCGTAAATTGCGCAGCTCTCCCGAACAATCTCATCGAGACCGAACTGTTCGGACACGCCAAGGGTGCGTTTACCGGTGCCCACGCCAGCCGTGTCGGAAGGTTTGAGCAGGCACACCGCGGCACGATTTTCCTGGACGAGATAGGAGATCTTCCGCTCGATGCGCAAGCAAAACTTTTGCGGGTCCTACAGCAGCAGGAATTCGAACGTGTCGGGAGTTCGGAGACCGTGTCCGTCGATGTTCGGGTGATCGCCGCATCAAATGTAGACCTTGCCGAAGCGATCCGCCAACGCCGCTTTCGTGAGGATCTGTACTACCGCCTGAATGTCGTTCCGATTCATCTGCCACCGTTGCGCGAGCGGCGCGACGACATTCCGCTCCTTATTGAACACTTCATGGAAAAGATCAGCGCCGACGAACATCAGCCACCCAAACAGGTGAGTGAAGAGGCGTTCGAGTTTCTTCGCCAGGCGGATTGGCCCGGTAATATTCGGCAACTGGAGCACGCGCTTAGGATGGCTATAGCTTTGAGCGGCGACCGGCAGATTCTGCGTTCTGAAGACTTCCGGTTTCGTCGAGGTCCTCAATCCCAAATGCGGTGCTGCGAATCGCGCCCCCTCTTAACGGTTCCGCGCGACGGCCTTGATTTTGACGAAGTGGTCAGCGAATTTGAGCTATCACTGCTTAGGCAAGCTTTGGCTGTCGCTGGCGGGAATAAGGCTCGCGCCGCGAGTCTGCTGAACATTAAGCGGACAACGCTGCTCGCAAAGATGAAAACGTTGGAGGATCGGTCTCCGGAACTTGTGCCCACACAAGGAAGAGAGGCCTGGCACAAGCCGTCATTGAAGGCCAGCCGTCTCGCGCTAGTCTGTGAAAAGGTAGATCCCGTACGGGACCTCATATCCAGGACGGTGAGGCAAGCGGGGTATAGAATTCTCGAGGTCTCGACACCTGCGGCTGCACTCGAGCTTTTCGAGTGCTGGAGTTCTGAGATATCCCTCGTCGTAACCTCCAGAGAATCCGGGAAAGAGCGCCACACGCTCCTCTCGCGGATTCGCCACCGTTCTCCTCACGTCTCCGCCATCATACTCGGAGATTGGGATACGGCTGGTCCGGATGCCGGCGATCTGAGAACTCGAGTTGTTGCGCGCCCGTTTTCTTGTGAAGATCTTCTGCTCGCGCTCCAGAAGCTTGATCGAGAGCACAGAGCTGTAGCTCACGTAGTCTGCGCATGATCCGTTCTGCGCCGTCGAAAAACATCTTCGATTAAGACGCGCCTCAATGGCCGTCAGAGCCGCCAGTTCCCGATCACAATTCTCGACAAAAACGTATCTTCCCTGCTTTTAACGGCTTAGCTTGAACATTTCGGCCTAACTCGCCGCCCGAAAAAGTATCTTCGTGTGCGGATGAGGTCGGCTTCGCATCTTCAGAGCAATGTTCAGGGCGACTTGCTCGAGCGTCTGTGCTGGGTATACACTCCTCTTCCATCGCAAGCTCATTTTCTGAGTCTGAGTACGCGTATTAAGGGCTTTTCCGGGCCGGTTGGGTCGGGCAAGAGCGCGGCACTTGCGTTCGAAGCGCTGCGACAAACGTTCGTCAACAGAGACCGCCAAGGTTTGTTGGCGGCACCCACCTTTCCGATGCTGCGCGATGCAACACTGGCCACACTTTTCCGCGCAACGGATGATCAGGACATTGACTTCGAACATCGCAAGGCAGATGGCGAACTGACGATTAAGGGTCCGGAGAGCGTCATCCTGCTCCGTTCGCTGGAGGAACCGGAAAGGTTGCGGGGAACTAACCTCGCGTGGTTTGGTATCGACGAACTTTCGTACGCGCGTCAAGAGGCATGGCTTCGGCTGGAAGCTCGATTGCGCGACCCGAGGGCTGAAAGGCTATGCGGTTTCGGTGTCTGGACTCCTCAGGGCCACGATTGGGTATACAAAAAGTTCATTCACGAGCCAGTTGGCGGCTATGGGTGTGTAAAGGCCAAGGCGTTCGAGAACCGTTTTCTCTTGGAGAGGACGCCCGATTATTACGAGCGCCTCGAAAGCAGTTACGATCCCAAATTCTATCGACAGGAAGTACTCGGCGAGTATCTGAACAGCAGAGCGGACCGCGTATATTACTGCTTCGATCGAAAG
>Ga0213872_10001958_pt1 | contig 12556 bp, 13 predicted proteins | sample VelepicomBERX_R2_FD_160071 | JGI IMG/M metagenome (GOLD analysis project Ga0213872, IMG submission 160071) | Rhizosphere microbial communities from Vellozia epidendroides in rupestrian grasslands, the National Park of Serra do Cipo, Brazil - RX_R2 | ecosystem: Host-associated > Plants > Roots >...
TCGATCTCTGCCGACACGCCGCCGGACTCGGGCAGAGTTGGCGGTCCGACGTCGTGGCCCGCCCTGGCCACAGCCAACTCAAAGTCCTGCGCATGGATGGGAGCCCCTCCGAAGAAGAAGTCCACCCCTATGCCGAGGCCCTGCTGGTCCTGCAAGGCCAGTTGAAGCTGCGGGTGCGAGGCGAGGATCTGGTCGTCGGAGCGGGTGAGCTCTGCACCATCGAGGCCGGTGTGCCCCACGCCGTGGGCGAAGGCAGTTGGGGCACCCTGGTGATCGTGGACGCGGCACGATGAGGCCCCTGGAGCACCGCCTCAGCTCAAAAATTTCATGCGCCGCCCTATTGAAGCCGGAGTCTGTCGATTTGCCTGCTACAATCTAAGGCTTCCGGAGAGGTGGATGAGCGGTTTAAGTCGCACGCCTGGAAAGCGTGTGTGGGCTAATCCCCACCGCGGGTTCGAATCCCGCCCTCTCCGCCAAAATTCCTTAAAAATCAACAACTTACGTGAGTTTTTTAGGTTGGGCCCACATAAAAACCCACTTAAAGTTGTTGCATGGAATTTGGCAAGCCAAGCCCACTTGCTTTGGTTCATATCAGCAGAAGTTGCTCCAGCGTTCTTACGGCGTGTCGCCCTACTGCGGTATCTTTGAGTTCAGACTCAACAGCTTCGACGATTGTCCAGCGGCCACCTGCGCTTTGGACTACGTTTCGAAAGCGGCCGAGCCTCCGAAACGAAATTGTGCAATTAAACGCATGCCCCCATAGGCCTGTTGTCTGTAGTTGTATTTGTCGTGCCGACTGATTCCCATCCACATAGCCCTCCCGCAGGTACCATGACACCCCCCGTAGACCTCCATATCACTGCCTCACAGCAGTCGCCTGCGTCGGGGTCTGTTATGAAAGCGAATTAGTTCGGGGTCGCGTCCTCATAGTTGAAGAAGCCTTAAGACGAGACAGGGGAGGCTCAGGGCCTCAATTCCAACGGACCAGCCTGTACGCAGCAGGGCAAAACCCGCCAGTGACATCGGATTGGTAGCCCGGACGTCAGTTTCCGGCCTTGGCAACCTGGATACGAAGGCTTCGACTGCGAGCTTCATGCCCCAATGCCTGCAGCGTTCTTGCCCAATGGTGGGCGCCGCCACAGGCCTCCAACGCGACGAGCGACCGCTGACAATTGGCAAAGAATGTAGGCCCCCGATCACGCCTGAGTTTGTGTCGTTCGACCACGCCTGTCGCGGGGTCTACGACGTGGAGCTGGAACACGCTCTTGGCAATATCCATTCCGATCACTGGCAGCACTGGGGAAGATTGCATGGTGGGGCCTCCGGTTCTCAAGTGGTTGCGACGAACTTCTACTTTGGCACTTTGATGCCGTTACTGCGAGGCCCCTGCCTGTATCTGGTCATAGGCCTACGCGTTCGACAGCGGTGTAGGTGGAGACGTCCATGCCATCTGCACAACCACGACCGTGCTGGCCGATGTGAGACGGTGACGGCATGAAGCAAATGGGCCTGGGCGAGAGTGGATTCGAGCGCAAGACCAAACGCACGCGCAAGCACGAGTTCCTTGACGAGATGAATCTGGTGGTGCCTTGGGCCGAGCTGGTCTTGTTGATCACCCCGCACGCACCGACACCGAGCGCCAAGGGCAGACGCCCGCCATTCGCCATCGAGTCCATGCTGCGAATCCACTTCCTGCAGCAGTGGTTCAACCTGTCGGATCCGGCGATGGAGGAGGCGCTTGACGACATGGCGCTGTTCCGCGAGTTCGTGAGTCTTGATGCGGGGGAAGTCAAGCTACCCGACGAGAGCACGATTCTTCGATTTCGCCACCTGCTCGAAGCGCACGACCTGAGCTTGCAGATCCTCGCCACCGTCAACGCCACGCTGGCGGCCAAGGGCCCGCTGCTCAGGCCAAGACGAGGTTGGTCAATAGGGCATGGGCACCCGAGACCGCCTGCAGTTCCTCGCCGCGACGTCCCCGCTGGTGCCCGAGCCGGCGATGGTAGATCGCGCGCTGAAACTGATGCACGGACTCCCCTCGGTTGAGGAGGGTGCGCAGCTCACGACTGAATTCTGACTTGGTCAGGAAGTCGCACAGAAAAACGCTGCGCAGCAGCTTGGCGAGCTCGTCGGCCGCATTGCGCGCGAGTTTGGCCACAATTTCAGATCAGGTACTTCACACATAGGCACGAATCAAGTGAACGGCGCTCATGCCTGCTCCGCCGGATAACAGTCAACATATTTTTGCTTCGGCAGATGGCCTGGTGAGCAGGTGTCGCATGGGGCATGACAATTTCCCTTCAGCGGATGGTTGCGCACTGCTGCCCGGGGAGGGCGTGTGCCCGTGGCGTTATCGGGAGGGAAGCGGCGTAGCTGCCTGGAGGACGGAGACACCATCCAGTTCAAGGCCTGGTGTGAAAAGCCGGGATTCGCGAGGATCGGGTTCGGTGCCTATTCAGATACGGTGGAGGCTCCGACCGGACAGGGGGCGTAGCTGCTATCACAGGAATTTCGTCCATCGCCCACCAAGCGTTCAGGAGCCGAACAGATTTGGATCGGCAGCATCCATGTCCTGTACTGCGTCATGGAACACCCTCCGCAACCATTGGATGCCCGGATCGCGGGTTCGGTAGCGATGCCATTGCAGCATCTGCGTCATCTCACTCAACGGCAGTGGGCTTTCGCGCAAGACGATGGGCAGGTGGCTGGCCGCGCGTTGGGCCAGACGATTGTGGACGGTCGCGATCCGATCCGTTCCCACCACCAGCGCCAAGGTGGCCGCAAAGCTGAAGCTGGTCACCTCCACCCTGCGTGCGAATCCCAAGCGATCGGCCATCCACGCCTCGAGTGATGAGGTGTTGACCCCGGGGGGCACCATGACGATGTGCCCGGCACCCATGTAGCGCTCCACGGTCAACGGGCCCTGCGCCAATTCGCTCTTGGCCCAAAGGGCGCAGAGGTATCGCTCTTGGAGCAACTCATCGGACGGGTGATCCGAAATGCAGAATTCCCGTGGCAAGACCAGCAGATCCACCTCGGCACGGTCAAGCGAGCGGGTCGGGTCCTGTACTTGCGGCAACAACGCGAAGCGGATCTTCGGGCCCTCGGCGTGCGCACGCGCCAGCACATGGGGAATCAGGGTGCTCAGCATGTAGTCCGAGACCGAGATCCGGAACTCGCGCTCCGCCTGCGCCGGCACGAACTCGGGCCTGGCCGCGATGGAGCCCTCGATGCGACGCAGCACATCGTGCACCGCATCCTTGAGCACCTCGGCGCGCGGCGTGGCCTGCATGCGTCGCCCGACCTGGATCAGCAACTCATCATCGAAATAGTCGCGCAAACGGGCGAGCGCGTTGCTCATGGCCGATTGGCTGAGGTTTGTCTTCTCTGCTGCGCGGCTGATGCTGAGTTCAGTCAACAAGGCATCCAGGGCGACGAGCAGGTTCAGATCAAGCTTGTTGAAGCGCATGGCGCTGTCTCCATTCTTCCGGGGTCCGTGACGGTCTTGAGCCCTGCCAAGCCAGGCCATTCCGGGGTCTTCGGTTTAATGTATGGATGGCGTCAATACAAAGAATCAAAACAATCCATTTGATCAATGTATTGATGAATCTTAACCTTTGGTCCATTCCAGAGCACGGTCGCATCCAGAAGTGACCGGCGGAATGAAGTGAGTGGCGTCCGCGCCACTTTGGGCCACGCGAAGCTGGATGGGCGACCTCTACAGCCCAGGCAGAGCAGGAGACAAGGAGACAGAGATGACAAAAGAATGGACGCTGGCTGCGATGGCGGCAGCTTGCACGGCGTTGGCCGTAGGCGGGTCACAGAATGCCCATGCGCTTGAGGGCGGGGTGTCCCCCTTTCCGGTGGGATCGACCGGAGAATTCATTGCGGCATTGCCGCCGATTCCTGGGGTGTTTGCGGTCGAGCAATTCAACTACAGCTCGTCCAACGGGCTGTACGACAACGGTGGCAACAAGCTACCGGTTCCGTTCAAGTTATCGGCGTACTCGGCCACCACACGTGTGCTGGCCTCCTACGGCACCCAGTGGCTGGGGGCGAATTTGTATTCCCAACTTGTCGTCCCTGCGGTCTCATTGCACACAGAGATCGCGGGCGACAGCGAGACACACCGAGGGCTGTCCAACATCACCTTGACGCCCATCATGATGCGATGGGGGTTTTCGCAGTACGCCAACTTGACCGGGGGCTTGGACATCTCCTTGCCCACGGGTTCTTACAGCCCCACCCGACCCAGCGTGGCGGTGGGCTACACCTCCTGGCAGCCGGTGGTGGCCTATCGCTACAACGATCCCAGCGGTCTCGATGTCGGCCTCTCCAACCGGTTCATGTTCAACCAGAAGAACGGGGATACCGGCTACCGCTCCGGCAATGCCTATGCGGGTGAATTCACGGCCGGCTGGCACTTCGGTTCCTGGAAGGTCGGCGTGGTCGGCGGCTACCTGAACCAGTTCAGCGACGACAGCCAGAACGGCGCATCGATCAATGCGAATCGGGCCCGCAGCTTTGCCATCGGCCCATCGGTGGTCTACAACGCCGGGCCCGTCAACATCAGCGTGAACTACCAGCAGGGTGTCTACGCCGCCAACATGGCCAAGAGCAACGCGCTGTGGGTCAACTTCGCGCTCCCGCTGTGGGTGAAGCCCGGCCTCTGAGATAGCACAACCCACCAGGAGGAACTGTCTTGTTCCGTTACTTTCCCACCAACTACGTCTGGAATCTGTCGGTCGATCTGGCCATCGAGATGGGCGCGCGCATCGGCGAGATCGAGGCCATGTGCGCCCCCTTGCAGGAGGCCGCCCGGCAGCCTGATGCGGCGGGCACGCAGGCTTTCCGCCAGACCTGGTCTGACATGGCCGAGAAGCTCTGTGCCTTGGCGCAAGAAGATGAAGCCCGCGGGCGCACGCTCTCGGCGGGTGCCAAATACAAACGGGCCGCCAGCTACCTGCTGACCTGCGAGCGCCTGCAGGCGCATGGCGCGCCCGGGCGCAAGGCCTTGTACCAGCGCTTTTTGGAGGTCTTCGCACGGGGCATCGCCTTGGCCCAGGACCGGTGCGAGCGCGTGGAGATCCCTTATGAGGGCCAGCGGCTCTCGGGTCTGTTTGTCAGAGCCCAGGGGGTCGAGGGGCCTGCCCCTGTCCTGGTCCAGGTCAATGGCCTGGATTCGACCAAGGAGATGAAATACCTCGTGGGCCTCCCGGGGTGGCTGGCCGAGCGCGGGGTGTCCTCGCTGGTTATCGACCAGCCCGGCACTGGCGAGGCCCTGCGCCTGCATAACTTGACGGCGCGCTACGACAGCGAGCACTGGGCCAGTCGGGTCGTCGATTGGCTGGAGACACGCGCCGATGTCGACCCTGCGCGCATTGGTTGCGAAGGCGTCTCTCTTGGCGGCTACTACTGTCCGCGCGCCGTGGCCATGGAGCCGCGCTTCGCCTGTGGTGTGGTCTGGGGAGCCAACCACGATTGGCGTGAGGTGCAGAAGCGTCGCCTTGAAAAGGAGGGCGACTTTCCCGTGCCGCACTACTGGCAGCACGTGTGCTGGGTCTGGGGGGCGAAGGACATCGATGACTTCATGCGCATCGCGGAAGACGTCCACCTGGACGGCGTCGTCGAAAAGATCCGTGTGCCGTTTCTGGTCACCCATGGCGAGAAGGATTCGCAGATTCCGCTCAAGTGGGCGCACCGCACCTTTGAACAACTGCAGAACAGCCCGAAGCGCGAACTGAAGATCTTCACCGAGCGCGAAGGCGGTGAGCAGCACGCCAGCTTCGACAACTCGATCAACGCGGGCCACTACATCGCCGACTGGGTCGCCGAGACACTCGGCGGCGCGACCGCCGGGCACGCAGATCAATCAACCACAAGGAACTGAGCATGAACATCATCGGACCTGATGCCCTGGTCTTCGGCGTGGACGACCTGCCAGCCTGCCGCCAGTACCTGATCGACTATGGCCTGAAGGATGCAGGGCGGGATCGTTTCGAGGCATTGGACGGCACCGCGGTCGTCCTGCGTGCGAAGGACGACGCCGCTTTGCCCGCCTCACTGGGCACCGCGAGCCTGCTGCGGGAAACGATTTACGGGGTGGCAGACACACAGACTTTGGACGCGATCGAGGCCGAGTTACGACGCGACCGGGCGGTGGTTCGCGAAGATGGCGTGTTGCGCTGCAGCGACGACATGGGGTTCGCATTGGCCTTCCAGGTTTCCATGCGTCGGCCGATCGACCTCGCGCCTGAGTTGGTGAATGCGCCGGGCGTTGAAGCCCGGCGTGGCCCCAACCGATTGGGACTGCCAGCCGATCTGCCCGCCCTGCCACGCTCCCTCTCGCACGTGGTGTATTTCGTGCCGGACACTGCCAAGGCCGAGGCCTTCTACCGGCGCCTGGGCTTCGTCTGCACCGATCGCTTCACCGGCGTGGGCCCCTTTCTACGGCCTGCGGGCACCCAGGATCACCACACACTGTTCATGATCCAGACCCCGCCTTTCATGAAGGGTTGCGAGCACTTCACGTTCCACATGGGCGGGCCGACGGAGGTGCTGTTGGCTGGGACACGCTTTGTCGAGAAGGGTTACCAGAGTTTTTGGGGGCCTGGGCGGCATCGTTTCGGCAGCAACTGGTTCTGGTACTTCAACTCTCCGCTGGGATGCCATGTCGAGTACGACGCCGACATGGACCTTCATGACGACCACTGGGTTGCGCGCGAGGCACCGATGGGGGCCGATGCCTCCCAACTGTTCCTGTTCGAGCACAGCGAAAAGTGGGCACCCGGCGGGCCGCCTCCGCCCGGGGCTGGGCACTGAGCACTGAGCGCAGACCATGCGGCTGTGCCATCTGCTCGACGTGCCTGACGGCGGTGCACTCGGCCTCGACCCCCAGGCGACGGGGCGGACCACGGTATTCGTGGTGCGACGCGGAACGCAGGTAAGGGCATGGGTCGATGCCTGCCCGCACCATGGAACCCCTTTGCCCTGGCGAAAGAACGCGTATCTCGATGCATCGGGGGTGCATGTGGTCTGCGCAGCGCATGGCGCGCTGTTCGACCCCATGACCGGCCTTTGCATCCTCGGCCCCTGCTTGGGCGACACCTTGAAGGCGGTCGCTTTGGCCATCGATTCCGATGGCAGCCTGCATTCGGCTGCCCACAACAACTCGACGGAGACATTCTCGTGACACTGGCAAACCTAAACATCCTCATCATCGGCGGTGGCTTTTCCGGCATGGCGGCGGCCATCGACCTGCGCCGGCGCGGCGCAAATATTGACCTGGTCGAGATAGACCCGGGTTGGCGCAACTACGGCGCAGGCATCAGCCTGGGGGGGGCCACTCTGCGGGCCTTGCGGCAATTGGGTGTGCTGGAGGCGTTTTTGCGCGAGGGCCATGCGGCTGACGGTGTGCGCCTGTGCCTGCCCAACGGCCAACAGGTCGCCGAACTGCCGACGCCGCGCATCGCGGGTGCCGATGTGCCGGGGGGGGGGGCGATCCTGCGTCCCGTGCTGGCCAGGATCCTCGCGGACGCCACCCGCGCCAGCGGCGTGCATGTGCGCTTGGGTTGCACCTTCCGTGCGATTCACCAGCACGCGCAAGCCGCCGAGGTCCACTTCACCGATGGTCAGAGCCAGCGTTATGACTTGGTCATCGGTGCCGATGGTCTCTATTCCAAGGTACGTGAGACCCTGTTCCCCGAGGCCCCGAAGCCTCGCTACAGCGGCCAGGCCGTCTGGCGCGCCGTGCTGCCACGTCCGCCCGACATCGAAACCGCCGTCATGTGGCTGGGGCCGCGTGTCAAACCCGGCGTGAACCCGGTCTCCAAGACGGAGATGTACCTGTTCGTCACCGAGCCGCGCTCCGTCAACCAGCATGTGGATCCAGCCAGCTTTGTCGAGCACCTGCGGCGGCTTCTGGCTGATTTCACGGCACCGACGCTGCAGAACATTCGCGCCCAACTCGGCGAGCATTCACAGATCATCTTCCGTCCACTGGAAGGCTTGCTGCTGCCACGCCCCTGGTCGCAAGGTCGCGTGGTTCTGATCGGTGACACGGTGCATGCCACCACCCCCCACCTGGCCTCCGGTGCCTGCATCGGCATCGAGGACGCGTTGGTGCTCGCCGACGAGCTGGCACTTGGCATGGGCGATGTTCCGGCTGCGCTGGCCGCCTTCGAAGCACGGCGTTGGGAACGCTGCCGCATGGTGGTGGAGAACTCTGCGCGCTTGGGTGCGATCGAGATCGAAGGTGGCGACAAGGAGGAGCACGCCCGCATCATGCGTGAATCGCTCCTCGCGCTGGCCCAGCCCATCTGAAGCCCGGACCATTCAAAAGGAGACCAAAAATGATCACCACAAGCTCCAAGCGCGGTCGCCTCGCGCTGATGGTGGCGCATTGCGCCGGCATGATCGATCTGGTGGCGCTGCCCGTCTGGGTCGGCACCCTGATCACGCAATACCGGCTGGATCCGCAGCAAGCGGGTCTGCTGGCCTCTCTGTTCCTGGGAGGCGCGGTGCTGGCCAGCGTCGGGCTGGCGCATCGTTTCGTTCCGGCCACGGCCCGCGTCGAGGCTGCCGTGGGCTTCGGGGCGGCGGCCATGCTCTTCGGCTGCGCCTGCCTGACCACCCGCTTCGCCTTTTTGGCCGGGCTGCACGCCGCCTGTGGCCTGGCCACGGGGGTGGCGCTGAGCGCGACCCACGGCACGATCGCGCGCAGCGCCAACCCCCATCGTTTGTTTGCCCTGGTCGGCATGGCGCTGGGGGTCTTCGCGATCGTGTTTCTCGGTGGAGCGCCCCAACTGGTGGCCCGGCAGGGCGGGGTGGCGCTTTTCCAGATCTTTTCGGCTGTGATGGCGTTGGCCGCGCTGGCCAGCGCGCTGGCCTTTCCCCGCGCCGAGACGAATCTGGCGAACCCCGTGGAAGCCGGCAAGAAGGCGATTCCGAAGCCGGTCTGGTTCGGCATCGCGGGCATTGCCTGCATGGCCTTGGTTCAGTCCATGACCTTCAGTTTTCTGGAGCGGGTCGGTCATGAGCGGGGCTTCGGTCTGCAAGCGGTGACGGGCGTGCTGGTGGCCCTGGGCTTTGTGAATCTGTTTCCGGCCCTGCTGGCCGCCATCCTGGAAAGGCGACTGTCTGCCAAGCGGGTGATGTTGGTCGGCCCCTGGGTTCAGGCCATCCTGGTGGTGGTCATCATGTCTTCGGCGCAATTCGCCCCCTATGCATTCGCCGCCTCGGTGTTTGCCGCCGTGATGTTGTTCACCCACACCTTCGCCTTCGGCTTGTTGGCCAGACTCGACCGCAGCGGTCGCGCCATGGCTGCGACGCCGGCGATGCTGATGGTCGGCGCCGCCATTGGCCCGCTTTTGGGCGGCACCCTGGTCAAGACCTGGGGCTATGCCAGCTTTGGGCCGGTCGCTTTTGCCATCGCCCTGTTGGCCGCCTTGTGCTTTTCGCAACTTCCCAACGCCCATGCCGCACCCACTCAAGAGGTCTTTGCATGATGAAACCCAAACACCGCTTTGTCGATCTGTCGATCTATCTGGAAAATGAGGTGCTTTCCGATCCGCCGCCCCTGGCACCCAGGATCACCTACCAGGCACACGCCGACACCGTGCCCGAGTTCATGGCGATGCTGCCAGGAACGCAAGTCGGGGATTTTCCGGATGGCGAGGCCGCTGCGGCCGAATGGGTCACGCTGACGACGCACAACGGCACCCACCTCGATGCACCCTGGCATTTCCATTCGACGCAGGATGCGAAGAGCGGCGGTTCCCGGCCCTCGATGACGATCGACCAGGTGCCGCTCGAATGGTGTTTCCAGGCCGGGGTGAAGCTGGATTTCCGGCACTTTCCGGATGGCCATGTCGCCACCGCCGCCGACGTCGAGGCTGAGCTGGCACGCATCGGCCACACCCTCGAACCCTTGGACATCGTGGTTGTGAATACACGTGCGGGTGCGCGCTACGGGCACGCTGACTATCTGGGAGCCGGTTGCGGCATGGGCTACGAGGCCACCATGTACCTGCTGGAGCGCGGTGTGCGCCTGACCGGCACCGACGCCTGGAGCTGGGACGCCCCGTTTTCCTACACCGCCAAAAGAGTGGCCGAGACCGGCAACAAGGCACTGATCTGGGAAGGCCACAAGGCAGGGCGGGACATCGGTTACTGCCACCTCGAAAAGCTGCACAACCTGGAGTCGCTGCCGTCGAAGGGATTCACCGTCAGTTGCTTTCCGCACAAGATCCGCGGTGCCAGCGCAGGCTGGACACGCGCTGTGGCGATCTTCGATGAGCCCGTCTGATTCAAACTGAAGCTGGAGAAAGTTGTCATGTCTTTTTCTGCCATTCACCGCGTCGTGACCTGCCATGACGCGCAAGGCCGCTCCACGGTGAGCAGCGATGGTCCCCTGCCCAACGTGGTGGAGATAGCCGCTATCCCGGGCACGGTGTTCCACGAGGTCTGGAGCACGCAGGGCAGCCCTGCGCCCCTGGACAATGGTCCGGATCCCACGCTCGGACCTGTGCTGCTGCCCCCGCCGCCACAAGGCACCCGCATCCGTTTCGTCGACATCCCGCCCGACACCGCCGAATTTCTTTCGACGGGCGCGAGCAAGATGCATGAGGCCTTCAGCGCGATAGGCGATACCCATGCCTCCACGGTGCGCGCCGATTCTCCGCACCCCTTGATGCACCGTACCGAGTCGCTGGACTACGGCGTGGTGATCGAAGGTGAGATGACCCTGGTGTTGGATCAGGCCGAGGTGCAGCTCACGCCGGGCAGTGTCGTGGTCCAGCGAGCCACCAACCACGCCTGGGCCAACCGCTCCGGCCGCCCCTGCCGCATGCTGTTCATATTGGTGGATGGTGTCGCGATGGAAGCGGTTGACGGCGCACACGGCAGGCCCTGATGCCGGCCAGGAGATTTGAAAAATGAAATTCGCCACCCTCAACGACGGAACGCTGGACGGCGCTCTGGTCATCGTTTCACGCGATATGCGGCGGGCCTTGCCGGTCCCCCACATTTCCCGCAGTCTGCTCAATGCCTTGCGCCGCTGGGACTCGGTCTCGGCAGCACTCGAGAAGGCCTACCGGACACTGAATGACGGCGAGGCAAGCGGTGCCATCGGCTTCGATCCACAGGCCTGCAGCGCCCCATTGCCCCGTGCTCCGCAATGGCTCGATGCCTCGGCCTTCTTGAACCATGGGCGCTTGATGGAGCAAGCCTTCAATACCCCGCCGATACCCCAGTTCAACACCGTGCCGGTGATGTACCAGGGTGCGAGCGATGATTTCCTCGGCCCCTATCAGGATGTGCCGCTGCCCAGCGCAGCCGATGGCATCGATTTCGAGGGCGAGTTCGGTGTCGTGCTGGGGCCCGTCGCCATGGGGGCCACATCGCAGCAAGGGCTCGACGCGGTGCGCCTGCTGGTGCAGATCAACGATTGGAGCCTGCGGGCACTCGGGCCGCACGAAATGCAGACCGGCTTCGGCTTTCTGCAGGCCAAACCTTCGACCTCGTTCGCACCGATCGCCGTGACACCGGATGAACTGGGCACTGCCTGGCGGGAGGGTCGAGTCCAGATGCGCTTACATGTCCAATGGAACGATGATCGTTTTGGCGAACCGCATGGCGGGGAGATGAATTTCTCCTTCGGCCAGCTCATCGCCCATGCCGCGCGCACACGGCGTCTGACAGCCGGCACGATCGTGGGCTCCGGTACCGTCTCCAACCAAGCCCGATCTGCGGGCTCGGCCTGTATTGCCGAGCGGCGTGTGATCGAAAAGATCGACCTCGGCGAAATCCGCACCGGCTTCATGCAGTTTGGCGACCGGGTGCGTATCCAGGCCCGATATGACGATGGACGTGATGGGCCTTTTGGCGTCATCGAGCAGCGCGTCGTCCAGGCACAGCTGACTGGGGTGCAGCCATGAAGGTGTTGATCACCGGCGCGGGTGGCTTCATCGGTTCCACCCTGGTCCGAGCCCTGCTCCAGTCAGGCCATCTGGGTGAGCAACGGGTGCAGAAGATGGCCATCGTCGACCACCGATTGCCGGATCGTCCAGACTTCGTCCAAGGCATTGAAGGGGACCTTTGTGATGCCCGCACACAGCAGCAGATCGCCGACTTCGCGCCCGACGTCTGTTTCCATCTGGCGGCCTTGCCCGGAGGTGCCGCCGAGGCCGACCCCGCCGCCAGCCGCCGTGTGAACCTGGAAGCCACACTGGACCTCTTCGACACCCTGGCGGGCCGTGTCCCAGGCACCAAGCCGCCGGTATTGGTCTATGCCAGCACGATCGCGGTCTACGGCCTGCCCTTGCCAGACCCCGTCACGCCATCCACACCGACGCGCCCGCCCTTGGTCTACGGTGCGCACAAGCTGGCCTGCGAGATCCTCCTGGCCGACTACACCCGGCGGGGCCTCCTGGATGGCCGATCCCTGCGTCTGCCTGGCATCGTGGCCCGTCCCCGCGCCCCGTCTGGGCTGGTGTCTGCCTTCATGAGCGAGGTGCTCCACGCGATCGCAGCGGGCCAGTCTTTCGTTTGCCCTGTG
>Ga0213872_10001959_pt1 | contig 12549 bp, 12 predicted proteins | sample VelepicomBERX_R2_FD_160071 | JGI IMG/M metagenome (GOLD analysis project Ga0213872, IMG submission 160071) | Rhizosphere microbial communities from Vellozia epidendroides in rupestrian grasslands, the National Park of Serra do Cipo, Brazil - RX_R2 | ecosystem: Host-associated > Plants > Roots >...
CCTATTGCGGATGATCAATACGGCGTAGCGCCAAAGACCCCTTGAGTAATACTCAAGAGGCGCGGGGGCTCGCGTGAACGGCTCCCTCGTCTTGGTCTTAAGGCCCATATCGGGCGGGCGGCGTCGCGCACGCCTTGGACGGCGGCTTTTGGCGGCGGCGTCTGAACCCACCATGGCCGGTTTCTTACATCGCGTTGAGAATCCGTCCGGGGCGCATCCGTCATCCCACCGTCGCGATGGCTCGCTAGACAATCGGGTTTGAGCCGGGAACGGGGCCTGGCGACGGTTTCGTACGGCGAAGGCTTGCAGGAGAGGGTGCGATGTCGCGACGGGTGCTCGTCGTCGAGGATGACGCCTCCACGGCGGAGTTCCTGGCCAAGGGCCTGCGCGCGGAGGGCTTTACGGTCGAACAGGCGGCCGACGGGCGCGACGCGCTCTACATGGCGACGAAATCCGACTTTGACGCCATCGTCATCGACCGGATGCTCCCCGGCCTGGACGGCCTTTCGGCGATCCGGGCGCTGCGGGCCGCCGAGGTGCAGACCCCGATCCTCATCCTGTCCGCGCTGGGACACCTCGACGAGCGGGTCAGAGGCCTCAGGTCGGGCGGCGACGACTATCTGACCAAGCCCTTCGGTTTCTCCGAGCTGCACGCCCGGCTCGAGAACCTGATGCGACGCCGCGGCGGCTCTCCGGCCGAGACGGAGCTGACGGCGGGCGACCTGTCGATCGACCTGCTCGCGCGCAAGGCCCGGCGCGGCGGCGTCCCCATCGACCTGCTGCCGCGCGAGTTCAAGCTGCTGGAATATCTGATGCGCAACAAGGATCGGGTGGTCACCCGGGTCATGCTGCTCGAGCAGGTCTGGGACTACCGCTTCGACCCGCACACCAGCGTCATCGACACCCACGTCAGCCGGCTGCGGCGCAAGATCGACCAGGGTTTCGAAAAGCCGCTGCTGCATACGGTGCGGGGCGCCGGCTACCGGCTGTCGGAGGAAGCATGAGCGGCTCGTCCTCCGGGGAAAGCTCCGGGAAAGACTCTGGGAAAGACTCTGGGAAAGGCTCTGGGCGCGCGCCGCGCCTGCGCCCCGTCGCGTTCATGGTCCTGGCCATGACGGTGGTGCTGGGCGCGGTGGTGACCGCCTTTCTGATCGTCGACCTGAGTGCTGAGCACGTCTTCCGCGAGCGCGAGCGCAGCGATTCGCTCACCGAAATGGTCTGGCTGAAAGACGTCTATCGCCGGGAGGGGCTTGCGGAGTTGCCCCGCCACGTCGAGCGCCGCACGCACCAGGGCTGGAAGGGTCAGATCTACGGCTTTTTCGATCCCGCCGGGCGCGCGCTGGCGGGCAATCTGCTCGCCTTGCCCCAGGGCCTGTCGCCCGACGCCTGGCGCCAGGTCGCGGCCCGGAGCGCGGCCGGCGTCGTGGAGCTCGACGCCGTCGTCTGGCGCGCGCCCGGCGGATCCATCCTCGTCGTCGGCCACGACCTTGCGGGCGAGCGCCAGGTCGAGCACGCCCTGCTCGGCGGTTTTGTCGGCGCCCTGGCGATCGTCGCCGCCGCCAGCCTCGCCGTCGGCTTCCTGCTCAACCAGGTCATGGACCGGCGCGCCGAGTCGGTGGCGGGCGTCGCCGAACGCATCGCCGCGGGCGACTTCGCCGCCCGCGCCCAGGTCTCGCCGCGCGGCGACTCGTTCGATCGCATCGGCCGCTCGCTGAACGCGATGCTGGACCGGATCGAAGAGCTGGTGACGGAGATGCGCGTGGTGACGGACAGCCTCTCGCACGATCTGCGCGCCCCGCTCACCCGGATGCGCGCCGCCCTGGAGAGGGCGCTGAGCCCGTCTTCGAACGAGGAGGAGCGCCGCAGGGCCGTCGAGTTCGCCCACGGCCAGATCGAACAGGTCCTGTCCATCTTCAGCGCGCTTTCCGACATCGCGCGGGCGGAGGCGGGCGTCTCCAAGGACATGATGCAGCCGGTCCGCCTCGACGCCCTGATCGGCGAGATGGCCGAGCTCTTCGGCCCCGAAATCGAGGACGCCGGCCAGCAGCTCGAGGCGCCCGCCCTGCCGCCGATCGTGGTCGCCGCCCACGCGCCGTTGCTGCGCCACGCCGTGGGCAACCTGCTGTTCAACGCCGCGCGCCATGCGGGCGAAGGCGCACGCGTGACCATGAGCCTGCGCGAGCAGGAAGACTTCGCCGAGATCGTCGTCGCCGACAGCGGCCGGGGCGTTCCCGAAGGCCAGCTCGGCCGCATCGCCCAGCGGTTCATCACGCTCGACGGCGCGCGCGGCGGCGCCGGATCAGGCCTGGGCCTGGCGATCGCGAGCGCGGCTGCGAAACTCCACGGCGGGGAGCTCGTGCTGCAGGACAACGCCCCGGGGCTGCGCGCCACTCTGCGGCTGAGCCTGCGGCTGAAACCGGCGTAGGATCGGCGTAAGGCCGGCGGGCGCCTCAGAGCCTTTCCCGGTTCTCATGAGCCGGGAAAGGCTCAAATGTTTCTTAGCTGGCGTGCTTCCTCGTCGCCAAACCGGACCCACTTTGGCGGGAAGCGCGCCCGAGCCTTTCCCGGTTCTCATGAGCCGGGAAAGGCTCAAACGTTTCTTAGCTGGCGCGCTTCCTCGTCGCCAAACCGGACCAAACCGGACCCACTCGCGCCAGAGCCGGATGAATTTAGATCGACCCGATCGAAACTCTGAATCCGGCTCTACGTTTTTGAATCAAAAGCACGATTCAGCGATCAGGCGATTTCGCCTGATCCCATCGTGCTTTAGGCCCGTGATCGGCGCGCACGGCGCACAGCCTGCGAACTAAGCCGCGCCTTGTGCGTTGAAGGGCTGCCGTTTTTTCGCGAGGCCCCTCGATGCATCCCGCAAGCCGCCGTGTCGAACCCAAGGACCGGCTGCAGTTCATTGTCCGTCAGGTGGGCGGCCGCTGGCTGGTCCACTGCGACGAAGCCGTCGTGGCCGCCGCCGCCAGTTGCAGTGAAGCCGAGCGGGAAGCCACCCGCCTCGCGCGCCAGGCCCACAACGAAGGGCGGATGACCCAGGTCCTGGTCCGCCACTGAGGACGGAAAAAGCGCGCCCGGGCTAGGGGACATGCTCCAATTTCCGATTTGAGCGCCTGACGGGGGAAGCCGAATTTCGAGGAAATGGGTGCGTCCCGCCTGGGGCGAGCGCTCGCGCCTGAGGAAATTGGAGCATGTCCCCGCTTACGCTGTCGACCTCGCCGTGAAGCCGGACCGTCCCCCCGACCTTGACCGGGAGGTTGGGCCGGGATTGGTATACGATCTTCGTGCAGGTCGGGGACCCTCATGCGCCTTCGTCTCTTCGCCGCCGCGGCGGCCGCCGCAAGTCTCGCCGCCTTCGCGCCCGCGGCCCCGCCGGGACCCGGCGCGGGCGGGACCGCGACCGATCCCTTCCAAGGACTGGAGGACGTCAACGGCGCGCGCGCGCTCGCCTGGGTGCAGGCGCAGAACGCGGTCAGCCGCAGGGCGCTGGAGGGCGATCCGCGCTACGAGAGCTTCCGCAAGGAAGCGCTCGCCATCTTCACGGCGCAGGACCGCATCCCCACGCCGCGCCTGCGCGCGGGCGAGGTGGACAACCTCTGGCAGGACGAAAGCCACCCTCGCGGCGTCTGGCGGCGCACCACGGTGGACAGCTTCGCGACCGACCGCCCGGACTGGGAGACGGTGCTCGACTTCGACGCCCTGGCCAAGGCGGAGCACGCCGACTGGTTCTCCAAGGGCGAGCGCTGCCTCCAGCCCGAGGAGCGCCTGTGCCTCGTGCGCCTGTCCGACGGCGGCAAGGACGCGGTGTCGATCCGCGAGTTCGACGCCGAGAAGAAGGCCTTCCTCGACGACGGCTTCAAGCTGCCCGAGGGCAAGCAGAACGTGGACTGGGTCGACCAGGACACCCTGATCGTCGCCCGTGACTGGGGGGCGGGCACGACGACCCGTTCGGGCTATCCGTTCGTCCTGAAGCTGCTCAAGCGCGGCCAGGGCCTCGACCAGGCGAAGGAGATCTTCCGCGGCTCGCCCACGGACGTGCAGGTCGGCCCGGACGTGCTGCGCGATCCCGACGGCAAGGTGCGCGCCATCGTGGTTCAGCAGGGCGTCAGCTTCTTCTCGCGCAAGTTCTTCCTGGTCGATGGAGCCGAGGGCACTGGGCCGATTGAGCTGCCGATGGCGCGCAAGGCGGAGCTGCGCGCCTTCGTGAAGGGCCAGATTGTCTTCCGCCTGGCGGAGGACTGGAACGGCTTCCGCGCCGGTGATCTCGTCTCCTACGACCTCGACGCCTTGCGGCGCGACCCGGCCTCGGCCAAGGCCGTGCTGGTGTTCCACCCCGGTCCCGAGCAGGCGACCGAGGGTGCGGAGGCCACCCGGGACTACCTGATCGTCTCCCTGCTGGAGAACGTGCGCGGCCGCCTGGCGGTGATGGCTTACGCGGACGGCGCCTGGACGACGAAGGCCCGCATCCCCACGCCGGCCGACGACGCGGTCGACATCGTCGACGTCTCGAAGACGTCCAACCAGCTGTTCTTCCAGGTCCAGGGCTTCCTCGACCCGACCACGCTCGAGGTCGCCGACGCGGCGACCGGCGAGGCGAAGGTGGTCAAGCGCCTGCCCGCCCGCTTCGACGCCTCCAAGGACGTGGTCGAGCAGCTGTGGGCGACGTCCACCGACGGGACGAAGATCCCCTACTTCCTCGTGCGGCCGAAGGCCATGCGCTACGACGGCTCCACGCCCGTGCAGATGTTCGGCTACGGCGGCTTCGAGCTGCCCTATCCGCCGCAGTACCGGCCCGAGGTCGGCAAGCTGTGGCTGGAGCGCGGCGGCGCCTACGTCATCGCCAACATCCGGGGCGGCGGCGAGTTCGGCCCGGCCTGGCACGAGGCGGCGTTGCGGCAGAACCGCCAGCGCGCCTTCGACGACTTCGCCTCGGTGGCCCGCGACATGATCAGGCGCGGCGTCACCTCGCCGCGCCGGCTCGGCATCTACGGCCGCTCGAACGGCGGGGTGCTGATGAGCGTGTCGATGACCCAGCACCCCGAGCTCTACCACGCGGTGGTGATCGAGAGCCCGCTGATCGACATGCTGCGCTACCAGAAGCTCTCGGCCGGCGCGTCCTGGATCGACGAGTACGGCGACCCCGATGTGCCGGAGCAGGCCGCCTGGATCGCCAAGTATTCCGGCTACGAGAACCTGAAGCCCGGGGTGAAGTACCCCAAGCCCTACATCACCACCAACCGCAAGGACGACCGGGTCCACCCCGGCCACGCGCGCAAGTTCGCCGCGAAGCTGGAGTCGCTCGGCGATCCGTACCTGTTCTTCGAGGACGACTTCGGCGGCCACTCCTACGACGCCGACCCGGTCGCCAACTCGGCGCGGTGGGCCCGGCACTACGTCTATCTGAGCCAGCAGCTGATGGACGGGCGGTGAGCTACCGGGACCGCGCGCGTCCACGCGCACGCTCTCTTCCGTCATCCCGGCCGGAGCGCGAAGCGCGCAGAGCCGGGACCGCCCAGGAGAAGCCGCTCGTTCGTGATGGTCCCGGATAGCCGCGGAGCCTGTCCTCGGGCCGGCCGAAGGCCGGACCCGGGGGCGGCTTCCGGGATGACGAATGGATAGGTGCGCGCGCGTGGTCCCAGCAAAAGCCTGCCTGCTGCTCTAGCCCTGGGCGGGCCGGGCGGCGATCGCCTGGCGTCCCTCGTCCGGCAACTTCAGCCAGTCGCAGGCGTCCTTCAGGTTCGTGAAGAACACGGGGTGCGCGATGTAGTCGGGGTCGTGCTCCACATAGGCGCGCCAGAAATGGGTGATGAATTCGCACTGGACCGAACGGCAGACGACGACGGTGCAATAGCTGCGTCGCTCTGAAATCCGCTTCAGCTTTGGCTCCAGAACGTGCTTGGCCTCGGGGTAGGTCGTCACCGGTATGCCGGAAAAGTCAGCGTCCTTGTCGATATAGGTGAGCCACCTCGGCGCGTTGGCTGGATCGTCCGGGTCCAGCTCGCTGTACAGCCTCAGCCCCGCATCGGGGTCGATGCGGCCGGTGTAGATGAAGAGGTTCAATTTGTAGGCGGGGAATCTGACCAGGGCGACGCCCACCACGCATCTCCGTCTTTACGCGTCGTCATCAGTCATCGTTGGACGCCGACGCAGCCGCCTCATGCCCGCCGCCGGCGCGGCCGGGCCGTGGGGCGGGCGGATCCTTGATGTGCTGGGCGGCGATCGCCTCGGCGATGGCCTGGCATCCCGCGTCCGGCAGCTTCAGCCAGTCGCAGGCGTCCTTCAGGTTGGTGAAGAACACCGGGTGCGAGACGTAATCGGGGTCCCGCTCCACATAGTGGCGCCAGAAACTGGTGACCATCTCGCAATGCGCCGTCGAGCAGACGACGCCGCTGCAATAGCCGGGGCGTTCCGACATCCGCTTCAGCTTCGGGATCAGAACGTGCTTGGTCTGCACGTAGGCGGTCAGCGGTATGTCGGAAAAGTCCGCGTTCTCGTCGATGAAGGTGAGCCAGCGCGGCGCGTTGGCCGGAGCGTCCGGGTCGAGCGCGCCGTAGAACTTCGCGCCGTCGCCCGGGGCGATGCGGCCGGTGTAGATGATCAGGTTCACCGCCTGGGCGGGGAGTCGAGCCAGGGCGATGCCCACCGCGCATCTCCGTTCTTCACCGTCGTTTCCGGCTGGCGCGGGACGGCGTCGCCGCAGCCTCATGACGGGCGCGGGTCGTCGGCGCGCGCTGTAGGATTTCAGAGGTGGCGCCTTGGGAGCGGCCGGACAAGCGTGAGCCGGCGGCGTCCGGGTTCAGGCTGCGCTGCTGAGTCCGCCCGGCGCGTGCCAGAGCTCGGGCTCGAGCGCATAGGCGTGGTCGAGCGCGAACTGGCCCCAGTCGAGATCGGGCGTGGGCGCGTGGGCGGCGGCGAGCACCGCGCGCAGCTCGGCGGCCGAGCCCACGCCCACGATCACGACGGAGACCTCGGGCAGCGAGCGGGCGAAGGCGAGCGCCGCCTGCAGCGGGTCGGCGCCGGACTCGGCCAGAAGGCGGCGGATGCGGGACAGACGCGGCCCCGCGTCCGCCAGCGTCGGCGGCAGCTTCTCGCGCGGCATGAACAAGAGCCCGTTCAGGAACACCGAGCGGATCTGCACCTCCACGCCCAGGCCCGCGATGGTCGCCAGCGTGCCGTCGCGGACGAGCCTCTGGTCGAGCAGCGAGCAGGGCAGCTGGATCAGGTCCGGCCGGAAGCGGCGGGCGATCAGGGCGGGCGCGTCGGACCCCTGGGCCGAGACGCCGATGCGCCGGAACAGGCCCTCGGCCTTCAGCTTCTCCAGCCGCGCCCAGAGCAGGCGGCCCTCCGGCCCCAGCAGGTCTTCGGCGCAATCGACGATCAGGGCGTCGGCGCGCGCCACGCCCAGCCGCTCCAGCGAGCGGCGCGCGCGGCTTTCCAGCCGGTCCAACCCTTCGGCGGCGCTGAGCGTCTTGGTCATCACCCGGAAGGGGCTCGGGAACGGCCAGCTGCGCCCCAGCACCCGCTCAGCGTCGCCCCAGTTGGGCGAGGCGTCGACCAGGCTCAGGCGGGAGGCGGCGGCCGTCTCCAGCACCTGGCGCACCTCGCGCTCGGGCGTGCGCGGGTTGAAGGCGCCGCGGTCGACGCCGAACTGGGCCGATCCCAGCGCAAGTTCTGCTTGCCGCGCCATCACGCCGCCCCGCCCCCGTCGTACGCCTTCGCGCCGCGCAGGATCGCTGCGGGACGGACGGGCCGTTTACGGGGGTGTTCAGGGCCGCCGGAGAGGCGAGCCTTGGCCTGCGCCATGAAGTCTCCTCTGCCGGAGCCAGGGTCGGCCGGCAGAGTGGGGGCGAAACCTTAAAGAAGGGCTGAGCGCCACAACGCGCTCTCCTCCCCCGCACCGAAGCTGTGGGGGAGGAGAGCGTCTGGAATCAACCGCCGAACAGGATCTCGTAGTCGGCGACGCTGGCGCAGCGCACGTTCAGGTCGTTGATCAGGCCGTTGTCCAGCGAATAGACCCAGCCGTGGATCGCCAGCTTCTGGCCGCGCCCCCAGGCGTGGGTCACGAACGGGTTGGCGGCGATGTTGCGCACCTGGCGCACCACGTTCAGCTCGACCAGCCGGTTCTGGCGCTCGTGGCCGCCCAGTCCGTCGAGCTCGTGGCGGCATTCGTGGGCCAGGTCGCGGATCGGCGACAGCCAGTGGTCGATCAGGCCGTGGTCGGTGCTCTCGATCGCGGCGCGGACCCCGCCGCAGCCGTAGTGGCCGACCACCAGGATGTAGCGGACCTTCAGCACCTCGACGGCGAACTGCAGCACCGACAGGTAGTTGGCGTCCTGCGGCGGGGCGAGGTTGGCCACGTTGCGGTGGACGAACATCTCGCCCGGGTCGAGGTCGACGATCTCGGTGGCCGGCACCCGGCTGTCGGAGCAGCCGATCCACAGGTATTCCGGCGACTGCTGGGCGGCGAGCCGTTTGAAGAACTCGGGGTCGACCTCGGTCTTGCGCTTGGCCCAGGCGCGGTTCTTGGCCTTCAGATCATCGAGCATGGGGCTCTCCCGGCGAGCGCGGCCGTTTACGCCCGAAGGTGACGCGGCGGCAAGGCGGATCAACACAGACGGGCGTCCCGGCCGCCGGCTCTTCCCCTCGGGGGAAGCGTCGCCGCAGGCGAGGAGAGAGGCCGGGCGCCTGTTTAACACCAAGGACGCCAAGAACTCCAAGAGCGGCTCGATCCACATCGGACATCGAAGCTCGACTCCGCCGGATCAATGGCGCGGCGCGAAGCGCCGCAAAGACAATCCATATTCGGCATGGGTCCGATCCTTTGCGTGGCGTTCTTGGCGTTCAAATATCAAGGCCGCTTGGCTGCCCGGCGGGGGAGAGCTCCGCGGCGGCCGCCGCGTGCATCAGGACGCAGTGGCGGATCAGATTGGGCCGGGCGGCGACGGCCCCTCTGAGCGGCGTGTCGATCGGATAGAACCAGATGTTGGCGATGAAGCCGTAGATCGCCGCGTCGATGCTCGAGGGTTCGCGGCCGTGCAGCCAGCCGTTGGCGGGGACGAGACGCGCCAGGACCTCCAGGTCCTGCAGGCCGCGCGCATAGGCGGCGTCCGGCTCGAAGCGGCCGACGCCCTGGTAGTAGTAGCGCTTGAAATTGAACGCCCGCGCCGCGACCAGCACCTGTTCGGTCAGGGCCGGGTGCTCGCGCAACAGCGCGTCGCGGAAGGCCGGCCAATAGGCTTCGTCCTGCCAGCGCGAGTAGGACATGATCCAGTAGAGGTCGTCGAGCATCCGCCCGATCAGGTGGTCGGCGTCGCGCTCGGCTTCGCCCAGGCCCTGGTTGATCGTCAGCCGGTGCTGGCCGACGAGATGGGCGATGATCGTGTCGCTGTCGCCGATCGCTTCGCCGTCGTCCTCGATGTAGGGCAGCTGGCCGCGCGGGGCGCGGGCGGCGTCGACGACGTGTCGCTGGACGAACGGGACGCCGGCCAGCTTGAGGAAGGCGTAGACCTTCAGCCCGTAGGGATTGTTGTCCGCCACGCCGAAGAGCCCGGGGTAGGAATAGAGCGTGATCACGGCGCCTGGCTCACTCTTCCGCTCATGCCGGCGAAAGTGGGAACCTGGGCTTTTTGTTTCTGAGCTTTGCGGCGGAAAGAAATCCGGATTCCCGCTCTTGCGGGGATGAGCGGACCGGGCGGCGAGCCCCCTTCGTCGCCTGCGCGATATCACATTTGGATTCGTCATCCCGGAAGCCGCGACGCGGCTATCCGGGACCTTCACGAAGAAGCGGCTTCTCCTGGGCGGTCCCGGCTCTTCGGTCCCGCATCCGCGGGCCCTCCGGCCGGGATGACGCTGCATATGCGATCGCCATTCCCCCAGAGGGGGAAGAGCCGGTCCGTGGACGGACGTCAGTCCGCGTCCGGCTGCCGATCGGGGTGGGCGGCCTGGAAGGCGGCGTGCTCGGCGGCGCGGGCGTCGACGGCCAGGATGCGCGGATAGGGCGTCAGGTCCACCTCGAAACGGCGGGCGGAATAGACCTGCGGGATTAGGCAGCAGTCCGCGAACGTCGGGGTCTCGCCCCAGGCCCAGCCGTGGCCGTGGCGCTCGATCGCCCGCTCCAGCGCGTCGAACCCGGAGGTGACCCAGTGCGCGGCCCAGGCAGTGATCTGGGCGTTGTCGGCGCCGAGATCGTGCTTCAGCGCCTTCAGCACGCGCATGTTGTTCAGGGGGTGGATGTCGCAGGCGACGATCGCGGCCATGGCCCTGACCTCGGCGCGGGCGAACGGCTCGGTCGGCAGCAGCGGCGGCTCGGGCCAGCGCTCCTCGATCCATTCCAGTATGGCCGGGCTCTGGGTCAGGACGCCTTGCTCGACCTCGAGCGCCGGCACCAGGCCCTGCGGATTGAGCTCGAGATAGGATTTGCAGCGCTGCTCGTCCTTGCGCAGGTCGTGGCAGACCTGCTCGTAGGCCAGGCCTTTGAGCTCGAGCGCGATGCGGATGCGGTAGCTCGTCCCCGACCGCCAGTAGCCATGCAGGACCGGGACCATCTCAGATCACCGCGAAGCGAAGGGGAACGAGCCCGTCGATCTCGGCCAGGACCCGCTGGCTGCGCTCGATCGGGCCCACGCCCTCGGGCGTGCCGGTGAAGATCAGGTCGCCGGGGGCGAGGCGCCACAGCTTGGAGGCCTCGGCGACGATCTCGTAGGGATTCCAGATCATGTCGGACAGCCGTCCGTCCTGGCGCAGGTCGCCGTCGATCGACAGGCGGATGCGGCCGTCCGGGCGCGCAAGCCGGCTCTTGGGCGTGATCGGCCCGAGCGGTGCGGCGCGGTCGAAGCCCTTGCCGGAATCCCACGGGTGGCCCTTGGACTTGGCGGCGTTCTGCAGGTCGCGCCGGGTCAGGTCCACGCCGACCGCCCAGCCCCAGATCAGGCCATCCGCCTGGGCGGGGCTCAACCCCTCGCCGGCGCCGCCGATGGCGATGACCAGCTCCACCTCGTGGTGCAGGGCGCCGGTGGCGGACGGGTAGGGGATCTCCGAGCCGCTCTGGACCAGGGCGTCGGCCGGCTTGGTGAAGAAGAACGGCGCCTCGCGCGAGGGGTCGGCCCCCATCTCCCGGGCGTGGGCGGCGTAGTTGCGCCCGACGCAGTAGATCCGGCGAACCGGGAAGCGCTGGTCGGTGTCGAGGACGGCGGCGGACGCCTGGGCCGGCGGCGCGAAAACGTAGGCGGTCATGACCAAGTTCTAGCGCAATCCGCGGCCCGGGAAACCGGGAGAACGCCGGTTTCGTCTCGCTGTTTTGATCCTTCCCCTGTCAGGGGAAAATCAAGCCGGCTCAGAAGGATCCCGCGACGGAGCCGATCGCGATCACGGCGACGAGCGCGACGAAGGCGCCGACGATTCCGACCATGAAAATGTCGCGATAGCTCTCGCGGTGCGTCGCGCCGCAAACCGCGAGCAGCGAAACCACGGCGCCGTTGTGCGGCAGACTGTCGAGGGTGCCCGACCCGATCACCGCCACGCGATGCAGGAGCGCCGGATCGAGGCCCATCGCCGTCGCACGCTCCAGGTAGGTCGCGCCGAGCGCGTCCAGGGCGATCGTCAGCCCGCCGGACGCCGATCCGGTCAGGGCGGCGAGCAGATTGGTGGCGACCGCCAGCGACACCAAGGGGCCGCCGCCGATGCGCAGAACGGCGTCGCGCACCACGGCGAACGCCGGCATGGCGGCCACGACCGCGCCGAATCCGACCAGGCTGGCGACGTTCATCGCCGGCAGCACGGCCGCATTGGCGCCGGCGTCCATGGTCGCGCGCAGAGCCGGCAGCCGCCGGCGGCTGACGGCGAGCACGGTGAGGATGGCGCAGGCGAGCGCGATGATCACCGCCCAGACGCCGAGCAGGTGGGAAAGCGAGACGCCGCCGAAACGAGGCTCCGCCAGATAGCTGGTGTCGAGCGCGGGCAGGATGACCATGGACATCGCCAGATTGACGGCGATGACCACGACCAGCGGCAGGGCGGCGAGCGTGATCGGCGGCGGCCGGTCGGTCCGCGCGCCGTGCACGATCTCCGCCGGGTCAAACTCATGCGCCGTCGCCGCCCGCTCCCGCAGGTCTGCATCGGTGGCGAGACGGTCCGGCGCCAGGGGCGCGCCGCCGCCGTAGCCTTCGCCGGTCCGCTTCGCCGTTCTCTCCTCGCGGCCGAGCCACCACAGGCCGAAGCCGAGCATGATCAGCGACGCCACGACGCCGAGCCCGGGCGCCGCGAACGGCGTGGTGCCGAAGAACGGCATCGGGATCGCGTTCTGGATCGACGGCGTGCCCGGCAGGGCGGACATGGTGAAGGTCGAGGTGCCGAGCACGATCGCCGCCGGCATCAGCCGGCGCGGAATATCGGCGGTGCGGAACAATGCCTGCGCCATGGGCGCCAGAACGAAAAAAGCGACGAAGAGGCTGACGCCCCCGTAGGTGACCAGCGCGCCGGCGAGCACCACCGCCAGCATCGCCCGCCGCGGACCCAGCCGCTGCATCATGAAGGTCGCGATGGCGC
>Ga0213872_10001960_pt1 | contig 12547 bp, 11 predicted proteins | sample VelepicomBERX_R2_FD_160071 | JGI IMG/M metagenome (GOLD analysis project Ga0213872, IMG submission 160071) | Rhizosphere microbial communities from Vellozia epidendroides in rupestrian grasslands, the National Park of Serra do Cipo, Brazil - RX_R2 | ecosystem: Host-associated > Plants > Roots >...
TGCATCCTTACCGGCACGAAGCCGGGCGGGCCGGGGATTTAGTCGATCGCTTCGACGGCGCCGTGCCCACAAGCTCGGCGCCACCCGAAGCTTATTTATAAAAACCCACTCCGCAGGCCGTGCTGCCAACTCTCGCGACGTACGATTCCTTGGCGACCGGATTGTTGGTGCCGGGCCGGGGGAAATCGTAGGTCACCGTGATGACCGTCGCTTCCTTGGCGGTTACCGCCGCGTCGAACACTTTCGAGCCGAGCGAAGTTCCGTCAGGCTTGTACAGCAGGCGGACATCGGTGCCGATCAGCGAAGAATTGATGTGGGCGGTGAACTTTGCGGTGACCGTGTTGAAACAGAAGACATAAAGGTCCCTGTCCCGGAAACCGCCGCCCGGATTGTTGAAATCGATCAGAGCCGTGGTTTCGTTCTGCCTGAGTTCGTCGACGGCTTTTTCGATCATTGCCTTGGCTTCGCCCGCTGAACCGAATTCGGCCTTTTCGGCCGCTGTGCAGCAGGTGGCGGCGGCAAAGCCCGCCACGACCGCGAGAGCATGAATGCGTGAAGAGATCATCGCAGTTCCTCCTCTATCATACGGATGGCATCCGACAGACTTCCGGACAAGGAATCATACATCGATTTCTGGAAAAAGCACTCAGTTCTCAATGGGGTGACGGTTTTTCAGGGCACCGGTTCTTCTTCGCCTACCGCCCGAAAACACGCCGCGACCTCCGCCGGGATCGCCTTGGGTTTGCCGGTCGTGCTGTCGACGAACACCCATTCGGTTTCGGCCTGCGCCAGCACGGTCTGGTCGGCGGCGCGCAGGAAGCGGAAGCGGCGGCGGGAGCGGGCGCGCTGGAAGTCGACCACCCAGGTGCGCACCTCCAACCGGTCATGCTCGAAAGCCTGGCCGAGATAGTCGATGTGATGCGACCGCACGAACCAGGTGCCGCCGGACGTCTGGGCCGCCGCCGTGCCGCCGTTATGGGCGGCGTGGGCGATGGCGATGTCCTGCATCCATTGGACGAAGCGGACATTGTTGACATGCCCGTTGCCGTCGATGGCGTCGGGCGGAATGGGGAAATCCCAGGAAAACACGGTTTTCATCGAGTCAGTGTGAGGGGCCTTACGTTTCCTTACAAGAGTTAGCCCTTCCCGACATGTCACCGGCGAGGAGCGGGGCTATTATTTCCCGTATCGCGACAAGGGCGTCGTTTTCCATTACCGGAGCAGCAGCGATCATGTCCGCCAGTGTCTCTCCCATCTCGGGCGCTTCGCGCCGTTCCGCCGCCGGGCGGCCCAATCCGGATGCCGAAAGCAATCGCGTGCTGATCGTCGATGACGATCCCCAGGTGCTGACGATGCTCGACAAGATGATCACCCGTATGGGCTTCGAGACCCGGACGATCAACTCGGTGGATGAGGTCGACAAGAATGCCGCCGCCCAGGCCGCGCTGCTGCTGCTCGACCTGCATGTCGGCGGCGACCACGCCTTGTCGCTGATCCGGCGATTGTCGCAGGCCGGCATAAGCATTCCCGTCGTGCTGATGAGCGGTTACGGCACCCAGGTGCTCGAAAAGGTGCGGGAATCCTGCGCCGAGCATAATTGCGCCGTGGCAGGAATTCTCGGCAAGCCCTTCGAGATGGCGGCGTTGGAGGCGATCCTGGCGCATTTCCGCTGGCGCAAGGCGATGCCGCATCTGGGCAGCCTGCGCACGGCGATCGAGACAGGCGAGGTGACGCCGTTCTATCAGCCGGTAATCGAGATGCACACCGGCAGGGTGACGGGCGCCGAGGCACTGGTGCGCTGGCTGCATCCCGAACAAGGGGTGATGCTGCCCGCCGACATCCTGCCCGAGGCGGAGGGTCTGGGCCTGATGCCTCTGCTGACCTACCGCGTGCTCGACCAGGCCCTGCGCGATTGGAGCACTCTTTCCAACGGTTCGGCCGATTTCGGCATTTCGGTCAATGTGACCGCCGACATGATCATGCGGTCGGATTTCGTGCCCAAGGTTGTGGACATGCTGACCCTGCACCAGGTGCCGCCGCGCCGCCTGACCCTCGAGATCACGGAATCCCTGTCCGCGCTGGACGTGCCGCAGATCTGCACGGCGCTGTGCCGCCTGCGCTCGGCCGGCGTCAATCTGGCGCTGGACGATTTCGGCACCGGCTGCTCCTCGCTGGTCGCCCTGCGCGATCTGCCCTTCAGCAAGATCAAGCTCGACCGATCCTTCGTCACCCAGGCCGAAACCCGGCCGGGGGAGCGCATGATCATGGCGTCGGTTACGCGCCTCGCCCGCGATTTCGGCCTCGAATCGGTGGCCGAGGGCATCGAGACCCGGGGCTGCTACGACCTGGTGCGCGATTTCGGCATGGATTACGGGCAGGGATATCTGATGGCGGAACCGGTGCCGCGCGAGACTTTTCGCAAGCGGGCCCTGATGCAGCGGTGATGAGCCGGATATTCAACTCTGCGTTGAAAGCGGCCAGCATCGATCGTAACATCTTGGTGTCGGACACATCATTGGCTGCGCCCTCATGGAATTCAGGCGCCTCGGTGCATCCCACGGCAGGGCTGATCTGGTGAGGCTGGCGGGCGAAAGCCGCTGGCGGGCGTTGGCGTTGATCCTGACGATCGGCGCCACCCTGTCCTGTGGCGCGGCCTGGGTCGCGCACCAGATCGATTCCCAGCGCATCCAGGAAATCCTCGAATTTCGCGCCCAATGGCGGGCCCAGGACATGAAGGCCAAGATCGCCGCCGCCGCCGCGCCGATCGAGGCGGTGGCCAATTTCGTCGGCTCGACCGAGGATGTCGATCCGGTCCAGTTCCATCGCTTCGTGGGCTCGGTGGCGGGAAGCGATCCCACCCGCATCATCGCTTGGGCGCCTTACGTCACGCCGGCCAACCGCCAGGCGTTCGAGCAGGCGGCCGAAGGTGACGGCCATGGCCCCTTCGTCATCAGCGAATGGCGTCCCGACGGGTCGATCGGCCCAGCGGGAGACCGCCAGGGCTATCTGCCGATCTGGCTTGAGGTGCACGCCTCGGCGATCACCGGCCCGCTGCGCGGCCTGGACGTCATGTCGGAGGACAATCGGCGGCGCATCATACAACAGGCGATCGAAGACGGCCGGCCGGTCGCCAGCCCGCCGGTAAGGTCGCTGGTCCGTCCTCAGGACAAACTCCGCTATCTGATGTTGTGGCCCGTCTATCGCGGCGAGGGCGTGCCGCTTGCCGAAGCGGAGCGCCGGGAGCGGCTGAAGGGCTTCGTGGTGACGGGGGTCGACTTCCTGTCGCTGCTGACGGGGGCCGTGCGAGATACGCCTGAGATCCCCGAGCATGTCGAGATCTATGTCGACGGCATCCCGTCGGAGGAGGACCGCGTTGCCGCCGTCTATGACCCGGAGGTCGGCCGGTTCGAGATCCTTCCCGCCGCCGCCGCGCGAGCCGAGGAGAAGCGGGCGGCCTTTCTGACCGAGCGCCGTTTCCAGGTGCTGGGTCGGGAATGGACGATGGTCTTCCGCTTTCCGCCCCCGACCGCGTCGGAACTTTCTTCCTCGGTCACCTGGCTCTGGCTGGTGGCGGGACTGCTGCTGACCCTGCTGGCGGCCGCCTACGCCGATCGCGAGCGGCTGACCCGCATGCAGGCTGAGGCGATGGTGGCGCAGCGCACGCGGGAGCTGTCCGCCACCGCGTCCGATCTCGACCGCGAGGTGGGCGACCGCGAGCGGGCCGAGGCGGCGCTGCAGCACCATGCGCGCCTGATGAGCAAGACTCTCGACGCCACGCCGATGGCCATCGTCCATCTCGGGCCCAAGGGCGAGGTGCTGGTGTGGAACCGGGGCGCCGAGGCCATTTTCGGCTATACGGCGCTGCAATTGATCGGCAAGCCCTTTCCGGTGCTGACCGATACCGAGAGGGACGATCTCGCCGCTTTGTTTGTGCTGATGAAACGGGGCGAGGAGGTCCGCGACCAGCAGGTCGAGCGGCACCACAAGGACGGGCGGCTGCTCAGCGTCAACCTGTCGGCCGAGCCGGTGTTCGAGGGGCTGACCTTCCAGGGCGTGGTGGTAGCGCTCGAGGACCTGACCCAGCGCCACGCGCTGGAGGAGCAGTTGCGCCAGGCGCAGAAGATGGAGGCGATCGGCCAGCTGACCGGCGGATTGGCGCATGATTTCAACAATCTGCTGCTGGTGATCCTCGGCAATCTCAGCCTGTTGTCGGAAACCCTGCCTCGCGAGGACGAGGAATCGCTGGTCAATTGCACCGAGGCGCGCGATGCGGCGATGCGGGGCGCCGCGCTGATCCGCAGCCTGTTGGCATTCGCCCGGCGCCAGCCCTTGCGGCCGGAAAAGCTCGACATCAACGCCCTGATCGCCGAGCAGATGGTGCTGCTGCGGCGGACCCTGGGCGAGCATATCGAGATCGGCACCGAATTGTCGGCCGATCTCTGGCCGGTCATGGTCGATGGCGCCCAACTGGAAGCGGCGCTGATCAATCTGGCCACCAATGCGCGCGACGCCATGCCGAAGGGCGGGCGCCTGACCATCGCCACCCGCAACCGGCACCTGGACGGCGACTATGCCGCCCAGCATCCCGACGCGACGCCGGGCGACCATGCCATGATCGAGGTCAGCGACAGCGGCACGGGCATGAGTGCAGAGGTGATCAGCCACATCTTCGAGCCCTTCTTCACCACCAAGGAACGCGGCGCCGGAACCGGGCTCGGATTGTCCATGGTGTTCGGCTTCATCAAGCAATCGGGCGGCCACATCGACGTCTATAGCGAGGTGGGAGCGGGCACCACCTTCCGCCTGTTCCTGCCGCGGGCCATCGACGCCCGCCTGGGCCAGGAAGAGGTGATCGTCGAATCGGTGCCCTTGGGCCGGGGTGAGCGGGTCCTGGTGGTCGAGGACAATGATTCGATCCGCCGCCTAGCCGTCCGCCTGCTGACCCAGCTCGGCTACCAGCCGGTCGCGGTCAGCAATGTCGCGGATGCGCTGGCTCATCTGTCGGACGGCGGGCCGGTCGATCTGCTGTTCAGCGACATCGTGATGCCGGGCAAGGCCAACGGGCTGGATCTGGCGGCGACGGTACGTGAGCGCTGGCCCGAAGTGGCGATCCTGCTGACCTCGGGCTTCCCCGACAATGACGGCGCAAATACCTTGGCGGAGCGGGGAATCAGCCTGCTCAGCAAGCCTTACCAGCGCGACGAGCTGGCGCGCGCGGTACGCGCGGCGCTGGGGGGTTAATCCCGCTTCGGCACGAACATGTAGCCCGCGCCGCGCACGGTGCGGATCAGGCTGGGCAGGTTGGGGTCGAGATCCAGTTTCTTCCTGAGATTGCTGATATGGACGTCGACACTGCGGTCGAACGGATCCCAATCGCGCCCGGCCGCCGCGCTCATCAGATCGTCGCGCGGCACCACCACGCCCGGATTGCGGCTCAGCAGCGACAGCATGCGGAATTCCGCCTGGGTCAGGTGCAGGGTCTCGCCGGCCTCGGATTTGACGAGGTGGCTGGCCGGGTCGAGCACCCAGCCGGCGAAGGCGATCTTGCCGTCGGCGGAACCTTCAGCCGCGGGGGCGGCGGCGTGCGCAGTGGCGGCTTTTTCGGTGCGGCGCTGAATGGTGCGGATGCGCGCCAGCAATTCGCGCAACTCGAAGGGCTTGGCCAGGTAATCGTCGGCACCGAGTTCGAGCCCGACCACCTTGTCGGTCATCTCGCTTTTGCCGGTCAACATGATGATGGGAACGTCGCTGCGGGCGCGCAGCCATTTCAGCGCGCTCCAGCCATCCTCGTCGGGCAGGCCGACGTCGAGCAGCACCAGCGAGACCTGGGTGCTTTCGATCAAACGCCGCATCGAGGCCACTGTCTCGGCATTGGTGACCGAATAGCCTTCGCGTTCGAGATAGCTTTGCAGAAGTCGGAAGACCGACCGGTCATCCTCGACAATAAGAATTTTGTTGCCGCTCACCACGACCCCGCCGACGTCGAGTGAAGTTAGGAAAAGTTGCTTCTAACCCGTAAAAGACTACCGAAAATAGGCGGGATGGCAACCTGAAAACGCGGGAGGGCACGTGAGATAAAATCGCCCCGGTAAAAGTCAGGCGGCGTAGATCGCGGCGGCGGCGCAAAGCCCGGCTAGAAGTGGGGCGATCCAGAAAAGCTTGCGGGCGCGATCGATTAATATTTCTTTCCTGATCAGTCCGATCAATTCCTGTTGCTGCTGGGTGTAAGCGTTGGCGGGAAGGGAGAGCAGGGAGGTCCGCAGGTCGGCGCGTTTCAGGATCTCTTGCTGCAGTCTTGTCGGAGTCTGGATGTCGAACAGAGTGGCCACGCGATCCCGGAGCTGCCGGTCCTGATCGGAATTATTGAGGCCGCACTGGTCCAGCCAGGCCTGTTTGCGTTGGTCGATCGTGCTCATGGCTGTGATGTAGCCTGATCCCGCTTCTTGATCTAGGATTCTTATAGTCACGATCGAAAAAGGGGGCAGGGGTGAAGAGAACTGCGTTGCTGTTGCTGGTGGCCGCGGGCGTCGCGCGGGCTGACGAACCTCTGCGATTGGACACCCATCTCGACACGCCGATCCATTTCGGCCGCGCCGGCTGGGACGTCATGACCCGGCACAACTATCAGACCGACATGTCGCAGGTGGATTATCCGCGCATGGTCGAGGGCGGGCTCGATGGCGGCTTCTTCGTTCTCTATACCCCGCAAGGACCGCTGACCGCCCAGGGTTATGCCTCGGCGCGCGACTGGGCGGTGCTGCGCTCGGTGCATATCCACGAGATGGTGGCCGCTCACCCCGACAAGTTCGAGCTGGCCTTCAAGGCCGACGATGCCGCGCGAATCAAGGCTTCCGGCAAACGCGTGGTGTTCCAAAGCATCGAGAATTCCTATCCGCTCGGCACCGATCTTTCGCTGCTGGAAACCTTCCGCCGCCTCGGCGTGCGGATGGCCGGCCCGGTGCATTTCCTCAACAACCAGTTCGGCGACAGCGCCACTGACAAGCCGCATTTCCACGGCTTCAGCCCCTTGGGCAAGCGATGGGTGGCCGAGATGAACCGCCTCGGCCTGATCATCGACGGCAGCCATTCCTCGGACGATGTGTTCGATCAGATGCTGGCTTTGTCGAAGGCGCCGATCGTGCTGTCCCATTCCGGCTGCAAGGCGATCTACGACCATCCGCGCAATCTCGATGATGGCCGCATCAAAAGGCTGGCCGAAAAGGGTGGCGTCATCCAGATCAACAGCGTCTATCTGGTGAAGCGCGAGGATAATCCGGCGATGAGCGCGATCGACGACCGGCTCGAGGTGGTCGACCAATTGACGGCGGACGAGCAGGCGCATTTGATCGCCGATTACCAGGCGGCTGCGGCGCAGGATCACCGCCCGCGCGCCAATTTCGACCGCTTCATGCAGAATCTGCTGCATGCCATCCAGGTTGCGGGGGTGGATCATGTCGGCATCGGCGCCGACTGGGATGGCGGCGGCGGCGTCGTCGGCATGGAAGACGTTGCCGACTTGCCGAAAGTCACCGCGGCCCTTAAACAGGCCGGCTACAGCGACGAGGACGTCGCGAAGATCTGGAGCGGCAACCTGCTGCGCGTGATGCGCGAGGTCGAGCGGGTCGCCCTGGCCGGTCACTGATCGGTCGCGGTTTCCATGGTTGTGCGCCGCGCAAACCCTCTGTAAATAAGGCTCTACAAAAAAATTAGCGGGGAACTCGGACACATGGCGCGGCGCAAGCTCATTGCCGGAAATTGGAAGATGAACGGGCTGCGGACGGACTCCGCGGCCCTGGTTTCGGGCCTGCTGTCGCGCCGGGCGGCCGAGCCCGATTTCGACGCCGAGATGTTGGTCTGCCCGCCCTTCACGCTGCTCGACCGCGTCGGCCAGAGCTTGGCCGGCAGCGCGATTTCCCTCGGCGCCCAGGATTGCCACGTCGACCAGACCGGCGCCTTCACCGGCGATGTATCGGCCGCCATGATCAAGGATCTGGGTGCGAGCTTTTGCATCGTCGGCCATTCCGAACGCCGGTCGGGCCATCACGAAGCCAATGGGCTGGTCCGCGCCAAGGCCGATGCCGCTTTGTCGGTGGGGCTGACCGCCATTGTCTGTGTCGGCGAGTCCGAGCCCGAACGCCGGGCGGGCAAAGCGTGCGAGGTGGTCTGCTCACAGCTTTCCAACTCGATCCCCGGCGGCGCTTCGCCCGAGACGCTGGTGGTGGCTTACGAGCCGATCTGGGCGATCGGCAGCGGGCGCATCCCGACCACCGACGAAGTGGTCGAGATTCACGGCATGTTGCGGCGATGCCTGCAGGATTTGCTGGGCGGCCATGCGTCGGGCGTCCGCATCTTGTATGGCGGCTCGGTAAAACCATCTAATGCCCGTGACTTCCTGGTGTTGCCGGACGTGGATGGGTGTCTGGTCGGCGGCGCCAGCCTGTCGGCGGACGAATTCTGGGCGATCGCACTTGCTTCCCAAGGACTCCCCGCTTAAAAGAGGGCCAACTTTTCTCGCTGCTCCGGGTGTAGACCGATGTTGAACGTGCTGATCGTCATCCATTTGCTGTTGGCCGTTGCCATGGTCGGAGTGATTCTGCTCCAGCGCAGCGAAGGCGGAGCGCTCGGCATCGGCGGTGGCGGCGGCGTGATGAGCGGCCGCGCGGCCGGCAATCTGCTGACCCGCGCCACCGGCATTCTCGCCACCGGCTTTTTTCTGACCAGCATCGCCCTGGCGGTGCTGTCGAACAATCGCGGCAATTCCGGCTCGCTGATGGATGCGCCTATTCCGGCGCAGCAACAGCAGCAGGCTCCGCAGTCGCAGGATCAGGCGCCGCAGCAGCCGGCCGCTCCGATCAGCAAATAAGACCCGTTTCTAGTCGAAATTTTTCCGCCTGGGCCCCAACCCGGGGAGCGAATGGTTTTGTGTTTTTCCCCGGACCCGGCCGCCTCGGCGGCCGCGCGAGGCGGCCAATGGGCCGCAAGGCCCGGGGCCAACGAGGCGAAAGCCAAGGGCATCTGGCATGCCCGCCCGGCGATTGAGGGACAAATGATTTTAGGCTATGGTGACCGTCCATGACGCGTTTCATCTTTATCACTGGCGGCGTCGTGTCGTCTTTGGGCAAAGGGCTGGCTTCGGCGGCTCTGGGCTCCGTCCTCCAAACCCGCGGTTTCAAGGTGCGTCTGCGCAAGCTGGACCCCTATCTCAATGTCGATCCGGGCACGATGAGCCCGTATCAGCATGGCGAAGTGTTCGTCACCGATGACGGCGCCGAGACCGATCTGGACCTCGGCCATTACGAGCGCTTCACCGGCGTTTCGTCGCGCAAGTCGGACAATGTCACGACGGGCCGCATCTATTCGGACGTGATCGCGCGTGAGCGCCGCGGCGACTATCTGGGCGCCACCGTCCAGGTGATTCCGCATGTCACCGACGCCATCAAGGAATTCATCAAGTCGGACATTACCGACGAGGATTTCGTGCTGTGCGAGATCGGCGGCACCGTCGGCGACATCGAGAGCACCCCGTTCCTGGAAGCGATCCGCCAGCTCGGCAACGAGCTGGGCCGCGAGCGCACCATGTATGTGCATCTGACGCTGCTGCCCTATATCCCGTCGGCCGGCGAACTGAAGACCAAGCCGACCCAGCACTCGGTCAAGGAATTGCTGTCGGTCGGTATCCAGCCCGACATGCTGATGTGCCGCTCCGACCGCGACATTCCGCAGTCCGAGCGCCGCAAGATTGCGCTGTTCTGCAATGTGCGCGAAGAGGCGGTGATCCCAGCCCTGGACGTCGACACCATCTATCAGGTGCCGGTCTCGTACCACGAGCAGGGCCTGGACGAGCAGGTCTGCAAGCATTTCGGCCTGACCGATGCGCCCAAGCCCGATCTGACCCGCTGGAAAAAGATCGTCGAGCGCGTGCGCCAGCCGGAAGGCGAGGTGACCATCGCCGTCGTCGGCAAGTACACCAGCCTGCTCGACAGCTACAAATCGCTGGCCGAAGCCCTGGCGCATGGCGGCATCGCCAACAACGTCAAGGTCAAGCTGAACTGGCTCGACAGCCAGATCTTCGAGGAAGACGGCACCCTCGAGGCGCTGGAAGGCGTGCATGGCATCCTGGTGCCGGGCGGCTTCGGCGAGCGCGGCGCTTCGGGCAAGATCGAGGCGGCGCGGTTCGCGCGTGAGCGCAACGTTCCCTATTTCGGCATCTGCTTCGGCATGCAGATGGCGGTGATCGAGGCGGCCCGCAACCAGGCCGGCCTGGAAAAGGCCAGCTCGACCGAATTCGGCCCCTGCGAGGAGCCGGTGGTCGGCCTGATGACCGAATGGCTGCAAGGCAATCAGCTGGTGCGCCGCACCGCCAGCGACGATCTGGGCGGCACGATGCGCCTGGGCGCCTATGCCTGCGACCTGGTCGCCGGCAGCAAGGTGGCCGAGGCTTACGGCGCTGCCCACATCAGCGAGCGCCATCGGCACCGCTATGAAGTGAATATCGGCTATCGCGAGAAGCTGGAAAAGGTCGGGCTGGTGTTCTCCGGCCTGTCGCCCGACGGCATCCTGCCGGAAATCGTCGAGCGTCCGGACCATCCCTGGTTTATCGGCGTGCAGTTCCATCCGGAGCTGAAGTCGAAGCCCTTCGAGCCGCATCCGCTGTTCACGTCCTTCATCGCCGCCGCCGTGCGGCAGTCGCGATTGGTGTAAAAATGTCGAGCGAACCCGTGAAGCCGCGTCATGTGTCCATCGGGTCGCTGACCCTGGGCAACGATCTGCCGCTAGCGCTGATCGCCGGTCCCTGCCAGATGGAAAGCCGCGAGCACGCGCTGCAGACGGCTTCCATCTTGAAGGATCTCTGTGCCAAGGCCGGTATCGGCCTGATCTATAAGACGTCGTTCGACAAGGCCAACCGCACCTCGGTTTCCACCGCGCGCGGCATCGGCATCGAGGAATCCCGCCCGATCTTCGCGGAAATCCGCGATAGCTTGGGCGTGCCGACCCTGACCGACGTCCATCTGCCGGAACATTGCGCGGCGATGGCCGAAGTGGTCGATGTTCTCCAGATCCCGGCTTTCCTGTGCCGCCAGACCGATCTGTTGCTGGCCGCCGGCAACACCGGCAAGACCATCAATGTAAAAAAGGGCCAGTTCCTGGCGCCGTGGGACATGGTCAACGTCGCCAAGAAGATCGAAAGCACCGGCAACAAGAACGTGCTGCTGTGCGAGCGCGGGGCCAGCTTCGGCTACAACACCCTGGTGACCGACATGCGGTCCTTGCCGATCATGGCGCAGACCGGTTGTCCGGTGGTGTTTGATGCCACCCACTCCGTGCAGCAGCCGGGCGGCATGGGCGCCACTTCGGGCGGCCAGCGTGAATTCGCCCCGATCCTGGCGCGCGCCGCCACCTCGATCGGCGTCGCCGCCGTCTTCGCGGAAACCCACGAAAATCCCGATTGCGCGCCCAGCGACGGCCCCAATATGATCCCGCTCGCGGCGATGCCCGCCTTCGTCGCGCAGCTGGTGGCCTTCGACAAGCTGTCCAAGAGCCTGCCTCTACGCCTTTTTTAAGCTGACCCCCAAAGATCCAGGAGACGTGTTGCCATGACCGCGATTACCGACATCCACGCCCGCGAAATTCTCGATTCGCGCGGCAATCCGACGATCGAAGTGGATGTCATCCTGGAATCCGGCGGCTTCGGCCGCGCCGCGGTCCCCTCGGGCGCCTCGACCGGCGCCCATGAGGCGGTCGAGCTGCGCGATGGCGACAAGAGCCGTTACTTGGGCAAGGGCGTGCTGAACGCGGTCGAGTCGGTCAATGGCGAGATCTATGACGCTCTGGCCGGCATGGATGCCGAAGAGCAGCTGGAAATCGATCGCACCATGATCGAGCTGGACGGCACCAAGAACAAGGGCCGCCTGGGCGCCAACGCCATCCTCGGCGTGTCGCTGGCCGTGGCGAAGGCCGCCGCCGAAGAGGCTGGCATGCCGCTGTGGCGCTATGTCGGCAGCGCCTATTCGCATGTGCTGCCGGTGCCGATGATGAACATCATCAATGGCGGCGCCCATGCCGACAATCCGATCGACATCCAGGAATTCATGATCATGCCGGTGACCGCCCCGTCGATTTCCGACGCGGTGCGCATGGGCGCCGAGGTGTTCCACTCGCTGAAAAAGGCGCTGAAGGCCGCCGGTCACAACACCAATGTCGGCGACGAGGGCGGTTTCGCCCCGGCGCTGAAGAGCACCAACCAGGCGCTCGACTTCGTGATGAAGGCCATCGAGGACGCCGGCTACAAGCCCGGCGAAGAGATCGCCCTGGCGCTCGACAGCGCCTCGACCGAATTCTTCAAGGACGGCAAGTATGTGCTGGCCGGCGAGAAGAAGACCTTGGATGCCAAGGGCATGGTCAAGTACTACGCCAAGCTGGTCGAAAGCTATCCGATCCTCTCGATCGAAGACGGCATGGCCGAGGATGATTTCGAGGGCTGGAAGCTGCTGACCGACACCCTGGGCAAGAAGGTCCAGCTGGTCGGCGACGATCTGTTCGTCACCAA
>Ga0213872_10001961_pt1 | contig 12545 bp, 10 predicted proteins | sample VelepicomBERX_R2_FD_160071 | JGI IMG/M metagenome (GOLD analysis project Ga0213872, IMG submission 160071) | Rhizosphere microbial communities from Vellozia epidendroides in rupestrian grasslands, the National Park of Serra do Cipo, Brazil - RX_R2 | ecosystem: Host-associated > Plants > Roots >...
CGCCGTTACGACCGAAAGCAGCGTTGATTTTCCGGCGTTCGGAACACCGATGACGCCGCAATCCGCAAGCAATCGCAACTCCAAGCGCAGCGAACAGCGCTCGCCCGGCTCGCCGTGATAGGCGATTCGCGGCGCTTGGCGCGTGCTCGTCGCGAAATGCTGATTGCCGAGGCCGCCTTTGCCGCCTTTTGCGACCATCACGCGATCGCCGGCGTGCGCGAGATCGGTAAGAAACGCTTCCGATTTCCCTTCGAACGCGCGGTACACGATCGTGCCGACGGGCACTTCAATCGTCAAATCTTCGCCGCTGCGTCCCGACTTATTCGATTGGCCCCCGGCCTTGCCGGCGTCGGCTGAGAACTGACGTTTGAAACGAAACTCGACAAGCGTCGAAAGCTCCGGCGACGCTTCAAGATAAATGCTGCCGCCGTGGCCGCCGTCGCCGCCTGCGGGTCCGCCTTTGGGGATGTACTTCTCGCGACGCCATGCGACAATGCCGTCGCCGCCGTTGCCGGCGGCCACTGCGATCGTGGCTTCGTCGATGAATTGCATGCGTTTACAGAAATAGAAAGAGGGCCGCAATCGGCCCTCTGCACTTAGAAAAGTTGCGGCGGCTTACGCTGCTGCAACCGGGCGGACGTTGATCTGCTTCTTGTTGCGGCGCTCGGAAAACTCGACCGTGCCTTCGATGAGCGCGAAAAGCGTGTGGTCCTTACCGATGCCGACGTTCTCGCCGGGGTAGAACTTGGTCCCGCGCTGACGCACGAGAATGTTGCCCGCGAGCACGCGCTCACCGCCGAACCGCTTCACGCCGAGGCGCTGAGCGTTCGAATCGCGGCCGTTACGGGTAGAACCGGCGCCCTTCTTGGACGCGAAAAGCTGCAGATCGAAAACGAACATAGCCGGGAGAGTATAACAAAGGGTCCGGTCCGGCGCAAGGACCGCAGCTTCAGCCTATAGGCCCCAAGTAGAGATGTCCGGTTTTCCCCCAAGTAGAGATGTCCGGTCCGGTTGTCGGAGCATCGGCCATGGAGCTGCTATCGATGAGTCATCCGGAACTCGCTCGTTTGGAAGCGTGCCAGCGCGGCCGCACGTGTAAAGACGGGGAGCATTGCTCTCCGTTTGCATTTATGGAGTGGCGTGCGGCATCGCGATCGCTTGCCGCGGAGACGGTGACGAACGGCTGCCGTAACAGTTCAGCGAATTGCCGTGCCCATGATAGGCGCGGGTACGGTTCTGATCGGATCCGATATCATAAGGATAGAAGCGCTCGCCCGTCAGCGTGGTGTTGCCATTGTGGCCGCCGTGACCCGAATGACCGTAGCCCGCGCCCCCGCCGTAATTGCCGTACAAGCCGCAAGGAGCATAGTAGAGGTCGCCGAGCGGATAGGGCGCCGTGGTCGGATAGGTGTGGACCGGGCCCGTAGAGACCGTCGAGAAGACTTGATCGGCCCCAGCCGGAGCCGCGAACGCGGCCAGCAGCGCGAGGGCAAGAAAGCCGGGGGTCAGTCGAAGGAGGCTCATCCTAGGTACATCTTACCACCGTAGTCACAAGGGGCCATCCCGAGGTCGCCGTAACTTGGTGTGGTTTTGGATAAGCGACGTGTAGTCGTGACGGGCCTTGGCGCCGTCACGCCCCTTGGAAATACAGCTCCGGAATTCTGGCGGCGGATCGTGGCCGGCGAGTCGGGCGTGGGCCCGATTACCGTCTTCGACGCAAGCGCGTTCACGACGCGCATCGCTGCCGAAGTCAAAGACTTCAATGCCGACGAGCTGGTCGGGAAAAAAGAGTCACGGCGGATGGATCGGTTTTCGCAGTACGCGATCGTTGCCGCGAGAGAAGCGATTGCCGATGCCGCATTGCCGGAAGATCAAGCATTCAAAGATTGCGTCGGCGCCGTCATCGGCACCGGCATCGGCGGCATTCAGACGTTTTGGTACGAGTCGGAAAAGGCCGCGAAAAACGGCGATTGGGTCAAAACATCGCCATTTTTCATCCCGATGCTCATGGCGAACGCCGCACCGGCGCATATTTCGATGACGTACGGGTTCCGCGGACCGTTCTTCGCGACCGCGAGCGCGTGCGCATCGGCGAACGATGCGATCGTAACCGCGTACACCGCCGTCGCGTATGGCGATGCGGTCGCGATGCTCACCGGCGGAACCGAAGCATGCATCTCCCCGCTTGCCGTCGGCGGCTTCTGTTCGATGAAAGCGATGTCGACGCGCAACGACGATCCCGCGAAAGCCTCGCGGCCGTTCGATAAGGAACGCGACGGCTTCGTGCTCGGCGAAGGCGCCGGCATCCTGATCTTCGAGGAATACGAACACGCTAAGGCGCGCGGCGCGAAGATCTATTGCGAAGTGCTCGGATACGGACAATCCGCAGATGCGTACAACATCGTCGCTCCCGATCCCGACGGCAACGGCGTCGTCCTCGCGCTGCAACGCGCGCTCGATTCAGCGCACTTGAAACCCGGCGAGGTCGATTACGTCAACGCGCACGGTACGTCGACGCCGCTCGGCGACATCGCCGAGTCGCAAGCGATTCAAAAGATCTTCGGCGAGCATCCGCATCTCGCGGTCAGTTCGACCAAATCGATGCACGGTCACGCGCTCGGTGCCGCCGGCGGTCTGGAAGGCGTCGCGACCGTTATGACGGTCCACGACGGCGTGATTCCGCCGACGATCAACTACGAATTCCCCGACCCCGAATGCACGCTCGACTACGTGCCGAACGTCGCGCGCAAAGCCGACGTGAACGCCGCGTTCAGCAACTCGTTCGGCTTCGGCGGACACAACAGCGTAATCGTTTTCGGAAAGGTGCGTTAGCGCGCAGCACATGAGCGGGGAAGCGCACCGGCGGCGACTGCGTTCGCTTCTGCGTCGAGCGGGCGTTCGCACAGCCGGCGATCTCACGCTGGTCGAGCAAGCGTTCGTTCACGAAAGCTACGCGAAAGAGCACGGCGGTATCTCGAACGAGCGGATGGAGTACCTCGGCGATTCCATTCTCGGTGCGATTACCGCGCGCTGGCTCTTCGAACATTATCCCGACGAGCCGGAGGGACGTCTGACGCTGCGTAAAGCGGCGATCGTCAATGACGCGCAGCTTGCGCAGACGGCCCGCCGTTTGGAGTTCCCCGAACTCGTCCAACTCGGTGCCGGAATGCGCGGTGCGGGCGGCAGCGACAACACGTCGATTCTCGCCGATGCGTTCGAGGCATTCGTTGCGGCGCTCGAGCTACGCTACGGGCACGAAAAGGCCGCGCGCTTCGTCCTCGACGAGCACGTCAAACAGCTCAACCACGCACCCGATGCCCTGCTCGACGCCAAGACGCGGCTGCAGCACTTCACGCAGGAGTACCTTTCTGCAACGCCGAGCTACCGCGAGCGCAGCGAAGGCACGCCGCAAACACCGAAATTTCGTTCCGATGTGATTGTTAACGGAAAGACGTTGGGAACCGGGACCGGCGCATCGAAGAAGGCAGCACAACAGGCCGCCGCTGAGGCGGCTTTGTCGCTCTTACTCGAATCCGGTCAAACCAGCGCGGAGCGCGTCTAAAAACTATGAAGCTGAAAAAGATCAAAGCGTTTGGGTTCAAGACGTTCGCGGAAGCGACGTCGCTCGATTTTTCGGGCGGCATCACCGCCGTCGTCGGGCCGAACGGTTCCGGTAAGTCGAATCTCGTCGACGCATTCCGTTGGGTGCTTGGTGAGACGTCGAGCCGTCAACTGCGTTCGGGCAAACTCGAAGACGTGATCTTTGCGGGCAATGAAAAGCGCAAGCCGCTTGGACTCGCCGAAGTTTCGATGACGTTCGATAACGAAGACCGTAAACTTCCGACCGATTACAGTGAAGTCGAAATTACGCGCCGCACGTACCGCGCAGGCGAAAGCGAATATTTTATCAACCGCAATCAAGTGCGGTTGAAGGACATCGTCGAGCTGCTCATGGGCACCGGCCTCGGCCCAGGATCGTATTCGATCGTTTCGCAAGGGCAGATCGATTCGATTCTCACGAGCAAGCCGACGGAACGCCGCGCGCTTTTCGAAGAGACGGCCGGCATCAATAAATTCCTCGCGCGCAAACACGAATCGATGCGCCGTCTCGAGCAGACGGAGCAGAATGCGATCCGTATCAACGACTTGATCTCGGAACTCGAGAAGCGGATTCCCGAACTCGACAACCAAGTGCGCCGCGCGAAGCGCTACCGCAAGGTGAGCGCGCGGGTGCGAGACCTCGAGATTCTTTCGTACATGCGGGCGAGCGCTTCGCGCCGTAGCGAACGCGAAACGCTGCGCGTCGAACTAGAAAAACAAGAAGAAGTGCGTGGCGCCGCCGCCGGCCGCGTCGCGCAACTCGGCGCGAATCTCGCCGAACTGCGGACGCGCGCGTATCAGCAAGAACTGCAGCTCGAAGAAATTCGCTCACAAGCCCAGAGCAAACGCGGCGAACTCGCGCGTATCGAAGCCGATTATGCTGCCGCGCTTGCGCGCCGCGAAGCGCTCGAAGCGCAATCGACACAGACGCACGAAGATGCGGCACGCGTGCAGGCCGAACGTGAATCGCTGGGCGCCACGATCGCGCAACTCGAAGAGCGTCTCGCCCCGCTCGCAAGCGACGTCGAAGGCGCGCGCGAACGCGAATTGGAAGCGCAAACCGCGCTCTCGCAGGCGCGCGCGCAGCTCGATTCGATCTTCACGCAACTGCGCGAAGTGGAAGCAACGGCCGCGGCGATTGCAGCAAAGAAAGCCGAGCGGCGCGTGCAGAGCGAGAATCAGCGCGCCGAAGCGGAACGCCTCGAAGGCGAACTGCGCGTTGCGCGCGAGCGCACCGCGCAGCTCGAGATGAATGCCGGCGCAGCAACGCACCGCTACACGGAACGCGAAGCTCAACTTGGATCGCTCGAGCGACAGCTCGCGCAAGCGCGTTCGAACGTCGAAACCTCCGAGGCGGCCGTCGTCGAGGCGCAGGATCACCTCGCTCGTTCGCTGGCCGCGCACCGCGAACAAACCGGCGAGGTCAAAGCAGCCGAATCGCGTCTGCACACGATCGAAGAACTCGAAGCCTCGCTCGAAGGACACGTTCCCGGTACCCGCGCGGTTATCGAAGCGTGGCAGCGCAACGAGTTGCGCGGTATCGAAGGCATCGTTTCGAACCTCATCACCACTGACGAGCGCTACGCACGCGCGCTCGACGTTGCATTCGGTGCGCGGCTTTCCAACATCATCACGAAGACGTCGGAAGACGCCGAGCGCGCAATCGAATTTCTCAACCGCAACGAATCCGGACGCGCGACGTTCTTGCCGCTCGATACGCTCGCGAATCGCGAAGCGAAGCAAATGACGACTGAGCTGCACAACACGCACGGCGTGATCGGCTATGCGCATACGCTGGTTCGCACGCAGCCGCAATATGAAGGCGTCGTCCGTTTTCTCGTCGGGAACGTTCTGATCGTCGACACGCTTCAGACGGGCATTGCACTCGTTCGCGGCCGCGGACTCCGCGACACGATCGTCACGCTCTCGGGCGAGCAGATTTCCGGCGGCGGCGCCATCACCGGCGGCCGTTTCCGCCGCGAAAAATCGATTCTCGGCCGCCGCGTGCAGGCCCAAACGCTGCGCGAAACGCTCGCAGAAATGCGCGCGAAGCTCGAACAACTCGAGCGTGCCGCATACGAGGCCAGCGGACGTGCCGAAGCAGCCGTCGCTGCGCGGGATGCCGCGCGCGAAACGCTCAAGGGCATCGAAGTACAGACCGCCGAGCTGCGTTCGGAGATGGCGGCGCTCGGGACCGATCTCGAACGCATGCAAAACGAAGTGAGCGCGGCGCAAACACGCGTCACAGAACTGGTCGCGCAGTCGCAAGAGGCGCGTTCGCGCGAACACGAGTTGGAAGGGCCGGAGCCCGACGCGGTGCACAGCGATGAGGAGCGTCAACGGCTCGAAGCGGAACTCGCACGCGTGCGTGAAGAGATCACCCAAGCAGAACACGCGCAAAGCGACGCGAGCCGTCACGCGAGCGACCTGCGCGAACGCGTTGCGGCGCTTACCGCGGAACGCGACGCGGCAAAGGGCCGCCTCGGCATGCTCGATCAAGACAGCGAACGTGCCCGTCTCGCGCGCGAGACCATGCTTGCCGAGATCGGTTCGCTCGTCGCACAAACGCGCACGTCGCACGAACATCTCGAAGGCTTGCGGCACGGCGTTGCGGAGCTCGACGTGAAACTCGAAGCAGCCCGGCGCGAACGCGAAACGATGGCGAACGATTTGCTGCAACTCGAAGCCGACTTGCGTTCGGCCGAGAACGACGAACGCGAAGCTACGGCCGGCGGCGAACGCCACCGCACGCGTCTGGCCGAAATCGAAGCCGAACTCGGGATGCTCGTCTCGCAATTTGCGCAGAATCCGGCGACCGACGATGAGTGCCGTGACGTCGAGGAACGCTATCACGAAGAATCCGACGCGGTGATGGAAGATCTGCCGCGTCTGCGTGAAGAGCTCGCGCGACTCTCGGCAAATGTGAACCTCAACGCGGAGGCGGAACGGGAAGAACTCGGCGAGCGCGACACGTTCTTGCGCACGCAACTGGAAGATCTCGCGGCAGCGCGCGAAACGCTGCTTCAATCGATCAAAGAAATCGAGGCGCAGAGCCAAGAGCAGTTCAACGAAACCTTCGAGAAAGTCTCGGCTGCGTTCACGGAGATGTACGCGAAGCTGTTCCCCGGCGGTCAAGCCAAAATGTGGCAGACCAACCCCGGGAATCTCTCGGAAACCGGCATCGAAATCTCGGTGCAACCCCCGGGTAAAAAGCTCATGCCGCTCACGGCGCTCTCCGGAGGCGAGCGCGCAATGACGGCCGCGGCGCTGATCTTTGCGCTCATCGCGGTTAAGCCGTCGCCGTTCTATCTGCTCGACGAAGTCGACGCCGCGCTCGACGACGCAAACGTCGACCGGTTCTCGAGCATGGTGCGCGAAATGGCGACCGACGCCCAGATGATCATCGTGACCCACAACAAGAAGACGATGGAACTCGCCGATCGCATGTACGGCGTCACGATGAAGGAGCCGGGCGTGTCGTCCGTCATTGCGGCCACGCTAACGCAACAAGAAGAACGTCATCCGGAGCTCGCGCTTGCCTGACACGACGAAACCCGCAGCCCTTTTTTCGCTCTCCGATAAGACGGGCTCGGTCGAATTAGCAAGGGTGCTGCACGAAGCCGGAACGGTCATCTACGCGACCGGCGGCACGAAAAAGCACCTCGAAGATCACGGCATACCGGCGTACGACGTCGAGCAGATGACGGGGTTTCCCGCGCTCTTCGACGGGCGCGTAAAAACGCTGCATCCGAAAGTCTTCGGCGCAATTCTCTACGATCGCGGCAATGCCGAACATCGCGCGCAGGCAGAAAAATACGCGATTGCGCCGATCACGACGGTTGTCGTCAATCTCTATCCGTTTGAAGCCACCGTCGCGCGCGAAGGCACGACGCTGCAGGAGGCGATCGAACAGATCGATATCGGCGGCGTTTCGCTGCTGCGTGCGGCGGCGAAGAATTTTGCGCACGTTTCCGTGCTCACGCATCCGTCGCAGTACGGCGAATTCTTGGAAGCGTTCGGAACCGGGGCCGTTCCGATTTCGATGCGTCGCGACTTCGCGATTGCCGCGTTCGAGCGAACGGCCGAATACGATGCGGCGATCTCGCACTATCTCGGGTCGAAGGGCGAATTTCTTCCAAGCGAGTTGCCGGGCGCGCTCGCGCTCACCCTGCCGCTTTCCCAGCGCCTGCGCTACGGAACGAATCCGCAAAATCGCGCGGCATTCTATCTCGATCGTCCTGAACGCCTGCCGCAGCAATTACACGGCAAAGCGCTTTCCTACAACAACTTGCTCGATTTGGATGCGACGCTGCAATTGCTTTCGCGCGCACCGCTCGGCGCCGAGTTCGGAAGCGAACGCGAACGCTTCGTTCGCGCAGCCGTCGTCAAACACACGGTTCCGTGCGGCGTTGCGCAACGCTCGTCGGTTGCGAAGGCGATCGACGATGCGCTGCAAGCCGATTCTGTTTCCGCGTTCGGCGGCATCGTGGCGACCGACGCGACGATCGATCTCGCAGCAGCAGACTCGCTCTCGAAATTTTTTCTCGAGATCGTCGCCGCGCCGGATTTTGACGACGACGCCCTCGCACTTCTGCGCAAGAAAAAGAACCTGCGGGTGATGCGCTTCGTTCCGTCGCTTCCCGACGAACTTGCCCACGAGTTGCGCGTGCGAAGCGCGCTCGGCGGCGTACTGGCGGAGGATGACAATCCGTCCGCCGAACCGGAGGAGTGGAAGGTCGTTTCGAAGCGTCCGCCGACCGCGCAAGAGTGGCACGATCTTGCGTTCGCGTGGGACGTCGTGCGTCACGTGAAATCGAACGGCATCGTCATCGTCAAAGAAGGGACGACCCGCGGCATTTGCGCCGGTCAAACCAATCGCGTGAGCGCCGTCAAAATTGCCGCGCATCGCGCGGGGGATGCGGCACGCGGCGCGGCGTGCGCGAGCGACGGATTCTTCCCATTCGCCGACGGCTTGGAAGCCGCGGCGGAAAGTGGCTGTACGGCGATTATCGCACCTGGCGGTTCCGTCCGCGACGAGGAAGTCGTCGCCGCTGCGGACCGATTGAACGTCGCGTTGGTGTTCTCGAGCTACCGCTACTTCTTGCACTAAAACGTCGAGTCGAGCTCGCGCTTCCGCTATACTAGATTAGGCGGAAGGGAGTAGTACGATGCGTTTTCGCTTAACGCCGCAGCTCGTACGTTCAGCGCTGTGGCTTGCGGCGATTTGCGTGCTCGCCGGGTGCGCGAGCCGCGTGACGCAGCCGCTTCCATCGCTCTCCTCGAGCTATGTCAACGCCGCGACTTCGACCGTCCGCATCGTGGAATATTCCGCCGACGCTGTCGCACGGCTGACATACTAGGACGACGGTGAAACTGTATTTGCTTCGCCACGGCATTGCGGCGGATCGAGATGAATTCGACGGCGGCGACGCGGAACGTCCGTTGACTTCCGAGGGCCGCAAATGCATCGAGCGCGAGGCAAAGGGCATGGAGGATCTCGGTGTCGCTCCGGATCGCATCATCACGAGCCCGCTCAAGCGCGCGAAAGAGACGGCGAAGATCGTTGCGGAACGGTTGCATCTCGAAGACAAGCTCGTGGAAGACGATCGGCTTGCCGGCGACTTCGACGCCGAGTGCGCTGCTGATATCGTGCGCGAGAATGGAAACGCGCAATCGCTTATGTTCGTCGGACACGAGCCGGACTTCAGCGAGACGATCGGCGAATTAGTCGGCGGCGCGAGTATCGATCTCAAGAAAGGCGGCCTCGCCCGAATCGATCTCGACGCCGAATCGTCGACGCGCGGCAAACTGGTGTGGCTCTTGCCGCCGAAGGCACTGATGCGTTAGAGCAGCTCCGTCCCGCGCGTCTCAGGAGCGTATCGAATCGAGATTGCGAGACCGGCGGCTGAGAGTATCGCGCAGGCAAGGGTGACCGATGCCACGCCTGCGTGCGAAAGAAACACCGGCAGTGCGAACGTTCCGGTGAATGCGCCGACGCGGCTGATTGACGTCGCGATTCCGGTGGCGGTTGCGCGGAGACGCGTGGGAAACAACTCCGTCGGATAGACGAGCTCCAATCCCGCAGCGGCGCCCATCGCGATCGCGTACACGACGAAGAGCGCAACGACGGCCGCCGCCGGTACTTGCGCGACAATTGCGAACACGAGGGTGCTGATTGCAAACCCGGCGATACAAAGCGGGCGGCGTCCCCACGACTCGACGAGCCACATCGAAACGACCGAGCCGAGAAAAAATCCCGAGGTGATCGCGACCGATCCGAGCGGCGATGACGACGGTATCCTCAATGCCGCGAGGACGATCGGCGCGAACGTGTAGATCGCAAAGAGCGGCACGACTTGCAAGAGCCACATTGCCGAGACAAAGACGAGCCGCCCAAAAAACGGCGGCTCCGTAAGCGTTTGAAGCGGCACCGTGGGCGCCGTCTTCCATCGCACGGATTCCGGCGCAGTCGATCGCAGCGCGAGACCGGCGGCTGCGGGTATCGCACTACTCGCGAGGATCCAGCGCCATGCATCGTTGCGAGCAAAGAGCAGCGCACCGACGATATACGCGACCGTCGCCCCGAGAAACCACACGACTTGCATCGAGTTGACTGCGGCGCCGCGCAGGCGCGTCGGCATGAATTCGGAGATGAGCGCACCGGCGATCGGGTAATCGGCGCCGATTGCGACGCCGAGCACGACGCGTAACGCGATGAGTTGCCAAAGTTCGGTAACGACAAATTGCAGCAACGATGCGATCACGAAGAGCGCAAGGTCGGCAATCATCAAAAAGCGCCGGCCGAAACGATCGGTGAGCGGTCCGAAGACGACCGCACCGCCCATAATGCCGAGCAACGTTGCGGCGCCGGTGAACCCGAGTTGCGCATCGGATGCGTGAAGATGCGCCGCGAGCGACGGAAGCGCGAGCCCAATGCTGCTCAGAATGTAGCCGTCGCAAAAAAGTCCCGCGTTCGCGTAGATCAGCAATCGCAGATGAAACGCCCCGAAGGGCGCTTCATCAATGGCCCGCAGCGACAGTCTCCTCGTAACGCAGGTGGTCGCCGAGCGTATCCAGGCCCATCGTGCCGCTCCCAATCAGCCACATGTGAAATTGCCGGATGTCGAAGCGCGATCCGAGCCGTTGGCGGGCCTCGTCGCGGTAGCGCAGCATCGTCAACTCTCCGATTTTATACGCCAGTGCTTGCGCCGGGAGATCGCATGAATAACGCAGCGTTTCGCTTGCAATTTGCTTGTCGTTCAAGTTCGTATTTTTGCGCATAAACTCCATCGCGCGTTCCCGGCTCCATCCGAGCGCGTTCATTCCGGTGTCGACGACCAGACGCGACGAAACCATCAGGTCCTGCATCAAGCGGCCGGCATGATCGTAGGGATCGTTGTAGACACCCATGTCGAATCCGAGCTGCGCCGCGTACTCCGCATAGCCTTCGACATACGCGGTCACGGAAAAGTCCGCGCGTCGAAACGGCGGAAGCGTCGCGTTCTCTTGCTGCAATGAAATCTGAAAATGGTGGCCGGGAATAAGTTCGTGCATGATCAGCGTGCCGGCGCTCACGATCGACGTCGTCGACGGTGACGAGCCGTTGTACAGATACGTGCCGCGGGGTTGCGCTGCCGTCGGCGCCTGATAATAGCCGAACGTCTGACCGGCCGCCAGATTTGCCGGCAATGCTTCGAGGCCGTACGGCGCGGTCGGCGTTTTGCTGTAGAACTGCGGGATGTGCGGCTCGACGCGCTTGACGAACGCCGTAAGTTTTTGGCCGATTTCGTCACTCGATGTAGCGAAGAACCGCGGATTCGTTTTCAGATCGGTGAGGAACGCATCGACATCGCCCGGATAATTGACCGCCTTGCGAACGCCGTCGAGTTCCGTGCGAAGACGTTGGACTTCGCGCAAGCCCAGGTCATGAATTTGCTGCGGCGTCATATTGAGCGTCGTGCTGCGTTTCACGAGCCACGCATAGTATTCGGCTCCGTCCGGATACTGTGCCTGGCCGACGATCTGCGGCGCACCGCTGCGATATGGACCATCGATGTACGCACGTAGGCGCTCGAACGCCGGCACGACCGTTTGTGCAATCGCGGTGCGGATTTTCGTTTGCGCTGCAGCGCGCGCATTGGGGGGCAGCGCACTCAGCCGAGTGTCATCGACGGCGAGCGGCGAACTGTCGGCGGATATGAATCCGGCGAGCACGGCGACGGTGGGATCGATCTCCGGCGCGGGCAGCACGATGTGGCGTTCGTGTTGTCCTTGAGCAAAGTCACGAACCGAATCCGCGAGCGCCGCATAGTCATTCACCAGTTTGACGTATGAATCGATGTCGGCCGCGTTCTTAAAGGTATACGTCGTGAAGACTTGGAGCGCGTACGCGAACGGCTGCGAATACGGCGCAACGTGTTGCCCGAGCCAATAATACTTGCGCGCTCCGACGTACCCGTCCATATTGTAAGCCAGCGCGCGATAAGACAGCCATCGCTCGTGGTCGAGTTTTCCAGGGTCGATGGTTTTCAATTGGTTGAGCACGCTTTGCGCAAACGCGGCGTCATCATCGGCGTTTTTTAGAGTGACCGCGCGAAGCGATGTAACGGGTGTGCCGGTCTGCAGCGCAACCGTGTAATCGGTCGCGAGCTGATACTGATAGTACCGTTCGCTGAGGGCGTCGATCGTTTCGGCGTCACTCGCCGTCGCCGCGCCGCTTCCCGACGGCACGAAGAACGAGAGCAGTGATGTCAGTGCAAGAAAGCGGCGAACGTTCACGGCAGGCCCTCCACAAAGCGCGCTGGTGAAAGGAAATCGATATCGAGCACCGTTTCGCCGTCGAGGGCGAGTTGCGCGAGCAGTTCACCGATGACTGGCGCGAACTTGAATCCGTGTCCGGAGAAACCTGCACCGAAGACGACGCGGTCGTCGTGCGGGTCGACGCC
>Ga0213872_10001962_pt1 | contig 12543 bp, 11 predicted proteins | sample VelepicomBERX_R2_FD_160071 | JGI IMG/M metagenome (GOLD analysis project Ga0213872, IMG submission 160071) | Rhizosphere microbial communities from Vellozia epidendroides in rupestrian grasslands, the National Park of Serra do Cipo, Brazil - RX_R2 | ecosystem: Host-associated > Plants > Roots >...
ATGGCGCAGCGCCGCGCCCTCCACCGATTTCACCGTGATGTCCCAATCCTGGCTATCGCCGATGCGGTCGATCACGACATAGCCGAAGCCGGGCAGCGACAGGCCGTTCTCAACGGTCTTGCCGCCCGAGATCAGTCCGGTGAGGTTGGGCGGCACCTCGGTGTCGAGATTGTCGCCGCCTTCGCCCACCACCAGCTGCGGCGGGGTCGTGCCGCCGTAATTCTCGATCTGGAAATTGTGGATATGGCCCGACAGCATCAGGGTCATGCCCGATTCGTCGGCTCCGGCCAGCGCCGCCTGCAAGGTGCCGTTGGCGCCCTCGGTGGTCTTGCCGTCATTGACCTTCTTCGAAAGGCGCGAGACGCCGCGGAAGGGGTGATGGGTGATGATCCAGTCGGTCTTGGCGGCGAGCGCTTCGGCGACGTCGGCCCTCAAGGGATCGACGATGTCGGGCTTGAGCTCGCCGTCATTGGCTTCATTGTCGTCCAGCACGGTGACCTTGATGCCGCCGAGATCGACATGGAGCGGCTTTTCATGACGCGTGCAAGGCTTGACGGCGGGTGCACGGCCGAGCAGGGTCGTCCAGCCGGAGCCGGCGCGCTTGCAATCCTCGTGATTGCCGCGCTCGGCCAGCCATACGGCGGATTTCAGCAGATCGGCGCCGGGCGTGAAGAGATCGGCGTTCCAGGTCGGCCAATTATCGCCCCAGGGCGTGCCGGCGCAGGCCGTCATGGTCTCCGGGCACGGAGTTTCGCGGTAAAGATAGTCGCCGACATGGATGACCAGATCGGGATGCTCCTGCGCGGCGTGAGCGGCGACGCGGTGGAACGGCCAGAGATTTTCGTCGTTGCAGCCCTGGACTTCCTTGCCTTTCAGGCGGCAGCCGGTGTCGCCCAGCAGCACGATGTGGCGCGGCGTCGCGACCGGCACCGGCAGATCGGCGCCGCCGGCCGAGGCTTGCTTGGCGCCGAACGGGATCGAGCCGACACAGACGCTGACGGGGAAAGCTTCGCTGGGTTTCTGGCGCAGCCCCATTTTCTGCTGATGGCCGTCAACCAGCAAAGCGGGACAGGATTTGGCGTCGGTGATCACCCGCGCTTCGACCGTGCCGTCGGCGCCATATTGGCTCCAGGCCGACAGCACGCCGGCTTCGGCCGACCAGGAAAGGCTGAGGAGGGTGGCGAGGAGGAGACGCTGCACAGGATCATCCTTTCCCAAAGAAAATGCCCCGGCAGGATACTGTCCTGCCGGGGCAACACAAGTCAGGAAAAAGAGAGTTTTACGAAGCCTGCGCCATCTGGCGCAACTGGTTGCGCTCGTCCTTCAGGGCTTCGGCGATCAGGAAGGCCAGCTCCAGCGCCTGGGTGGCGTTGAGGCGGGGATCGCAATGGGTGTGATAGCGATCGCCCAAGCGCGCTTCCGAGATGGCCTGGGCTCCGCCGATGCATTCGGTGACGTCCTGGCCGGTCATCTCGAAATGCACGCCGCCGGCATGGGTGCCCTCGGCGCGGTGGGCGGCGAAGAAGCCCTTGACCTCGGCCAGCACGCGGTCAAAGGAGCGGGTCTTGTAGTCGCCCATTTTGACCGTATTGCCATGCATCGGATCGCACACCCACACGACATTGCGGCCTTCGCGCTTCACGGCGCGCAAGAGCGGGGCCAGCTTGCTGTCGACCAGATCGGCGCCCATGCGGGTGATCACGGTCAGACGGCCTGGCTCGTTGGCCGGGTTCAGTATGTCGATCAGGCGGATCAGGTCGTCGGGGTTCGACGACGGACCGGCCTTGCAGCCGACCGGATTGCCGATGCCGCGCAGGAACTCGACATGGGCGCCGTCCAGTTGGCGGGTGCGGTCGCCGACCCACAGCATATGCGCCGAGCAATCATACCAGGCGCCGGTGGTCGAATCGATTCGGGTCAGGGACTGTTCGTAGGGGAGGATCAACGCTTCATGCGAAGTGAAGAAGTCGGTCTCGCGGATCTGCGGCGTGGTGTCCGAGGTGACGCCGCAGGCTTCCATGAAGGCCAGGGTCTCGTCGAGGCGGGCGCAGAGATCGGCATAGCGCGCCCCCGAGCTGCCGGCGACGAAATCGAGGTTCCACTGATGCACCTTGTGCAGGTCGGCATAACCGCCCTGAGCGAAGGCGCGCAGCAAATTCAGGGTCGCCGCCGACTGGTTGTAGACGCGCACCAAACGCTCCGGGTCCGGGGTGCGGGCCTCGGCGGTGAACTCCATGCCGTTGATCATGTCGCCGCGATAGGCGGGCAACGTCACGCCGCCGATTTCCTCGGTGCCCGAAGAGCGCGGCTTGGCGAACTGGCCGGCCATGCGCCCGACCTTGATCACCGGGCAGGCGGCGCCGAAGGTCAGCACCACCGCCATCTGCAGCATCACACGGAAGGTGTCGCGGATATTGTTGGGATGAAACTCGGCAAAGCTCTCGGCGCAGTCGCCGCCCTGCAGCAGGAAGGCCTTGCCTTCCGCCGCGCGGGCGAGATGGTTGGTCAGCCGGCGGGCCTCGCCGGCAAACACCAGCGGCGGGTAGACCCGCAGCTGCTGCTCGACCTTCTCCAGATGGCCAACGTCCGGATAGTCGGGCACCTGCTGGATCGGCTTGCCGCGCCAGGAGTCAGGTGACCATTTCTCTGCCATAATATCCTCGTCAAGACGAATTGGAGTTCTGCATATACAAGGTAGCTGGCAAGAATTCCAGTGTGGCAGGCGCAAAGCAGGTTTGATTGTGTTAAATTGAGGGCCTTATGGGTAATATCCTGTTGAAATATCTGGTCGTCACGCTATCGATCCTGTGGATGGCGGTGGTGCTCGACCGCGCCGTGATCGAGCAGGATTGGGGCGGCGCGCCGGTGATCGAAGCCGGCAAGAACTGCACCAGCGAGGATATGCATCAGCGCTATGAGTGCACCGAAGCAGCGATCCTCGCCGTCCAACGGGCGAAATTCGTCCGCTCGATCGGGATCGGCCTTCTGCTGTTTGGCCCGCCTGCCGGTCTGTGGTTGGCGTTGAAAAAACTGTCCAGCACGAGTGTCACGAATTTGCGCCCCGACCGCCGGCCGCCGCCGATCAGCAAATGGCGGGTGCGCTGATCAAACTGATCTCGCCTTTTCCCGCATCGTGACGAACTCCTCGGCCGCGGTCGGGTGAATGCCGACGGTACGGTCGAAATCCTGCTTGGTGGCGCCGCATTGCAGGGCGACCGCCAGACCTTGCACGATTTCCGGCGCATCGGGGCCGACCATATGAACGCCGACCACCTTCTGATCCGACTGGTTGACCACCAGCTTCATCATGGTCTTCTCGTCGCGCCCCGTGAGCGTGTCGCGCAAGCTGCGGAAGCGGGTGAGATAGATGTCCAGCGCGCCGAACTTGGCTTTGGCGTCCACTTCGGTGAGCCCCACAGTGGCGACCGGCGGCTGGCTGAACACCGCCTGCGGCACATTGGCGTAATCCATGGCGCGCTTATTGCCCTTGAACAAGGTGTCGATCAGGCAATGGGCTTCGGCGAGGGCGACTGGGGTCAGCTGCATGCGGTCGGTGACGTCGCCGATCGCATGGATCGAAGGCACCGAACTTTGCGAATAGGCGTCGACCTTGACGGCGCCGCTCCCGGTCAGCTCGACCCCCGCTTCCTCCAGTCCCAGACCCTTGGTGTTGGGGTGGCGGCCGGTGGCGTAGAGCACCTGATCGCAAGCGACGGAAGATCCGTCATCCAAGGTCAAATCAAAGCCTCCGTCGCCTCGCTTGGCGATCGAGGTGACCTGTCGGTTCGGGCGGAATTGGATGCCCTTCTTGGTCATCTCGTCTCGCAGCGTGTCGCGCACATCCTGATCGAAGCCGCGCAGCACCTTGTCCGCGCGGGTGATCTGGGTGACGCGTGAGCCGAACGAGGCGAAGATGCCGGCGAATTCGACGGCGATGAAGCCGCCGCCGACGATGGCGATATGTTGGGGCCGCTCCTTCAGCTCCAGCGCCTCGTTCGAGGTGATGGCGTGCTCGATGCCGGGAATAGCGGGCAGGCTGGGCCAGCCGCCGGTGGCGACCAGAATGTTCCTGGCGCGGACGGTCCTGCCATTGATTGAGATTTCGCCCGCGCCGGTCACGGTGGCGCGGCCATTGATCACCTCGACCTTGTTGCGCTCGAGGATGCCGAGATAGATCTGGTTCAGCCGGTCGAGTTCCCTGTTCTTGGCCTCGATCAGCGCTCCCCAATCATGGGAGGGCTTGCCGCCCGGATCCCAGCCATAGGCGCGGGCATCCTCGAAATCGCCGGCGAAATGGCTGCCGATCACCAGAAGCTTCTTCGGCACGCAGCCCCTCAGCACGCAGGTGCCGCCGACCCGCAGCTCCTCGGCGATGGCCACCTTGGCCCCGGTGGCGGCGGCCAGCCGGCTGGAGCGGACGCCGGCCGAACCGGCGCCGATGACGAACAGGTCGTAGATATCGCTCATGTTTCTCTTCTGTCTGGCATGTCCCCAGCCAGATGTGTATCAGCCTCGCCGGCGGCAAGGCCAGTCAGTGTAGAAGAAAGACCGGAACGGCCGCTCCATCGATCACCGTCCGGGTGACTCCGCCGAACAGCATTTCCTTGCTATAGCCGCCGACCACCAGCAGATCCGCGCGGGCTTTACGCGCCAGCGCCGGCAGCGCGGCTTCGGCCGGAGTGAAGGGTTCCTGGACTTCCAGGACTTCCGCGTAGATCCCGTGACGTTCGAGGTGGCGGCCGAGGTTGGCGAGCGTGGGTTCGACAGGCCGCTTGCGGAAGATCTCGACCAGAATGACGCGCCGCGCGATCCGCAACAGCGGCAAGGCCGCGGTCAGGGCGCGCGCCGCTTCGGGTTTTTCCTGCCAGCCCACCATGATCGTGCCGATCGTGGCGGGAGGGGCTTCGTCGGAGGCGATCACCAAAGGGCGCCCGCCCTCCATCAGCAGTTTTTCGATGAGGTCCAAGGGCATGTAGTCGGTCTGGCGCGGCCGTCCCACCACCGTCAGATCGGCATGGCGGACGCGGTCGAGCAAATTCTCCTCGGGCACCCGGCATTCTTCGCTCCAGCTGGCGGTGATGGTGCCCTCGGTATCCGGCGCCAAGGCAATCCCCCGCTGATGGCAGAAATCGATGACGTGGGCCTTGGCGCCCACGGCCAGCGCATCGACCTGCCGGGCGAGGAAATCGAAGGCGTCAGGCAGGCCGCTACCGACGCAATAGGCCATATGCGGCATATGGAGCGCGGCCTCGGCGGTCGTGAGACGGACATGATGAAGGGCCAGATGAGCCCCCAGCGGTTCGGCCAAGGCGAGGGCGGTGGCGCAAACATCGGCATCGGATGCCGTTCCGCTCACGGGCACCAGGATCGTCTTGATCATGTCGGCCTCCTGTGCTTGGGAAAGTCAGCATAGGTGGGGAGGGGCGGTCCCGGCTTGATTCAGGTCAAGCCTTTGGGGACAGGCGCAGCGCCTTGTGGCATAAACGGCCTGACCATGTCCCAGGGAGAGAATCCGATGTCCCTTCCCCAGCTCGGCCGTAAGCCGCGTAGCTTCAATCCCCGCATTCCCCATCTCAGCGCGCATCTGGCGGGCCGCGCCTTGACGGCGCCGCCCGCCAGCGTCGATTGGACACGCGGCATGCAGCCCGATCTCGGGCCGATGCTCAACGACCGGCTCAATGATTGCTCCTGCGCCGCCTTCTATCACGCGCTGCAGGTCTGGAGCTTCAACGCGACCGGCACCATGGATACCGAGCCGGATTCCGACGTCGAGGCGCTCTATGGCGCGGTCTCCGGCTACAAGCCGGGGGACGCGGCGCCCGGGCCAATGTGCAACGAGCAGGATGTGCTGACCTATCTCACCCAGACCGGTGCCCCGATCGGCCTCGACGGGTCGGGCCGCAACAAGCTGGCGGCCTTCCTCGAGATCGATTACCGCAATCTCGACGACGTCAAACGCACCATCAGCGAGTTCGGCGTGGCCTATATCGGCATCGGCATTCCCGCCTATGTCCATGCCAATCCGACGCCACAAGTTTGGGATGTCGAAGAGAAGAACAGCAAAGTCATCGGCGGCCATGCGGTGATCCTGGCCGGCTATGACGCGCAGGGCGCGAAATTCATCTCGGGCGGCAAGACCTACACCATGACCTGGGCCTTTTTCAGCAAATATACGGACGAGGCCTATGCGCTGGCCGACGAAGCCTGGATCACCACGAAAGGACTCACGCCCGGCGGTCTGACCCTGGACATGTTGAAGGGGCAGATGCAGGGCCTGAAAGGGTGAAATCACTACAAACTAGCGGTTTTCACCATCGCCGCAGAGGTGGATTGGCGGAAATGCTGGATTGGCACGCTTCGTGAAATGGAAGGCGGGAAACGCTTATCGAAAAGGGGACGGATTGTGTTCGACCATTACAAGGTGATCCGGCGGGTCATGACCTCGATCGTGCTGCTGGCCGCGACCGGCGCTGCCGCGTCAGAGAACAATTGGACGGTGCCGGGCGACGAGCTGCGCGTCTCGACACCTTGCGCCAAGAGCGTGACGATAGAGCCTTCCGCCAGCCTCAAGAGCAAGGTCGAGGTCGTGGCTCGGGCCGATCACCAGCAGGAAATCGACAATCTCAGCATTTCCGGCGGTGGCTCCGCTCTCATTACCCGGGCTTCCGATTCCTGCTGGTTCCCCGGCCCCAATGTGCAGATCGGCGGCGTCCATCTCGGCCTTTCCGAGGAGCCGACGCTGCAGCTGACCGTACGGGTGCCGCAAAATGTCGCGATCGCCGTCAAGGAGGGCGGCTCGGCCGATTATCGTATCGGCGACGTCGGGGGCAGCTTGCGTCTCGAATTGAATGGCAGCGGCTCGGTCGACGCCGCGAGCGCCAAGGAGCTCAATCTTACGATTTCCGGCAGCGGCGACGCTCATATCGATCAGGTCGTTGGACATATCGAGGGCAAGATTTCCGGCTCGGGCAATCTGCGGGTGGGCAAGGCGGCCGTGCCCTCCACCAATATGACGATCAGCGGCTCCGGCGATAGCGAGATCGATCAGGGCGAGATCGGGACGGTTACCGTCACGCTGCATGGTAGCGGCAAATTCACCGGCCCCGCCGCGGGCGACGTGAAGGTGGAGAGTTCGGGATCGGCCGATTTCTCACTTCAGTCGGTGAAGGCCGCCAGTGCCTCGGTCAAGGTCAGCGGCAATGGCGACGTCGAACTGGGCGAAGGGGCGATCGGCTCCCTGCTGGTAGCCTCGACCGGCAGCGCCAATGTCCGGGTGCGGGCGGTGGCGGCTAACGCCGATCTCTCGGTGCGCGGCTCCGGCGACATCGAAGTACGCAAGGTTACAGGCACTCTGAGCCGCAGCGAACATGGCAGCGGGCGGATCACGATCGCGGAAAAATGAGGGGCTTCCGCCCCTCTCCCCGGGGGGCGGCCGCTTACGCGACCGCCGGGAAGTCGATGGTGGTTTCGTTGATTCGGTTGAAGGCGTTGGTGAAGGTGATCAGCGCCACCGCCAGGCTGATCTCGACCAATTGGGCGTCGGTGTAGCCGGCCGCCTTGATGGCGTCGAATTGCGCGTCGGTCAGGTTGCCGCTGGTGTTGACCAGGGTGCGGACCAGAGTGATCAGCGCATCGCGCTTGGGATCATTGGTCGGCTTGCCGTCCCGGATATTCTTGAGCGTGGGCTGGTCGAGACCGGCCAGCTTTCCGAGCAGGCTGTGTGCGGCGACGCAATAGTCACAGCCGGCGGCGGCGCTGACGGTCAGCTTTATGGTCTCGATATCCTTCTTGCCCAGCGTGCCGGCGGCCAGAACGCCTTCCGCGGACAAGATGGCCTTTAGCGCGGCCGGCCCGTGAGCGCCGAGCGCGGCGTAGGCGTTGGGGATGTTGCCGACGCTTTTCTTCAACTGGCCATAGATCTCGGCGGTGGCGCCGGTGGCAGTCTCGATGGCGGGGGTCTGAATACGGTCCATGATGGTGCTCCTTGGTTCGATGGAAAGATGCGCAACGAATGTGGGAGCACTTTACGAAAAGAGGGTGAGACTGTTAATTTCACCACGGCTCAATTATATGCTCAATCGTCTCAATGACTGTCTCTCTTGATTGGCTCAGCCAACTGCTTGATCTGGTTCCGGTGCGTGGACAGCTGGAATTGCGTTGCTTCTATGGCGCGCCATGGCGGGTCGCCCAGGAACAATCGCCGCGGGGAGAGATGCCCTATCACGTGATTCTGGCAGGTTCCGCGTTGCTGGAGGGGGCTCCGGGCGGACCGCAGCGCCTGGGGCCCGGCGATATCCTGCTGCTGCCGCATGGCGGAGCCCACCTGCTGCATGATGGCGGCGGTGAAGATCCCGGACCTGCGCGGGAGAGCCCTCGGCTTAATCTTATCCTCAGCGAGAATGGCGGCGCCGGACAGCGGCTCGACATGCTGTGCGGCCGGTTCATCGTCTCGGCCTCGCACGAACGCTGGATGCAGGTCTATCTGCCGTCGCATCTGGTGGTGCGGACCGCGTCCGCAGGGGGAACGGCGGCGCAATTGGCGGCTCTGGTCTCGCTGATGCGCAGTGAAACCGCCGCAGACACGCTTGGCGGGCATGCGATGCTGAATGCCCTCTCAACCGCGATGTTCGCTTTGACGTTGCGGCTGGCCAGCGAGATGCGCCAGCCGCCGCAAGGATTGCTGGCGCTGGCGGGCCATCGGCGCCTGTTGCCGGCGCTGGCGGCCATCTTCCGCGATCCGGCCTATTCCTGGACTCTGCCGGAGCTGGCGCGGCTCTGCCATATGTCGCGGGCCAGTCTGGCTCGTCATTTTCAGGAAGGCTTGGGACGTTCGGCCAACGAGCTGCTGACCGATATCCGCATGACTCTGGCGGCACGGAAGCTCGGCGACCCGTCTTTGTCAACCGGCGCGGTGGCCGAAGATGTCGGCTATCAGTCGGAAGCCGCTTTTCAGCGCGCCTTCAAGGCGCATATGGGAGTGACGCCGGCCGTATGGCGGCGGGAAAAGCATTCCCGCCACGGCGAGACTTGAGCGGCACCATCAGAAATCCGGGATGTCCTGCACCAGCCAGACGCCGAGCGACTTGGTGGAATTGGCGACACCCTCTTCGATGAGGTGCCGCGGCGGCGGCAGCAAAAAGGGCGCCGCGCACAGATTGATCGGTTGCCAGGCACCGGCCTCGATCGGGACGTTTTCGCCGTTGGGGTGGGTGGTGGCGATCAGATGCCGGCTGCCGCTCGCCTTGAGGCGCCGAAGCGCTACCTTGACCATGGCATGGGGATAGTGGGTCAGCAGGTCGCGGCACAAAATGGCGTCGCTGGCGGGCAGATCGTCGAGCGTGATATCGAGATTGGCGAAGAAATGGCCGCGCCGGCGCCCAAGTTGTTCGACCGCCTGCTGCATCAGATCAGGAACGATCTCGAGGCCGAAATAGAGTTTGAGTCCTCCGCTGATCTCCCGCATCCAGTGAACATCGCCACACCCGCAATCGGTGAGCGACTCGATCCTCAGAAAGTCGAAGAGCGGCGGCAGCGCGGCGCGGATCTTTTCAGTGGCAGCCAAGGTAGACCCATTCCCGCATCGCGTTCCGGCCGCTGCCCACAGGCCGGTCTTGATGATATTGTCGAAGATGTCTCGGTTACGCCGGCGCCACTCGTCCGGCTTAGCCTCCATCTCGATCTCTTCGGTCGTTTTTCCATTGATGAGGCGGCGGCGGAAATCGATCCCGCTGAAGGCCTGATAATCCTCAAAAGAACGTTTCAGGCCCAAGCCGTAGCGCTCCAGTTCGTTGAGCGCCTCGGGATCCGCTGCCGTCTCGACCCCCAGCAAATGGCGGATCCGCGCAAATGCGAGGGCGTTCAACCGGTTCCACTGGCGATGATCTTCCCAATGGCGCGGTCGATTGGTGCGTTTGGTATAGTCGTGATAGATCAACACCTCATTCGGTGTAAAGACGTCCCAGCCATGCGTATAGAGACGCGCCGCCAGGGTGATCTCCTCCCCCTGGAAATAGAGATAGGGATCGTAAGGAATTTCCTCGATCACCCCGCCTTCGGCGAAGAGGAATCCCGCCGCGCAGAAGGCGGAAGGCTGGGGCTCGGCCGGCGCGTCCTTGGGGGAAACTCCGCGCGATCGCAAGCCGAGGATCCCCTCCTTGGAGAAGCCGGAAGCATATTGCGTGGGCACGATGTCAGCCGGGAAATGATCGGGAGGCTCATAAGGCGGCGGATAGGTCGACAGGACCGGCTTGGCGGAGGGACAGCGCGCCAGCATGGCGATCATCCGCTCATCCCACCCCGGCACGAAGCGCATATGGCTGTCGATCTGTAGGCTGTATTCCTCTCCGCGCCACAATTTCTGTACCTGATGGCGGGCCCAGCAGGCGCCTTTGCTTTCACGTGCATCGACGTCGATCGACCGGCATTGCTCGGGTCGGGTGGACCGGGTGAAGCAATCGGCGTCCTCGTCGGCAATGAATTGCCAGCAGGTGCCCACGAAAATGCGATCGGGATCGGTGGCCTTCTCAAACAGGTCCTTGACCGTCCACTGCCATTCCGGATCACGGTAGGAGGCGATATTCACAAAGATTCGAGGCTTGGCTGGCGCCGCGGGAGACGGCGCCGGCTGGGTTGGCGCGGCGCGCTTTTTTCGGGCCATGGTCGTCAGTGGTGCCAGTTGGGAGGTGCCACGGCGGCGCCGTGATCATCCGTCTGCCCGTCATGCGTCCCCCCATCGCCATGGCCGTCGCCATGGGTCGAGGTGCCGGATTGCGGTCCTGGAGCCCCGTGCTCCGAACCATCCGACGTCCAGCCGGCGCCCTGTTGAGCAGAGCGACCCGATGAGCTGCCGGAAGGGTCCGATTGCCCTTCCACCAGGTCCGTCCAGCTGCCGGATTGCGCATGGCCATTGCCATGGTCATCACCGAATACGAACAAGTCGTTGTCGCCGCTGCCGTGATCTTGACCTCCGTGCTCATCGTCCTGCCCGTGGATGGCGTTCGCAGGTGAATCTGTATGCGCCGGCTCCGTGGTGTGGCTCGAGTCCGGCGTATTGCTCCCCTGGTGCGAGACAATCGTCGACGGCGTGTGGGTCGGCTCCGGCGACTGGGTTTGGCTCTGGTGATCGTCGTCTTGGCCGTCATGACCGCTTGAAGGAGCGTCCGTATGGGTCGGCTCCGGCGTGTGGGTCGGCTCCGGCGTGTGGGTCGGTTCCGGCGACTGGGTTTGGTTCTGGTGATCGTCGCCTTGGCCGTCATGGCCGCTCGAAGGAGCGTCTGTATGGGTCGGCTCCGGCGTGTGCGTCGGCTCCGGCGACTGGGTTTGGTTCTGGTGATCGTCATTGCCGCCATGGCCGCTCGAAGGAGCGTCTGTATGGGGCGGCTCCGGCGTGTGGGTCGGTTCCGGCGACTGGGTTTGGCTCTGGTGATCGTCGTCTTGGCCGTCATGGCCGCTCGAAGGAGCGTCTGTATGGGGCGGCTCCGGCGTGTGGGTCGGCTCAGGCGTGTGGGTAGGCTCGGGCGTGCCCGTCGGCGCAGGAGTATGCGTCGGCTCAGGTGTGCTGGTCGACTGATGGGAGTCCGTTGTCGATGTAGGCGTCGGCGTTGGTGCGTGCGTGGCTGGCTGGGTCGGCTCCGGCGTATGGGTCGGGGCAGGCGTGTGGGTCGGCTCCGGCGTGTGGGTCGGCTCCAGCGTATGGGTCGGCTCCGGCGTGTGGGTCGGCTCCAGCGTATGGGTCGGCTCCGGCGTGTGGGTCGGCTCCAGCGTATGGGTCGGCTCCGGCGTGTGGGTCGGCTCGGGCGTGTTGGTAGGCTCGGGCGTGCCCGTCGGCGCAGGAGTATGCGTCGGCTCAGGTGTGCTGGTCGACTGGTGGGAGTCCGTTGTCGATGTAGGCGTCGGCGTTGGTGCGTGCGTGGCCGGCTGGGTCGGCTCCGGCGTGTGCGTCGGCTCCGGCGTGTGGGTCGGCTCTGGCGACTGGGTTTGGCTTTGGTGATCGTCGTCTTGGCCGTCATGACCGCTCGAAGGTGCGTCTGTATGGGTCGGCTCCGGCGTGTGGGTCGGCTCCGGCGTGTGGGTCGGCTCCGGCGTGTGGGTCGGCTCCGGCGTATGGGTCGGCTCCGGCGTATGGGTAGGCTCCGCCGTGTGGGTCGGCTCAGGCGTGTGGGTAGGCTCGGGCGTGTGCGTCGGCTGAGGTGTGCTGGTCGATTGATGTGAGTCCGTTGTCGATGTCGGCGTCGGAGCCTGTGTCGCCGGCTGGGTGGGCGCAGGAGTATCCGTCGGCGCTTGCGTCGGCGCCGGAGTCTGCGTCGGTGCCGGCGTATCGGTCGGTGCGTGCGTGTCAGTGGGCGCCGGTGTCGGCGTCGGAGCCTGGGTCGCCGGCTGGGTGGGTGCAGGAGTGTCCGTCGGCGCATGCGTTGGAGCCGGGGTCTGCGTTGGTGCCGGCGTATCGGTCGGTGCGTGCGTGTCAGTGGGCGCAGGAGTCTGCGTCGGAGCCTGTGTCGTCGGCTGGGTGGGCGCAGGAGTATCCGTCGGCGCTTGCGTTGGAGC
>Ga0213872_10001963_pt1 | contig 12542 bp, 8 predicted proteins | sample VelepicomBERX_R2_FD_160071 | JGI IMG/M metagenome (GOLD analysis project Ga0213872, IMG submission 160071) | Rhizosphere microbial communities from Vellozia epidendroides in rupestrian grasslands, the National Park of Serra do Cipo, Brazil - RX_R2 | ecosystem: Host-associated > Plants > Roots >...
ACTCGTTGCAGGTGTGCCCCGTCGCACTGCTGCAAAGAGGCCCTAGACCCGTTTGAGGATTCGGCAAACTGATCATCGCATTGGGCCCCGCATGCTGCTCGCCGTTAAATGGCGTGGGCTTACTGGGATCGAAGCCGCAAGCCGCTGCGTCTTCCGGGTTATTGAACCAGAATCCGACATGGAACGTGTGGGTTGGTTGCAGATTCGAAGCCGGATCGAAACCGAAGATCTGGTCCAGAAGAATCGTGTGAATCTGGACTTCCGCGTCGCCGTTTTTGTCGGCCTGCACGTCGGTCTGGTACCAGGCAAGGCCGAAGTTCTTAAACGCGGGATCTACTTCCCCGTATGCATTCAGATTGCTGTTCTGGATGGTGAACAGGTCGAATGCCAGATTAGGCCTTAAATGATGAACGTTGAGCTGCAGGGTATCGTTCAGTTCACCGCGCAATACAGTCACCTCCGCTGTGGGCTCAGGCTCGCCGGGGACTCCTGTACAGTTAACGAACTTCGGCTGCGGAACAAGCTTGAAGTGGATCTCCGAGGGCGCTTGCGCTGCCGTCGGCCGGACCGCGAGTGTAAAAGCAACTGCGGCGGAGACCGCAAAGAGTAAGCGTTTCATTATAATGTTCCTTTTGTTTTGGTATCGAGAGGGCCGGCGCTTGAAAAACGCCTGCCTTGCCAATAACAGTAAAGCTGTTAGTTGCCTGGAGTCTTAAGGAGCCGGTAAGTACGGAGTTAATATTCGGTAAAGCTGGTCAATCCCGGCGCAGGCGCGCAAAGGGTATGAAGGCCGCGAAGCGAAAGCGGCGTTAGCCAAGAAGGAGCGCTTAGTCTACCAAGCCATGCTTCATGGCGAATCGAACAAGTTCGCCCGTGCTGTGCAGATTCAGTTTCTCCATGATCTTACCGCGATGGGAATCAATCGTGTAAACGCTCAGATTCAGGCGCGTTGCGATCTCTTTGTTTGTTTTGCCTTCGGCGATCAATTGCAGAACCTCGCGTTCGCGGTTCGAGAGCAGATCGAGCGGATCTGTCACGTTCTTGCGGTAGTCGCTGAGCAGTGCGCTGGAAACTGCCGGGCTTACGTAGCCATCCCCGCGTGCAACCGAGCGGATCGCATTGAGCAACTCCGTGTCAATCGCGTCCTTCAGAATGTAGCCCCTGGCGCCGGCGCGTAAGATCTCGCGAACATACACGGCTTCCTTGTGCATGCTGAGTACGAGCACCTTCAGACGCGGCTCGTTCTGGACCATGCGCCTGGTAGCCTCGATGCCGTTCACTTCCGGCATGGCTACGTCCATGACAACGATGTCGGGACGGAGTTTCTGCGCCAGCTCTATCGCCTCTTTGCCGTTAGCCGCCTCGCCGACCACCTCGAGGTCCGGGTGCGCGGCGAGAATCAATTTCAAGCCTTGCCGGACGATGGTGTGATCGTCGGCGAGCAGAACTTTGACTACGTTGTTGGGCACGTCACCTCAATTTTTAAACCTTTGCCGGGAGAAGATTCAAGCGTGAGCTTTCCGCCGCACCCGCGCGCCCGCATTTCCATGCCCGCGAGCCCGAGTCCTCTCGCAGCGGGGCGCTCGGGAGTTTCAAAACCCCTTCCGTTATCGCGCACCGTCAACGCAACTTCAGCCCCGCGGCGAAGCAGTTCGACGTCGACCGATGTTGCCTGGGCGTGGCGCGCCACGTTGGTGAGCGCCTCCTGGGCGATGCGATAAAGATGTGTTTCGGCTTCATCCAGCAGGCGGCGATCGCCGATATCGCTTCGATAATGTACGGCAACGCCAGTTCGTTGAGAGAAAGTTTCCGCCAAAGATCGCAGGGCAGCATCGAGTCCGAAGTCGTCGAGAATGGTTGGTCGAAGAAGCTGCGAGATCTGGCGGACGTCTTGAATAGCCTGGTCGACAAGCTGTCTGCAATCTTCGACGCGAGCGGGCTCCGGGTCGTCGTGCAGCGCCGAAAGATTGGCCTTCACTGCAGTCAGGGCCTGGCCCAACTCGTCATGCAGTTCGTGCGAAAAGCGCCGCGCTATGTCTTCCTGGGCTTTCAGAAACTGATATTGCAAGCCGGTCAACTCAGCCGATTGCTGTTCGAGCTTTCGAAACAAGGCGGTGGTGGCGCGAACGGTCCATATAGCGCACAGCACGGATAACCCCGCGCACAAGACGAACAGCCACACGGTCCACTTGAGCAGCCCCTCGCCCTTCTGGTAGATACTTTTCCGCAGGGTTTCGGCCTGCCCATACGCGGCTTCGAGCGTACTGCTCATCTGCTCCTGATTCTCCGAAAGTTGACTCAGCACTTCCGCGCGCGTAAGTGAATCCTTGCTGCGCGCCAACTTGAGCCAGCGCCGGTTCAGCACACTTTGCTGCGCCTGTATGCCGTCGATGGCATCCTTTGCGAGCGATTGCTGCGTTGCGAATGTTCCTGCAATGCCGTTGATCTGATGGACCGCTCTGAAGGCGACCAGCAGGGCGGAGAGCAGCAGCAGGGCTGAGAGTCCCAGCCCCAGCACCAGTAGCCGCTGAAGAGAGGACTGATTAATGAAACTGCTCCGCATCACGATGATGATTCTTTCATTAAAGAGCCTGCACGACTATCCCTTGAATACGGGATCGATTTTCCCGTTTCCAGGTAATGGTGCGGAAGGCGCGAAAGACGCAAAGTAGAGTTGTGAGCGGCGACAAAGCGAGCTGCAGCGGCGAGGGCGAAAACAGGCAGAGAACGAATCATAGCTTTCGCCGCTGCCACTTGCCGAAAGCAAAAAAGTCCGCCACGAGTTGAAGGAGAAAACCAAATGAAAAAAGTATTCACATCTACCTTGCTGACCATCGCGGCTGTTCCATTCCTCATGGCGGCACCGGCGGCGAAGAAGGCACAAAATCAGCCCGCGGCGGCTGCCAAGCAGACTCAGACCGATTCCAAGACGGCGAAGAAGGCTTCCAAGTCGCACGCGAAGAAGAGCAAGACGGCACCTGCAACGAACACCGCGGCACCGTCGAAGCAGTAAGTAAAGGCAGGGTATGCCTGGTTCTCTGGCCGGGCATACCCGCTCCGCAACTGCTAGGCAGCGGCCTTTGTTCCCTCTTCTTTCAACGACTTCTGGAAGGCTTCGTAGTCGGCCTGCGTTAATTCGGCGTACTCCACGCCATATTGGACGAGTGCTTTGATGACCTTATCTCCGCTGCCGATATAGCCTTTGATCACGAGCGCGTCACCGGAACGGGCATGCCCGCGGGCGAGCAATTCGCCGGCGATCACAGCCAGACTGCTCAATCCGTTGCCGCGCAGTAATTCAATGTCAACACGCCCCTTGTGATCGTTCAACTGCCGGACCAGAAAATCGCGCTCGCCTATGCGTGTCCACCCGAGCAGGAGATCGGAAATTGGTTGGATTTTGTGCTGGCCTTCCACAACGCGCTGTCCCTGGTGGCTGACCGGTGCGTGTTTAAGATAGGGCGCGTAGGCAGACGCGACCTCCTGTTTGATCTGCAGGAATAACGGATCTTCCGCTCCATTTCCTTCCATCAAAATGACGTAATCGCGCAGGCCGACGCTGCCCGTACCCACCACCTTGAACGCGACATCCAGAGGCTGGAAGAAATCAAACAGGTGCAGGCGTTCGGGGGGAAGCGACTCGCGGTAAAGCGGCAGCGATTCCAGAACTTCCTGACGGGGCGCACCATGCAGGCGCCACAAGACGGACTCGATCTTCTTAAAACGAATTTGCCCGCGTGCGCCGGTTTCCGTGTATTTCACGAGCAGATCAAGCGGCGTGGCCCGCTGTGCCTGTTTAAGCGCCGCCGAGATCGGTTCCGCTTTCCGGAGACGATGGATCTGGTGGCGCGCGGCAACCAGTACCGGCTGTTCACCAAGCTGTTCGAGATTGCTTACATAGCTTGCCACGAATTCTTCGACAGCCCCGGTACAGGCGTTCTTCGTGTGGTTCGCTTCCATCCCGGCCAGCACGATACTGGCTGCCATCCTCTTTACGTCCCATTCCCAGGGCCCCGCGATTGTTTCATCGAAATCGTTGATGTCGAACACGAGGCGGCCATCGGGTGCCGCGAAGCAGCCTAGATTCTGCAGATGAGCATCACCGCATAGCTGAACCATGAGGCCGGTGTGCGGCGTGCGTGCAAGATCGGCAGCCATGATCGAAACAGCTCCACGGAAGAATGCGAACGGAGATGCGGCCATGCGCTGATATTTCAGCGGAAGCAGATTAGGTACGCGCCCCTCCGTTGCCGCCAGAAGCGTGCGGATGGGGTCGAAGTTCCGCTTTTGCGGCTCCACATCGGCAAGCCTGTTCCGGCTGAGGTGTTTGCGTTGGTTGCGCCCGTGCTGCAGGCGTCGCTCGCGAGCGCTCGATAGCGACTTGCCGGTGGCGGGCGAATTCTTGGACATGCCTTGAGTCTAAAGCAAGAAGACTTCCCTGGAAGCCTGAAAGCGTGCGGCAGAAGAACCGGCGCTCAACGGTGAAGCACCGTGAGCGCCAACCCCCTACAGCGGATCACGCGTAAGCTGGCCGTTGACAAGGCGCCAGATTTTGCACGGGTTCGCATTCTGCAGCTCGGGCGGCAGCAGGTGCTCGGGAAAATTTTGATAACAGACCGGGCGTGCGAAGCGATAAATCGATGCCGCGCCTACAGAGGTAAATTTCTCGTCTGTCGTCGCGGGATACGGCCCGCCGTGATGCATGGCGTACCCGACTTCGACACCAGTAGGATAGCCATTAAAGATCACTCTGCCGGCCTTGCGGCTCAGCGTATCGATCAGTTCTTTATTTTTTTCCAGCTCGTCAGGTGTGCCGTGAATCGTCGCGGTCAGAGTACCTTCTATATGCTCGCTGCACTGGCGAACCTGCTCTTCATCGACGCACCGAACCACCAGCGTAGAGGGCCCGAAGATCTCTTCATGCAGTTGGTGATTCTTAAGCCACGTGGAAGCATCGGTAACCAGCAACCCGGGCCGGCCTTCGGTGCGGCTCGGGTCAGCCGTGCGGGCAGCAACCTGGGCACCCACTCCTTCGATGCCTGCTGCCGCTTTGAACCTTTGTGCGAAATTCGCGGAAATTCCCGGATTCAGCATGGTGCCGGGCATGCCTTCCCTGAAGAGCTCGCTCAGGCTTGCGATAAGTTCCTCCATCCCGCCACCCTCGGCGGCGAATACTAAACCGGGAGACGTACAGAACTGGCCCACCCCCAACAGCACGGAACGATACAGTCCTTCCGCAATGCTTCGCGCGCTTGTCTTTAAAACCTCCGGCAAGATCACAACCGGATTGACGCTGCCCATCTCGGCATAGACAGGAATAGGATCTCGTCGGCGGGCGGCCTCGTCGAAGAGGGCTCGTCCGGCGAACTGCGAGCCCGTGAATGCTACCGCTTTGGTGTGACGGTGGGTCGCCAAAGCAATGCTCACCTCTGTACCCAGACCATGCAGCAGGGAGAACGTGCCTTCCGGCATTCCCCGTTTGCGCGTGGCATGCTGAATAGCGTTGCCGACCAGTTCCGAAGTGCCCGGATGCGCCGGATGCACTTTCACTATCACCGGGTTTTTCGCCGCAAACGCCGAAGCCGTATCCCCGCCTGCAACGGAAAACGCGAGCGGAAAATTGCTGGCGCCGAACACTGCGACCGGGCCGATAGGCTGCAGCATCCGGCGGAGATCGGGTCGCGGCACGGGCTTGCGATCGGGCAGCGCGGGTTCTATCCGCGCATCCACCCAGGAGCCTTCGCGCACAACATCGGCAAACAGCTTGATCTGGTTGGTGGTGCGATCACGCTCCCCGCGCAGACGGTCGATGCCCAGTGCTGTCTCGCGATCCGCCGTTTCGACAAGGCTGTCGCCAAGCGCAAGGATCTCGTCTCTGACAGCGAGCAGGAAATTCGCAATTTGCCCGGCGTCGATTTCTCGCATGTCCACGGCGGCGCGCTGCGCCAGTTCGAGCGCGTGTTCGACCTCGCCCGGCGTGGCTTCGTGGAAAAGAGCCTCCAACTGCTTTCCCTCGCGCGGAGAATAGGCGCGGTACGTCTGCGAGCCCTCGGCGGATTGTTCGAACCCGATGATGTTTTTCCCATGAAACGTCATAGCGAACTCAAGTCCAGCTTATACGGCCCCGCGTCCAGTTTCCGGATTTGATAATGTTCAAGTCCTATGTCGACGCAAGTTGCGCAACAGCAAAGTGCCGGTCCCGCGACGCCGGAAAAAATCATGCAGTTCGCCTGGAGCTACGCTCCGCCGTTGATTATCGATGCAGCCCTCAAGAACGGACTCTTTGATGCGCTGGCCAAGGGCCCGTTGTCGGCGGACGAACTGGCGTCGGCTACCAACACATCGGCGCGCGGCGTGCGCGCTGCCATGGACGCGCTCGTTGGGTTCGGCCTCGCGGCGCGTGATGCGCAGGGCCGCTACGTGCTATCGCCGGAAAGCGCGGCCTTCCTGGTTAGCTCCCAACCGGGTTACCTCGGCGGCTTTTTCAACCACATGACCCGCGACCTGATTCCGGCGTGGCTATCGGTAGGTGAATGCGTTCGAACCGGCCGGCCCGCGCGACATGTGAACACGGACGTCGAGGGCGCAAAGTTTTTCCACGACTTCGTGGAGTCGCTGTTCCCGCTGAGCTATCCGGTCGCGCAAGGCCTTGCTCATGCGCTGGCCTTCCCTCAGTCGGAGCCGGTGAAGGTTCTCGATATTGCAGCAGGCTCCGGTGTGTGGGGAATTGGCTTGGCAGAAGCATGCCCCTTGGCGCACGTGACCGCTGTGGATTGGGACGAGGTTCTTCCGGTCACCCGCGAAATAGTTGCCCGGCATAAGCTGTCGGAACAATTCAGTTTCGTTGCGGGCGATATTCTCGAGGCCGATTACGGAACGGACTACGATGTTGCAACGCTCGGCCACATCCTGCATTCCGAGGGCGATGCCCGCAGCATCGCGCTGCTGCGGAAGGTGGCGAATGCGTTGAAACCAGGTGGCGTCATCGCGATTGCGGAATTTCTTGTCGACGATGACCGGAACGGCCCGCCACAGGGTCTCATCTTCGCCGTGAACATGCTCGTCAATACAGATACCGGCCGTACTTTTTCCTTCGCAGAAATAAAGGAATGGCTTGCCGATGCCGGGTTTACCAACGCGCGCCTTCTGCCGGGCCCCGGCGTCTCGCCCTTGATTCTTGCGAATAGAATGTCTCGAAAATAACGAAATAGTTTCTTAGAGTGATTAGTTCGGGCGCCCCTTCAGCTCTTTTTTGGCCTGTGGAACATCTTGCGCGGCGATCAGCACCGCGTTCAAATGAGTCACCACAAGCATCTTCTGCAGATTCGGATTTACCTCCACCAGCCGCATGGGGCATCCGCGTTTGCTGGCGGCTGTGTAGACGATCGTCAGTTCGCTCAATCCGGAACTGTCGGCGTTCGTGACCGAACCGACGCGCAAAATAATCCCGGCCACAGTGGGGTCCGCGAGCACATCCCTGGCGGCATGCCTTAAAGAGAGTAAGGACGGGCCGAGCGTGAGTTGACCGGCCAGATCGAATATGGCCACGCCATCTTCGATTCGGGTCTCGATAGTGAGCGGCATATGAGGGCTCCTGGTTTTTCTCGACTTCGCTTCGTTATCTAATTAGCACTCTCGTTAACTTGCATTATCCGAATTGTTCTGCAGCATTCGTCGTTCGACTTGAAAAACACATATTTTTCAACGTTTTTTTCATTGGCCGGCTCACGCTTGCCGCGGTACGCAAAATGCAATATCAAAAGTGCTCGTCAGGCTAAGCGAAATCTCTCGGAGGGTTTCGTTTAGCTCTGCGAGGATAACCCCGCTCATAGCGTCGAACAAGCAGCGCGCTCTTCTCCGGAGCGCGCTGCTATTTTTTCGCCGCCCTTTTTGTCAGTAGGTTGCGATCTTCGGCTGCCGGTACGGCGGAGTAACGTAGGCTGAGACCAGGCTTTCATTCCCTTCTTTATCAATTGCCTTTACACCCAGAACCAGCTCGTCGAGATTTACGTTCGGTAGCGTGTATTTCGTCACATTTCCTACAAAAATCTCTTTTTCCCAGACTGGCGACGTCGTTTTCCGGATGACAATAGCGTATCCCAATAAATCGGGCTCCGGATGGTCATCGTGCCACGTCATCACTGCGTCATAGCCGGCGTAGCCGTCGCTGTTTGTGCCGCGGCTCAAGGGGGATGCGTACGCGCGGCCTTCACTCGGTTCGGGCACTTTTAGCTCAGGCGGTTTCGGCGCCAGCGCCAGGCTGGCGAGCGCGGCGGCATTTGCCTTCGCTACCAGCGCTGTGTACTGAGGAGCCGTGTTCGCAAACGTGTCGGTGGCCGTGTGCTGGTTCGAGAAATTCTCCATTGGGGTGGTAACACGTACGGCAGCATAGCCGAAAGCATTGAAGGGGCTATGGTCGCCCCCTCGCCCGAAGCGGTCATGCCGGAATACCAGATTCACATCGAATCCGGGTTGGTAGCGTTCGGCCGCTTCTTTCATGTACCGGGCCAGGTGCCGGGATGTGGAGTCGTTCGGCTCCTCCGAGTACACGTTTACATAACGGTTGCTCATCTCGCCGCTGCCGGTAACATCGCTGCCGATGATGTCGTTGTTAAATACACCCTCGATCACTTGCTCTTTGGCTGCGGCATCTTGGGCGTAGAGGCCGCTGCCGAATAAACCGTACTCTTCCGCCGCGAAGGCAACGAATACAATCGTCTTCCGGAACTGATGCTGGCTGATCACCCGCGCCAGTTCCATTACCGCCGCTGTGCCGCTTCCGTCGTCCGTCACGCCCGGGGCCGGGGCCGCGGCGGTGGCTTCGGAATCCAGTTCCCGCCGGCCGTCGGGGCCGGTCTTATATACCAGGTTGATCGTGTCATAATGACCCGTCACCAGAACGTGCCGTTCCGGCTCGCCGGTTCCAGGCAGCACCGCTATCACGTTCCAGATCTCCACATCGCGAAACGCCCGGCCTTGCTTGGCGAGCCGGTGCTTATCGAAGGAGACCTGCAGTCGCGGGCTGTAACTGCGAAACTGCGCGGCAATCCACTCCCGCGCCGCTCCAATTCCTCGATCGGGATCGTCTGTTGCCGAGTAGATATTCCGCGTCCCGAACGTTTCCAGTTTCTTCTGGATTTCAGCGATCCGATCCGCCGAAACCTGGGAAACAACGGCTTGCACTTCGGGATTCAATAGTTTCTGAATATCGCCGCCAAGGATGCAGCCAGCCGCTGAGAGGAGACACACAAGGATTCTCAATTTCATCGGAGTGTTTTGCCATCCTAACGCAACCCGGCCGCGTCATCGTGCATCCCATTATTGGGAGGCGGATATGAGAAACAGTAGAGCCTCCGCGAGCTAAAGATCCTGGGAGAGAGTTGTACCCACACCAACACCAAACGCTCTTGTCCTAGGTAGAGGGGCCATCCTCCGGCCCCTCTTGCCCTTCAACCCCCAACGGTTACCAGTTCTTCTTCGCTGGCTTCGAAGCGTCTGGGCTCCGGCCGCGCCTCAGCTACTGGTGGCTTGAATTTTACAGAGACAAGCTTGGACACACCGGGCTCCTGCATCGTGACTCCGTAGAGCGACTGCGCCGCCTCCATGGTGCGTTTAGAGTGCGTAATGACAATGAACTGTGTGTCGGACGCCATCTCGCGGAGCAGCCTGGTGAGGCGTTCGATGTTCGGCTCATCGAGCGGGGCATCCACTTCGTCGAGGATGCAGAACGGGCTTGGCGTGTATTGGAAAATGCCCATCAGCAGGGCCATCGCGGTCAGCGATTTCTCGCCGCCCGAAAGCAGCAGTACGCTCTGCAGCCTCTTGCCCGGCGGCGAGGCGACGATGTCGATTCCCGATTCCGCGAGGTTCTCCTCGTCGGTGAGCCGCATCTCGCCGATTCCGCCACCGAAGAGAACCTTGAACATCTCGCGGAAGTTCGCATTGATTGCATGGAAGGCCTCGCCAAACCGCTTTCGCGATTCGCCGTCGAGCTCCTGAATCGCGCGTTCCGTGTCGCGGATCGAATCGAGCAGATCCTGCCGCTGCGCGTTCAGGAAGTCCTGCCGCTGCTGGGCTTCTTCAAACTCTTCGAGTGCCTGGGGGTTCACCGGACCCAGTGCTTCGATCTTGCGCCGCACTTCCGTGTACTTGGCGTCAAGCTCCTCGAGCGCCGCATCGTCGGGTATGGTCTCAACTGTTTCTGCCAATTGCGCGAGAGTCGATTCAAGTTCTTTGAGGCAGGTTTCTTCAAGGTACTTGAGATCGGCTTCGGCACGCGCCATAGCCACTTGCAGCTCACTTCGCTGCTCCTGACCGGCTTGCGCTTTAGTCCGCAATGATTTCAATACCTCATCGGCTTCCGCCAAGCGGTTTCGAAGGTCGGTTTCCTCATCGGCCAGGCGCTTGACGTCGGCCTCGGTGGCGGCGATTTGCCCTTTCAGCTCGTTGCTGCGCGATTCAAGTTCGGTGTTGCTGGCAAGAAACTGTGCCCGCTCTCCGCTCAGGCGCTCGGTTTCGCGCGCCAGATGCGCGGTGCGGTTTGCAAAATCGCGGACCTGGTTTTCCAAGCGCGACCGGTTGGCTGCCAATGCCCGGCGCCGCTCCTCGAGACTCGCCAGGTTCGCGCGCAGGCTTGCGTGGCCCTCTGCCGCATGTGCCACCTCGGCCTGCAGACCGCTGAGCTGTTCGCGCGAAGCTTCAAGTGATTCCTCTTCCGTCGTCCTCGCCTGCTCGCGTTCCGCCAGCGCCTGCCGATCGCGCTCCACGTTTTCCTGCAGCCTTACCCGATCATGCGAAATCCGGTCCAACTCCAGCCGCGCGTGCGACAGCCGCGTCTGCACGCGCTGAAATTCTTCAGCGAGCTTCCGGCTCTCGTGATCGAGCGCGAGCACGTCCTTCTCCTGCGCCTGTTGTTGCGTCCGCAGCAGCTCAAGGTGCTCCGTCAGCGATGCGATCGTGTGCTCGAGTTCGCCCAAATGATTCTGGGCGGCAGTAAGTTCCGCCTGCTTGACCTGCTCACTCTGCGAGACTTCCCGCAACTCGCGTTTCAGTGCCAGCGGGCCCGCGCCTGACTTCTTGCCACCGCTCACCGCACGGCCGTGATAGTTCACGCCATCGGTTGTCAGAAACCAACAGTGCGGAAATTGCGTGGCCATTTCCCGGGCGCGCCCGCGGTCCTGCACAAAGTAGCAGCTTGCAATGCGCTGCAGGAGCTGCACCGGTACCTGCGACAGGCCGTTGGTAAAGCGCAGCACCTCCGTGAGTTTCGTGATCCCGGAATCGGCTGGCGGCCGCGGCAGATCCAGCGGGCTGCCGCTCTGTTCGCCGATCTCCTCCGGCACGAATGTCGCACGCCCGTTTAATTGGCTGCGCATCAGTTCCACGCCGCGCTCGGCGTCGGCCCAGTCTTTGACGACCACGAACTCCAGTTCGTCATGGAGGAATTCTTCTGCCGCCTTCTCAAACTGCGGGTCCACTTCGAGGAAGTCGGCCAGCACGCCTACCGGCCGGAAGTCCTGAATCTTGCCGCGTTCGACGGCTGTGAACAAGCCCTTTACCGTCTCGGTTGTGTAGCTGCGATGCTGGATTACCTCATTCAGCGAATCCTTCCGGGCCTTCACGCGCGAGACCTCGCCGCGCAGCCGGTCCACCGTGTGCCGGCTCTCGTTGAGTTGCGCGCGTGCGGTGCGGAGTTCTTCCTCGACAGTCTTTCTCTGATCCTGTACGGAAACCAGTTCGGTTTGCCGCGCGGCCAGCCGTTCAGAGAGTTGACCTTTAAGCTGCTGAATACGTTCAAGGTCGCTCTCAGACTGCTGCTCTTCGGCCTTGGCGCGCGCCGTTTCACGGTCGGCGGAAGCCAATTGCGCCTCTATCTGCGTGATCCGGTTCTTCAAGCCGGACGATTCGCCCAGCAGCTTCAGAACCCGCTGCCGCGCGGCTTCGAGACCACGCTCCTGCTCCGCCAGGCGGTTCTGTGCCTGCTGCCGCTCAGCCGCTTTTGTCTCGAGTTCCTGCCGCACTGCCGCATACTCGGAATCGAGCGCCTCCACTTCAACCGATTGCTGCTCCAGTTCGGCGGCGCGTTCTTGCCTCTGCTTCTCGAGCGACTGCGCTTCCTGTTCCCCGGAAGCCAGGCGCTGCTCGATCTGCTGAATCTGTTTCAGCTGGTACTCCAGCTTGCCCCTTACGCGTTCGGCTTCCACGCTGAGATCCGCGAGCAGCTTCCGTGTCCGGGTCAGCTCCTGCTCTGTGGCGTACGAACTTTCGAGAAGCTTGGTCTGCTCCGTTTCGCGTTCGGCAATTGCCGCTTGTGCGGTTTGCAATTCGGAGGATGCCAGATTGAGTTCGATGGCGAGCTTGGCCGTCTCGCGTTCGAGCATACGGAATCTGGCCGCAAGCAACTGCCGCAGGTAGCCGGTGGATTCAGTCTTCAGTTCCCCGTAGCGCTTAGTCTTTGCCGCCTGACGTTTCAGCGAGTTCACCTGCCGCGTGACTTCTTCGAGAATGTCGAACACGCGCGACAGATTCTGTTTGGCGCTCTC
>Ga0213872_10001964_pt1 | contig 12541 bp, 13 predicted proteins | sample VelepicomBERX_R2_FD_160071 | JGI IMG/M metagenome (GOLD analysis project Ga0213872, IMG submission 160071) | Rhizosphere microbial communities from Vellozia epidendroides in rupestrian grasslands, the National Park of Serra do Cipo, Brazil - RX_R2 | ecosystem: Host-associated > Plants > Roots >...
ACACAGTTGCTACCGAACGATCCGGTAGGGCCAAGTTTCACCTTAGCCTTGTGGCGCTTTGAAGGAGCGAAGTCGCGAGCCTTTACCCAGAGCCGGGCCAAGAGTTTTCCTCACCGCCTAGGAAACTTTTCAGGTCGGTAGGGAGAGGCGATGAGAAGCTGAAGGACGTTCCTTCGAATTCGAAAAACAGGCGGGAGGCGTGAAGGGCTTGCCGAGGGAGGAGAAGTTTAGCTTCCAGAGCCGGGGTCCAATCAGTTTCGATGAATTCCAGGTAACAATTTTCGTCCGGGCCGTAGATTTTGTCACCAATAAGCGGATGTCCGATGTAGGCAAGATGTACGCGGATCTGGTGGGTCCGGCCTGTTTTGGGTTCGGCCTTGACCAGCGCGAAAGGCTGTCCACGCCTTTCGCAGCGGTTCAAAACCCCGAATGTGGTTAGGGCTGGGTAGCCGTCCGGGTGAACCGCTTGTTTCAGCCAGATTCTGGATGGCTTAACTGTTCCTTGCCTCAGTAGAGGCTGGTTGACGACGAAAGTTTCTTCAACTGGCCAGCCGAAAACAATGGCAGTGTAGATCTTGTGGATCTGGTGCCGGGTCATCATGATGCCCAATTTTCTGGCAGTCTCACTGGACTTCGCAACGACTACAAGGCCGCTGGTTTCGCGATCGAGACGGTTTACAAAGGAGATCCGAGCGCCGTTGACGACTTCGAATGAGAGCAAGCGATTCAATTCCAGCCAGAGTGTGTCAGGTCCTCCGGGACGGGTTGGGTGAATCAGGAGGTTTGCGGGTTTGTCAATCACCAGAAACCGGTCATCTTCGTAAACAATGGATGAGCCGATCCCGCGAGTTGCAGAATATGAAACCGCAGATTTCACCGGTTGCGCAGACTATTTGTGGCCATGATCCAGTTAAAGAACGTTACCCGGCGCTACCAGCAAGGCGAGAATGTAGTTTTGGCGCTGGATGACGTTAGTTTGCGTATTGAGGCACAGGAGTATGTGGCGGTGACCGGCGAATCCGGGTCGGGGAAGAGCACGTTCCTGCACCTGGTAGGCGGCCTCGACAAGCCGGACGCAGGTGAGGTTCTAGTCAACGGACTCGCCCTTCAGTCTGCTTCGGACCGACAATTGAGCGAATATCGGGCGCGTGACCTGGGAATTGTGTTCCAGTTTTTCAACTTGTTGCCGACGCTCAACGTGTTGGAAAACGTTTGTGCTCCGTTACAGTTTCAGGGGGTTAAACTTCGCGAGGCCATGGCTCGAGCCCGAGCTGTACTGAGTCTGGTGGGCATGGAAAAACGGGAGAATCATTTCGTTCATCAGCTCAGCGGTGGCGAGATGCAGCGCACAGCGATTGCTCGTGCGCTGGTGCATCGACCTAGCGTGTTGCTGGCCGATGAACCGACCGGGAACCTGGATGGAACCAACGCGGAGACGGTCTTGAAGATCTTTCGACGTATTTCGGACGAACGCCTGACGACATTGGTTGTGGTCACACATAGCCACGAAGTCGCGGAGACCGCGCAGCGGAGGATTCGATTGAGGAATGGCAAGGTGGAGGGGGAGGAGCGTATCGGCGTGTCGGCGTGACGTGTATCGGCGGGTCGGCGTATCGGCGTATCGGCGTAACAAGGGAGCGAAGACTCGGCTCACGCAAATGTCATGAAAGTCAGAGGATGTCTGGAAGGTTATCGAAGGATAAATAGTAAGATGGTGTCGGTCATTACGCTGATACGGCTGATACGCCGACACGCCGACACGCCGACAGGCTGATACGCCGACACGCCGACACGCCGACACGCCGATACGTGCCCTCCGAGTTGCGCCCGCACCGCTGGTATGGTAACAGCATCCCTTCCGATATGGCTTTTTTTTACCAGCAGACGTTGGCGAAGAGTGCGAGTCTCACGGGTACCTCGTTACACACCGGTTCGCAGGTGAGTCTTAGGTTGAGCCCGGCGCCGGTCGATCATGGCATCAAGTTTAAGCGCATGGATCTGGCGGACGAGCCGACCATCGATGCGAAGATAGAGCATGTGAAGTTCGTCGAACGTGCGACCACCATCGCCGAAGGCAACGTCAAGGTGCACACGGTCGAGCATGTGCTTTCGGCGTTGTACGGTATGGGGGTGGATAACGCGCTTGTTGAGATGGATTCGAATGAACCGCCCATTGGCGACGGAAGCGCTTATCCGTACGTGGAGTTGATCAATAAATGCGGTGTAGAACAGCAGGGCGCTCTGCGTCGAACCCTGGAAGTGCGGGAGCCGCTACACATTGAAACGAAGACGGGCTCGTTGCTGACCATTGTGCCGGACAACAAGTTCCGAATCTCCTGTACCCAGGTCGGTCCGGAGGGACGCTTTACCCAATATTATTCCACCGAAATCACGCCGGAGATCTATCAGAGGGAGATTGCTCGGGCGCGCACATTTGTTTTTTACGAGGATGTGAAACCGCTGCTGGACAAAGGCCTGATTCGTGGGGGCAGTCTGGAGAACGCGATCGTTGTGCGCGGCGAGTCGGTCATGGGAAAGGAACCCCTGCGATATCCCGAAGAATTCGTTCGTCATAAGATTCTCGATATCGTCGGTGACCTCTTTCTGGCCGGTGGCAGATTTTTGGGGCACGTCATTGCGGTCAAGCCAGGACATGCGGCCAACGCCGAGCTGACAAAGGCTCTGGCTAAGCGGTACACGCACATGATATCGATGGTTCCTACGCAGGTGATTCCGCAGGGGACAGGGGTTATGGATGCGAGAGACATTATGCAGGTCCTGCCGCATCGTTATCCGTTTCTGATGGTCGACCGGATCGTTTCCTTTGAAGGCGACAACAAGTGTGTCGGAACGAAATCGGTCACGATCAATGAACCATTCTTTCAAGGCCATTTTCCGGGCCATCCGGTGATGCCGGGAGTCCTGCAGATAGAAGCCATGGCGCAAGTCGCTAGTATCTTGCTCCGAAAACAATCTGTCGTGTCAAACGGGGTTGGCTATTTCATGAGCGCAGACGACGTCAAATTTAGAAAGCCAGTCGTTCCAGGAGACGTGCTTTTGATCGAGGCTGAACTCTTGAGGGCGAAGGGCAATGTGGGAAAAGCCAGTTGCCGATGTTTGGTCAATGGAGAAGTGACTTCGGAAGGGACGCTGATGTTCGCATTTGTCGGTCAATGAACATTCATCCGACCGCAGTCGTTGATCCGGATGCGGAGATTGGTCCGGATGTCGTCATTGGCCCTTACTGCGTGATCGGGCGGCAAGTGGCCATCGGAGCCGGTTGTTGGCTGCAAAACCATGTCACGGTGTGCGGCCCGGTAAAGATCGGAGCTGGAAACCGGTTTCACGCCTGTTGTTCTATCGGCCAACAGACACAAGATCTGAAATATAAAGGGGAACCGACATATTTGGAAATCGGCGAAGCAAACTGTTTCCGAGAATTTGTCACAGTTAATCGGGCGACGGCGGTTGGCTCGGTCACTCGAGTGGGTAACCGTGGGAATTTTCTGGCATATAGTCATATTGCTCATGACTGCGTGGTTGAAGACGATGTGATCTTCTCTAACAACGGCACGCTCGCGGGTCACGTGCTGGTTCAGGACTATGCAATCATCGGCGGGTTAACGGCGATACATCAGTTTTGCCGGATCGGCAGGCACGCCATCACCGGCGGATGCTCAAAGATCGTCCAGGACGTGCCCCCGTTTATGATAGCGGATGGAAACCCCGCGGTCATTCGAGGTGTCAACGTAGTAGGACTCGAGCGACGAGGTGTCGCAGCGGAAACAATTCGAATGCTTAAGGAATCGTATCGGATCCTTTACCGATCCAATCTGAATACCAAGCAGGCCGTAGAGGAACTGGAGAAGAGCTTTCCCGGTGCGGCTGAAGTTCGCGAGCTGATCCAATTTATTGAGACGAGTGAGCGAGGGATTATTCGGTAGTGCTGTTTCTGGTTGCGGTTTGCGCCGGTAGGGGCGCGCTCCCGCGCGATCGGCGTCGCACGTCTAAACGACGTGAACCTGCTCCCAAGCTGGTAGGGCGAGGCTCCGCCCGAGCCGCGGAACGTGACTTCACCAAAGGGTGCAGGGTGTCGTCACGCGCCACGGCTCGGGCGGAGCCTCGCCCTACCAGCTTCGCCTCGCCCTACCGCCCTGAGCGCGCCCTTACCCCCCTACCATGGGCCGGTAAATCAGATCGACGATGTTGCGCACATATTGCTCGTCGGTCAAACCGGCAAGGCTTTCCTCGGGGAAAGGCGCAATTGGGTGCAGGTAGTCGGCAAGTTGCCTGAACAATTCGAGCCGGGAATTCGGCTCGAGACCGTCGCGGCGGACAACGGCTTCGAGCGCTAACCGGGCTTCGCCTGGCGAAATCGACTTTCGCAACTGAGCGGCCAAATGAGAATGGCCTCGCAGCGAGTTTAGCGTTCCACTGAATAGCAATTCCAGATCGGGTATTTTTTCGGGAACGGCATAGATAACGACGGTGTTTGCTGCAAAGTCACCAAGGCGTTGAAATTTGGGGGACAGGGCGCAACAGATCCCGCCTACAGCGTAGAATGCCGGAAGTAGGTCCACGAGCCGCAGCAGGTTTCTAATCACAATCTGAGCCGGGCGCAGTCGCAGACCCTCGGCATCGACTACTCGGATTTTGAGCACACGCTTTCCAAGAGTCTGACCGCGCCAAAACCATTCCAAAAGGATCGAGTAGCCAACCGTGACGATGAAGTAGCACACAGTTCGAGCGGCGAGCGCAAGGTCAGGGTTAACAATCGCCGTAAGCAAAAGAACCTGCGCGAGCAGGCTGGAAATCACACCGATAGCCGCAAGGTCACTAGCAAATGCCAGGAACCGCGTCACTGGCCCAGCGAGTTGTTGTGCCAGGCATATTCCTTCCGGAGTCTGAATGATCAGTTTGTTGGTTCGCATGTCTGCCGGTGTCAGTGTCAGAGACTTCAGTGTCTGGAAATAACGCGCGGAGGCGCGTCTCTACCGGCGAAAATCAGAAACCAGAGCAGTGCGAGGAGTTCGATCAGCCCGAAAGCGATCTTGAACTGATAGGGCAGAATCGGCTCGTGATACTGGGAGAGAAACGCCTCCACTAACCCGGCCCAGATCAGCAGAAGGGCGGCGCCCGATATGAGGGTTACGAGGGATCCGGCGATCGAACGCAACCGCTGACTTACGCTTTCCTTGGAATTCCAACCGATAAGCGCCTGACCCAGCAAAAGGCCGGCTTGGCCCGCGATGAGGATAGCCGGGATCTCCACCACGCCGTGCGGCAGCAGCCATCCCATGAGAAACACTGACTGACCAGCTCGCACATAGTCGAAAATAACGGCTCCAAGAATTACTCCATTGTAAAACAGCAAAATCAGGGTGCCGATCCCCCAGGTTACGCCTAGGGCTAAGGCCAGGATCGAGACCTGGGTATTGTTCGTCATTAACGTCGCAGAGAAGCGGCCTTTAGCAGTTGCGAGCATTTGGTTCGGCTTGCTTTCCTCTTCTTTGACTCGTTGGGAGGGGTTCTCCAGCAGATGCGGGAACGGGGCTATCGCAGCCTTTGCATCCGGATCGAAGGCGACTGCACCGCCACCGAACAAGCCTCCTAGTATGGTGAGCGCGAGAGCAGCCAGGAAAAACCGGAAATGCTTGCGAAACGTCTGTGGAAATGTGCGAAACAGCCAACGACGCGGAGACCATGTAGCACTCCTGGACGGCACGTCCTGCATCTCCGCATAAGCTCGGATGAGCAGCGACTCAAGAGAGCGAACCAGATTTGGCTCGGCAGCAAAAGTGGAGATTTTGATCAGTCCGGCGCCGGTGCGCTCGTACAAATAATGGAGGCGTTGGATTTCGTCGAGGGTCAGGTGGGTGATGGTTTGGTTTTCCAGACGTTTAAGCATTTCATCCAGCTCCTCCCAGGTTGCGCGCTCGCTGGCGATGAACTTTTTTAAATCGACAATCATAAGACTTGTCGGCGTTTCAGATCCATATAGTAGCTGACCAGTCTAAGCCCGAGTTGATCACTTGCGACGACGTGAAACTGAACACCTTTCTGGGCCAGTATCCGCTGCAGGCTCTGTAGCTTAACCCAGCTCAGGTGGCCGCCGAGTTTCAGATAAATCTCCTCAGGGTTTTGCACTGTTCCCTCGCTAAACAGCGGCTGGATGGAGGGAGGCGCGATCATAACTGCTAAAATAACGTGCTGTCTGGATAGTAGTTCTGCTGTGCCGATAAAATCCTCGGCGACGACCGGATCATCGAGTGAAGTCAGAAATACAATCAGAGAACGGCGCTTGATGCGTTGCTTCAGTGTCGCTGCGATCTCAGCAAAGTCTGGTGTTACGGTTTGCGAGGTCAATGAGGTGGCCAGATCCCGGCAAACTTTGAAATGAGCGGAGCCATTTCGGGCTTTGACGAGGTGATCTACTTTGTCTGAGAACGAGATGAACCCGAACCGGTCACCTTGCCGCTCTGCCGCGACGCAAAAAAGGAGCGCCGTGGAGATGGCACGATCCAAATGAGTCGTGGTTTTATTCGGGCTATCTGCCAAGAAAATTTCTGGGAGCCGCCGAGCGCTGAGACGCGACGTATCGAGTGCCAGATACACTTCCTTGGATCGCTCGAGTTGAAACACTTTAGTAACAGGTAACCGACGTTTGGCGGTCGCCTTCCAGTGAATTTCGTCGAACGCATCGCCGCGCTCATATTCCCGTAGTTTTTCAAATTCCCTGCCTCTACCGATTTGGGGTTGGGCGTGCATCCCGATAGCGCCGCGTTTCAAGAAGTGTGCAATCCTTTTTCCTTCCACGAGCAGATTCGGATAGATGCGGACATCGCAATGAACCTTCCGCCGGTCTCGGTGAATCCAGAAGCCGAATGGGGAATTCCAATCAAAGTATAGACTCTCAATCAGAAAGGATCCGCGCGCGGTTCCAATGAAAGGAATTACTAGCAGACGTTCGGAGGCCGATCGGCCTAAGGGGAGGGCGGCTCGCTCGCTGTCCGGCTCGAGCCCGTCTGGAAAGATCACGGCTAAACGCACAGCGGCGTTACGCAAACCTGGAAACTGTGCCCGCACCTTCAATTCAGTGCGTTTGTCCCGGATCCCCGAAACAGTTTCGGGCAAGGAGAATTGCAGATCTCGAAAGCGGCCCAGGCCCAGCGCGAGATCGACAGCTGCAACAATGAGCACGAAACCAATGAAGAACAGCGCGATTGGAGTAGACGCTCGGTTCAATCCCGCGATCGTGGCCAGCGGCAGCGTGACGAAGAGCAGCAAAAGAACCAGCCTCAACCGGGGTGCGATCATCTTGGAACCGGGACTTTCTCGAGAATTCGACGCACAACCGAGGTCATTTCAGTTCCCTCAATTTCGAACTCTGGGCGCAAAATCAGGCGGTGTTCCAAGACTGGCTGGAACAAGGTCCGCACGTCGTCGGGGGTCACAAAGTCCCGGCCGTCCAATGCCGCGTGCGCGCGACTGGCCAGCAGCAGCGATTGAGTCGCCCGCGGACCGGCACCGACCAGAACGCTATCATGTCTCCTTGTCTCGCGAGTGAGATCCACCAGGTAAGTTAACAATTCGGATTTTACAAGTACCTGGGTTAACGCATCACGCAGCCGAGGAAGATCAACTTCACGAACTACCGTGTTAACATCTCCGCGGTTGAGAACTAACTCGGGCGCTTGGTCGCCTAACATGCGTTCTGCCAGGTTCAGCTCTTCGTCCCGCTCCGGCAGGTCCATCCGAATCTTGAGCATGAACCGGTCCTTTTGTGCTTCCGGCAGAGTGTAAGTTCCTTCGTACTCAATGGGATTCTGGGTAGCGAATACCGTAAAGTTTGGCGACAGATCGTACGTCACGCGATCGACTGTCACCTGACGCTCCTGCATAGCCTGCAGCAAAGCGGATTGAGTTTTGCTCGGTGCGCGATTAATTTCGTCGCCGAGCAGGAACGTGGTAAAGACCGGTCCCGGAACAAAGTTGAACTCGTTTTTCTGCAGGTTAAATATGTTTGTTCCAATAATGTCAGATGGCATCAGGTCTGGCGTGAACTGTATTCGATTGAACAGAGTGCCTAAAGTGTGCGCCAGTGTCTTTACTAACAAGGTCTTGGCTACGCCGGGTACTCCCTCCACGAGCGCATGTTGATTTGTAAAAATCGCGATAAGAGACAGGTCGACCGCTAGCCGTTGGCCGATGACAACTTTGGCCACCTCGGCACGGGTCCGAGTTAAAATTTCTTTCAGCTCGTCCAAGGCTTGATTCATTGGTTTTCGTTCAGGAGAGTCGTTAACTGGTTATATTTTTCGACGATCGGTTCTCCCCGGTCCGGCCTGGAACGGAATCTTTCCAGTGTGGCAAGCTGCGCTGGGGTGGGCCGAGCCGTATTCAGCCAAGTTTCGATGCAGAGGCTGAACAGATCTTTCTGAAGAATCGTGCGCCGCAAGAGGTTCAGAAACGCCTGCTCGGAGCTTAAACCTTGCACACCAGGAGCGCCTGGCTTTCTTCTTGGAACGAGAGTGTACTGACTTTTCCAGATAAAAAGAAGCAGAATAGCGATAATGCTTATGAGTGTCCCTTGTAATCCGTAGCGCAATGCGAGCGTCATGATGCCCGGCCGCTCGGTTAACCCGAGATGAATCTCTTCAAAGAGAACTTCATGGCAACCGCCGATTAACCAGAGAAGAAGTCCGGTATTTCGATCTACCGCAAGTGCCTCGTTGCTGAGGGGATACGAGTCACTGAGCAGGACAAGCGATCCGCGTGCGAAAGGGCGTTCGACGATCACTTCGCGGTTGCCTTGAGCGGCGATGCCCCTCCACTCCGGCGCCAAATGATCAAAGTAACTGTTGCCAAACCAGCGAACGATTGTCCCGAATTGGCCGGATTTGACAGAAGTGGGATAGAATCCTTTGAGTGGCACTATCTCAACGCCCCAGCGGCGGATAAGGCTTCGCCAGGAGATAACGGATGGTTCGCTGGTTTTGTCCGATTCTGTGTCGTTATCAGAGTCTTTCCGAGTGGTTTGGCGCCGCTCCGCACGAAGCGCGATGATTAATCGGCCACCGGTTGCTAACCAATGATCGAACAGCTGAGCATCTTCGTCTGAAACAGTTAGTTGATCTGCGCTGACCCCGGCCACAACAAGAGCCCGGCCTTCGCCTGAAGGTAGGATCTTGGACGACTGCAGCCGTCGGGCTACTCCCACGACTTCGGTTCGCTGCAGGCTGTCATAGAATGCCTTCAATCCCTTAGGATCCGTTCGATAGGTGGAATACTCAGGAAAGCTGTCGCCCGTCTCCAGGCGCCACTGAAACATTCGCAGACCGAAAAACATTAAGCCTGCGAGACAAGCGATCAGAACAACGTATGCGGCCGCCTTAGGGATTGGAGATCGCTGCATGCTTTATCCTATCGTAGATGCCGCGGTAGTTTTCCAAGGCCTCAAGCGTGACGCTGTCCCGGCCATACCAGCAGCGTTCAAATCCGAAGCGGCTCTGCGCAAACAATGCCAGCAGGTCTGCACGATTTTTCGCTTTTCGACGGAGCTCTTTTTCATAATCGCTATTAGACTTCCATCGCTCTACCGCAATGAATCGGCGCGACGCGAGCAACGATAGAATCGCCAGGAAAAGCGCACGCAGCGCTTGGCGAAATTCACCGGCGGCAATCTTCTGGACGGCCAGCGCAGACCATTCGTCATCTGGAAGTTGATCAGGGGTAACTTCCTCGTCGGCGAGGTTCGGGATCGGAGGTGGAGTGGCGGGCGTGGTGCGCCGGGTTGCTTTTAGTCTTCGAAGCCGGATGATGAATAAGATCAAGGCCCCGGCCAGCGCCGCCCAAAGCAGGTACGCGAGCGCATTAAATATCCCGGAAGAGAGTGGTGTGCCTGACGTTGCCGGTGGCGCAAAGGCACGCTTGAAGTCGAAGGTCTGGAGCAGCCATTTCCACAGCCGATCGAGCGCATGCCCGATGGAAAGAAGTGTCTGGCCAATCGAGAAGATGAGCTGATCGAGAAACGACTTTTGCTTTGAGCGGTGCGCCGGCGAATAGGGGTCGCGCCAGTTGAATTCTGGATTTTCCAGGACTCGTTCAATCTGCCGATCCAGGGCGGGCTGGGTCAGTGCCCCTGGAGGGGCGTTGCTTGCAACGCCCTGGCTTGCAACCCCCGTGCCGACAACACTCGCTGGGGTGGCAAGCAATGCCCCTTCAATTGGCGAAAGCAACGCCTCTTCAAGTGGCGCCATAACTACGAGGATGAACGACACCACCTTGAAGAGACGCCGAGCGGGTTTGCTTCGCCTACTTTCGTCAGGGTGCACGAAACACTCCCTCCCTATTTTGGAAATCTTTCAACCTTCTGAGCAGATCCTCCCCGGTGGTCTGGGATTCCCCGTCACAACACCGGATCACGTGGATGGCTTTGGCCAAGAGATCAATGATAAAATGGGCACCAGCGCCCAGGGCGATGATCAAGACTGGTGAGAACATCCAGGTATAACTGCGCGTTAGAAAACTCTCGACACCAAACAGGGCTTTGAGCAGGAACGGTATAGAATAGGTAATCGCACAAAGGTCGAGGAACACGACCAGAGCTAGTAAAGACAGGAGACCATAAACGGTGCAACTCTGCCCGGGCCAGAGACGGGCGAGCTCCCAGCTTTTACGGATGTCGGTCTGTCGGGCGCCCCCGAGCACGGTTAGGTTCTGAAAAAATGCGGATACATAAATGACAGGAAATACCAGCAACCAAGCCAGAGGCCGAGCGAAAAGGCCCAGTGGCTGGAAAGCGATCTGCCTGCTCCAGATGGCCAACATCGTTTTTGGTTTCCACCATCTTTCTACATTCCCGGTGTAAGCGCGAACGAGTTCGCGGCAACAGAACACCTGCAAACCTTTCGCCCACGCATAAGCCAGCGCGACCAGAACGGCGGATACGGAGCATTCCGCCTCGGCGCTGCGGCTGTAGCTCATTTTGACGAAAAAGTTGAAGAGCGATAACAAAAAGGGGACGGTTCCTCCGCAGTAGAGCGCATAGACGGTTACTGGGGCTGCACGAAGCAGTTGGACGGCTTCCTCGATCAAGGCTAAGCCTGTCCGATCTGTTCTCATTGGCCGAGATTCCGGAGATAGCTGCCGTCGTGTACGTTTGGCGGAATCAACATCAGGAGTTGTCCAATCACATAAAAGAAGAGCCAGGCGATCGCCAGGCCGATTGTCATGCTGATCACGAGCATGAACCGCTCTGCGTTTCGACGGGCAGGTTTGACGCCAGCCGCCATGCTTTGGAGGCAGCTCGAGCAAAGGAATTTTTGCTCATGCTCAGTGACGCATTCCCTGCAGAAGTAGTTTCGGCAAACCGGACAGCGGGCCACCGCTTCTCGATCCACATGGATCAGGCACCGTTGAAGTGTCAGGTTCATCGCGGAGCCAACTGTGCGTTTTGGATGAGCGGCACGATGGTCTGCATTCCTTTGCGAAAATCGCGGATTCTTTCCAAAGGTGCGAACCGATGGGTCTGAACCGCGGTCTGGAGCCGGACGATGCAGGTTGGGCCAGAAACGATGTTATGGGTAAAAGCAAATCCGAATAGCGCGGGGAACAGCGTTCCGACTATGAGGGTAGGTAGAGTATGAACGATTAAAAAAAGCGCGCTGAGCAGAGCGAGAAATCCCCAGATTAATCCGAAGACAATCCACCGGGCGGTTTTCGTTGTGGTGATAGCCTGAATGTCGCGAAAATAGAAACGTTTATAACGTTCGGTCAGAATAAATTGCTCTATCAGAAGCAAATGATCCGGCCCGACATAAAGCTTTGTTCTCAGGCCTGGAAGCAGACTCAGAAGGAGACCGCCGCCAGAGATCTTTGTATACGATTTGCTCATCGAGGGGGAAAAACGCCGGGAACGCCGGAATCGCCGGAATCGCCGGGAACGGAGGCTGACCTAGTTGCATTCTGCCGGTTACCAAGTCCAGGCAGTTTCCGCGTTCTTGCTTCCGAGCCTTTTCGCCTCTGATCCCTCCACTCTTTCGGCGTTTTCGGCGTTCCCGGCGTTTTCATATACGAGACCGTACACTAGTTATCAGGTAATAGACCAGCGCGGCCCAGCCGGCCACTAAGAGGATCGCTAAAATGATCGCGATCACAAAACGGAGACGAGATCGGGGAAGCAGGCTCCACTGTCTCGACCAGTAAGCGAGAGCCAAAAACAGCGAGACTGGAGCCGAAAGAATGGTGAGAAATCCGAACATCACGCTAGCTATCGGGAGGGTCACCAGAATAAGAGCGACGTTGTCAAACAGGGGAGCGTGATTCACGAGTCCGTCTTGATCTTTCTGTCTTCTCGCGTGGGAAAGACACTCGGCACACAATCGTCTGCTGCCGACGGGAATTAGGCAGGTGCCGCAAAGAAATCGGCCGCAGTTGTCGCATGGCGAAATGGCCCGGTATCTCGAATGGAAGAAACAAACAGCTTCACCTTCTCCGGCGAGATGGATTTCGGGGCGGGAGAGAGCATCCCGTTCGAATG
>Ga0213872_10001965_pt1 | contig 12537 bp, 8 predicted proteins | sample VelepicomBERX_R2_FD_160071 | JGI IMG/M metagenome (GOLD analysis project Ga0213872, IMG submission 160071) | Rhizosphere microbial communities from Vellozia epidendroides in rupestrian grasslands, the National Park of Serra do Cipo, Brazil - RX_R2 | ecosystem: Host-associated > Plants > Roots >...
CGTCAGATTATCAAGGTAGACCGTCGCCGCAGTGGTCCCACTGCCCGACCCATCTACTTGGAAATTCGTCACCAGTGCAGGTCCCCATCCCAGCGCGAATCCCGAAAAGACCCGAAAATTCAGATCCTGCCTGTTCCCATCCAGCCACACTGAATGGTAGGTCACCCAGCCTGACGAGTCGTGCGAAATGTAAATCTGCACGTGGTGCCACTGGTTCACTCCCCAGGTATGAGGATTGCACTTGGCATAAGAATGCTGCCAGGTGTCCCACGAGTTGGTGGGAGAACCTCCGTTGATCGAGTAATCCCATGTGCCCGTCCATCCATCGCACTGGAATCCCATCAGCGCTGTCTCGCCGTTCGGCATCGTCTGGTTCAGGTCGAACTCGAGGCTTGACAGCCCACTCGCGGAGTCCTCGATATTCACCCACGCGTCATACAGAAAGTTCTGCGATGTCTCATCATCCCCGAACTGCACGGAGTATCGTTGACCGCCAAAGTTGGAGAACGTGGTAGTGAACGCCCGCGCATTTCCGCTCATCGAGGGTGAATTCACGAGACCTGTCGAGCCGCTTGAACTGCCGGGTGTGCCGCCGTCATGAATCTGAGTCCAATTCCCGAGCGCTTGGATGCCACTTACGCTGACCGCGTTTGGCGCGACGACCGAACTGCCCCCCGTGGTGCCTCCCGTCACGTTGAACGAAACATCGGTGACGCAAACGCCCCCCTTGTAATTCCAGACCTTTACGTGCAAAGTGTGCCAGCCCTCGGGAGCGGCAACGGGACCGTCTATCTTCTGATCGGACCATGAGGAGGTTTGTCCACTGTTATCCAGTGAATAGCCGACAACGCTCACCGGCAAAGAAGAACAGGTATCTGCCGTCATGGTGAGTCTGAATGGGGAACTTAGCTGCGCGCCATTGGCCGGACTCGTGATAACCGTACCCGCCTGCGCATGAATTGCACCAGTCGCAAGCATAACGCTGGCGACAGAAATATGCCTTAACGTATTCATTCGAATACCTTTGCGAAAAAGAAATGGTCGTGCATGGCGTCCGTCGTCCGCTTCTTCGTTCACAAGCAGATCGCCGAAACAGGATCGATAAACAGGCAGAGGATTGCAGAGTCTTACTGCCAGTGCTCTTCGCTGGCGCGTGCGCACACACAGACGAACTCATTCCAGCAGGCGCCGGAACTTTCAGAGAACAGTAACCGCCCTTGTGTTAGAAAAAACCTTACACGCGGACTATGCATCAACGCAAGCGGTCTTTAGGGCGTTTCCGTAAATCCCAGCAGTTCTCAATGAACTACGAGGCAGGGTCTTTTGGGATTGAATCTCCAATCCAAAATCAGATACTGCATGGCCTTCGCGTCGTCACGTTCGCCCGGCTTGACCCGCAGATAAAGGTCGTGAGCCTGTTCAATCTCTGCCATATCAATCTGAATGCCGAGGCCTGGGCGTTCCGGCAATGTGAGCTGGCCATTCGTGATCTTGAGCGGATCCTTGGTCAGGCGCTGGCCGTCCTGCCAGATCCAATGCGTATCGATGGCGGTTATGTTTCCAGGAGCAGCGGCGGCCACATGGGCAAACATGGCGAGTGAAATATCGAAATGATTGTTCGAATGTGAGCCCCAGGTCAGACCCCAATCGCTGCAAAACTGCGCGACTCGCGCAGAGCCCTGCATTGTCCAGAAATGAGGATCAGCAAGGGGAATATCCACCGCGGAGAGTTGAACTGCGTGCCTTAGCTCCCGCCAGTCCGTCGCAATCATGTTCGTAGCAACTCGAAGGTTGGTGGCGCGACGGAACTCTGCCATGATTTCGCGGCCTGAAAACCCGTGCTCTGCGCCACAGGGGTCTTCGACATAGGCAAGGACACGCTGTTTGTTCCGGCAAAGCTGGATGGCTTCATCGAGGGACCATGCACCATTCGGATCAAGCGAGATTCTAGCGCCTGGAAAGCGTTCGGCCAGGGCACTCGCAATTTCGACCTCCTCGGCGCCAGAGAGGACGCCGCCTTTGAGTTTGAAATGGACGAATCCATATCGTTCGCGTGCTGCTTCGGCTAATCGCAGAATCGCGTCCGTGCTGAGCGCTTCCTCATGCCGAAGCCGCAGCCACGGATCGGAAGACTCCTCGTTGCTCTGATATGGCAGGTTCGTCCTTTTCCTGTCTCCGATGAAAAACAGATACCCCAGCATTTCGACGGTCGTTCGTTGCTGTCCTTCTCCCAATAACCTCGCTACAGGCACATCGAGAAGCTGTCCGAGCAGATCGAGCAAGGCGGCTTCAATGGCCGTCACAGCATGGATAGCGGTCCGCTGGTCGAATGTCTGATTACCGCGTCCCTCCACATCCCAATGGGCAAAACGCTGTCTGACCGCATTCAGGATGCCGTTGTAGGAAGCTATTTTTTGTCCTGTAACGAGTTCTTTCGAGTATTCGAGGACTTTCCTGATCTTTTCTCCGCCCGGAACTTCGCCTGCTCCTGTGTGTCCGGTGTCGTCAGTCAGAACCACGATGTTTCGGGAAAAGAACGGCGCATGCGCTCCACTGAGATTAAGCAGCATGCAGTCATACCCGGCTACCGGAATCACACGCATGTCTTTGATTTTCGGTGAGCTCATAGTTCACGCATCGGTTCGTTCAGCCACGATTCCGGACTCTGTTCCGGTTGGGAACTCGACGCGCTGGATCGTACCGACAATCGGCAAATAGGCAACGATTGCCATCAGCGCCGTCAATCCAACGAAAAGAAGGGCGTCGTTAAAGGACCCGGTTCGTTTCACAATGTATCCAATCACGATTGGGGTAGTCACACCTGCCAGATTTCCAATGAGGTTGAAGAGGCCCCCATTTACTCCTACCATTCCCTTCGGTGAAGTATCGGAAATCACTGTCCATCCCAGCGCTCCGAAGCCTTTGCCCAAGAAGGCCAGGGCCATCCAGAAGACGATCAGCCACTGGGCATGGGTGTAGTTGCAGGCAATCATCGCCATCGCCAGGAGCATGCCGGTCACAATCGGTGCCTTTCTCGCAAATGTGAGCGAGTAACCGGCGCGCAGCAGTCCATCTGACACAACTCCGCCCAGAACACCTCCGACACAGCCGCAGAGTGCCGGCAAAACAGCAACAAAACCTACAGTCATGAGCGACATGTGTCTGGCCTGGTTCAGATAGACCGGAAACCATGTCAGGAAAAACCACGTGAGCGTATTAATGCAGTATTGCCCAATATAGATCCCTACGAGCATGCGGCTGCTCAAAAGCCTTTTTATGATTGACCTTGTGAGCGCGTTGCTCTTTCCCTGCGTGCGGTCGACGCTCACCAGGCCCCCGCCCTGCGCAATATGGTCAATCTCCTCCTGGCTGATGGACGGATGGGCTTTTACGTCGTAGACCACTCTGAACCATACAAAACCAACTACCAGTCCCAGAGCGCCTAGGAACCAGAAGCAATCCTTCCAGCCGTGCGCGTGCGCGATCCAACCGATAATTGGAGCAAACAGCACTAAAGCGAAATATTGCGATGAATTGAAAATTGCGGATGCCGTTCCGCGCTCTGCCGTTGGAAACCATGCAGCTACAATTCGCCCATTTCCCGGAAAGACCGGCGATTGCACCAACCCGGACAAAAGCCGCAATGCAAAGATCGTGTAAAAGGCTAAGCTTGCGTACAGAAATCCGGCAAAGCCAACGAGGGCCGCACAGATTGACCAGCCGATGATGCTGATTCCGTACACTCTTTTTGATCCGAAGGAATCCAGCAATCCCCCTGCGGGTAATTGGCCAACGACATAGGCCCAACTGAACCCGGAGAAGAGGTATCCGAGATGCAATGCGTCCAGACCGAGATCTCTCGCCATCGGCAACCCTGCGATAGAGAGCGCGAAGCGATCTCCATAGCTGAAGGCGCTCGCGGCAAAAAGCATGAGCACGATCAGGTAGCGCACGTGCGTTCGCCGGGTATCGGTCGTATGCGAGGAATTCAATCCAGTCACCATAAGGCCACCGAATCAGGCGCGGCCAACGATCAGCTTCGCGAGCTCTTCTTGTTCAGCTGCGTCAAGATCAGTCAGCGGAGGTCGAACCGGACCGGCCGGACGGCCTATTGCCCTCATTCCAGCCTTAACGATGGAAACCGCATAACCTTTTCGGCGATTGCGAATGGCAATGTAAGGGAGAACAAATTCCCGAAGCCGGGCAAATATGAACTCGCGATCCTTGCGCTGCACGGCGGCATAAAACTGCTGAGCAAAATCGGGCAGAAAATTAAAAATCGCTGACGAATACGTCGTTACGCCCATTTCCAGGTATGGCAGTGCGAACGTTTCTGCTGTTGGAAGGCCGCCGACGTATACCAACCGGTCGCCCAGGCGGGCATAGATTCGCGTCATCAGTTCAATATCGCCCACACCGTCCTTGAACCCGACCAGGTTGGGGCACCGCTCGCAAAGCCGTTCAAGCATCATCTCATTGAGAATCGCATTGTCGCGGTTGTAAAAAATGACGCTCAACCTCGTCGAAGAACAAACGGCTTCGGTATGTGCGACGAGTCCAGCAGGTTCGGCATTCACGAGATAGGGAGGCAGGAGAAGAATTCCATCTGCACCGGCGTCTTCGGCCGCTTTGGCAAATTCCTTCGCCATGGACGTGCCGTAACCACAGCCCGCAAGGACAGGAACTTTGCCTGCGGTCTCTGTTACAGCCGCCGAAACCACTCTGGCAAATTCATCGAGGGCGAGGGAAAAAAATTCGCCGGTGCCACCGGCGGCAAACAATCCCGCAGGACGATATTCGAGCAGCCATGCAATGTGCTCGCGATAAGCCTTCTCATCAAACTCGAATTGCTGGTTGAAATGTGTGACAGGGAACGAGAGGAGACCTTGACTGATCGTAGCTCTCAGTTCCTGCGCGCTCATCCTGCTCATTCATCTGCCCCTTCTTTGCTAATCAAGCTCCCCTCGCGAGGCTGGTAGAAGAGATGATAAAGAAAAGCGCCGCCATAAGGGCAGGGCTGCTGATCGCGCCGATCCTGCTTCAGCGTTTTCTTGTTTCAGGATGAAGAGAGTCCCGCTCTCTTCATCCGAAACAGGCACCGGCGCACCGCCCGAAGTCGCATGAATCAGAACGTGAGACGCGCCCCGAGTTGAATGAGTCGCGGACTGGTCGCAGACGTAATTTTGCCGTTAAGCGAAGAGGCAAGATTCGCGGTCGGCGCGCTGAGACTTACCATGTTGAAGGCATTGGTGGCTTCACCGCGTATCTGCAGCACGAATCGCTCACCGATGCTGATGTTGCGGAAGATACCCAGATCGATATCGCGGTAACCTGGTGCACGAAGATAGTCGCGCGGAGCGTCACCATCGGCGCCGTATGGACCTATGCCAAGTCCAGGTCCATTTGGTGAGAATGCCGCCGTATTAAACCACTCGTTGGCTGCAACGAAGCGATCTCGGTGGGTGCTGAGGAACGCGTTCTGGCCGGGAACGAGGTTGGGGCGATTGTTATTCGCACTGTCGAAGTTTTTGTTCGAACCAGTGGCAATGTTGACTGGTGCGCCGCTGTAAAGAGTGGCAATGGAAGAAATGGTCCAGCCATTGGCGAGCTGTCGCATGAAGGAGCTCGGCCCGTGGTAGTAGTCGATGTTCCAAATGCCGGAGATGCTGGCCATGCTCCGCCGGTCGTTGTCGGTTGGACCTCTCTCTTCCCACAGATTCGCAAAGTCCTGGGCATACGCTATTCCGATAGCCGACTCGTTTGCACTTTGGAACGAATGGCTCCAGACATAAAACCCGTTAAGCATGAAGTTGTGGGATAACCGGCGCTGCATCGAGACCTGCAGGGAATGATAGGACGCGGTCTGGTTTGACTCGAGAAAGATATTCTGGCCAAGAACGCCGGGATCATAGGGGCGCCGTGAATTAATGCTCGTCTGTGACGTACTCGCCCCGGGCGCATAGGCAGCATAGTTGTCGTCGATCATGATCGGCAAATTATGCGACAGCGTTCCCACGTAAGCGATGGTGCCGGTGAATTGGCCGGGCAGTTGCTGCTGAACCGAAGAATTGATCTGGTACACGAGCGGCCACTGTGTCTTCTGGGAAATGGTCTCGACGCTCGCCGCCGGAAGAAAGCGGGGATTTGTCGGAGAGTAGTTGTACGGGAAGGGATCGCCGTTTGGGAAAGAACCTGGATTTCCGTAGACATTGGTCAACGATTTGATGGAGTTGAAGGTCTGGCGAATGGCGAACGGCTGCGCGTTGGCGGGCTGGTTCCACTCGTTGCCGCTCACGCTGCCATAGAAGAGACCTCCGGCTGCACGGACCGAGGTCTTGCCGTTGCCAAACGGGTCCCACGCGAGACCCACACGCGGTGAGACATGGTGCCAGCGCAGATTTACGATCCCGCGTGGCACGCCCTTGTCTCCCGGATACAGAAGGCCAAGGGGCGCGCTTGGCACCACCGTAGATTGAACGCCGGGCACAAAGGTCCCGGTGAGATTATTCGACTCAACGGGAGGAATGTCGATGTCCCAGCGCAATCCCAGGTTAGCTATAAGCCTCGGAAAGATGCGGTAATCATCCTCGATGAAGAACGCCGTATGCCAGTCGCTGAGGAGCCCGTGGTAAGGAGTGTCCTGCTCCATGGTGTTGACCTGGCCGGTGACAAAATCCGCCAGCGCGTTACCGGTCGTCGTAGGGGCGGATGTCTGGAACGTGAAGACCCCGAAGTTATATAGATTGCCGACGATCATGTTCTTGTCGAGCGCCAGCTCGCCGCCGAAATTGAGCGTGTGTCTGCCCTTGGTCATGCTTACCAGGTCACGCAGCGAGTAGAAGTCCGTTGTAGTTACCGGGCCTGCCAGCGCTCCGCCAATATTGAAGTATCCCGATACGTTCAGCTGTGGGAGTGCCTTTGGCCCCTGAATCGTGAAGTTCGATCCGAGATCTCCGAGTGATATCGCTGGCAGGTTCACGCGGCCCCCCGCCACTCTGGTGAAGCCAAGCCACGCTTCATTGACCGTCGTGGGGCTGAAGGTATGGATGTAGTTGATGTTTGCGTTCTGCTGGGTCGAGTAAGACTGGTTCGTATCCCAGAGCAGATTGCCGTTCCCATAACCATTTTGCTTCGAGTTGAGATAGAAATAGGTCGCCGTGAGATGATCCTGCGTTCCGATAACCTGGTCGTATTTACCGAGATATTCGTCCTGATTTGTCGGGCCGGTAAAGAAGCCGGTCCAGGCATTGTTTGCGCTGTTGGGCAGCGGAATGTACTTGTTGATGATGTTCTTCGCGGTGGGGTCGAGCAACGCTGTCGGGACGCATCCGACGGTCGCAACCTGGCAATTCGGCGAGCTGTTGGTCCCCACAACCTTTTTCTTGGTTCCGGGAAAATCTGGAATCACCTTCGATTGCGTGAAATCTCCCTGCCGCTCGAGCGCGGTTGGAACGACTCCGCCATTGAGTAGCTGGCCAATAGATTGCCGCAATCCACCATAACTGAAGAAGAAGAACGCGTTATCGTGCTTGATAGGGCCGCCGATCGTGCCGCCGAATTGGTTGCGATGATACGGGGCGTTGAGGGGCTTACCTGTGGTTGGATTGAGGGGCGCGTTCCAGGGGATCGCGTTAAGTGAGGTGTTGCGCACGAATTCGAACAGCGAGCCGTGGAACTGATTGGTCCCGGAGCGCGTCACCGCGTTCACCACCGCACTGGACATGCGCCCGTACTGTGCCGCGAAATTGCTGGTCTCTACACGGAATTCCTCCAGCGCGTCTGGGTTGGGCAGGGGATTGCCGTAGTTGCGAATGCCGGTCATGTTGTTGCCGCCATCCAGGTAGTAGCTGACCATGGGCACGCCGCCGTCAATACCTCCGTTCACCACCACTTGAGTAGAGGGCACGCCGATCTGAAAATTGGGAGTGCCGCTGGGATTGGTGAGCGGACTGGCGCTGTTGTATTGCACTCCCGGCGTGAGAGAAAGCTCCGCGTAAGCATTACGGTTCACCAGCGGCAGCCCAATGATCTCGGCCGGCTGCACGGTTCTTCCCAGAGTCGCCGAGGTGGTGTCGACAAGGGTCGGCGCCTCACTGACGGTAACGATTTGCGTTTGCACGCCGATGGATAGCGTTACGTTGAGCGTCTGCGTCTGGTCAACGGTAAGGAGAAGGTTCTCCTGAACAAATTTTTTGAAGCCGGCGGCTTCTACATCGACCTTGTACCTGCCGACCGGAAGATGGTCGATCAGATATTCGCCTTGAGCATCCGTCGTCGCCGCGCGGGCCAGGCCTGTTTCGACGTTCGTCGCTCTCACTGCGGCTGAGGTGATCAACCCGCCCTGTTCGTCTTTGATTGTTCCCCGTATCGATCCAGTGATCTCCTGGGCCCGAGAACCGATCGCGGCGATCAGGATGAATATTGTCATTGCGAATGTCGCGGCAAGCGTGCGCTGCGAGCTTCCTGTTGTGCCTCCAAAACGATTCGACTGTCCTTCTACTGTTTTCACTGTATGCTCCCTTGGCATCCAGTGCAGTATTGTTCGAACCTGCGATTACGAGTGTCAAGCAGTTTATGCAACCATCGTTCCGCTATGTGGGACGCGCAAAATCGCGCTGTTTAGTCAAACGATTTTGGGTATCGTTCGAGGGGCTCTAAATGTGATAGAGGTGAGGTGTTGAATCAGCGCTTGCGTGGAGCTGGCTTGTCCGGAACAGGCCGATGGCCTAGCTGCGATGAGAGTTCCTCCGCAGCTTTCATCATGGTCTTTCCGACGATTTGATAACGCTCCGGGGTGATGCGCGATGATGGTCCGGAAACACTCATGGCGGCGACAGCGCGGCCCGCCACGTTAACGATCGGGGCAGCAACGCACCGTATGCCTTCTTCGATTTCTTCATCGTCGATTGCGTATCCACGATCGCGAATGCGCTCTAGCTCGCGCTTCAAGGCAAGCACGTTAGTGATGGTGTTACGCGTGCGCGCCTCGATGCGGGAGGCCGACAGAACGCGATCAACATCGGCTTCGGGAGTATAAGCCAGAATCGCCTTGCCGAGTGCCGTGCAGTAAACGGGATTACGCGCCCCGAGTTTTGAGCCCATGGTCAGCGACCGCTGCGCCTCAACGCGCTCGATGTATAAAACTTCAGCGCGATCGAGCAGCGCCAGGTGCACTGTCTCGCCGACCTCATAAGCAATTCGGGTCATCAGAGGACGTGCCTCATCGCGGATGTTAACGTGGTCGAGAGCCTGACATCCCAGGTCGTAGAGGTGCAGACCCAGTCTGTAACGATTCGAATCCAGGCCCCGGCGAAGCAGTCCGTGGCTCTCGAGCACATGTGCGATCCGATGCGTGGTCGTCTTGTGCAGCTTCATCGCGGCTGATAGCTCGGGCAGTCCCGCCTCGCCGCTGCTTTGGCTTCCGATGAATTCCAAGATATTGACAGCGCGGTCCAGCACCTGCACCTTGTACGCGGGCTTCTTCGGGCGTTTCGCGGCGCGCTTCATCTTGCGAAGCTTACCATAGCAACGTCTGGAGCGGCGCAAATCTGATGAGTCAAATTCCCGCAAAGAATCGCCTTGACATGCAATGTGCCCTCAGTCCAACATCCATCGAACTCTGGAAAACGAAACATGAGTACCGCATTGTGGTACGCATCCAGAGGTTTGAGCCGATCACTGCATGGAACCAATCAACATCAAATCTGAAGGATGCCGCTGGGACAGCCTGAGCCTCGGCGAGGTGATGCTGCGGCTCGATCCCGGCGAAGGCCGTGTCCACACCACCCGACATTTTCAGGTATGGGAAGGCGGCGGCGAGTACAACGTCGCGCGCGGGCTGCGCCGCTGTTTCGGGCTGCAGACTGGAATTGCCACTGCGCTTGCCGACAATCCGGTGGGCCGCCTCGTCGAGGACTTCATCCTTCAGGGCGGCGTCGATACTTCCCTCATTCGCTGGATCCCGTATGACGGCGTGGGGCGTACCGTCCGTAATGGCCTGAATTTCACCGAACGGGGATTTGGTGTTCGAGCGGCTGCTGGCTGTTCGGACCGCGGACACACCGCAATCTCGCAGACAAAGCCTGGAGACTTCGACTGGGAGGCCATCTTCGGTCCGGTTAACGGCTCGCGCTGGTTCCACACGGGCGGCATCTTCGCTGCGCTTTCGGAGTCGACCAGGCTCGTCGCCGCTGAAGCGATGGACGCCGCGCGAAAACATGGCACGCCTGTTTCGTACGATCTGAACTACCGCGATTCTCTGTGGAAGGGCATCGGCGGCAAGCCCAAAGCGCAGGAGGTAAATCGCGAACTGGTGCGCAAGGTGGATCTTTTGCTCGGGAACGAAGAAGACTTCTCGGCGATGCTCGGCATCGCTCTTGAAGGCGTGTCTGAAGATTTCGGCGAGCTTCCGGTCGCGAGCTACGAAAAGATGCTGCGGGAAGTCGCTGCCGCGTATCCAAATCTGAAGCTGATCGCGACAACGCTGCGCACTGCGCATACCGCAAGCCGGAATGCATGGGGGGCCATCGCGCTCTACCAGGACGAGGTCGTACACGTCCCCCAGCGCGACATCGAAATTCTGGATCGCGTGGGCGGCGGTGACTCCTTTGCTTCAGGTCTCATTTATGGATTGCTGGCCGGCAAGCCGATCGAATGGGCGATGCGCTGCGGAGTGGCTCACGGCGCGCTGGCCATGACCACTCCGGGAGACACCAGCATGGCTACGCGCACGGAAGTCGAGCGTGTCATGAAGGGTAGTTCCGCAAGAATCGAACGTTAGGGTTCAGAGCATGAAATCGGAAGAAACAAAAAAGCTCCTCGAGCGCGCTGCGCTCATCCCCGTATTGCGTGCCAGTTCGGTCGAGATGGGACACGCGCTGGTGGACGCGATGATGGCGGGCGGAGTCACGGTCATTGAAGTGACCATGACCGTGCCGGATGCCACCACGCTGCTGGGGGAGCTGAAGCAGAAGCATGGCGACAGCCTGCTGTTGGGTTCCGGTACGGTGACGGACGCTGCGCAGGCGCAGGCGACCATCGAAGCGGGCGCCGAGTTCGTCGTGAGTCCAAGCCTGCACCTGGACGTGATTGCAAAGACGAAAGAGTTGGGGAAGGTTTCGATTCCGGGCGCGCTCACTCCCACGGAGGTGATTACCGCGTGGCGGGCCGGAGCCGACTATGTGAAGGTCTTCCCCTGTTCGGCGATGGGCGGAGCGAGCTACCTGAAGGCGCTGCGGGCGCCATTCCCCGAGCTAAAGCTGATTCCCACCGGAGGGGTCACATTCGAGACCGCCGTGGACTTTCTGAAGGCCGGAGCGTCAGCCCTTGGGGTGGGCTCGGATCTCGTCAATGCTGCAGCGATCGCCGCAGGGAAGCCGGAGATCGTGACCAGGACGGCGCGAGCCTATGTGGACATCATTCAGGCCGCGCGCAGCTCCTGAGGAATACACGCGTCCCGGACCGCGGTACGGATGGTGCGATTTTCGGTCCTCTGCCATTGACAACGGCTCCTCCAAACAAAAAGAATGACTCTTCCCTGATTCGCATAGCGGTACGCCATACCAAAAACACAATGGGAATCCTTGACCGTTTTCGATTGGACGGGAAGCTGGCGCTGGTGACTGGGTCGGCGAGTGGCCTCGGCGCGGCCATTGCTCTTGCTCTGGCTGAAGCCGGCGCGTCTGTCGCGTGCCATGGAAATCGTCGTCCCGCAGACGATACAAGTCAGCGGATAAGGGCGCTAGGCCGGGAATCGCAAAGCTTTGTTGCCGACTTATCGAAGGACGACGGGGCCGATTCTGTTTATCAAGCTGTATCTGCGGCAATGGGCCCACCGGACATTCTGGTGAACAACGCGGGCACGATCTATCGAGAGGCGGCGGAACATTACGATGTGCAGGCGTGGACGAACGTAGTGCAAGTGAACCTGAACAGCGCTTTCCGCCTCTGCCAGCTTGCCGGTCGGGCGATGCTCGAGCGCCGTGAGGGAAAGATCATCAACATCGCTTCACTGCTTTCATTCCAGGGCGGAATCCGCGTCCCGGCGTATGCGGCGTCCAAGGGGGGCATCGCTCAATTGACTAAGGCGCTGGCCAACGAGTGGGCCGCCCGCAATGTGCAGGTAAACGCGATAGCTCCGGGATATTTCCGCACGGAGAACACCTCCGCTCTGCAGAAAGACGAGCTACGAAACCGCCAGATTCTCGAGAGAATTCCGGCTGGGCGTTGGGGAGAACCCGAAGACCTGGCCGGTGCCGCAGTGTTTCTGGCTTCACCCGCGAGCAATTACGTGACCGGCGAAGTACTGGTCGTCGACGGCGGCTGGATGTCGCGTTGATCTTTGAAAATGGATGAATTGATGACTCAAAAGATAAATCTCGTGGATCAAATGCAGCAACGCTCTTCTCGCCGGAATCAGGACTGACGCGTCAGGTGCTGGCGTACAGTGAAAATCTCATGCTGGTGAGGCACTTGATGCACAAGGGCTGGGTTGGCGCTCGGCACAGCCATCCCCATGAGCAGCTCGTCTACGTGATT
>Ga0213872_10001966_pt1 | contig 12537 bp, 13 predicted proteins | sample VelepicomBERX_R2_FD_160071 | JGI IMG/M metagenome (GOLD analysis project Ga0213872, IMG submission 160071) | Rhizosphere microbial communities from Vellozia epidendroides in rupestrian grasslands, the National Park of Serra do Cipo, Brazil - RX_R2 | ecosystem: Host-associated > Plants > Roots >...
GACTCCGGCGATCAGGCAGAGGGCGAAATAGGCCGGTGAGTCGCCCTTTCCAAGCATGGCGGCGGTGGCGAAACCCGCCACGGACAGCAGCATGCCGAACCGCCAGGCACGCAGCGCGCCCACGCGGCGGGCCAGGGCGGTCCATGCCGGCAGCCCCAAAGCGGCGGCGCCGAAGTAGCAGGCCAGGAAGGATCCCGCCATCGTTGCGGCGTGCAGGCGGTCGTTGATGAAGAACAACGCCAGCGTGGCGGGGATGGACACTGAAAGCGCGTTCATCAGGTAGGCGGGGATCAGCGCGCGCAGGGGGCGGTTGGCGCGCAGGGCATGCCAGCTGCTGCGCCATGGGGGTACTTGGACGGATGGCACGGCAGGCGTGGACTGTTCCCGCGCGCGTGGGGCGGCGCGCAGCATGCAGGCCAGCGAGGCTCCCAGCAGCAGGCCGAATGACGCGCTATAAGCCGTCAGCCGTCCGGCGACTTCCTGTGGCGGCGCTGATAGAAGGTAGGTGGGTAGTACGCTGGCGGCGATGCCTCCTGCGAGTCCTACCCCCTCGCGCCAGGCGACGGCGCCGAGCCCTGCCTCAGGCAGGCGAGCGCCCCACGCGAGGTAGCTGATTTGCAGTGTGCTGTGAGCGCCGTAGGCCAGTACCAGCAGGATGCCGAGCCAGTATGCGGCCAGGACCGGGCCGTGTGGGGGTAGCCACAGGCCCGCGAAGGCAAGGGCCAGCAGGACGGCGGCAGCGATCATCCAACGGTTGCAATACTTGCCGGCGCGGTCGATCAGGTGGCCAAGCACAGGATCTTGCAGCATGTCGATCAGGCGCGCCGCGAACAGTACCCAGCCCAAGGCGGCCAGGGGCACGCCCGCATGTGTCGCGTAGTAGGCGGGCAGTTGGACGAACAGAGGTAGCGCCGCCATCGCCAGCGGCGCGGCCAGCAGGCCGTAGGCGGAGTTGCGTCGCCAGGCATTTCGTGGCGCTTTCGTTGTACCCAGTGTATCCGATGCCGCCGGAGGATACTGTGCACAGCCGGGCGAGCTGGCGACTCGAGGAGTGCCTAATGGGGCTGTCATGGTGTGGCTCCGAGCAGTTGGCGGCGCAGGCCTTGATCGCGGGTGTCGGGGTGTAGCCAGATGTCGAAGAAGGCGCGGGCCAGTTCTGCATCGTCGAGCTGCGCCAAAAGGTGATGGCTGTCGTACAGCTGCATGCCGCGCCCTGGCTGATAGACGCCAACCAGCTGATCGCCTGCGACGACGTCGACGAAGGTATTGGCCAGGAGGCCTTGCCAGCGCGCTAGTGTGGCGGCGGGAACGGAATGGTTCAGGCGGCGGATCTCGTCCATGCTGGTGCTGACCAGGCGCGTGCGGCGGATGCTGCGGTAGTAGCTCAGCTGCAGTGCGAATGGTTGTGTGCCGTCGAAGGGACGTTGCGCTGCCCACAAAGTCGCGTTGTAGATACGCAGGCCGAACCATGTGAGGTCGCCGCCGCCCAGCGGCTGCGCCTGTGGCAGGGCCGCGCGCCAGGCTTCATCCGCCGCCGCCGGCGCAGGCGCGAAGATGGCCGTTGCGCAGAAAGCAGCGGCAGCCATGGCAGCCTTACCGCGCTTAGCGTTTGTGGAGAAGGAACTGGACAACATCGGTACGACCCTCGTCGAAGGCTGCTTCGCAATAGGCGAAATACAGATCCCATATACGCGTGAACGGGCGGTCGAAGCCCAATCCCGCCACGCGCGCGCGCGCTGCGTGGAAGGCGGTACGCCAGCGCCTCAGCGTCTCGGCGTAGTCGGGGCCGAAAGCATAGCGCTCGTCGCAGCGCATGCCGGCTCGCGCAGCACCCAGCGCAAAGCGTTCCGGACTGGGTAGCATCCCGCCGGGAAAGATGTACTGCTGGATGAAGTCCGCGCTCTTGCGATAGCGCGGGAAGTGGCGCTCATCGATGGTGATCGACTGCACCAGGGCCTTGCCGCCTGTCCGTAGGCGCGCCGCCACAGTGTTGAAGTATTGCTGCCAGTAGCGCTCGCCCACCGCTTCGAACATTTCGATCGAGACCACCGCGTCGTAACTTCCTTGCAGGTCACGGTAGTCGCGCAACTCAAGCTGCGCCAGATCCTGCAGGCCTGCCTTCTGGATACGCTGCTGGGCAATTTCCAGCTGCGAGGGCGAGATGGTCAGGCCGTGCACCTGAATGCCCTGGCGCGCCGCATGCTCGGCGAATCCGCCCCAGCCGCAGCCGATTTCCAGTACGCGCTGGCCGGGCCGCAGTCCGAGGGTATCGATCACGCGCTGGTATTTGCGCTGCTGCGCTGTTTCCAACGGCAGGCTATAGTCGCCCTCGAAGATCGCGCTGGAATAGGTCCAGCTGCTGTCCAGCCAAAGCCGGTAGAAGTCGTTGCCGATGTCGTAGTGGGCCTGGATGTTGCGGCGGCTGCCCTCGCGGCTGTTGGGACGCAGGCAGTGGCATAGTGTGTACCAGGCCCGCGCCAGCGCGCCGCCAAACAGGGCCGGCTCCAGCGCCGCCTCGTTGCGCAGGGCGAGGCGCAACAGCGCCGTCAGGTCCGGCGTGTCGATCCAGCCGGCTTCGTAGGCTTCGGCAAAGCCGATGTCGCCCGCCGAGAGTATGCGCCCGCAGGCGCGCCAGTCGTGGATCTGCAGTGTGGCATGTGCAGCGTCATGCGCGTTGCCAAACAGGAGCCGGGTCTGGTCGGGCGTAATCAATGTGAGGTGGCCATGGCTGATCCGGCCCAGCAGGGCGATAAACAGCTTGGCCCCGGCGGGTGCGGTGAGCGGGTAAGTCGACAGCAGGCGATTCATCGCATGGGCTCCTGGTGAACGGTGAGGTGGTCGGCGGCTTGCCGGGGTTTGCGGAAAAAGGGGATGCCTTTGCACCAAAGGCGCAGGGCCTGCCAGTGAATGCGCAGCACGATACCTAGGCCCAGCAGCGGATAGCGCAACAGGATGCCGGCGACGGCGCTGCCGGTCATCGGCGCTGCGCGGCCAGACAGCGTGGTGCGGATCAGAAGGCCGTCGTCATCGTAGTAGTCGATGCCTGTGCGTGGTCTGTCGCCGCTGCGGAAGCGGAAGCGATAGTGGCCGCGCGTGAGGCAGAAGGGCGAGACATGTAGCCATTTGTCGCAGGCGGCTTTGCCGTCGGCTACGCGCATCAGGTAGTGATGGGTCTCGCCGAAGGTGTTGTTCACTTCCGCCAGCACGGCACTCAAGCGGCCATCGGCGTCGTGGCAGTGCCAGAAGCTGACCGGATTGAACACATAGCCCAGCACGCGGGGGAAGGTCTGCAGCCACACGCTGGCCGGGGCCGCGATGCCGTGCCGGGCTAGCAGGGCGCGCAGCCACTGCGCCAGGTCACTGCCGTCGCGCGGGCCGTAGTCGCGTGTGCGCAGCGACAGGGGACGCCAGCGGTCGACGCCGAACCAGTGCGACTGGCATTCGTCCAATCGCTCCAGGTTCAAGCGCAAGTAGAACACCGGATAGACGAAGCGGTTCGGCACCGGGCGCAGGCGCGCATGCATGACGTGGCCGTGGATCAGCTGTGCTGGCGCGTCGTTCATGGCAGCGTGGTCCAGGATGGAGCGACATCGAAGGCCTTGGCGATGCGCAGTGCCGACTTCAGGCCATCCTCGTGGAAGCCGTAGCCGGTCCAGGCGCCGGCGTACCACATGCCGTGCTTGCCCTGAATCTGCTGGAGGGAGCGCTGTGCGTCGATCGCCGCCAGGTCCATGATGGGATGTTCGTATTCGAAGCGTGCCAGCACATTGTCTGTGGCGGGCGGCATGTGCGGATTGAGCGTCACCATCACCGGGGTGGGCGACGGCAGGTCCTGCAGCTGATTGAGCCAGTAGCTGACGCAGACCGGCTGGCTGCCGTCGGACTGTGGCTGCGACAGATAATTCCAGGCCGACCAGACCTTGCGCAGACGCGGCATCAGCCGTATGTCGGTATGCAGCCACGCTGTGTTGGGCTGGTAACGCACGGACGCAAGGATGCCGCGTTGTTCCATGTCCGCGTCCGTCAGCAGGGCCAGCGTGGTGGGCGCGTGGGTGGCGAAGACAACTTCATCGAATTGGTCTTCGCCTTGAGCGCTGCGGACGATCAGGCCATCTGGCCTGCGCTGTACTTGCTGCACCGGCGTGTTAAGCCGGCAGTCTGGCAATGTGGCCGCGACGGCATGCACGTATTGGCGCGAGCCGCCGCGCACGGTGCGCCATTGCGGCCGGTCGTTGATCTGCAAGAGCGCGTGGTTGAGGCAGAAGCGCAGGAAGGTTGTGGCCGGGAATTCCAGGATGTCGCGTGGTGAACTGGACCAGATCGCCGCCGCCATCGGCAACAGATAGGCATCGCGGAACAGCGCACCGTAGCCTTGTTGCGTTAGCAGGTCGCCCAAGGTCATGGGGCAGCGCTCGCATTCGGTCAAAAGCTGCATGGCGTGGCGGTTGAAGTGCAGGATATTGGCCAGCATGCCGAGGAAGGCCGGCGACGCCAGGCGGCGACGCTGGGCGAACACGGTATCAAGATTGGTCCCGGCCCATTCCAGCGCGCCGTTATTGGCGGAGACGGCGAAGGACATATCGCTGCCGATGGTATCCACACCGAGTTCGCGGAACAGCGCCACCAGGTTCGGGTAGGTGCGTTCGTTATAGACCAGAAAGCCGGTGTCGACGCCAAAGCGGCGCCCATCTAGCGTGATGTCGACGGTGTTGGCGTGGCCACCCAGCGTACCCGCTGCCTCGAACAGCACCACATCGTGCGCCCTCCGCAGGAAATAGGCGGAGGCCAGTCCGGCGATACCGGAACCGATGACAGCGATGCGCTTGCGGGCAGGGATCATGGCAAATAAAGGGTAAAAATCTACTGATGTGCTAATATTACTACTAACAAATTAGAAACGCTACTGATTGGTAGCGAAAATTTACCAATGAGTATTCTCTCCAAATTCAGCTTCAAAGATCAGGCGTTCAAGCTGCGCGAAAACGCCATCCTGGATGCGGCGACGGCCGTCCTGGGCACTAAGGGCTATGACCTGATGACGATGGACGACGTGGCCGGTGCGGTGGGCATTTCCAAGCCCAGCCTCTACAAGCACTTCAAGTCCAAGGAGGAATTGGTCAGCGAGGCCTTGATCAGGTTGCTAGATGGCGCCATTGACCAGGTGGCCAAGCTCGATCCCGCCCTTAACCCGCTGCAGAAGCTGTCCGCGCTGCTGGAATGGGCGCTGCGCGTGCGGCTGGGCGGTGGCTTGCCATTTCTGCCCTCGACCAGTCCGCATGTGCGCGACATGCTGATGCGGAACGTGAAGTACATGCTGCGCGTGGCCAAGCTGAATCGCCAGCTGGAAGGGCTGGTGCAGCAAGCGCAGAAGGCGAACCTGCTCAATCCGGCGCTGCCCAGCGACGTTATTTTGTTCAGCTACTACGCCCGGACCTGCGATCCGGCGGTCGACTTCCTGCAGAAGTTTACTAAGCTGCCGGACGACGACGTTGTGCGTCATATGTTGACAGTTGCGTTCCAGGGCTTGAGTGGTACGCCTTGACTATAAGCATGCAATGAATTGGCGCTTGTTCAAATGCGGCAAGTCTCGTTCTGGCTTAGGTGATTTTCTCAAAGTCACCTGTAACCCGTATCCATGGCAATCGACCACGTGGGCGTGAGCAAGCGCGCGAACGACGACGTTGCCCCATTGTTGGTTGCCATCAGTCCATCGACTGGCTGTTGCAGTATCCCGGTCGTCAAAGCAAACTCGTCTGCGACCGCCGGGTCGTCGAAAATCGCGGCGACGGTCTGCAGCAGCTGGCGGCGGTTGGAATCGACCTGCTCTTTCATACGCAACTCCCTTCAGAGATGGGTGCGTGTCAATGGAAAGATCACCAGGCCTATCAGAGCCGCCACCGCAACGATGATAGGTTCGGGGATCTTTTTGAATTTCCATAGTGCTGCTGCCGTACCGATGGCCAAGACCGCCGTGGGGATGTCGGTGATCGAGCGCGTGCCAAGCACCACGACCGAGCCGGCGATGGCGCCGACCGCCGCCGCTGTGATGCCGTCCACAAACGCCAACAGGGCGGGACGCTTGCCATACTTTTTAAAGTGCGGCGCGGCGGTCACGGTAATCAGATAGCACGGCACGAAGGTGGCGCCGGCGGCCAGGATCGCACCAGGCAGGCCAGCCACCAGGTAGCCGATGAAGCCTGTCGTGATGACCACTGGACCGGGCGTGATCATCGCCACCGCCACCGCGTCGACGAACTGCTGGTCGTTCAGCCAGTGGTAGTCGGTGACGACGCCCGCGTAGAGAAACGGCACCACGGCCAAGCCGGAGCCAAACACAAAGGCGCCCGCCTTGGCAAAAAAGATGGTGATCTGCAGCAGAAGATTGCCGTCCGCGCCTGCCATGGCTTGCATGGGCAGTTGCAGCGGCAGCAGGCCCATGGCTGTCGAGCTGAACTTGGGCTTCAGGCGAACCAGCCAGACCAGAATACCGGCGCCCAGGAACAACCAGGCGATTTCGGACTGGGTGATGATCGTGACGGCCGCCAGCAAGCCAAAAATAGCCCACAGCAGCTTGTCCTTGCCAATGTTCTTGGTCGCCAGCTTATGCGCGCTGATGGCCATGATGCCGATGACCGAAGCGCCCACGCTGTAAAACACGGCCTGCATCCAGGCCAGGCCGCCATAGCTGACATAGGCCCAGCCCAAGAGCACAACCATCAGGAATGATGGCAGGACGAAGGCGAGGCCGGCCACGGTGGCGCCGATCAGCCGGTAATGCACATGCCCGAGGTAGATGCCCAGCTGCGCGGCCAGCGGGCCTGGCGCGATCTGCGACAGCGCCAAGCCTTCCTTGTAGTCTGCCTCGCTGATCCAGCCACGCTGCTCCACAAGGTCACGGTGCATGTAGCCAACCAGGGCGACCGGACCACCAAAGCCCAAGGTGCCCAGCCGCAGGAAATACCACATCAGCTGCCAGAGGCTGTAGGTCGGTTGCGTTGTTGTCGGGGGGCTCACGAATTTTTCTCCTTTGGATTGGCCGCCTCGCCTTGGAGCGACAGCAGCAGGCCATCGAACACTGCGCAAGCTGCTTGCAGTAGTAGGTCATCGTTCTCAATTGACTTGCGCAGCCCGGCCAGAACACTTTCGACACCGGCCGCCTCAGGCGGTTGCACACCGCCCACGTCGAGGTAATGAACCAGCTGGCCGAGCCGCAGCAGCGCGGGCAGCTCCAGAGCGAAGCTGGCTTGCAGCACTTCGAAGCTGACGCGATTGCCAGTGTGGGTGAAGGTGGCGCCGTCGAAATCGAAGCCCAGTGCGTCCGGGGGACAGTCTTCTGGCGCGGCCAGCCAGAGAATGGCCGCCTTGGGATCGATGAAGCGGCGGATCAGCCAGGCGCAAGCCAGCCGGTCCACCCACGGGCGGCGCCGGGTGGCCCAGGCACGGCCCTGGTAATCGGCGACCGCCAACTGCGCAACCGGGTGCCCCGTCGCGTGCGGCTCGTCGGGCGCCAAGACCCGGGCGCAAGCCTGTTCCAGCTCAGATAGCGCCAGGTCAGTCTGGCCCTGCGCCTCGCCAGGAAAATAGTCGATCTCCACCAGACCGGCATATGCTTTGCGCAGCTTACGGGCCTGCTTCAGCACGTCCTGCAGGCTGACATCGTCCAAGCGGGCGCGCGCTTCGCCGATTTCCGTCAGGAGTGCCGCATAGTCGGCCTGGCGGTTGAACAGCGCCGGTACATCCAAGTCCGGTGGCGGCGCTACCTCCATCACATACGCGCTGCCACCGTTTTGATTCAAACCGCTGGCGATCGTCTCAAGCGTGACGCGGCAACTGGGCCGCTCGGGCATGAGGTAGACGCCATCACGCAGAACGGCCGCGCCGGATGCCTTCAGGCTGCGCCAGGCGCGCATCCGAGCAGCCGTGTTCTCAGTCGGAAGGGAGAGGATGAGTAGTAGCATATTCATAATCGTAAACATTACTACTTAAGCGTTGCAATTACTACAAATTTGTAGAAACTACTTCAAAATATCCCACACGGCCGCCAATGCGGTCACTGATCAATCCTTGAAATTTCTCAATGACAACAGCCAATCCACATCGAGCTAGCGTCAGTGCCGCCTTGGGTGCGGCAATCCTCTTCGGCGCCGGTACACCACTGGCCAAGTTACTGCTGGCTGGCGTTGGCCCCTGGCTGCTGGCTGGGTTGCTGTACTTTGGATCGGGGCTGGGGCTGACGCTGTATCGCTGGATCAGCCGCGCCAAACCAGCCCGGCTAGCACCCGGCCAGGCTTGGTGGCTGGCTGTGGCCCGCTGTGGCAGTGCTTGGCGCCTGTCTGGCCTGGGGGATCGACAATAACCTGACACGCAAGGTGTCACTGCCGGACGCCACTTGGATCGCCTCGGTGAAGGGAATGTCTGCCGGGGTGGTGAACCTGGTGCTGGCATTCTCGCTGGGCGCGACCATGCCGACCTGGCCTGATGTTGCAGGTGCGATGGTGGTGGACTTTCTCGCCTATGGCGTGAGCCTGGCGCTATTCGTGGTCGGCTTACGCCATTTGGGCACCGCGCGCACGGGCGCCTACTTCTCCGTGGCGCCTTTCATTGAAGCGAGGCTTCGAGGGGTCTTACGACAGGGGCGCGGCGTTCGCGATGACCTGGAGGGAGGGGCAATTCGACAGGGTCAATCCGGCCAGCAAACGCACAGACACGCGTTCTGGCGTCTGAAATTTTCGGAATGTTACTTAAAAAAGCACTCGGATAGAGTTGGCTTCAATGACAAACATCGCGTTGTCACATCGTTTCCAGGTTTCAGACATTCGCCAGTCCTCATACTCTGTGGTGCCTAAGGCGCCTCTGAGATGGCTATCTAGGTCTTTGCACATTTGCGAGACCAGTTCTGCATCGAGAGGATGTTGTTTATAGAACGTTGCCGAATGCTCGGGTATGCCGTTTTCTTTGACTTCGCTGTGCGGGCCACAAGCACTTAGAAGCAATGTTGCACCAATAATTATTACTTCGATAATATAATTCACCGTGGCCCCGAGCTATGAAAGCTGATTGCTGCTCATCTGTAACCTATAGTATCGAAAACGCCGGCATTGCAACATTACCATGCGGCAATGAATGCCTAAAATTGTCCCGGCGCGCATTGTTGGCAACGGAAGCGCCCGCTTCGGTTTGGAGCTGATGTTATGAATCATTTGAAGATGAAACAAGTACATACCATTCCAGCAGCAAACCACCGAGAACCGGCAAGTCCTAGTGTTCTCCTCCCCTTGATACAGAGCTGGTGTCGCGTGTGTGCATGGGTAGAGACAGGCAAAACCAAAGCGTTTTAAGCGATTCTGCCTGCGAGGATTAGAGTAGTTCGGAAGACTGGCAGCGCTGTGAGAGCGCCCTGTTTGTCACGGAAGCCAAAGAGCTGCGCAAGCTGTTCTGAAGCTCAGCTTGGTATGTGTTTTTTGATGGGAATTATCCAGCATGAAGTTTGCCGGACCGTAATGGGGGAGGCGGAATGAGTGATGTGTTCGCTTCATGGTCTACTCCTTACGTGTTGCAGGACAGGACCAAACTAGGGTTCGAAAGTGCCCAGCTTTTCTAAAATCAGATCCATGCCGGCTTGACTCAAATGCCGGAGTCTCGCAAAATTTCGGGCCGGTTCATTCAGGTAGGGCTAGATTGTTTACGACAGAACGCTTATATTGCGTCAATACTCTGCTGACTCTAATAGCGATGAACATCATGGGCCTGAAATTGACGGAGCGCGAGTACGAGGCGCTAAAGAAGTTGGCGAGTTTGGGCAGCGTCTACCACTTACTGCACGATGAGGCAGTTACGCTCATGGCATGCGGCTTGGTTGAGTCGAAGGGCGACGGTACTGCTCTGCTGACCGAAGATGGCCGGAAATACTTGAGGGAACGTGACATTGGACTCATACAGGTCTACCCCATTCAGCATAAGTCAAATGAAAGCAATTAAATTAGCCGGTTGAAGCGTCTTTAGTTCCTAGACAACCTTACTGCCCATCGATTTCGGAACCTCTATGTACCTACCGCTCAATCTGAGTTCCGATTTGGCAGGTGATGTCGCGTGTTCCCGTCATTAAACACCGGCGGGGGAATGTGTACCAATAAAATTGATTACTATCACGGCGTGATTGGTGATTTTTGCCAATGTGGAAATTCAGAAATCATTAGCAATGAGATGTAGTCGCTCAGACTCCATCTGACACGAGCTGTCAGATGGATTAGAGTCTCATTCGATGCATTGCCGAGAAAAAATGGACCTCTACCGATCAAACGGTCGGAACGGTCCCGCCATCGATCACGTACTCCGTACCGGTAATCGACGCGGCGCGCGGTGAGACAAGGAAAGCAATTAGGTCTGCGATTTCCATCGGCTTGGCCGGACGTCCGAGCGGAATGCCACCAAGGCTATTCATGATGATCTGTTTACCGCCCTCGTAGTCCGTACCGGCCTGGGCTGCGAGGCGCTCCGCCAACGCAACCGCGGCCTCGGTCTCAATCCAGCCGGGCGACACTCGGATGACACGGATTCCCTTGGGCGTAACCTCCTTCGACAGAGCCTTGCTGTAAGTCGAAAGTGCCGCCTTTGCCGCCGCATAGGCTATAGTCGACTCCGGCAATGGCAAAACGCGCTGGATCGACGTGACATGGATGATAACGCCGGAACCCTGCGCAATCATGGGCGGCAGCAAAGCACGATCGAGCCGGACCGCTGGCATCAGGTTCTGATTCAGCTCGCTCGACCATGCCGCGTCGTCGAGCGCCGCAAATCCGCCGCCGGGCGCGCTGGAACCGCCAAGTACATTGACGATGATATCGATGCCGCCAAACTGCTGCAACACTGAATGGGCGACGGCATCGGCACCTTCCGCAGTCGTCAGATCTGCGGCAAGAAACCGCACGCCTTCGGCTAGTCGAGTAGGCGCCGAACGCGCTGTGGCGACAACCTGGGCCCCTGCTTGGCGAAGCACTTCGACGACTGCCGCGCCGACGCCTTTAGTGCCACCGGTTACCAGCGCGCGCCGATTGGCAAGCTGCAGATCGAAGTTCATGGTGTGATCTCCAGAAAAGCAATCTTGTTACTCTCCAGACGGAAGATGTAGCGCAAATCAACCGGGCTCCTCGGGAAATCACCGGTCAGCCGGCTGCTGACGATGTATTGACCGTCCTGCTGCGCGACGGCGAATGGTTCACTGGTGTACGAGTATTTGGCGGCCGCAGCGACCTGCCACGCCTTGATGGCAGCAGGGCCCGTGTGAGTCTGTCCTTCGTCCTTGACGACGGCTTGGCTGGTGAAACAGCGCGCTGTGGCCGCGCCATCGCGTCGGTCTGCATCGAAGTAGGTGGTTATTGGTTCGGGGAGATTCAAATTGCCCATGATGGACTCCTTTGTTCTGGCGATAGGGGCCCATATTGAGCTTTTCTGATAGATTAGTGAATGACCTATAATCTTCATTGGTCATTTAGAAATGAGGGCATAATGCGCGGATCGGAGTTTGCCGAATTGAAGGCTTTTGCCGCTGTGATTGAGCGAGCAAGCTTCGCGCGCGCGGCAGAACATCTTGGGCTTAGCCCTTCGGCTCTCAGTCAGACCATTCGTCAGCTCGAAGCTCGGCTCGGCGTTAGGTTGCTGAATCGTACAACTCGGAGCCTGGCTCCGACCACTGCCGGGTCCCGCCTATACGACCGCATTCTGCCAATGATTGTGGAGTTGGATGCTGCTGTCGCAGAAGTCGTCGCGACAACGGGAAGAATAGCGGGAACGCTGAGAATCAATACATTGAGCATGGCGGCCAAGAAAATCATCGCCCCTCGGCTCGCACGGTTTCATCGTGCGCATCCCGACGTCGTACTTGACATCGTCATCGATGATGCACTGAGCGACATCGTCGCCGGTCGCTTCGACGCTGGCATCCGGGTCGGAGAGCGCCTTGAGAAAGACATGATTGCCGTGCGCCTCACCCCGGACGTGAAAATGTTGGTACTAGCGTCGCCCGATTATCTTGCTCGCCATAGTGAGCCCAAGCACCCAGCCGATCTGCGCCACCATGCTTGTATTAACTGGCGCTTTCCCGGCAGTGGAGAGATCTATCGTTGGCAGTTCGAACGGCGCGGCAAGAAACTCGACATGGCTGTTGACGGGCCGCTGATCTCGAATCACCAGGATGTCGTCATTGAAGGCGCATTGCAGGGTGTCGGCATTCTCTATGCCTACGACGACGACCGCGTTGCCGAGGCGATCGCGAACGGAAAGCTCAAGCGGATTCTGGCTGACTGGTCACTGCTGAGTCCAGGCCTCTACCTCTACTATTCAAATCGCCGTCACCAGCAACCAGCGCTTCGCGCCTTCATTGATTGCCTGTTGGATAGGGACGAGGCTGCGGCCAGCAGCGGATCCATAAACGCAGCATAGGCTCGCTAGTGAGTTGATCTGACATGTTGTGTCAGGTCAGATATAAAATATGGAAAATGAGAATTATTACTGTCGTTGCATTCTAGCCTCACCACGAAC
>Ga0213872_10001967_pt1 | contig 12535 bp, 17 predicted proteins | sample VelepicomBERX_R2_FD_160071 | JGI IMG/M metagenome (GOLD analysis project Ga0213872, IMG submission 160071) | Rhizosphere microbial communities from Vellozia epidendroides in rupestrian grasslands, the National Park of Serra do Cipo, Brazil - RX_R2 | ecosystem: Host-associated > Plants > Roots >...
GGCCCGGATGACGGCCATAGCTACGAGCGCATGGGCGGTCGATGGCCCGACATGCTTGCCCGTCTGGAACACGTCACGGGCGGTGCCGAAACGAATGTTTAGCGGAAATTTCCGTGTCTACCTAAGCGGCCCCCCGTCAATCAGCCGAGCTGATCGACGGGGGGCGCCTAGGGCGTGGTCAGCTATTCGGCTCCCGCCGCCAACGGCGGCGTCGGGTTGGCGCAGTTGGGGTTGCTTAGGCTGGTGTAGCGGCCATAGGCAAAGTCGGCATTGTAGTGAACGCCAGGTGTCGGCGTGCTGCCCCCCAACAAGGAAATCTGCACGGTGTACCAGCCCTGCACGCCGCGCGGCACCACCACCAGCGGCCGAGGGTCGGCTGCGGAGCGACCGAAGTTGCGCCATACCGTGCCATCGGGCGCGACGATGACCACCTGCATTCTCGCGCTTTGATTGAATACATCCAGGCGCAGGCAATACTGCGGCGAGCTGTGAACCTGCAGCACGAACGGCTCGACGCTGCCGCCGGGGTTGGTCGAGCTGGTGGTGACGTTGGCGTGCAGAACCGTGGCATCGCAATTGAGCGACGTGCATGCGCTCGGCGGCGTCCAAATAATGGAGCCCGCCCAGGCCTGGCCCGCCATCAACAGACCCGCGCCTAGCGCGGTGGCAATGCGTCGAGCAAATTGTCGTTTCATGGTGTTCTCCCTGATAAGTCCCGTTTCAAAACAGGCGTCGTGCAGGAAGTATTTGAACCGTTTGGCGGATGCGCCATAGGCCCAAAAGCCAGGGCTGGCCTTTGGGGAAGGGCGCTGGCTTGCGCTTCTATGGCAATTTGCCGATAATAATTCGGCAAATTGCCTAAAGGGATTGCCATGACAATGACTGCTTATGCGCCTGCCTCTGACGAGATCAAGGCAGGGCCGGCCTCTGATCAACTGCCTCGCCTTGGCGAGCTGATCGGCCGGCCGCTGCGCTCTCCCTTGGATCTCGCCAATGCGGTCGAGGAAGGCGTTAAAACGGATGTTGTTGCCCGCTTGCTGGACATTGGACTTGCTCGATCGGAGCTGGATTTTGTCATCCCGGTCCGGACGCTTTCGCACAGAGTTAAGCTGGGTCAGCCGTTGACGCCCGAGGAATCGGGGCGAGCCGTGAGGGTCGCCCATTTGGTGTTCCAAGCGGAGGAAGTGTTTGGTGATGTGCGCCAAGCCGCAGAATGGCTACGCAAGCCGATGCGGCGATTCGAGGGGCGGACGCCACTCGCGTTGGCGCACACCGAGCAAGGCGCGCAACTGGTTGAGCAGGTGCTCGGGCAGGCGCAGGAAGGCTACTTTGCATGATCCTCTGGCGGCTTAGCGCACACAAAGATCTGCAAGGGACAGGCGGTCTCAACTACCCGGGCCGCTGGCATCACGCCGGACGGCCCATCGTGTATTTGGCAGACCATCCTGCCAGCTGCATGTTGGAGGCGTTGGTCCACTTGGAGTGCACGAATCTTCCCGAGACATTCACTTTGCTTAAAGTCGAGGTGCCGGACAACGTCGTACAGGCGCTCGACCTTTCCGCTCTGCATGAGGCGTGGGTAGGCGACCAGGCGCTGACGCAGCGCATCGGCTCGGGCTGGTTGGCCGCGGCGCCTTCCGTTGCGCTGCAAATTCCGAGCGCCATCGTGCCGGAGGGGAAAAATACTCTGCTGAACCCCTTACATCCCGCCGCCGTGCAGTGTCGCATTGTCGATGCGATGTCTGCCTCTTGGGATAAGCGGCTCCGGCCAAATTAGCATGGCGCGGGACCGTGTCTGGGGCATGACGCCCGGCGGGCCCGCCGGGCGTTTAGCAGTAGGGCGCGTTCGCGTAGCAACGCGCCATCTTCCCGACGCCTACGAGCGCATCACGGCTTGCAAATGCTCCAGCTTGTAACTCACTGCCGCCAACAAACTGCGTGCCGCTTCCTGATTGAAGCGTCGCCGAGGCGACGGCGCCATCTGCTGAACCAAACGGTTTACGGTGAACTGGATGTCGCGTAGATCGCGCTCGATAGGGGAGACGGTACGGCGGTGTGCCATAGGTCAAACCCCTTTTTCTTTACATCATGAAGGAGCTGCCGTAAGGAGGCGGCAGGCCGAACGAAGGTTGACGGACCGGGCATGTTAGCCGGTACACCGGCGGGCGGACCCGCCGGTGTCCTTCGTCGGCCCGCCATAGAAAAGCGGATCGACGCGTGATGCGAGCGCAGGTGGGACTCAGCGCTCTAACATGCTTATCGGGGCCGTTGTAGTGGTCTAATGATGGCGGACACCTCGATAGGTGGGATAATCACCTACCGAGGAAAATGACGTGTCTGGAATGCGCAGGAAATTTGATGCCAGCTTCAAGCTGGAAGTAGCAAAGATGGTCAAGGACCAGGGGCTGACGGTTCCTGAGGTTTGTCGCTCGATGAACCTGGGAGAAACAGCCGTCCGTCGTTGGCTCCAGCAGTATGAAGCCGAGTTGCAGGGCAATCCTGGCATCGGCAAACCGCTGACGGCCGATCAACAAAGAATCCGGCAACTGGAAGAAGATAATCGCCGGTTGCGCCAAGATGTTGAAATCTTAAAAAAAGCCTCCGCCTTCTTCGCCCGCGAGCTCAAGTAATCTATCGCTTGGTAACCCAACTGAAGAAGGCGTATCCGATCAAGACGGTCTGTCGGGTACTGGGCGTCAGCCGCTCGGGTTTCTACGAGCACAAGCAACGCCCCGAGCGGCCTGATCTACCCGCTGTGGTCACGCTAAAAGCCGCCTTTGCTGCCAGTGGCCGCAGTTATGGCAGCCGACGACTGAAGATGGCGCTACGGGACCATGGCTATGATCTCGGCCGCCACAAGGTCAGGAAACTGATGCGCCAGCACGGGCTGAAGCCTGTTTGGAAGCGCAAGTTCGTGCATACGACCAACAGCAAGCATAGCCTGCCAGTCGCCGAGAATGTACTGGATCGACAGTTCAACCCCCGGGCCCGCGACCAGGCGTGGACTTCGGATGTCACGTATATCCGAACACGTTCTGGCTGGCTGTATCTGGCCGTGGTCATGGATCTGTTCTCGCGCAGGATCGTGGGCTGGGCGATGGCCCCTCACATGCAGACTTCATTGATCCGCGATGCGCTGTCCATGGCGGTGCAACATCGGCGTCCGATGCGCGGCTTGGTTATGCATTCCGATCGGGGCAGTCAGTACGCCAGCTATGAATACCAGCAGCTGCTCAAGCAGCATGGGCTGGTCTGTAGTATGAGCCGCAAAGGCAATTGCTGGGATAACGCCGTTATGGAGCGCTTCTTCCTGAACCTGAAGATGGAGCGCGTTTGGCAGCGGGATTACGCCAACCATGGCGAGGCGAAACGAGACATCGTTGAATACATCGTCGGCTTCTACAATACCTGTCGACTGCATTCAACGCTGAACTACCTGCCGCCCGTAATCTACGAGCGGCAGATGGCAGCAAAACAACCTATCCAGGTGTCCGAAATTTCTTGACCACCACAGATTGCCCACTCCCGCTTTTCCACTCCCCCACCCTCAATTCTTGATCAAGATCCACCCGCCCCCCGCTGGCATCATGCGCATACCTCGGATGGCTGAAATATCCCAACCGCGCAGGTTCGACGCCGGCGCGCGCCGCCCCTAGGCTGGGCACTCCTAAATCGTGTATTGCTCAGCCCCGCCGGCCAGGTCTCGCCTGGCCGCAATGCCGTATCCGCCGGGGGCTGCGAGGTGTTCCGCAAGGCCCTCGGCGCTTCATTGAGCAATCGCGAGCGTAGGAACAGCCCCCTCCCCTACCAGGAGGGATCTCAAGTCTTCAAGGAGATTCTGATGGTTGCCTCGCTCTATCCCACCCACATCCTCACCCTGCACGACCGTCTCACCCGCATGCGGCTCGTGTGCCCCGACCTGCTGCGCGCCACCGGCCTGGACGATTGGCTGCCGCCGCTCGACCACTGGGTCGCCAGCTTGCCGCAATACCAGCGCATCGCAGACGAACTCAGCCAGATCGAGCAGGGGCTGCGGCGGCTGCAAACGCGCCACGGCCAGCCACTGCCGGCCGACTGGCTGATCGAGCCGTGCCAGCAGTTGCGCGCGCAATCGGCGCGCCTCGCCGCATTGCTGTGACGTAATGCAACGGCCCCGCGCAAGGCGGGGCCGAGATGTACATAAAGCAAGTTTGCCGTTAATTGCCACACTCAATCGCTGGGAGTATAAACACATATGCACATAAACACCGAAGTGGAACATGCCATGAACACTGTTCGCTGGAACATCGCTGTATCGCCGGAAGTAGATCAATCCGTGCGGATGTTCATCGCCGCGCAAGGAGGTGGTCGCAAGGGTGATCTGTCGCGTTTCATAGAAGAGGCCGTGCGTGCCTACCTCTTAGAGCGAGCCGTCGATCAGGCAAAGGCAGCGGCTTCGTCCATGGATGAAGCCGAACTGTCCGACCTCATCGACGAAGCGGTGCAATGGGCACGCGAGCACTGATGCGCGTCATTCTAGACACCAATGTACTGCTGGGCGCATTGATCTCACCCCACGGGCCGCCTGACACGATTTATCATGCATGGCGCTCAGGGCGTTTTGAGCTGGTAACCGCGTCGGAACAACTCGATGAATTACGACGTGTCAGCCGCTATCCCAAGCTAAGAGGCATTCTCCCTGCTCATCGTGTCGGCACGATGGTCAATAACCTACAACGCGCCATCGTGCTAAATGTCAGGCTGACGCTCCCCAGCGAGATTGAGGTTAACGACCCAAACGATGCATTTCTGTTAGCAATGGCCCTGGAAAGTAACGCCGATTATCTCGTTACAGGAGATCGCCGCGCCGGTTTGCTGCAACGTGGCACGATTGCGCGGACTCGCATTGCCACACCAGCCCTGTTCTGCGCCGAAGCACTATAACGGTCATGGTGCCTGGCGCCCCCGGAGGACGAAAGAGACGTTATGCTCGCGGTGTTTGGTGCAATGCCGCGCGTTGTGCGCCAATTGCACCCTACGCAACGGGACACCCATTCGCGTAGGGCGCACTCGCCGAAGGCAGTGCGCCACAGACATACGTGGCATCATGCACCAGCTCTTTCACGCTAAGCGCCTCGATCCATAATCCGCGAACGATAACGCAAAAAGCACGACCCCGCGCAAGGCGGGGCCGTATCGTGTATCCGGGCGGGGAGATCGACTCCCTACTCCCTACTCCCTAACTCCCCCCACTCGTCGCTCTCGACGGCGGGCATGCGGAAACTTTCCTCGGCCCACTGGCCCAGGTCGATCAGTTTGCAGCGTTCGGAACAAAACGGACGGTAACGGCTGCCAGCTTCCCAGCGCACCGGGGTTTGGCAGGTCGGACAACGGACGACTGTAACGGATTCAGACATATTCACAATCAAAACTTGCAATGGGTCAGGCCGAACTCGATATCGTTCTCGGTCTGACGCGCGCGAGATTCGCCGGTCCCGGCTTCGATAAAGCGAATGTTCAGCGCGTATTTGTTCGCCGACAATTCCGGCAGTATGCCGAGCGTTTCGTCATAGCTGACACGGATCAGTTGCACCACCTTGCCGCCGGACATCTGCTGAAAGCCGCCATGGCGCGCCACGTAGTGGTGCGTCTTGCCGCTGTCGCGCAGGATCTGCAACAGAATGCGCGTCGCTTCCGCCGTCGGCATCAACGGCGCCACCCAGCGCTTCAGGTCGATGCGGCGCTCGTCGGAGCTCTTTTCTTGCCACAGATGGTAGGACGGCAAATCGAACTGGCAAGTGCCGCCCGGAATGCCGGCACGTTGCTTGATGGCCATCAGCCATTCGTTCTCGCGTAGATGCTGGCCGAACTTGCCCGTCAACGCCAACAGATCGGCGGAGGTCGACTCGATGGTGTCGAGCACGCCTTCCAACGTCTCCTCGGCCACGTTGGGATTGTCGCGCAACGCTTCGAGCATCTGCTTCTGTCGTTCCAGCTCCTGCAGCAGATCGGCCTTGAGGTCGGCGCGAGACGCGGTTTCCATCAGCTCGAACAACACGAGCAACGCGGCATGATGCTCGTAGCAATGCTCGCGTTCGATGAAATAGCCCAGTCGCCCATAGAGCTGTTCCAGCCGGAGCAGAATCCGAGTCCGCTCGGTGACAGGAAATTCAAAACTGATCACGGCGCGTCCGCCCTTCTTGGTGGCTTTGATTCAAGATGGTTAATCTAGCTAAGAATGGCATGATAATAACGATGTTTTTCTTCAACTTGAAGTCTTAGATCATCTAAAGAGCCTTCGTTGAGAATAATATCGTCTGCCCGGGCCTGCCGTTCGGCGCGCGGCATCTGCGCCGACATGATGGCGCGCACCTGCTCGACAGACAAGCCACTACGCCGCACCACCCGATCAATTTGCAGCGATTCGTCGCAATCGACCAACAAACTGCGGGAAATCAGCGCCAAATAGCGCTGACTTTCGAACAATAGCGGCACCACCAGCATCGCATAGGGGCCTTGCGCCTGCTGCAGCAAGCGCATGCTGTGCACCATGATCATCGGGTGCAAAACCGCCTCCAAGCGCTGGCGCGCGGCCGGATCGGCAAACACCCGTTCTCGCATCGCCGTGCGATTCATCGAGCCGTCCGCCAGGACGTACTCGGCACCGAATGCCTGCCGCAAGGGTCCCATCGCTTCGCCATCCGGCCCGGTCAGCCGGCGCGAAATCACGTCGGTGTCGACCACCGTAATGCCCTGTCCGGCAAAAAGGTCGGCGACGGCACTCTTGCCCGAGCCAATGCCACCGGTCAGGCCTACCACTTTGATCGCCATGTTCAACGTCTCACAAAGCGCTACCCCAGACCCAGCTCACCCAGCCTGACAAGGCCAGATAGGGACCGAATGGCAGCGCATCCCGGCGCGACATGCGCCCGAAAAGCATAAGGATACCCGCCGCGCACAAGCCTGTCAGCGCGGACATCAGCACCAGCGTCGGCAACGCACGCCATCCGAGCCAGGCGCCGAGCGCGGCCAGGAGTTTAAAGTCGCCGTAACCAAGCCCCTCGCGCCCGCTGGCCAAGCGATGCAGCCAGTACAACGCCCAGAGCGCGCCGTAACCGGCTGCCGCGCCCAACACCGCCTCCGCCAAGGGCGCCCGGGCGCCATGCAGATTGAACAATAGCCCGCTCCACAACAGCGGCAACGTCAACCCGTCCGGCAACAGACCGGTCTCCCAGTCGATCACCGCCAGCGCGACCAAGCAGGCGGAGAGTCCGAGCCCACCGGCCAGCAGCCAGGGATCAGCCTCTCGCCAGGCGAGCCAGCCAAACAACAATGCGGTCGCGCCCTCCACCAACGGGTAACGCGACGAAATCGCGCCGCGGCAAAAACCGCAACGCCCGCGCAGCGCCAGCCACGACAGCAGCGGCACCAGATGGCGCGCGCGCAAGGTTTGGCCACAGCGCGGGCAATGCGAGCGCGGCCAGGCGGGACTGAAGCCGGGCGGTGTCTCGCCGCGAATCATCCGTGGCAGGCGGTGGATCAGCACGTTGAGAAAACTGCCGATCAATAGTCCGGCCAACATGACCGCAACCAACTGCAACAAGGGAATCGCCATCGTCACATCACCGTTTCGCCCAATTGAAAAATCGGCAAGTACAACGACCAGATCAGGCCGCCGCACAGAAGCCCCAATAACAGCATCGCCAACGGTTCGAGCAAGCTGATCAGCGTGGCCAGCGTCTCATCCACCTCAGCGGCGAAATGCCCGGCCGCGCGTTCAAACATGTCGGCCAGCGTGCCGCTGTGCTCGCCCACCCGCACCAGTTGCAGCAACAACGGCGGAAAGAAGCCCGTCGCCGCCATGGCCTGCTGCAGGCAGCCTCCTTCGCGCACCTGGCGCGCGATATCGAGGGTCAAGCGGGTCAAATACGGATGGTTCGCCGCCGCGCTGGCCGCCGGCAGCGCCGACAACAACGGCACGCCGGCCGACAACAACAGCCACAGGGTTCGGCACCAGCGCGCGAGCGCGGCTTGACGCAACAGCCGCCCCCATAGCGGCACCCTCAGCGCCAGCGTCCACAACCATGCACGCACGCTGGCATGACGGCGCCAAGCCAACCGCATGCCGCCGGCAAACAGCAAAGCGCCAGCGGCCAGCCAGCCGCCGTACTCGACCACAACGTCGGTGCCACGCAGCACCAGCCATGTCGAGGCCGGCAACGCGCGGTCCGCCGCGGCGAAGCTGTCGCGGAAACTCGGCACCACGGTCAGGCAGACCGTCAACGCCACCACCACCCCGGTCAACAGCGTCATGCAAGGATAGATCAGCGCTTGGCGCACTTTGGCCGCCATCCGCACCCGGCCCTCCTGCAAGTTCGCCAAATAGCCCAGTGTGGGCGCCAATTGCCCGCTGTCCTCCGCCGCCGCCAGCGCAAGCCGCATATCCGCCGGAAACAGCGCCGGAAACCGCGCCAGCGCCCGGCTCAATGCATCGCCCTCTTCCAGCGCCAGCACGATCGACCGCAACGCCGCGGCCATCGACGCGGACACGCGCCCCTCGCGCAAGCAGTAAAGCACCATGATCAACGGCACGCCGGCCTGCAACAACGTTGCCGCCTGCCGCAGCACCCAAGCCAGCTCTTGGCCCGAGGGCGATGGCCGCCACAGTGTGCCCCACATTCGCCTAGTCCATGACCACTGCCGACACTTCGGACAGGCTGGTCTCGCCCTGCATCACCTTGGCGAGCGCGGCCTGTCGCAAAGTCGGTTGGCAAACCAGACCCGGATTAAGTTCCCCGCGCGCGTTGAGCGCATTCTCCGCCAGCGGCAGCAACTCGAAGACGCCAAGGCGTCCCCGATATCCGGTGTGCTGGCACTCTGCACAACCGTGCGCCTCGTACGGCGAGGCGGCTTCCGGCACCCCGTCGTCCCAACCCGCGCCCCGCCAAGCGGACAACGTCAGGCACACCGGGCGGCGGCAATAACGACACAAGCGCCGCAACAAGCGCTGCGACACGATGAGCGGCTGCGCCGAGGAGAGGTTGAACGGCGCCACCCCCATATTGATCAAGCGCGCGAGCGTGGCGCGGGCGCCTGACGTATGCACGCTGGAGAGCACCAAATGGCCGGTTTGCGCCGCCTTGACGGCGATATCGGCCGTCACGCCATCGCGCATCTCCCCCACCATGATGACGTCAGGGTCCTGCCGTAGCAGCGCGCGTAGTGCATTGGGGAAATCCAGCTGGCTCTTTTCGCACACCGCCACTTGGTTGGCACCAGACAACGCGATCTCGACCGGGTCTTCGACCGAGCACACATTGATGCCATCCAGCGGCAGGGACTGCAGGCAGGCATACAACGACGTGGTTTTGCCGCTGCCTGTCGGGCCGGTCATCAACACCATGCCGTGCGGGCGCGCCAACGCGCGCTGCAAATGCGCAAGCTGAGCCGTCTCCAGCCCCAGCGCCGCGAGCGGCAATGCTTGCGCGGGCGCCATGATGCGCAGCACCAGCTTTTCCCCCCGTATCGTCGGCAAGCTGCTGACGCGTATATCGCGCAAGGTGCCGTCCGACAACGGGAAATCAAAGCGGCCGTCCTGCGGCCGCCGCTTCTCGGCAATATCCAGCTGGGCCATGATCTTGACGCTGGAGATCAACCGGTCACGGCCATCCAGCGGCGGCCTCGGGCCATCCAACAGGCAGCCGTCGATGCGCCAGCGCACGCGGCATTGGCGCTCTTCGGGCTCCAAATGAATGTCCGAGGCACGCGCGAGGATCGCGGCTTCGACCATGCTCAGCAGGTATTCGGTGATGGGGGTGCTATCGTCCATGAGCGGCCGCTCCCGTACAAAAGGAGCCGCCAGACTAGGGGCAACAGACCAGGATGAACAGGGCGCGTGGTCACGCGCCGCTTAAAACAAAACCGCCTCCTAAAAAGGAGGCGGTTTCTGCGGTAAGGCGATTAGGCCCGAGGCATTACATCATGCCGTCCATGCCCATGCCGCCCATGCCGCCCATGCCGCCCATACCGCCGGCCGGCGACTTGTCTTCCGGCAGTTCGGCGATCATGCAGTCGGTGGTCAGCATCAGACCGGCAACCGAAGCCGCGTGTTGCAGCGCGGTGCGGGTTACCTTGGCCGGATCCAGCACGCCCATTTCGATCATGTCGCCGTATTCGCCGCTCGCTGCGTTGAAGCCAAAGTTGCCCTTGCCTTCCAGCACGCGGTTCACGACCACCGACGGCTCGTCGCCGGCGTTGGCAACGATCTGGCGCAGCGGCGCTTCGATCGCGCGCAGCACGATCTTGATGCCGGCGTCTTGGTCGGTGTTGTCAGCCTTCAGGGTTTCCAGCGTAGCGCGGGCACGCAGGATGGCTACGCCACCGCCAGGTACCACGCCTTCTTCCACCGCAGCGCGGGTAGCGTGCAGCGCATCTTCGACGCGGGCCTTCTTTTCCTTCATTTCAACTTCGGTCGCGGCGCCAACCTTGATCACAGCCACACCGCCGGCCAGCTTGGCCACGCGTTCTTGCAGCTTTTCACGATCGTAGTCGGAGGTCGCTTCTTCGATTTGCTTGCGGATTTCGCCCACGCGCGCTTGGATAGCGGCAGCTTCGCCGGCGCCGTCGATGATGGTGGTGTTTTCCTTACCCACTTCGATGCGCTTGGCTTGGCCCAGCATGTCCAGAGACACTTTTTCCAGCGTCAGGCCGACTTCTTCGGCGATGACGGTACCGCCGGACAGAACGGCGATGTCTTGCAGCATGGCCTTGCGGCGGTCGCCGAAGCCCGGCGCCTTGACGGCAACGGTCTTTAGGATGCCGCGGATGTTGTTGACCACCAGCGTAGCCAGCGCTTCGCCTTCCACGTCTTCAGCGATGATCAACAGCGGGCGGCCCGACTTAGCCACTTGCTCCAGAACCGGCAGCAGGTCGCGAATGTTGGAGATCTTCTTGTCGAACAGCAGGACGAACGGATTGTCCAGTGCGGCAATCTGCTTGTCTTGGTTGTTGATGAAGTACGGGGACAGGTAGCCGCGATCGAATTGCATCCCTTCCACGACTTCCAGCTCGTTGTTCAGCGACTTGCCGTCTTCAACGGTGATCACGCCTTCCTTGCCGACCTTTTCCATCGCGTCAGCGATGATTTGGCCGATATCGTGATCGGAGTTGGCGGAGATGGCGCCGACTTGGGCGATTTCCTTCGTGGTAGCGCACGGCTTGGACAGCTTAGCCAGCTCGTCGACCAGGGCGATCACGGCCTTGTCGATGCCGCGCTTCAGATCCATCGGGTTCATGCCGGCGGCGACGAACTTCATGCCTTCCTGAACAATAGCCTGAGCCAGTACGGTGGCGGTGGTGGTACCGTCGCCGGCCACGTCGGAGGTCTTGGAAGCCACTTCCTTGACCATTTGCGCGCCCATGTTCTCGAACTTGTCCTTCAGTTCGATTTCCTTGGCAACGGATACACCGTCCTTGGTGATGGTCGGGGCGCCGAACGAGCGGTCCAGCACGACGTTACGGCCTTTCGGGCCCAGGGTAACCTTGACCGCGTCGGCCAGGACATTGACACCCGATACCATCTTGGCACGGGCGGACTCACCAAAACGTACGTCTTTAGCAGCCATTATCAAACTCTCCTAAATATTCTTCCGCTGTCAGTGTCTGCGTTATTCCACGATGGCCATAACGTCTTCCTCGCGCATCACGAGGACTTCGTCGCCGTCGATCTTGACGGTCTGGCCGGAATACTTGCCGAAGATCACCTTGTTGCCGACTTTCAATTCCAGCGGACGGCGCTCGCCATTTTCCAGGATCTTGCCATTGCCGACGGCAACCACTTCACCCATATCCGGCTTTTCGGCGGCCGAACCCGGCAGAACGATACCGGACGCAGTTTTCTCTTCTGCCTCAAGGCGTTTGATCACAACACGGTCATGCAAAGGACGAATAGCCATTGATTTCTCCTGATATCCAGTGGCTGTTGAAAGTGAAAAACCAATCAAATCAGCATTTTGTCAGAGCGCCTAGCACTCTATGCTCGCGAGTGCTAATGATATGGGCGCAATAAACGCGTTTCAAGTGACCGCAGGATAAAAAATATTTCAATTGAAACGCGTTTACGGATAGCCAGAGCCAAAATCACACCACGCCCATCTCCCGGGCATATTCAGCAATGGCGATCGAGTTCTTCAATTTCAACTTGGTCAGCACCCGTGCTTTATAAGTGCTCACCGTCTTCTGGCTGATGAAGAACATCGCCGCGATTTCCTTGTTGCTGTAGCCCTTGGCGATATAGCGCATGATGGCAAGCTCTCTGACCGTCAGCGACGTGAGCGCGTCGCTGGCCTTCATCGCTTGCGGATTGCCACCTTGCGCGGCGATGAGATGCGCGGCTGGGAAGCAGTTATAGCCCGCGAGCAACGCCCTGACCGTATTGCCGATCTCGGTCATGTCTTTCGACTTGGTGACGAAGCCGTTGGCGCCCTCCTCCGCCGCCTTGGCCGCGTAAAGGCCCTCCTCATGCCCGGTCAGCACCAGGATCTTGATCTTTTCGCTG
>Ga0213872_10001968_pt1 | contig 12533 bp, 14 predicted proteins | sample VelepicomBERX_R2_FD_160071 | JGI IMG/M metagenome (GOLD analysis project Ga0213872, IMG submission 160071) | Rhizosphere microbial communities from Vellozia epidendroides in rupestrian grasslands, the National Park of Serra do Cipo, Brazil - RX_R2 | ecosystem: Host-associated > Plants > Roots >...
GATCCTCGCGCACCTTGCCGTAGAAGCCGCGCACCAGCGCCTCGATCATCGCCTCGTCGATGCCGGTGCGGGTCATGACCTCCTGGGTCAATGCGGCGCGGCGTTCGGGGCCGCCTTCGGGGTGGGTGCTCATGACCATTCCATAACCGCCCTAAGTCTGGGTTGACAAGCTCCCCGTCACCGTCGCCATGCTGAGCGGATGAGCAGAGCCTTCGTCAAAGAAAATGACGGCGAACCGGCCGAGGAGCTGCTGCCCCCCGACTCGCCGCACCCGCTATACGTCACCCCCGACGGGCTGGCCGAGCTGCGCCGGCGCCATGACGGACTGGCCGAGGAATTGGCCGGCCGCAGCCAGCCGGCCGAACCGCAGGCCTTGCAGACCTTTCAGCGCAAGCGGCGCGATCTTCGCCTGCTGGAGCGCAAGCTGGCCCGGGCCATCGAGGTCGATCCGGAGCAGCACCCTCCCGGCATCGTCGGCTTCGGCCATTATGTGTCGGCCGAGGATGACGACGGCAACGAGTCGGTCTATCGCATCGTCGGCGAGGACCAGGCCGATCCGGCACGCGGCTGGATCAGCTGGGTATCGCCGCTGGCACAGGCGCTGCGGGGTGCCGCGATCGAGGATCGGGTGGTGTGGCGCCGGCCGGCCGGCGATCTCGGCGTCACGGTGATGGCGATTTCCACGGCGCCCGACAAGATCTCCTAATTGTCGTAGAGACCGACCCCATAGACCCTCATCGCTTCGGGCGCCTGATAGTCCGCGATCAGGCGCTCGACCAGCGTCGAGCGGTATTGGAACAAGGGCACTTCGGTCAGCGGCTGCTTGCGCAGCCGCCCGACCTCGGCGGCGGTGTAAGGTTTGGCGCCCTTGGGCACGCTGCTCTCGCCCAGATCGAACACCATGTAGTTCACCATGTCGGCCACCTGCTGGTCCGACAGAGGCGCGAAGGCGACGTTGGGCAGCCGCACCAGATAGTCGCGCCCCTCGGGGATGTTGAGGAAATAGCCGATCTGGCCCTTGAGATCGGGGACGCGCTGCGAAATCGTCACCCCCTGCTCGCCATGGCAGCCGACGCACCCCATCAGGTAATGGGTGCGGCCGTTCTCGGCCGACGCCGGCAGCGACAGCGAGGCGACGGCCAGCAGGGAACAGACGAAACGCACCGCGCACCCCTCCGTCACAGATGATAGCTGAGACGCATGCCGAACAGCGCCGGCGAGCCCCAGACACCTTGATAGAAACCGTCGCCGACGATCGAGTTTGTCAGATATTCGGTGCCGGTGACATTGTTGCCGTAGCCCTTGATGCTCCATTTGCCGTCTTCCGTGGTGTATTCGGCATGCAGATTGATCAGCCAGAACGCTCCCTGCTTGCTGGCCGGGTCGTTGGTCAGGGCGTAGAAATAGGAGCTGCGCCAGCTGTAATCGGCGCCGAACACCACCGTCCCCAACCCGCCCGGCACATTGTAGTCGTAGGTGACGCCGCCGAGATAATTGGCGCGCGGCGCCTGCACCGGCTTGACGTCGGCCCTTGTGCCGTCGGGCAGGGCGATATTGTCGAGATCGGCGTTGAGGATCGCCAGGCCCTGATGCACGGTCAGGCCGGGCATCGGGCGGGCGGTGATTTCCAGCTCGCCGCCCCGCATCTTGCCCGGATTGTTGGTGATGAACGACTGGTTGCCGTAAGGCGGCGGGAAAGCCACCGTGTTGAAGGATTGATAGCCGACATAGTCGTAATAGAAGACATCGGCATTGACGCGCACCCGATGCTCGAGGAATTCCGACTTCACGCCGGCTTCCCAGTCATAGACCTTCTCTTCGCCGTATTTGTAGGCGCCGAGCGACACCAGCGTCGGATTGGTCACGGTGCTGAAGCCGCCCGCCTTGATGCCGCGGCTCCAGCTGACATAGGGCATGATGTCCTCGGTAACCTTGTAGTTGAGCGCCACCTTGCCCGACCAGTCGCTTTTCATCGTCTTGCCGAAGGACCCGTCGGACACGATGGAGCCGCCGTTCACGGTGTCGGGGTAAAGGATGTGGTTCGGCGTGATCTGGATGATCGGATTGGCGACGCCATTGACATAGGCGCCGTGCTCGTAAGGCGAGTTGGAGCCGTAGACATTGTAGTTCAGGGTACGGGCGTCGGTGCTCCAGCGTCCGCCGACGGTCAGGGTCAGGTCCTTCACGATGTCGAACTCCGCCTGGGCGAATTCCGACCAGCTGCGGCTGTCGATGGCATAGCGCTCGTCGGTCCCCTCGCAAGAGGGCGGACAACTGGCGGGACCGATGCCGAACAGGTCGTCATAGCCGAAGCCATAGGGGCCGGAGTTCGGCCCGGCGGCGGTGCCGAAGCCCTGGCCGTAGCGTCCGTCCATCTGCAGGTAATAGAGGCCGGCCACCCAGCGCAGGCGCTCGTCGCTGCCATTTTCGAGATGGATTTCCTGCGAATATTGCTGGGTGTTGACGCGGGTCCAGAACTGGTCCGAGGGATAGGGCGAGGACTCCGAATCTTCGGTGTAGTTCTTGGTGTAGTGGGTGATGTCCGAGATCCCCGTCAGAGTCAGATCGTCGAAATGATAGTGGAAGGTTCCGGTAATGCCGACCATGTCGGTCTTGTTGTGGCCCTGAACATCGGCGGCGCTGGTGTAGAAGTCGTAAGAGGACGGCTGGACATAGCCGATGGTGTTGCAGCCCGGACAGGGCACCGGGATGGCGGCCGGATAGTTCAGGCTGCCCGGACCGCCCAGGCCCCAGATATTGCGGTTGCCGACGAACGCCACCAGATTGTGGTCGTTGGGATCGGCATAGGTATTGCCGTATTTGTAGAACCCGCCGCGCACATCCTGGTTCGACGCATGCAGATTGAGCGTCGCGTCGAAATCGTCGGTCGGCCGGTAGAGAAGCTGCAGTCGTCCGGCATGGGCGTTGTTGCCCCCCGCATCCTTGCGGCCGTCCGGGTAATAGGCGTTGTGCAGCCACGGCCCCAGATAGTCGTTGGCCAGCGACAGACGGAAGGACAGCTTGTCGGTGATGCCGTCGCTGATCGCGCCTTCGGTATGGTTGGAATTGTGGTTGCCGTAAGAGGTCTCGGCATAGCCGTCCAGCGTGTCGGTCGGCGCCTTCGAGATGTACTGCACCGCGCCCGCCGTGGCGTTGCGGCCGAACAGCGTTCCCTGAGGGCCGCGCAGCACCTCGACGCGTTCGGTGTCGAACAGCAGGGATGAGGTGCCGCTGGCGGTGCTCATATAGACGCCGTCGATATAGACGGCGACCGGGCTTTCCTCATGCTCGGCGAAATCGTCTTCGGTGGCGCCGCGGATCGAGAAGAAGTTGGTGGTGCCGGCATTGACCGCCATCACCTGCACGCCGGGCGTGAACTGGGCGATGTCGAGCGCGTTGGTGACGCCGAGATCCTTCAACTGCTCGGCCGAGATGGCCGAGACCGCGGTCGGCACGGTCTGGATGTTCTCCGCGCGCTTATTCGCGGTGACGATGATGTTCTCCAGCCCGCTGGGGTCCTTGGTGTCGGCATCGGCGGCAAAGGCGCCGGCCGGCAGCGCCAGGATGGCGGCGCCGGAAATGATCGTGCTGCTAAGAAGGGCTCGGGACGCCTTCGCGGTGCGGATAATTCTGTTCATGATTCCCCCTCGATCCGTACATCGCTGACGTCTCCTTTCCCGTTTATTTATTGTTTTCCGGCCCCGTACATGTCTTCCCCATAGAAACGGAGCGCGGGTGTCGCGTTGTATTTCGCGATCAGGTCTTCGACTATTTTCTGTCGGTATTGGAACAGCGCGGCCTCGTTCAGCGGCTGGCGCCGCAAGGCGGCGACCTCGGCCGCGGTGAACGGTTTGGCGCCCTTGGGCGCGCTGTCGCCGCCCAAGGTGAAGATCGTATAGTTCAACAAAGCCGCCAGCTCCTTGTCGGGCAAGGTGGCGAAGGCGACGTTGGGCAGCCGGCCGAGATAGCCGCGCCCTTCCGGCATCTTCAGGAAATGCCCGACCTGATCCTTGAGATCGGGCACGATGCGGGAATTCGAGATCCCGTCGATGCCATGGCAGCCGCCGCAATTGAGCAGATAATCCGAACGGTCGGCCGCCAATGGCGCCATCTCGGCATGAAGCGCCGCCGGCAGCAGGGCCAGAGCCAGCAGACCGGCGGCGCGTCTCATTTCACCACCCCCTTGGCGACCAGCGCGCCGCGTTCGGCCAGCACCTCCGACGGGGTTTTCTTGTCCTTGGCGCGTCCCGCGGTGATTTCGGCCACGCTGAAGGCGGCCTTGGGCGCTCCGCCCAGCCCCTGGAGATAACCGAGGATCGCCGCCACCTGTTCGTCCGGCAGGGCGGCGAAGGGCGGCATCACGCCGATGATCGGCTGGTCGTCGACGGTGACCGTCCCGACCATGCCATAGGTCAGCACGTCGACCAGATAGGCGCGGCCTTCCGGCTTGGCGCTGATCGGACCGACGCGGCCGGCCAGCCGGGGAAATTGTCCGGGCAGGCCGGTCGCCCCGGTTTGGTGGCACATCACGCAATTCTGGGAGAAGAGGGCGGCACCGTCCGGCGTTTCCGCCATCGCCGCGCCACCCAGAACCGAAAGGAGAAGGACCAGACTTCGCATCAGCCCGCCAATCCGACCAGCGCGGCGGTCGAGCAGTGATAGGTGGCCGAGGCGTTGCCGAAGCACCAGATGATGTCGTTGTTGAGCTGCGCCCGATAGGTCGGCAATTCGCGGTCGGCGCCGTCGCACCAGCAGGACTTGCCGGCCGAGCAGACCGGCTTGCCGCAGCAATCGCGATAGGCGATGACGTAGGACTTGCCGTCCTCGGGGTTGATGCAGGTGCCGATCCAAGAAATCGGCGAGGGCTCGGCGCCGGGCGGACAGGTGTGGTGCCCGCCACCGCAGCAACTGCACAGCACGCCGTCCGAGGCGCAATATTTCCAGTAATTGCACTTGGTGTCGTCGGTCGCCTGGGAATAGCGCTCGAAATCGGTCTGCGGCGGCTTGTCGGCGGCGCGCGCCTTGGCCACCGGCAGCAGCGGCAGAGCGGGGGCGGCCACCAGCATGCCGCCCAAGCGGGTCAGGAAGCTGCGGCGCGACGAACGCTGGGCCAGCCTTCGGGTGGCGCGCTCCCCGATCTTGTCGAAAGGCGACTTCATTCCGCGGCCTCCGCTTGCGATTTGAGATAGGATTGGATGGTGGCGAAGCCGGTTTCCTTGGCGATGATCAGGCTTTCGAAATGCTCGCGGGAATTGACCAGGCCCTTGGCCGAGATCACCCCATCATCATCCAGCAGCACCGCATAGGGCAGCTTGTCGACGCGATAGGCCAGGCCGACCTCGGGCCCGTTGACGAAGCAATGCTCGTCGATGCCGAATTGCTCGATCAGCTTTTGCTGCTCGGCGAGGTCGGCGTCGCCGACGAACAGCACGTCGAGGCGCTCGCTTTTCGCGAAGTCGATGGCGATCGGGATCAGCTTCTTGCAGATCGGGCAGGTCTGCGACACGAACAGCATCAGCATCGCCTTCCCCTTGGCCAGCGTTCCGCCCACCGTGATGGCGTTGCCGGCCAGGGCGTGGACCTCGAGGCGCGGCGACTTCTCGCCGACGCCGGGACCGGCGCCGTTGATCAGCGCGCCGGCCGGCGCCACCCGTTCATGCAGCACCCCGACCTGGCGGGCCAGCGCCAGCACCGTGAGCGAGAGCAGGATCACCACCCCCCACAACAGGCCTTGGGAAATCATCATCACTGTCATTTTCCGGCTCCCCCGAGATGAGCGTGCGGCCGGCGCCAGGCGGGCACCACGCTCCACAAGATGTTGAGACTCTGCAGAAGGACGAACAGCACGGCGCCGGCCAGAACCCCCTCGGCCAACCCCCAGGCCGGCGAAAGTCCGGCCGGCGCCGATACCGCCACCCCCAGCGCCAGGACCAGGCCGCAATTGCGGGCGACCAGGGTCCATTTGAGGGTCTGCTTCAAGGCGCTCTGGAAACAGCCGCAATCGATGTCGCGGCGGCCGCGCCGAATGTTGATCGCCATGGCGGCGGCGAACAGCGCCAGCAGCGCGGCGGCCGCCAGTTCGGGCCATGGCGAGAGGATCCCGGAGGGCAGCGCCAGGCCGACCAGCAGCTCGACCGGCGGCAGGATCGCCGCGAACGGCGCCACCAGCGGATCGGGCAGCAGCCGGTAATTGGCCACCACGCCCTGGAAGACCAGGCGGTTGTTGAGCTTGCCCCAGGCGGCGGTCAGGAAGACCAGCGCCACCAGCGTGCGAAAGGCGATCGCGATCTCGTTCATGATCCCTCCGCTCAGTAGCCCGGCACCCAGACCATGTCGCCGGCGGCGAACTCGATCTTGCGCTTGATCTCGCCGGTGGCGGCGTCCATCACCACGTCGTTGCCCTCGCCGTTCAGCAGATAGAGCAGCGGATGGTCGTCCTGCGACACGCCCATATTGGCGTAAAGAGGCGGGCGGTCATTGCCCAGGCCGCTGGACGGCACCGGCTGCAGCGGGAAGCGCGAGACCAGCTTCTTGCTGTTGGTGTCCAGCACCCAGACCTCGGTGCCGCCATATTTGTGCGTCCAATAGGTGCCCATATGCATCAGCACGAACAGCTTGCCGCTGGCCTTGTGATAGGCCGCCTCCTGCGAGCCGCCAGGCCGCCAAGCCAGCTCCTGCACCCCGGTTCCGGCCACGGCGTAGCCGGCGGCCTGCTGGATCGACCAGGGCTTCTCGACGGTCGGTTCCGCCCCCAGCTTGGCCTCGTAGACCAGGCCGCTATAAGACAGGAACACCGCCTTGCCGCTGGCGCGGTCGACGAAGCTGGTCTCGTAGATCGGATCCTTGTTGGCGTCGAAGAACGGCTTGGTGTGGGTCACCTTGGCCGGACCCGATTCCGGGATGGTCACGGTGGCCAGCGAGCCGTCGCCACAGAGGGACGAGAAGCCGGCATTGCCCCACGGGAAGATCAGCGCACAGCCGGGAATTTCCACCGTGCCGCCGACCGCCTGCTTCTTCAGATCCACCCATACCACCGAGGCGGCCGGGTGCATGATATAGACATAGGCCTTCGAGCCGTCGGCGCTGACGTCGAAATTCTGGATCTTGCCGGCCAGGGCACGGCCCGGCAGCGCGATCTCCTTGACCAGGTTCAGGGTCTTGGCGTCGTAGATCGACACCAGATCGTCGCGCTGGCCCCGCGCGCCATGCGACCAATAGGTCTCGGAGATGTAGAACTGGCTGTTGTCCGGCGCGATGGCGAGGTTCGAGACATAGCCGGCCGGGATGCTGCCCTCCATCTTGCCGCTGTCGGCGTCGAATATGGTGACCGACTGGTCGCGAAAGCCGTTGACGAAGAATCGATGCGGCGGATTGGGCGGCAAGGTAGCGGTATCGCTGATCTCCGGCTCGACCGCCGGGGCCATCCCCGCAGACAGCGCCAGCGCGGCACCGAACAGCCAATGATGCACCCTCGATTTGCTCATCTTCCCAACCCTCCTGCCCAGACCGGAAAACCATAGTGGGCGCAGGATCGAGGGGTGCGGAAGGCGTCAAGACGGCCCCACGTGGTGCCGAAAAGTCGCCGCCCTGTGCGCAAATCCTTTCGCCGCCTGGAAAAATTACGGTTGCGTTACCATGCGCCAACGCCTAAAAATTGTGCGATCACACATGTGCGTATTATTTGTGCAGCATCGGGTTCAGTCCGCAGAGGAACGATCGATGAAATTGCCCCCTCTCCTGCCGCTCCGCGTGTTCGAAGTCGTCTCGCGCCATTCGAGCATCCGCAGCGCATCGGAAGAGTTGAGGATCGATCACACGGCGGTCAGCCGGCATCTGAAATCCCTGCAATCGGCGGTGCAGACCCAGTTGATCCGCACCAACCGCACCGGCATCGAGCTGACCGCCGCCGGCCAGCGCTATGCCGCCGCGGTGCGCCGGGCGCTGATCGAGATCAACACCGCCACCAGCGACCTGCATCGCGGCCACCGTGCCGGCAGCCTGGCGATCTGGAGCCGCTCGGGCTTCGCCGCCTATATCCTGACGCCGCGCCTGGCGGATTTCCAACGCCTCTACCCCTCGGTCGAGGTCAGTCTGCGACCCAGCGAAGCCGATCCCGACTTTACCGAGAACCAGGCCGACGTGCAGATCCGCTTCGGCGCGTCTCCCGCCGCCGACGTCTGCCAGATCGAATTGTGCCGCCCGGAGATCTACATGCTGGCCAGCCCGGCCTGGCTCGAGCGCAACAAGGCGCCGCGCAACCTGGCCGAGCTGCGCCGGTGCCGGCTGATCAATACCGAAGAGGATTGCTGGAACAATTGGCTGGCCGATCGCGGCGTCGCCGAGCCGATCGAGATCACAGGCCCCAATGCCTGGAACACCCATTTCGCCCTCGAAGCCGCCAAGGCCGGACAAGGCATCGCGCTGGCCAACCAGCTCATCGCCGAGCGCTATCTCGACGAGGGGCTGCTGAAGATCATCGACATCCCGCTGCCGCCCGCGCCCTTGCAGCCCTATATGCTGGTGGCGCACCGCGATCTGTGGAACGATCCGGCGGTGGTCGGTTTCCGCCGCTGGCTGACCGGCGCGCTGGCGGCGCGCCAGGCGGGGATTGCCGTCCGGCAAGCGGCAAGCTGAAACAGACCGCCCGCCAGACCGCCCTGCTGCTGGGCGCCGCCGCCGCGATCCTTGCGCTGCTGGCCCTGTTGCCGCCGCTGACCGCCTGGGCCGGTGCGCTGATCATCATCCTCACTCTGGCCGGCTACGGCGCGCTGCTCGGCTTCTTGCATTTGTTCCTGTTCCCCCTCAGGCTGCGCCGGATGATGCCGGGCGGCGCGGTGTCGCTGACGCGCCACCGGGTCATCGCCGATGTCGCGCTGGGTCTGACGCTGGTTCACAGCATCGGCTATCTCGCCGCCGAGCCGGCCGTCTGGCGCTATCTGCTGCCCTCGGCGCCGCTCTACATGCTGGCCGGGCTGGTCGGATTGCTGCTGCTGGCGGTTCTGGCGCTGACCAGCCGCCACAAGCCGCGTCAGCGCCTGACCCGCTCCACCATCGGCTTTCGCGGCCAGCATGTGGTGCTCTCGGCCCTGCTGCTGATCGCCGTGCTGATCCATGTGGTCGGCGCCGGACTCCTGGTCGACAGCCGGTGGAAGGCGCTGCTGTGCGCCCTGACGGCGGCGCTGGCGATCGCCGGGCTGGCGCGTCCGGCGCCGAAGGAACGGTGATGCGCGGCCTGTTGCTGACGCTGGGAATCGCCGCCCTGCTGGCTCCGCTGGCGGCGGGCCCGTCGCACCGGGTGCTGGCGGCGCACCAGGAACGCCTGCCGCTTTATTTCCCGCACGAGAAGCACAACCAGACCTGCCTGTCCTGCCATCACAAGGTGGTCGGCATGCGCGAGACCATCCCCTGCGTCGCCTGCCACCGCATGGCCGATCCCGCCATCAAGCTCAGCGTCGAGCCGCGCTTCCATCTGTTCTGCCGCTCGTGCCACGAGGACAAGAGCCGCGACGTCGCCGCGCACGGACCCGTGCGCGACTGCGAAGGCTGTCACCGTTCCTCTCAATGACTGTCCGAATGAGCGGCCGCCAGCACCGCGTCCCGCTCGGCCTCGGCGCGGCTGGTGGGGTTGAACCAGGCATTGAGAATGACCGCGGCGATCGAGGTCAGGATGATGGCGTCGCCGAAGATCGGCTTCAGCTCGGCCGGCATGACATGGAAGAAATTCGGCGCGGCGATGGGGATCATGCCGAAACCCAGCGCGATCGCCACCACCAGCGCGTTGTTGCGGCGCCCGGCGAAATCGACGGTGGAGAGAATCTTGATCCCGGTCGCCGCCACCATGCCGAACATGATGAACCCGGCGCCGCCCAGCACCGCCGGCGGCACCGAAGCAACGATATAGCCGAGCTTCGGCACCAGCCCGAGCGCCAGCATGATGCCGCCACCGGCGACGCAGACCCAGCGGCTATAGACCCCGGTCACCCCGACCAGCCCGATATTCTGCGAATAGGAGACATAGGGAAAGGTGTTGAACAGCCCGCCGATGATCGTTCCCAGCGCATCGGCGCGCAGGCCGCGGGTGATGTCGGCGGCGCCGACCTGGCGCCCGGTCATGCTGCCCAGCGCCAGGAACATGCCGGTGGCCTCGATGAAGACGATGGTCATCACCAGGCACATGGTGAGGCAGGGCACCAGTTGGAATTCCGGCAGGCCGAATTGCAGCGGCAGCACGACCCGCAGCCAGGGCTGGTCGGCAAGGCCGGAGAAATCCGCCCGCCCCAGCCCGATACTGACCAGATAGCCGGTGGCGACGCCGATCAGCACCGCCAGATTGCCGACGAAGCCGCGCCCGAAGCGGATCACCAGCAGGATCACCGCCAGCACCAGCACCGCCATGCCGAGATGTTTGGGCTCGGCGAAATCGGCGGCGTTGGCTCCGCCCCCGGCCCAGTTGATGCCGACCCGCATCAGCGACACCCCGATCATGGTGATGATCGAGCCGGTCACCACCGCCGGGAAGAAGCGCAGCACATGCCCGACCAGCGGCGTCAGCGCCATGGCGAACAGGCCGCCGGCCAGCACCGCGCCATAGATCGCCGGCAACCCGATCCCCGGCATCGCCGCCATCGCCAGCATCGGCGAGATCGACACGGCGGTGACCCCCATGATCACCGGCAGGCGGATCCCGAACGGCCCGATCCCCACGCTCTGGATCAGGGTGGCGATGCCGCAGGCGAACAGATCGGCATTGATCAGCAGCGCGATCTGCTCCTTCGGCAGATGCAGGGCATTGCCGAGGATCAGCGGCACCGCCACGGCATTGGCGTACATCACCAGCACATGCTGCAGGCCGAGGGCGGCAAGGCGCGGCAGCGGCAGGATCTCATCGACGGGATGCGGTGCGGACATGTCCTGTCTCCCTTGGGAGTGGAACCGGTCCGATCATCATGGAGAACAGGATAAGTCTTTGAAAAGAATATTCTTTTCTTGCCTAAATAGTGGTCAGAATCGGGGGGTGTTTGACCAATATTTCAGCGATCAGTCGTGATCGATGTCTTCAGCCGCTTCGGTGAGGCGGGTCAGCAGGCGGTCGAGCACCGCCAGCTCGTCGGCGGCGATGCCGTCGATCAGGGCGCTTTCGATGCGCTTGGCCAGCGGAATGATCTGGCCGTAGATCGCCTCGCCCTCGGCGCTCAGCGTCAGTTTCTGCCGCCGGCCATCGGCGCTGTCGGTCTCGATGGCGACCCGGCCCATCTGCACCAGCCGGGCAACCGCGCGCGAGATCGCCACCTTGTCCATCGCCGTCAGCTCGGCCACCTCGCGCGCGGTGATGCCGGGCCGGCGGCCCAGCACCGCCATCACCCGCCATTCCGGCAGCTTGAGATCATACCTCTCCTCATAGAGCCGGCCGAAGCCGTGGCTCACCCGGTTCGCCAGCACCGACAGGCGGTAGGGGAGGAAATGTTCGAGGTCGAGAACGTCCATCGCGGCCTTGCAATTAGTTTCAGATGTAACTATAATCCATCCAGGTTAAAAACACCACGATTTGGAGACCACGTCCATGAGCCAGACTAATGGCCCGCTCGGCTTCGAAAATCCTATGGGCACCGACGGCTTCGAATTCGTCGAATACGCCGCCCCCGATCCAAAGCTGCTGCGCGACACCTTCCAGCGCATGGGCTTCCCCGAAGTGGCGCGTCACCGTTCGAAGGACGTGACCCTGCACAAGCAGGGCGACATCCATTTCATCATCAATGCCGAGCCGGACAGCTTCGCCCAGGCCTTCGCCCGCGTTCACGGCCCCTGCGCCTGCGCCATGGCGTTCCGCGTCAAGGACGCCGCCTTCGCCTTCGAGCGCGCCAAGAGCCTGGGCGCCAAGCCGATCATCGAGGCGCCGCGCCCGATGGAGCTGGCCATCCCCGCCATCGAAGGCATCGGCGGCTCGCGCCTCTATCTGGTCGACCGCTATGGCGACGACCATTCGATCTATGACGTCGATTTCCACTTCCACGCCGATTGGCGGGAACGGATGGCGGCGGCCTCGACCGACCTCACCTATCTCGACCACCTGACCCACAACGTCTTCCGCGGCCGCATGGCGCATTGGGCCGAGTTCTACGAGAAGCTCTTCAATTTCCGCGAGATCCGCTATTTCGACATCGAGGGCAAGGTCACCGGCCTGTTCTCCAAGGCGATGACCAGCCCGTGCGGCAAGATCCGCATTCCGCTCAACGAATCGAAGGGCAATGAGGGCAAGCTCGACCAGATCGAGGAATTCCTGCAGGCCTATAACGGCGAAGGCATCCAGCACATCGCCCTGGGCAGCTCGAACCTCTACGACACGGTCGATGCGCTCACCGCCAACGGCGTCGGGCTGCAGGACACCATCGACACCTATTTCGACCTGATCGACAAGCGCCTGCCCGGCCATGGCGAGCCGGTCGAGGAGATGCGCAAGCGCCGCATCCTGATCGACGGCGCCCCGACCGAGGGGCAAGGCCTCTTGCTGCAGATCTTCTCGAAGAACGTGCTGG
>Ga0213872_10001969_pt1 | contig 12532 bp, 13 predicted proteins | sample VelepicomBERX_R2_FD_160071 | JGI IMG/M metagenome (GOLD analysis project Ga0213872, IMG submission 160071) | Rhizosphere microbial communities from Vellozia epidendroides in rupestrian grasslands, the National Park of Serra do Cipo, Brazil - RX_R2 | ecosystem: Host-associated > Plants > Roots >...
CTACGCCGGTTGGTGCGATGCCATGTACCTCGTATCCGGAGACCCGGCGAGCCATTTCAGCGACGGGCTCCATAGCGGCACTCTTGCCGACCCCGGCGGCGCCACGCACGATCATGTATTGGTCGCGTGTTGTGAGAACGTTGTAGGCCATCCACATCTGCGCGTTGTTGAGCACGATTTTCCGGCCATTACTCAGCCGCTGCTTGTATTCGGCGCGGAATTGATCCCGGGTCAGATGCGGGGCGATTGGCTCACTCGATCCCCGCTTCCGAACCAGGTCGATCGCGTCGATTTCGAGGCGCCGCATTTCTTCCGTCGTGTAGCGCGCGCCCGGTGCGTTTTCGCGATAGTGGCCCACCCGAACGAACTCTTTTTCCTGCTGCGCCAGACGGTGCTCAAACGCTCGCTCGACATCGACGAGGCGCAAGTGCCCTAGACCGAAGCGCAGCGCGTCCCGCATCAGTTCGTACTGGTCGACAACGGCTTGCGCGTCGTACAAACGCTGCTTGGCGTAATCGACGGCCGTCTGCGCCATCGTCCAGCGCTGCTCCTCCGATATCTGCTGTGCCTGCCGTTGCCGTGCTGCTGTGACTACCCGGTCCGGATCATTGCCGTATTCTTCAGCCTCGCGCCGATGTTCTGCCTGCAATGTCTGCTGGTCCCACGATTGTTTTGCTTCGCGCAAGCGTTTGTTTACCCGCTCGTCGGCCTCGGCGCCGATGAGCCCCTTCCCGGCTTTTTCCCGCTCAATCTCTTCCGTGCGGGCACTCACGGCTCGCAGATATTCATCGGTATAGCCTTTGATGCGCGTCGAGAAGTTCCGCCCGTGCTCGAGTTCGTATCCTCGCTTGCGGGCCCGGTAGGCCATTTCGGCGTGATAGATCGCCGAGATGTAACTCTGGATCCGATACCATTCATGCGCCTGCACGGAGCGGATCTTATCCCCGGCCTCCGTCATATTGAAGACCACCGCGTGGGTATGCAGGTGCGGATTCGGTGCTCTCCCCTCTACCGGTCTGGCCGTGTCATGCAGAAACAGTGCAGCTGCCCAATTCGCAGTCGTTACTGGGGCATTTGTGTTGCCCATGCGCGCTTGCGTGTACTTCTCGCCGGCATCGAGCGCAACGCGCACCGCCTCCTGGTGATCCTCGATGATTCCACGATCGCCGCCGACGAGTGCCGTCACCGAATAGGATTTGTGCGGCGCAATCGTGAAGTCCCAAGCTGCAATGTGCTCGAGATATTTCTTCGGCTTTTCGGCCGGCGTCTCGGGCACCTCGAGGTACTCCGCCACCTCGGCTGAGATCGCGGCGCGATCGGGGCCCTGGACCGTTTCGAGCGAATCGATCATCGAATGGATCGCGTCGGTCTTGCCTTCGACGGTCGTTACATCGTAGCTTTCCCGCGCCCGGTCTGCGAGCCATTCGATGAGTGGACGGACCCGGTTTATTTCCCTGCGATAAGCGGCGGCGCCGTTCAGTGCGATGTATTCGGCTGGGTCGCCGGGAAGGTCGAGCGCCCGCACCCGCAATCCGTGTTCAAGCAATACCTGCCCGTTTTTGATCGCGGCACTGTGACCGGCTTCGTCCGCATCGAGATTCAACACGACATTCCGTGTCGAGGCCTTTAGCTCTTCGGCGTGGGCGTGAGTGAGCGCCGTGCCGCAAAGCGCAACGACATCCCGCACACCGGCAGCATACGCTCGAAGCGCATCCAGGTAGCCTTCGACAATAACGATCCGACCCGTATTTTGAGCCTCTCGTTCGGCCCGGTGCCGGTTGTAGAGGACCGAACCTTTCCGGTAGATTTCGCTCGCTGGCGAGTTGAGGTATTTGGGGCCATCCTCGTCGGAGAGTTGCCGTGCTCCGAAGGCGACGACATCACCCGCCGCGTTCTCGATCGGGAACATCAGCCGACCGCGGAACCGGTCATAGAACTCTCCACGCTTGTTCTTGACGAACAGGCCAGAAGCCTCCATCAGCTCCGGCCCGAATCGCTCTAGCTCTTTAACGAGTTGTTTGCCCGAGCCATCCGAGAATCCGAGTCCAAAATCGCGGGATATGTCAGCCGATACTCCACGCGATGTGAGATAGGCACGTGCGCCGGCACCGATTCCGCCCGCCAGGTTCTGCTGGAACATCTCCGCCGCGATGCGGTGCACCTCGAGCAGCGTCGCGACCCGTTCTGTTACCGGATACTCGGCGAGGCGATCCGGGTGCGCAATGGACTCGTACTTCCACTTCTTCCCGGTCTCGCTATGGAAGACAATCCGGAAACAATCGCGGCCCTCTGCGAGCGTATTCGCAAACAGTTGCTCGAGATGCTGGCGCCAAGCATGGTCGTCGGTGACCCACACGGGATCGCGCCTTAATGGCCGATGCCGGATCAGCTGTTCGCCGGTATGCGGGTGCTGTCCCTCGGCCATGCGGTTGTAGTGCAGTGGGTCGACTCCGCCCGCCAAGCCCCACGTGGCGGCGAGTGATCCATGCCATTCGCCCACCAGCTGCCGGCGGTCCTCGGCGTAGTAACGTTGATCTGCCGGTGTGTACTCGAACTTGTAATACTCAGTGATTTTTTGGCGCCCGAGCGGCTTCGAAATTTTGAGCATTGGGCGCTTTCCTGACTCGCTAATCTCGCGGCTGCGCCAGCATCCATACTGCGCGGGCCGCTCGCAGCATCACACTCACGGGACAAAATGCCGCGTGCGACAACTCATTGAGTCCCCCCGCGCCGCACGAACACTCCGTGTGCGCCGCCATTCTCTCGAGCATCGTTTTGCAGTCGCCGGCGAACCCTTGTTTCACACGCTCTATCTCGGCAGGCGATAAGGCGCGAAATTTTTCAGCTGTAATCATTTGATAGCTCCTATTGACAGTTGCTCCGGAGATTTCGCCCGGAGCAGCGGGTTGGCGCCCTTGCGGGCTATGGGTTTCTTCTCTAAACCCGGCATACGGCCGGGTGCAATAACGGAATCATCAACGGGCGCCACCGCATGCTCTGGTTCGGCTACGGTTACGGGCTCTTCCGGAGGCTCGCGAAAAATCAGCGGCGGAATGATCCGCTCCATGCGCGCGGTCCGGACGCGCCGTGGCAGTTTCTGCACAGCGATTTTCACCACTTTTCCCTCATGCAGCACGTACCCGCGAAAAGGAGGCAGTCCCTGAATTTCAGCCGCCGAAACCACTGGCGTGTCTGCAGTCTGGTTGCTCCAGGAACGCGATCGGTGTGTGGCGAGCACATGCACTGGCCGGTTCTCTTGAAGGCGTTCGATTTCTTCGTGCGCAATCAGCAACTCCACATGCTTCGCCGCCGCCGGGTCGCCGGACCGCAGCACGATGTTGGTGAAAGCCTGCGACATGATTGTGATGGCGCCTTCGTCGCCATATCGTTTTTTGAGCTGTGCATGATCGTGGAACCCGAGGACAATCGGATTGCCCGAAGCACGCTGCTTCGTAGCGCCGGACTCTAGCTGCGGCAACTTCTGCAGGGTTGCCGCCTCGTCGAGGATGTACCAGACGACCGGCAGTTTTTTCTCCCCTGGAGCGGGCGCCTGGTTCGTCAGGATGAGCATGTCCATGACGGCGCTATGGATGGGCAGGAGGGCATCGACGGTCACGGGAGTGGAGGTCATAAAGATCCAACCGCGCCGCTCCCGGGACCACTCGCGCACTGAAAACTTGCGCCGGCCCTCGGGAGTCTGCGGCATCATGCGGAGTGGTTTCGCAATTTCGCCGAGCGTCGTGAACAAGCCCTGGCTCTGATCCTTCGCAGCCGGATCCACCGCGACCGCATGCTCGGTGCCCTTCAGCCGGCGCGAAACTTCTTCCCGAGGATGAGTGAGCCAGTAGCCTAAGTTCGCGCAGGTCGCAGCGTCCCCGGGTTCATTGAACACGTTGAAGCGCGACATCAGGTAAGCAAAGATTGCGCGCGGATGTTTCTTAAAAAACGGCTGCTGGTGCGGTTCATCTGGCCAGAACGCCATTGCCCACGGTGTCGCCTGCGCTTCATCCTGTGCCTCGGCTTCGAGTTCCCAATAAGGACAGCGCTCATCGCCCGGGTCGAGAATGATGTCACCGCGCTCTTCCGAGTAGAACTCGTTGCGGTATTCGCCCTTCGGATCGTAGAGGACGGCCACATCGCCGCGGGTTTCGACTTGGTACAGCATTTCGCGGATGAGCGTGGACTTTCCCATGCCGGTCGTGCCGAAGATGTTGAAGTGATACGGCTCGAGCTCGCGCGGAATCACAATGTACTGGCCCAGGCAGCCGATCCGAAACGCGATCCCGGGCATGCGTTTCGAGAACCGGCGCAACTCGAGATGGCCATCGCGGAATGAAAACCAGGGCAGCAGCCTGATGCCCAGACTCTCCCGGTTGAACCGGCGCCAACCAACCAGGCGAGTCCCGCGAACATGCAAGCCCTTGCGCGCACTCGTGCGCCGCCGCCGGTCGATTTCGCCGCCGGCAAGGATCAGTCCGCCGAAGCTCAAAATCGCAAACGCCAGCGGGAGCAAAAATACACGAGCGGCGGAACCGAAATATACGTGCTTTTGGAGCCATGCATGGAAGGCTGCGGGGTTGGCCCAGATCCTCTCGACGTGCACCCGTTCAGGATATTTCTCTAACGCCTGTTCGACAGCCAAGTTCGCGCCATCCACGATCGCGACATACTGTTTCTGCGCCGGTGCTCCACTTCTATTCGGCGCTAACGAATCGAGTCCACTTCCGAAGTACGTCCACAGATAAAAGACCTGCAATTTGGGAGTAAGTGCCAGGCCTAGCTTCCACCACATCGGAAGCAACAAAAATCCGATCACGACCGCCGCCGCCATCCCGATGGGAAAACGCATCGGGAATGGCCCGCCCGGACCGTTATCGATCCGCTCATTTCCTCCCGTTGCCGCCATCAGCTTTTACCTCCGCACACAACGCGCGAAAACGGTCTACGGTGAAATATTCGCCGAGCTCGAGCGACGCCTCCATCGTACGTGTAAAGAGCTTAAGCATCTCGACGCTCGCGTTCCGCCGCCCGCCACGCGAGTGCCGCCGCAATTCCCCAAGCCAGAGTGCGCGCGTAAGGGTACTCACGTCGTAGCCGCGCTCAGCAGCGTACGCCTTGATGCGCGCTTCTTCTTCCGCCGTTACTTTTCCTGCGACCGTGCGCGTCCGGCTGCTTCGAAGCTTGCTAAAACCCATAGGAAGGAAAATGGAGGCGCCATCTACAGGGGAGCGCCTCCTGGTCGTCCGTTTTTGTAAAGAGCTGACAGCAAAGTATCGCCAGCTCACGATATGACCTATGCATGGCGCTTACCTCGCTATCTCTCTAAAACAGAGCGCTGCTCAGGGTGATCCGATGCACATCCTGCAGCCCTTGTGCGATCGCTCGGCCGGTATCGACGCCGCAGCCGAGCGCACACGCTTCATCGATGAATGCGCCGAGATTCTGCAAAGCTCGCGCGTGGCGCCTGGCAGCGAGCGCCCGATCGCCGGTTGCATACTGCTGGCTCAGATCGAGCGATGTGACGCCGCTTAGCAATTGCCTGGCGAAGTTTCGCGCGATGATCTGCTCCGCGTTGGCTAGATCGGCCGTGTCCTGGGACTGGCTCACGTACGCCGTCAGGCGTTCGGCGAGACAAATGCGCGGTTTCTGTTCCCAATACCAGTCCGCGATCGCGTTATTTTCTCCGTGCAGATACTCGCGCGCATCAGGAGTGGTCCCGTTGCGGCGAGCAGCCTCGGCGTACGGCGCGGCGAGTCTCTGCGCGTGATGCGCGACCTCTTGCAGTTCCTTGATGGTGCGGGGAATCTCACCACCCTCGAGCCACTCCATTTGCGCCTCATAGCCCGCCTGGCGCGCCGCCCGAATCGAATCGATCGGTTTCTGCTGGCCGGCTATTTCCGGTGATGCCCGAAAGCGCTGATCCGCCGGCGCCTCGAGGCGCGCACGGAGTTGTTCGTCGAGTTCCGGCTCGAGCCCTAGCTCGCGATGGATTTGCGCCAGGCGGCCGAACGATTTGTACAGACCCGGCGGCAGCTCTTCGGCGGGCATGCTCCGTGCCGCGGCGAGTTGGTTGAGCAGTCGCTCGCGCTCTTTGAAGAGTGCTGCCCGAGCCGCGTCTCCGCTTAGATTTTCGGTGTATGCGGGTGGTTGGTTCTGTTTCTGTTTTTCTACATACGATTGAACGACGCCTGGCATAAGTTATGCCGCCGCTTTTTTCGGCGCCTCCTTGTCGGGCTTTTCCGTTCGATCACGTTTGGCTCTTCTCGCCGGTTTCTCGGAGGGCAGTACCTGTTCGAGAATCTGGCTAAGCACATAGCTCAAATCACTGCCCTCGAGAGATTGAGCATACTCATTGAGCCGCTGGATCAGCTCCGGGTGCAGCGCGAATTCGACTGCCTCCGGCTGCCTTCTGTCCTGCGGTTGAATGTCGATTTTCATAATGGTTCGTTTCTCCTTTTCATTTGGTCCAGACTGGCTTTGCATAAAACCGGACCGCGCTCGAATCCACAGGACCGAAGTACCGGGAATCGAAGCTGTCGCGGTTGTAATCACTGATGGCCCACAACCCGCTTCGGTACTCGCCGAACGGATAGTGGGTAAGCGGTGCGCCGGTGCGGGAACGTTTTTTCGGCGCAGTATTCGGCAGCAGTGCTCCGTGGACGAAGAATCCCTCTTCGCTATACACAATCGGATCACCCGCTGAGGCGCGAAACACGGGCTTTAAAATCGGCGCAACCCCAGTAGGGCAATCGCCGCGCGCAATCTCTAGACCTGCTTTGATCGCGCTCTCGATTGCGCCTTGTGCGAGACACAGGCCCGCGTATTCGGCGGGAGTCTTAACCTCGCGATAAAAACCGATAGGAACGGAGTCGGTGTCGTTCATGCGCAAATGCGAAACCTTCAGGACCGCGGGCATTACGAAATCCAGTGCGGCGAGAAACATCAGTGCCGCTTTCCCAGTGCGGCTGAGTGGAAACCAGTTTCGCGTTATCCGTTGCATGGTTACTTCCCTCGGAGCGGGTCGTACGGCCCCGGAAAAATCATGTCTTTCTTCACCGAGACCGCGAAGATTTCGCCGGGCCGGATCTTGAGCGTTGGCTGAATGTTGAGATTGCGGCTGGTGATCTGCTGCCCCAGTTCGGCAGCCTGCGTTCCTACTGCGCTCGCAATCACCTGGCTTGTGGATGGGTATTGAAGAACACTACCGTTCGTATGGTTCTGCGAAACCTGCAACCCAGCCGCAAAGAGCGAGCTGAGCGCTACCCCGCCGATGACTCTCGCCCAGTGGTTATCGACTTTATCTTTGAGGCCCACGGCGCCGTCGGCAGCCTGCGAGGGCATGCGGTCGAGATCGATGAACGAGCCGTCGGGAAAATAGATCGCGGTCCACACGACCTGCACACGATTCTGCGCGTATGTAACGCTCGAGTTGTATTCGCCGACGAGCCGCGAGCCGGCGGGAATCATGACATACTTCTGCGTAGGCGAATCGTAGACGTCGCGCGTCACCTCCGCGATCAGATCGCCGGGCAGATCGGAGACGAGTTTGTGGGGCAGAGCGGCCGGAATCACTGTTCCGCGCTGGACCACCCAGGGACTCAGCGGCGGCAGGCGCGTTGTCTTCAGGTAATCGCCTTCGCTCGTTTCGCGGGATTCGAGGAACTGGCGTTTTTCCGCTTGCCCGTTCTGTGACTCGTAACTCTGTTCGGAATCGGAAGCGCCTGCGGCTGCCTGAGGCTGCCGCAAGGCGGCCGCGCCGGTTTCAGGCGCTGACGCTGCAGCGACTGGTGTCCGAAGAAGAGAATTTAATTGCGCAACTTCCGCCTGTGCCGGATCGCCGGGCGTCGGTGTGGCGCTGGCGTTCGCTTCACGCGCGCCGGTGGGACCTTCTACGGCTTGCTGGAGGCGTGCATACTGGTGCGCCAGTTGCTGCTTGCGAATCTCCGCTTGCGGATCGACTGGTTGCGTTATCGGCTGTGGCGGCGGATACCAGATGGCCGGCGCCTGCGGCTGACCAGCAGGTGGTTCGCTTGCCGTACCGTTCGGGAACGGGTGCGCGACGGTTTTTGCGGCATTCACGAACGGGGTCGTGACAGCAGTGCTCCGACTAGACGCGGACGCAGGCGGCTGCCCCAACGACGCGATCGGTACTTCGCCCTCGACCACTTTGCGGTTGCTCTCGGCGGCATCGGAGGCAACAACCTGTTCCTGCGCTTTCTGGGTCCGCTGCTCCTGTTTCTTGAGCCGATAATGAAAGCCGAATACAACCGCGGCTACTACGACAAGAAACACTCCGACTGCAACGGCCATGAGCCGTGGAGAGATCGCGCTCAAAATGACCGGCTGGCGGCCCCACAAGTTAACGGTTGCCACTGCTCTCTCCCGCTTTGAGGCCGTGATTCCTGATGCAGGCCCGCTGCTGTTTCTCGCCGACGCTTTCAAGGAGGCAAGCCCGTTCGAATACTGCATCGATCACCAGTTGGTTTCCCTGCCAATGCGCATTGGCCGGAATCGGGCCACGTTCATCGCTGATTTCAATGACGGGCAAACCCCGATGCCGCGCTTCTTCCGGGAGCGTGATGTAGGTATGCACTCCGTCATCTCCGATCGCGGCCGGCTTGAGATACGCCGCGTCTTTTCCGTGTAGCTTCACTGTGTAGTACCAGTTGCGAACCGGTTTGACCGTGTTCAGTCTCGCGAGCCGCTCTCGTTCCGCTTTTTGCCGTTCCTCGTCGGCTAACTTTGCAGCCTCTTCCGACTTGCGTTTGGCCGCTTCCTCATCGGGGTAGAGAAAGGCCACGCGCGCCATATGTTCGTGATCGGTCGAGATCAGCCGCACGTAATATGGGCGCTTGTCAGTGCCAACCGTCATGGTGGTGTCGAGCCCGGATTCGGTTGGCTTCAATACAAGGTAAGTGAACTCGTCGGCTCCAGTGCCGGCGGAACGCGGTGTAACTTCAAAGCGATGATCGCCCCAGTCGAGCGAATCTTTGATGAGTTTTTCGCCGGCTTCGAGATCGAGCTCGCACACCTGCAGCACCGCGCAGACGACCGTGGGAAGGTTCTGGCCATAGGTAAACAGTACGCGTCCTCCCGAACCGCTTACCGGTGGCGGTCCGGAGTTCAGCCAGCCGGCGGATAAATTCAGCGCGAGAAGCGCGTTCGGCGGTAGCGGGACCTGGCGGTGCAGTTCAATGGCATTGCCGATGCCAATCGTCCCGCTGATATCCGGCGCTCTGCGCTTTTTGTGCGGACCGGGGCTCGGGACCTCTGGCGGCGCCCCACTCTGCAATACCTCGACGGCCTTCTGGTACGCAGTAGGCGACGGCGTCTGCTGCTGTGCAACAACCGGCAACGTAGTCACGAGGAGGGCAATCAAAATGGATTGGTTCATTCGACGGGCTCCCAACTCAACTCGGTCGCCAGAATGCCAAGGCTGTTTTCTTCCCGCGCCTTTTCCGAAGTGGGAATGTGCACGGCGTAAGTGATGCGTGCCCGCCAGGTCTTCTGTGAGGTCACCTGCCCGGAAAGCGAGGTGGCAGTCTCCTGCCACCAGATGCCGTAGGTATGTTGGCCTTCAACATCGAAGGTCTTGTATTCGACGCTCACGATCTCGCCGTTCGCGCCGCGCTTGATCGGATCATTTTGCTCGTACCATTTGGCGAGGGCTTTCTTGGCCTGCGAGCCGTCGCCTACATACATGAACGCCCGGTCCCAGTTGTTCGCCGCCGCGCTGCGGTCCGCGGTTACCGTGCGCCAGTAACTGACGAACTTCTTGAGTGATTCGACCTTCACCAGATCCCAAGTGGCGGCATCCATGTCGACCGGCTTGACTGGGCCAAAGTAGGCGACTTCGTTCTGCTTACCGCGTTCGAGGACATACAAAACCTCTTTGCGCATCGAGCCGAGCCGCCACATGCCCCACGCCATGCCCGCAAGGACCAGGCCTTCGAGGAAAGCCATGTACATCCAGTTGCGCTTGCCGGCGACCAGGTTGCTCCAGATTTCTTCAAACTCCCGTTTGGCGCGTCTGGTCCGTGTGTCGAGAGCGTTTGTATCGGTTGCGTTCGTCATAGCTCTTCCCTAGTGATGGAATCCGTTAAACTGCGGAGGCGAACAGTGAGGACCGCTGTGCGGCATGCGCGCAATCGCCGCCGCGCCGGTCTGCGCGATCTGTGCAATTCCCGTCGCGATGCGTCCCGCGCTTGACGATGAACTGGAGACTTCGACGGCGCTCCCTGAAGCTTGCGGAGGCGGCGCGCCGCTCGGATTGCTGCCGAAAGTCTGGGCGCCAATCGATCCGGCACCCGAGGCTCCCACTCCCGCCGCAGTCAGGCCCAGGGCCGCGCCGCCGCCAGCCGGTCCTCCGCTCGCTAGACCTGCTGCAATCATTCCGCTGGTGATCGCTGCGCTGACCATTGGCCCCATGAAAGCCACGAAGTCGCTGTGGCTTAAGTTGGGCGAGCCGCCGAGCACCTGCGATACCTGCGCGCTGCCGTACCAACAGATGCCGGCGTAAATCACGGCACCGCACATGATCGCCCAGGCAACCTCCACTCCCGCCAAGGTGAACGGCGCTTGTTGCGCCTGCTGGATCCAGGAATTGCTCATGGCCCAGCCGGCGCCGATCAGCAGATAAAGCGCCATGAGCTTCACGCCGCTTGCCACGGCATAGGCAAAGTACCGTTCGACGTAACTCGTGGTCCATTTGGAGCCGCCGAAGGCCAGGAAGAAGTAGCCCATCCCGAGTGCCAGAAACGTCTGCACCTTCGTGATGACGAACTGAATAGTAATGAGTAAAAAACAGGCGCAAATCACAAACGCCGCCAGCACGAGCGCCGCGGCGGTCGGCAGGTCTGTGAGCAGTCCCGACTTCATCGCCTGCCACAACATCGATCCGAAGATTTTGAAGCCTGCGAGCAGCACGACACTCGGGCTGAGGCTGGGCATGCCGCTTGCAGCCTTACCGAGATCGATAAACATATTGATGATGTCGGCCATCCAGGTTTCCCCGTTCATGAGCAACGCCAGGAAGAAGCCGATGATCAGCAGCTTGTTCGCGGTCGAAAGAAGCGCCGAGTGAATATCGCCGTGATAGGTTCGCCACAGCGTCCAGCCGAACAAAGCGAGATCGAGGCCGGCAAGTGCCATGAACACCTCGAAGGCATAGGGAGAAACAACCGCGAGCCATTGGCCTACGAGTGATTCATACGCCGCAGTAAGCGTCGAAGGATCCGAGATGACCGGAGGCGCTGGCGGTGTCAGTTGCCCGAAGGTGAGCACCGGCAGTCCCAAGAGCGTTGTCATCACCAAGATGGATCGGTTTTTCACTGATTCACCATGCGCGTGGATCCGCTGTCATCGGCGGTGGGGGCGCAGTCGCGGAGGCGGCCTGACATACCGAACCTTCCGCCGTAGTCAGCCAGTTAGCGGTTGCTGTCTTGCGAAGAGGAAGGCATTCGTAGGCGATCTTGGTCGCGAGCTGCGGACGTTCCATGAACCACTGCTCGAGACCCTGCAGCGTGTAGGTCGAAAGGTTGCCCGAGCCAGCCGCTTCCACCTCGCGTACGATCTTCGAATCCTGCGCGTGCGGGTCGTAGCAGGCGGTCATCAGGAAAGTGAACACGCCAAGCAGCACCCCGGCGGAGACAGTAAATAAGGATCGTTGCATTACCATGCCCTCGGATCTGCCTGCCAATTGAGATGGCCAAAGCCGGATTGCTGCGCGGCCGCCTGCGTTTGTTGAAGTTGAACCTGTTGCGCCAGGTACGCGCCCTTCGACGACATGTCGGCGATCATGAGCTCGCGCAGCTTTTCGAGTTGCGCCACTTCCTCGGTGCCAATCACCTCGCCTAGCTGCAGCGCTTCATCGCGGCCTTGCGGGGAATTCATCAGGGCAGCGACCCGTCCCATGAAAAGCTGCTCGGTATCGAGCAGCTGCCCCTGGTAGCCGGCTGCATTGATCGCTCCACGAATCGTGTCAACGGCGGTCGTCGCCCACTTGTTGTAGGCGGCAAAGTAAGAGAGTGCCGGATCTGGATTGTAGTTTTGGTAGACGGTCGTGAACCGCCGGTCCATCTGCGCCATCGTGCCTGCGAGCCCTTGCGAGGCCGCGAGAATGTTATTCAGTGTGGCGAGATCTGCCGTAATCGAAGTCGCAGGATGCTCGGCCAGCTGCACGCCTTCGCGCACCATCATCTTCGCCATCTGAATGGCATTCAGAGCGGTTTGCGCTTCTTTGAGGTACGACTTCGCCAATTGCGCGTGATTTAAGAGTTGCGTGACCTCGGTGGCGAGACCACCGCCAAAGAACTGCGCCTTTGCTTGCTCGGGAGCGCACACTACTCCGACTACCGGACTCGAAATCATCAGCGTGATCGACGTAGCGATCGCGCCCAACTGTTTACGCATAAGCAGCCGCCTCCTCTGCGGCATCGCCGGTCAAACTTTCATACAGCCCGGCCCAATCCTCGAGGCCCCGCGCACGCAGCCAGGCCGCTACCCAATGCGGACCGTGTCGGGTCGCGAGTGT
>Ga0213872_10001970_pt1 | contig 12518 bp, 12 predicted proteins | sample VelepicomBERX_R2_FD_160071 | JGI IMG/M metagenome (GOLD analysis project Ga0213872, IMG submission 160071) | Rhizosphere microbial communities from Vellozia epidendroides in rupestrian grasslands, the National Park of Serra do Cipo, Brazil - RX_R2 | ecosystem: Host-associated > Plants > Roots >...
AGACCGGCACGGTATCGAGTGAGAGCGCCGGCGATATGGATAAGCTGTCGACCGAGATGGGCGATACGGTCGGTGTGGTCAAGGGATTGTCGGATATGTTGAGTTCGCTCGATCAGCGTTCGCAGCAGATCTCCGGCATCACCGACGTGATCAAGGACATCGCCGATCAGACCAATCTGCTGGCGTTGAACGCCGCCATCGAGGCGGCGCGGGCCGGCGAACAAGGGCGCGGCTTTGCCGTGGTGGCCGACGAAGTGCGCAAGCTGGCCGAGCGCACCGGCAGCGCCACCCAGGAAATTGCCGGCATGGTCGAGATGATCCGTTCCGAAACCGGACAAGCGGTCAACAACATGCAACTGACGGTGCGCGCGGTCGACGGCGGCGTGGGGCTGACGCACAGCGCGGCGGAACGCATTGTGTCGATTCAGGATTCGATGCGCCAGGTCGAAGCCAAGATGAATGAGATTGCGTTGTCCACCAGCGAGCAGCACAAGGCCACCACCCTGATCGCCCAAAGCACCGAACGGATCAATGGCCGCATCATCGACAATGATCAGTCGCTGGGCGACGTGCATAAGACCTTGTCGACGTTGACCCAAGGCGCGACACGCATGCGCGAGATGTTCGGGCGGTTCCGGGTGTAGCTATATAAGGGAGTGGAGAGAAGCAAAACCTGAACGGCGGGAGTAAAAGCCGGCCCCCACTCCCGTTTTCAAGGTGTTGCCGTTACTCCCGCAGTGGAAGCGCGCACAAGCGTAACGGCGGGAGTGGAAAAGCGGGGGTTCCGCTTCACCCACTTCCGTTCCCACAGGGTGGCAAACGTCATGCGAGCGGATTATGCTGGTAGCCCGTTCACTGTCGGATCAACCTGTCATGCTGCTGCTAGGTCTGGGTCTGGAAACCGCCGGCGCCGTCAATGGCGACCTTGCCGACAACGTCATCACCGAAGTGGGGCTGGTGCTGTGGGATAGCGAGTTCGGGCAGCCGCTGGAGTGGCTGTCGGTGTTGCTGAAGCCCGAGGGACCGATATCGCCCGAATCGGCGGAGGGAACGGGGCTCTCCGACGCGCTGCTCGCCCGCCATGGCCGGCCGTGGGATATCCGCACGCTGCAGCCGATCGCCAATCTGATGCAAAAGGCCGACTACGTGGCGGCGCATAATGGCCGCGCGTTCGACCGCGTTCTGCTCGAACGGGCCTTTACCCGTTTCGGTTTGAAAATGCCGGCCACGCCGTGGCTCGACACGCAATACGACATCGATTACCCGCGCGCTTGCACGGGGCGGCAGTTGCTCTATCTGGCCGGATTCCACGGCCTGCTCAATACCTTCCCACACCGCGCCATCGGCGCCGTCATGACCTTGCTCGCGATTCTCAGCCGCTATGAACTGGGGCAGGTGATTGCCAACAGCCAGCGGAAATGGCTGCTGGTGCAAGCCAATGTGCAGTACGACGAACGCGAAAAGGCGAAGGAACGCGGCTTCCGCTGGCAAAGCGACGGCGGACGTCATTACGACAAATGCTGGGTCAAACGTATTCGCGAGGACCAGCTGGTGGCGTTGCAAGCCGCCTGCGACTTCAATCTGACCATCCTGGAACGCTGGTAAAAGGAGTGTGACGATGAAATACCGTTTATTGGGCCAAACCGGCCTCTACGTGTCCGAACTGTGTCTCGGTACGATGACGTACGGCAGCGAGGGCTTCTGGAAAGTGATGGGCGGGCTGGGACAGTCGGCCGTCAACGAGCAGATCGCCTACGCCTTCGAGCATGGCGTCAACTTTATCGATACCGCGAACGTCTATGCGCTCGGTCAATCGGAGACCCTGGTGGGGCAGGCGCTGCGGGAACTGAAGCTGCCGCGCGATCAACTGGTTATCGCGACCAAGGCCACCGGGGTCATGGATGAAAAGACCCCCAACGACCGTGGCCAATCGCGCTATCACTTGTTCAATCAAGTCGACGCGAGCCTCAAGCGGCTGCAGGTCGACCATATCGATTTGTATCAGCTGCACGGCTTCGATCCGCTGACGCCGTTCGAGGAGTCGCTGTCGGCGCTGGATGCGCTGGTGCGTTCGGGCAAGGTGCGTTATGTCGGCGTGTGCAATATGGCCGCTTGGCAAATCATGAAGGCCCAGGGCCTGTCGGCGCAGAAGGGCTGGGCGCGTTTTGCCAGCTTGCAGGCGTACTACACCGTCGCCGGGCGCGATCTGGAGCGCGAGCTGGTGCCGCTGCTGCAAGATCAGCATATGGGGCTGATGGTATGGAGTCCGCTGGCGGGCGGGCTGTTGAGCGGCAAGTTCCAGCGCGATGGCAGCGGGCCGGCCGGTAGCCGGCGCGCCAGCTTCGATTTCCCGCTCGTGGACAAGGTGCGGGGTTTCGACTGTGTCGACGCCATGCGGCCGATGGCCGAGGCGCGCGGGGTCTCGGTGGCGCAGATTGCGCTGGCATGGCTGTTGTCGCGCCAGGTGGTGAGCGCGGTGATCATCGGCGCGCGGACGATGGATCAGCTGCGTGACAACATTGCCGCCAGCGGCGTGATCTTAAGCGTGGAGGAGTTGGCCGAGTTGGACCGGGTCAGCAAGCTTCCGCCCGAATATCCGGGGTGGATGATCGAGCGGCAAGGCCAGTATCGCGCCACGCCGCCCGTTCACGAGTAGGACCAAGAGCCCCGCCCGCGTAGGGCGCACTCGCCGAAGGCAGTGCGCCACGGACGGCCTGGCTAAACGCTAGCCCTGCAGCGCCAGCGTGCCGCTGCGGCCCGGAATCTCGCCCATCAGCACCGGGCAGCGCGGCAGCGCGGCCAGGTCGGTTCCCGCCAGCAGTTCCGCGCAGGAAACCAGTTCGTAGCCCTGGCGCTTCCAGCCTGCCAGGAGCCGGTCGAGCACGTTGAGAAGACGCATGCCTTCGAGTTCGGCGTGCAAGGTGTAGACGTGCCCACTCTCCGGCGCCTCGGCGGTCAGATCGAGCAGCGCCTGATGCACGTTGTCGTTGGTCAGGCCGTCAAGCCCGATCAGCTCATCCAACGTCGGCAAGGTGGTCGGCAGCTGCGGCACGCCTAGATTGCGTCCTTGCGCGTCGACCGGCTGAAACGGATGACGACCTCGGCAATCCGAGGCGTAATCCAGTCTCAGCGTCGCCTCATGCGCGTAGGCGGCGGTGTTCATCTGCCAGCCGGCTGCGCCGTGGGTGCGCGGCGGGTGGCCGAATACCTGGGTGAAGCGCTCCGCGGCGCGGTTCATCTCGCGCTCGGTCCAAGCGGCGTCCTTGCCGGCGACAAAATCCTGCCACTTGATATGATCCCAGGTGTGGATGCCGACTTCGAAGCCGGCATCGCGCACGCCGCGCATCAGCGCGGCTTCGCGCCGGCCGATGTCGGGGCCGGGCAGCAGCGTGCCGTAGAGCAGCGTGCGGATACCGTAGTGCTCGACCACCGAGGTGCGGGAGACTTTCTGTAGAAAGCCCTTGCGGAACACGCGGCGGATGGCGCGGCCGGTATGGTCCGGTCCCAGGCTGAACAGGAAGGTCGCGCCGGCTTGGTGGCGAGCGAAGAGCTCGACCAGCTGCGGCACGCCTTCACGGGTGCCGCGCCAAGTATCGACATCGACCTTGAGAGCCAGCTTGGGCATCGGTTACTCCGCCAGATCGCGCGCCGAAGCGGCTTGATCGCGGTAGAAGTCGAAGATGCCTTTGAGCGCGTCGGCCATGGTCACTTTCGGTTCCCATTGCAGATCGGTCATGGTGTTGGCGATCTTCGGCACGCGATTTTGCACGTCCTGATAGCCCTTGCCATAGTAGTCGCCCGACGTGGTTTCCAGCATCTTGACCTTGGCGGCGTTCTCGCGGTATTCCGGATACTCGGCAGCGAGCTTGAGCATCATATTGGCCAGTTCGCGGATCGAGTAGTTGTTCTTCGGGTTGCCGATGTTGTAGATCTGCGCAGAGGCTTTGCCGTCGCGGTTGTCGATGATCTTCATCAGCGCGCTGATACCGTCGTCGATGTAGGTGAACGCACGCTTTTGCGCGCCGCCGTCCACGAGCTTGATCGGTTCGCCGCGCACGATATGGCCGAGGAACTGGGTAATGACGCGGCTCGAGCCTTCCTTCGGCGTGTGGATGCTGTCAAGCCCGGCGCCGATCCAATTGAACGGGCGGAACAGGGTGTAGTCCAGGCCTTCTTGCTGGCCGTAGCCGGCAATGACGCGGTCCATCAGCTGCTTGGAGCAGGCGTAGATCCAGCGCGGCTTGTTGATCGGGCCGTAGACCAGATCGGAATTTTCCGGATCGAATTCGGCGTCGGTGCTCTTGCCGTATACCTCGGAGGTGGACGGGAAGACCACGCGTTTCTTGTATTTGGCGCACCACTTGATCACCGGCAGGTTGGCTTCGAAGTCGAGCTCGAACACCTTGAGCGGCGCCTGGACGTAGGTGGCCGGGGTGGCAATGGCCACCAGCGGCAGTACCACGTCGCACTTCTTGACGTGGTATTCGATCCATTCGCGGTTGATGGTGATGTCGCCTTCGAAGAAGTGGAAGCGCGGGTGATCACGCCATTCCAGCACGCGGTCGGCGTGCATGTCCATGCCATACACTTCCCAGTCGGTGGTTTCGATGATGCGCTTGGTCAAGTGGTGGCCGATAAAGCCATTGACGCCAAGGATGAGTACTTTTTTCATGAGGGTTCTACCGTTTCACTTTTTTTAAAGAGGGAGTGCCGCATGCTCGCCAAAGCAGGCGGCGAATCTTGCGGGGTCCAGCGTTTGTCCATCGAGCTCGGCGCTGATCACGCGCAAAGCGCCGCCATCGGCGGCATCGAGGCGCAAATGCGCGCCATCGACGCGCAACGTGGCGCGGACTGGGGCTGGCTGCCCGCCCGCCGGCGTGATCACACGGGTTTTCCACAGGATCAGCCGACCGGCCGGCGTGTCGGCAAAGGCGCCGGGATAGGGGTGAGAGAGCGCGCGAACGAAGTCGTGCAGGACGCGGGCTGGCTGAGCGGCATCAATGCGGCCGTCTTCCGGGCCGCGGCCGCCAAAATAGGCGCCCTGGCTCAGGTCTTGTCGGGTGAGCGCGGCGCTGCCGTCAATCAGGCGTGGCAGGCTTCTCTCCAGGACGATTTCGGCCGCGACCACCACCTTGTCGAAGACTTCGGCGGCGGTGTCGTCGGGCAGGATCGGCACGGCGAACTGATCGACCAACGGGCCGTTGTCCGGCTTGACGTTCATTTGGTGCAACGTGGCGCCGGTTTCGGTTTCGCCATGGATGACCGCCCAGTTGATCGGCACGCGGCCACGGTATTTCGGCAAGAGCGAGCCGTGCATGTTGTAGGCGCCGCGCCGTGCCGTGCCCAACAGCGGCGCTTTGAGCATCTTGCGATAGTAGAACGAGAACAGAAAGTCCGGCGCGAGCGCACGCACGCGCGCCACCACCTCGTCGCTGTTGGGGTCGTCCGGGGTGATGGTCGGAATGTCGTACTCCGCCGCCACCTGCGCCACGCTGCCAAACCAAATGGTTTCGCCGGGATTGTCCTCGTGCGTGACCACCAGCGCCACATCGACGCCAGCGCCGATCAGCGTCTTCAGGCAACGCACGCCGACATCGTGATAGGCGAATACCACGGCGCGCGTCACGGCTGTTTCTCCAGCACGGCGCTGATCAGATAGCGCGGACGTTTGCGGACTTCCTGGTAGATGCGGCCGACGTACTCGCCCAGCAGACCAATGCCGAAGAGCGCGATGCCGATGAGCAGGAAGGCGATGGCGAACAGCGTGAACAGACCGCCTTCTTCCGGCCCGATGATCAGACGGCGCGCGCCCATGTAGATCACCAAGAGCGTCGACAGGAACGACACCATGATGCCGAGGAAGGAGAACAGCTGCAGCGGCACCAGCGAAAAGCCGGTCATCAGGTCGAAGTTGAGCCGGATCAGCGCGTAGAGCGAGTACTTGGAATTGCCGGCGAAGCGTTCCTCGTGGCCGACCACCACTTCGGTCGGCCGCTGGGCGAACTGGTAGGCCAGCGCCGGGATGAACGTATGCAACTCGTTGCACTGGTTGATGGTGTCGATGATGCGGCGGCTGTAGGCGCGCATCATGCAGCCTTGGTCGGTCATGCGGATGCGGGTAATGCGCTCGCGCAGGCGGTTCATCATGCGCGAGGCGACATGACGCCACAGGCTGTCGTTGCGCTTGCGGCGGATCGAGCCGATGTAGTCGTAACCCTCGTCCATCTTGGCCAACAGCACGCCGATGTCTTCCGGCGGGTTTTGCAAGTCGGCGTCGAGGGTGACGATGCGCTCGCCGCGGCAATGTTCGAAACCGGCCAAGAGCGCGCGGTGCTGACCGAAGTTGCCGTTGAACAGGATGACGCGCGTAACGTCGGGCCGCTGTTCGAATTGATCCGCCAGCATGGCCGCGGAACGGTCGCGGCTGCCGTCGTTGATGAAGACGATTTCGTAGCGCACGCCCAGGGCGTCCAGGGCCGGGTACAGGCGCGCGAACAACGCCGCCAATACGGCTTCTTCGTTGTAAACCGGTATGACTACCGATAAGTTTATGACTTCGGACATGATGGTTTAATTTAGTACAGGTTTCATGACTTGCGAGAGCGCCGCGCACACCCGGTCGACGTCTTCGTCACGCATGGCGGGGAACAGCGGCAACGTGATCGTGCGCGCGCCAATGTCTTCGGCCACCGGAAAGTCGCCCGCCTTGAAGCCGCGCTCGGCAAACAATGTGAACAGGTGCATCGCCGGGTAGTGTACGCCGATGCCGATGCCTTGCTGCTTCATGGCGTCGATAAATTCGCCGCGCGTCATGCGCATGCCGGCGAGCGGCAACAGCGGCTGGAACATGTGCCAGTTGCCGTGGGTGAAATCGGCGGGGGGCAGCGCGAGGCCCAGCGCCGGGTCCAGTCGATCGAAATAGCGCCGCGCGAGTTCGCGTCGGCGGGCATTGAAGCCTTCCAGCCGCTCAAGCTGGCCCAAGCCGATGGCGGCGGCGATGTCGGTCAGGTTGGCCTTGCCACCCAATACGTCGACGTCCATCGTGCCGTCCGGCAAGCGGGTGACGCCTTGCAGGCGCAGCTTCTCGAACAGGCGCGCCTCGTCCTCGTTATTCATCACCAGGCAGCCACCCTCGCCACTGGTCATGTTCTTGTTCGGGTGGAAGCTGAAGGACACCAGGTCGCCGCCTACGCCGATGCGTTGGCCGTTCCAGTTCGCGCCCATCGACTGCGCCGCGTCTTCGATCACGCGCAAGCCGTGCGCGCCGGCGATGCGGTACAGCCGTTCACGGTCGACCGGCAAACCGGCCAGGTCGACCGGCAAGAGCGCGCGGGTGCGCGGCGTGATGGCCGCTTCGATCAGGTTCAGATCGATGTTGCGCGTGACCGGGTCGACGTCGACGAACACCGGGGTGGCGCCGACCGCCAGCACGACGTTTGCCGTGGCAATCCACGACAGCGGGGTGGTGATGACCTCGTCGCCCGGACCGATGCCGGCGACTTGCAGCGCCATTTGCAGCGCGGCGGTCGCGGAGGTGACCACGCGCACCGGTCGTCCTCCGGCGTAGTCCGACAACTTGGCCTCGAATTCGCGGCAGCGCGGGCCGGTGGCGAGCCATCCCGAGCGCAGCACGTCGCCAACGGCGGCGATGGTGGCTTCGTCGATATCCGGACGGGTAAAAGGCAGAAAATCCATGAGCGGGTCCTTTGCTTAACTGCGCGCTACCAGCACCACACCGACGATGATCACGGCGATACCCATGAGTCGTTGTGCGGTGAGCATTTCGCCGAACAGCCACCACGCGAGTAGCGCGTTGACCACGTAGCCGATGGAAAGCATCGGGTAGGCGACGCTCACCTCGACGCGCGAGAGTGCCAAAATCCACACCACCACGCTGACGACATAGCAAGACAACCCGCCGAAGATCGGCAGGTTGGTGGCCAGCTTCCAGCCGATGGGCCAAATGTTGGCGGGCGAGAAATCGAAGTGGCCGATTTGGCGCACGCCGGCTTTCAAACACAGCTGCGCGACGGCATTGAGCAACACGCCAAACAGGATCAGAGCGAATTCGAGTAATTTCATGGCTTGGCCACCACTAGTCTGCGCGGGTCTTGATAGGCGATACGCATCGGCAGCCCTTGCGCCTTGAGCTGCTGATACGTGTCTTCCGACAGGAAGGCCAGCGCGCGCGGCGCGGCTTGCCAACGGGCGACGAAACCGTCGAGTGTGGGAATCCAGTGAGAGGGTTCGATGTGTTCGCCCAGTTCGAATTCGTCGACGTAATCGACCAGCACCACATCGCGGCGCAAGTAGAACGGCAGCGTCTGGTCGTAGGTGCGTACGGAGAAGACCTCGGTGTCGGCCGTGGGGTGGAGCGTCTGAACGATCTCCTTGCTGCTCTTCAATTGCGCATAGGCATTGTAGCCGACCTCGACCAGCGACAGCGCGGCGAGGCTCGCCAGGGACAGCATAATGACGGCCGCCGTCAGCCGCTCCAGCGCGAGAAAGCGCCAGGCGCAGGCAGCGCCGACGAGGAAGACCACGGCGGCCAGCTGGACATGGTGGGCGAGCGACTGCAGCACGGCGAGCGGCGTATCGGCACTGACCCAGCGGCGAACGAGGAACGACGCCACCAACAAGGCGATCCACAGGCACACCGGCACGATCATGTGCTTGAACAGCATGGCCGGGCGCTGGTCGGCGAGCGCGCGGCCAGCCAAGAGCGCGAGTGCCGGGAACATCGGCAGGATGTACGAGGGCAGCTTGGAGCCGGACACGCTGAAAAAGACGAATACGAACAGCGCCCAGATCAGCAGCAGGCGTTCGGGCTGCACGAGGCAGCGTCCCTCGCGCCGCAATCCCTGCGCCAGTACCGCCGGCAATAGCGTGATCCAAGGCATGAAGCCCACGAGCAGGTAGGGCACGAAGTACCATACCGGGCCGGTGCGGCGGTGCTCGGTGGTCAGAAAACGTTGGACGTGCTCATGGATGAAGAAGAAATGCGCGAAATCCGGATTCTTCATCGAAACCAGCACGAGCCATGGCGCGGTCAGAAGCAGCAGAATGATCAGACCGGTAATCAGATGCAGGCGGCGCCATAGCGTGAATTGACGCGATAGCAGGCTGTAGAGCACCAGCACGGCGCCAGGGATGGCGATGCCGATCAGGCCTTTGCAGAGTGTGGCGCCCGCCATGCCGGCCCAGCACAGCCACATCCAACCGCGGCGCGTGGTTTGCCCTGCGTCCTCCTGCTGCGACAGCAAAAAGGCGCACAGCGACAAGGTCAAAAACGCCGTCAGCCCGGTATCCAGATTAAGAAAATGGCTGTTGAGCATCACCCAACTGCTGCCGCCCATGATCATGGCCGACAGGTGGCCAGCTTCCCGGCCCCACAGGCGGCCAGCGGTGAAGCCGACCAGGGCGATGGACAGGAAGCCCGCCAGCGCCGGCCACAGCCGCGCGGCGAATTCGTTGACGCCAAACCATTGGAAACTCAAAGCGCCCAGCCAATAGGGCAGCGCGGGCTTTTCAAAATACAGCAGGCCATTGAGGCGTGGCGATAGCCAGTCGCCGCTTTGCAGCATGCCGAGCGAAATACTGGCGTAGCGGCCTTCATCTGGGTGGATGAGCACGTTATGGCCGATGGTACCGAACCAAATGACGGCAAAGATCAACCAGGCTAGCCATACGTGGCGGGTGGGCGCGGAAGTCGTGTCGAAGGCGTGATGGGTCATTGCTTGGCGGTCGGCGCAGCGTGAATAAAAGGCATCTATTGAAGGGTGTTTCACCAAAGTCTGACATAATAACCATGCTGACTTGAAAGCACAAACGCCGTATTTTCTTCGAGGTAAAGCATGAAGAGTTTGAAACGCGCCGACTTGACCGCGCTTAGCGCCAAAGCGGCGGCTGCGCCGCGCTTGCGCGCCCATTGGAATGGCCATGAGGCATTGTCCGACCCGATTCAACGGCTGGCCATTGCCATGGAACCGGGCACCTATGTGCGCCCGCACCGCCACCCGCACACCTTCGAAATGTTGCTCCCCCTTTCCGGCGCGTTTGATCTGATCCAGTTCGACGAGCATGGCACGGTAACTGCCCGTCACCGCCTAGGCCGCGATGGCCTCGCCGTCTGCGAGCAGCAGCCCGGCTCCTGGCATTCGGTGATCGCGCTCGATCCCGGCAGTGTGATTTTCGAGGTCAAGCACGGGCCGTATGCGCCGCTTGCCGCCGACAATCTGGCAAGCTGGTCCCCGGCGGAGGGCGAGCCGGCCGTGCCCGCGATGCTGGAATTTTTGGCGCACGCCGTGGTCGGAGACCGTTTCAACGGATAAGGAAACGCACGTGGCTGGATGGCTTGCCGTTTTGGAACGAAGACAGATCGGCATCTATTTGGCCGCTGTCGCGCTGGCGACGGCGGTTGCCCTGGCCTGGCCGACGGCAACCGCTTTGTCGGCCGCCATCGATCCGGCGTTGGCGCTCATGTTGTTCGCAACCTTTCTGCAAATTCCCCTGTCGTCGCTGGGGCGGGCTTTTCGCCCTTCGCGTTTTCTGGCGGCGTTGTTGGCGGCAAATTTCCTGGTTGTCCCCTGTTTGGTGTTGGCTCTACAGCCCTTGTTGCCTAAGGACCCTCTGAACAAGTTATTTGCCACTGCGTTTGGTCAACAGGCGGCCGGGTGCAAGGCGCGCGACGCAGGTCGCAGTTATTCTGCGATGCCAAGGAGCGCAACGCCGTCAGGCGGCCGCCTGTTGGCCAAACCCTTCGGGGCGGCGCCTGGCGGTCGGTCTGCTTTGTTGCGCGGCTTGTGGATGGAATGACCATCCACTGCGCCCCGCGCCGCGCATCCCATTCCACCAGGGGCCGCCGCAGCGGTAAATGACTTGTTCAGAGGGTCCCTAACGGCGGTGCGCTTGGGCGTATTGCTGGTTTTGCTGACCCCGTGCATCGATTATGTGGTGACGTTTTCGCATCTGGGGCGCGCCGATGCCGGCCGGCTCTTGGCGGCCACGCCGGTGCTCTTGGCGATGCAGGCGTTGCTGTTGCCGGTCTATCTCGGCCTGTTTCTCGGCGCCGGGGCGGCGACGGCGGTACGCGTGGCGCCTTTTGTGCACGCGTTCGTCGGGTTGATCGTCATTCCGCTTTCCCTGTCCGCGTTGCTGCAGCACTGGGCGGCGCGAGCCGTCGCCGGGCGGCGCTTGGTGCAAGGTTTGGCGTGTCTGCCCGTGCCGGCTACCGCCCTCGTTTTGTTTGTGGTAGTGGCCGCGACGGTGCCGCGGCTGGGCGCGGCGTTGCCCGCGGTGGCGCGGGTGCTGCCGCTGTACGGGTTGTTTGCGCTGGTTGCCCCATGGCTCGGCGCGTGGGTAGGGCGCCTGTTTCGCCTGGAGGCGAGCGCTCGGCGGGCGGTATCGTTTAGCGCCGGCACGCGCAATTCGCTGGTGGTATTGCCGTTGGCGCTGGCCGTGCCGGGCGCCGTGCCGTTGTTGCCCGCGGTGATCGTTTCGCAGACGCTGATCGAGTTATTGGCCGAACTGTGCTACATCCGCGTGATTGCCCGCTGGGTGAGGGATGCTGATTAAGCGTCTTTAACAGAACACATTTCGCGGTTGGGCAGCGTGCGTTCGCGAAGCAACGCACGGCCTAGGTTCGCAGAGGGTCCCTAATCATTTGGCATGGGGCTTGCGCCTAGTCAAACCTTGCAGGATGGCGCGGGTCTACAGTGAGTTATCGATCGTTCCATGCAAGGAGCCTGCCATGCTGTACCAGCGGATATTCGTGCCGGTTGATAACAGTTCCCCTTCCGATCTGGCGCTGACCGAAGCGGTTCGGCTCGGAAAGTCCCTCGGCGCGACGCTGATTCTTGCGCATAGCGTCGACACCACGCCGCAAAGCCACGGCCGTACCGAGCTGATCGACAACGCGGGCATGACCCAGCCGCTGGTGGAAGCGGGGCGAGACCTGTTGCAGGGGGCGCAGACGCGCGCGCGCAAGGAAGGCGTGGCGTCGGAAATGCTGTTGGTGCAAAGCCGGGGTCAGCCCGTGCCGCAGGCGTTGTTGAAGGCCGCGCGTGACGCGGCCGCCGACGTTATCGTCATGGGAACGCACGGCCGTACCGGCATCATGCATCTGCTGCTGGGCAGCGTGGCCGAAGGCGTGCTGCGTCAGGCCGATCTTCCGATTCTGCTTGTGCGGGGCGACTGATCAGTTTGGTCGGCGCGCCGTGACCAGCCAGCAGGCGAGCGGGGCGCCGCCTTCGATCCGCAATGTTTCCGGAATGATGTCCACGTGGTCGAACTGGAGCTGGTTGAGCAGGGCGTCGACATAATGCTCGCCATGTCGGAAACGTCCCGTGGACTGAATTTCGTACGGCGCCGTGCCGTCTTCCAACGCTTCCAACGTCATGATCAGCCGCCCGCCCGGCCGCAGCGCTTCTCGCGCCTGCTGCAGGAACGGGGTCAGATCGCCGAAATAAATCAGTAAGTCGGCGGCGGTGATCAAGTCATAGTGGCCGGGGTGCGCGCCA
>Ga0213872_10001971_pt1 | contig 12511 bp, 12 predicted proteins | sample VelepicomBERX_R2_FD_160071 | JGI IMG/M metagenome (GOLD analysis project Ga0213872, IMG submission 160071) | Rhizosphere microbial communities from Vellozia epidendroides in rupestrian grasslands, the National Park of Serra do Cipo, Brazil - RX_R2 | ecosystem: Host-associated > Plants > Roots >...
CCGGCCCGACCTGCCGGTGGCCCTGGCCTCGGGCTATGTGACCACCGAGATCGAGCGCAGCGCGCTGGCCGAAGGGGCCCAGGCCCTGATCCACAAACCCAATGACGTCGAAGAGCTCTGCGCCACGGTGCAGCGCCTGTTGGCCTGAGGAAGGCGCATGCCCCGCTTTGAGATCCGCCACCCCGAGGGTGCCCGACAGACCCCGCAGGCAAAGGCACATCCGGGCCCCACGGATCGCCCGGGGAGTCGCCCCACCGGCCGGGCCGCGCGCCGCGAACGCGCCGCCCTGGCGGCGGCCATGCGTCCGCCGGCCCCGGTCGTGGCCGCACCGCTGCAACTGGACCTGGAGGGCGCGGCACCCTGGGCCCCCGTGACCCTGGACACCCCGGCGGGGCCCCTCACCCGGGTCTACGAGGACGCGCATCTGCTGGTGTTCGACAAGCCCTCGGGCCTGCATTCGGTGCCGGGCAAGGGTGAAGACAAACAGGACTGCCTGTCGCGGCGTGTGCAGTCGATCTACCCCGAAGCCCTGGTGGTGCATCGGCTGGACCTGGACACCTCGGGCCTGATCGTGATGGCCCGGGGCCTGGAAGCCCAGCGGCGGATCAACCGCGCCTTCGAGCAGCGCCAGGTCGACAAACGCTATGTGGCGGTGGTTAACGGCTGCATGGCCGCGCCCGGGGCGGACTGGGGCCTGATCGACCTGCCGCTGGCGCTGGACTGGCCGAACCGCCCCTTGCACAAGGTCGATGCCGTCGAGGGCAAACCCAGCCAGACCCATTGGCACCTGCTGTCGGTGGAGCCTGCAGAGAACCTCTCCCGGGTGCTGCTGGAGCCCTTCACCGGCCGCTCCCATCAGTTGCGGGTGCACCTTCAGGCGCTGGGGCACCCCATCCTCGGCGATCGCCTCTATGGCGGCGAACTGGCCACCCATCGGGCCCCTCGCCTGCTGCTGCATGCCGCCCAGTTGCGGCTGCCGCACCCTGTCGATGCCGGCTGGCTGTGCTTCGCCAGCCCGGTGCCTTTCTGAACCCCATTTCCGACCTCATTCCAGACCTCGTCGCTCCCATGGCCCGACTGCCCGTAGACCTTGCCAAAGCCAGCCGCCTGCTCAACCACGGACCGACCGTGCTGGTCAGCAGCGCCCATGCGGGGCGGCGCAATCTGATGGCGGCAGCCTGGTCCATGCCGCTGGATTTCGATCCGCCCAAGGTGGCGGTCGTGATCGACCGCGCCACGCTAACCCGTGAGTTGGTCGAGGCCTCGGGCGTCTTTGCCCTGCAAGTGCCTTCGGTGGCTCAGGCGGGCTTGACCCTGCAGGCAGGCTCGCGCAGCGGCCATGACTGGCCCGAGAAATTCGCCGACCTGGCGCCCAGGCACTTTGGCGCCACCTGCATCGATGTGCCTCTGGTCGACGGCTGCCTGGCCTGGCTGGAATGCCGTGTGCTGCCGAGCAGCCAGGCCGTATCAGGTCCGCACGACCTGTTCCTGGCCGAGGTGCTGGCGGCCTGGGCCGATGACCGTGTGTTTCGCCAGGGGCATTGGCATTTCGAAGACGCCCCTGCCGAATTGCGCAGCCTGCACTACATCGCCGGCGGGCATTTCTATGCCATCGGCGAGGCCCTGGAGGCCTCATCCGGTCCGGCTGCGACGAGCTGATCCAACCGCCCCCAGTCCATCATGCAAAAACACCTCTACATCCTCACCGGCGCCTCGCGCGGCATGGGCCTGGCCATGGCCCGCCTGTTGCTGCAGCAGGGCCACCACCTGCTCACCCTGTCGCGCCGCCCGGCCCCTGAGCTGGAAGCGGTGGCCGCCGCACAGGGCGCGACGCTCGAGCAATGGTCGGTCGATCTGACCGATGCGGCGCCGGTGGCCCGGCGGCTGCAGCAGTGGCTGGCCGCCAGGCCGGCCGGCGAGCGCTGGCACAGCGCCACCCTGATCAACAACGCGGGGGTGATCCCGCCGCTGGTGCCGCTGTCGCAGGGGACGCCGGACGACCTGGCCCAGGCCCTGAGGGTCGGACTGGAGGCTCCGATGCAGCTCTGCGCCGCCTTTCTGGGCGCTTCTGATGGCTGGGCGATCCCTCGGCGCGTGCTCAACATCTCATCCGGCCTGGGGCGACGGGCCATGGCCTCCCAATCGGCCTACTGTGCCGCCAAGGCAGGCATGGACCATTTCACGCGCTGCCTGGCCCTGGACGAGGCGCACAAGCCCCAAGGCGCCAAGGTCTGCTCGCTGGCGCCTGGGGTGATCGACACCGATATGCAATTGCAGTTGCGGGGCTCGTCGGCGGCGACCTTCCCGGATCAGGCCAATTTCGCGGCCCTCAAGAACAACGGCCAGTTGACCCGCCCCCAGGACGCCGCAGCCCGGCTGCTCGCCTACCTGGAGCGCCCGGATTTCGGCACCCAGCCGGTGGCCGACGTGCGCGACGCCTGAACCAGGCCTCCAGGGCCGATCGCCGTCGGACATCACCCGGGCCGATTCAAGCTAAGGCGCGCCGGCACCGGGAACCTTCGCGACACAGTCATCCGTTAAGATGGGCGGACCCTGTTCATAATTATGAATTCAGTTTGACATCAACCCCAGGAGTGAACATGTCCCGTGAAGTCGTCGTCGTCAGCGGTGTGCGCACCGCCATCGGTACCTTTGGTGGTAGTTTGAAAGACATTGCGCCCACCGCCCTGGCGGCCCAGGTGGTGCGCGAGTCGCTGCGCCGTGCGCAGGTCGAGGGCAGCGATGTGGGCCATGTGGTGTTCGGCCATGTGGTCAACACCGAGCCGCGCGACATGTACCTGTCGCGCGTTGCCGCCATCGAGGGTGGCTGTGCCGAAGGCACGCCGGCGTTCAATGTGAACCGCCTCTGCGGTTCCGGCCTGCAGGCCATCGTGTCGGCCAGCCAGTCCATCTTGCTGGGCGACGCCGACATCGCCATCGGCGGCGGCGCCGAGAACATGAGCCGCGCTCCCTATGCGAGCCTGGCCACGCGCTTCGGTGCCCGCATGGGCGACACCAAGATGATCGACATGATGGTCGGCGCCCTGCACGACCCCTTCCACAACATCCACATGGGTGTCACGGCCGAGAACATCGCCGCCAAATGGGGCATCACCCGCGCCGACCAGGATGCGCTGGCACTGGAAAGCCACCAGCGTGCCGAACGCGCCACGGCGGCCGGCTACTTCAAGGAACAGATCACCCCGGTGATGCTCAAGAGCCGCAAGGGCGAGGTGGCCTACGAGACCGACGAGCATTTCCGCCCCGGCGCCACCCTGGCCGACATGGAGAAGCTCAAGCCGGTGTTCGCCAAGGAAAACGGTACCGTCACCGCCGGCAATGCCTCGGGCATCAACGATGCCGCCGCCGCCGTGGTGCTGATGGAAGCCGCCACCGCCAAGGCCCGCGGCCTGCAGCCGCTGGCGCGCCTGGTGGCCTACGCCCATGCCGGTGTCGATCCGAAATACATGGGCATCGGCCCGGTGCCGGCCACCCAGCTGGCGCTCAAGAAGGCGGGTCTGAGTGTCAACGACCTGGATGTGATCGAAGCCAATGAAGCCTTTGCGGCTCAGGCCTGCGCCGTCACGCGCGACCTCGGGCTGGACCCGGCCAAGGTCAACCCGAACGGCTCGGGCATTTCGCTGGGGCATCCGATCGGCGCCACCGGGGCCGTGATCACCGTGAAGGCCCTGTACGAACTGCAACGCATCCAGGGCCGCTACGCCCTGGTGACCATGTGCATCGGCGGCGGTCAGGGCATTGCCGCCATCTTCGAGCGTCTCTGAGACCCGGAGCCTGAAGACGGGCAGGCAGGCCGCACAGCCTGTCTGCCCCTCATTTGCTGAAGAACCACTGGATCACGAACTTGGCGGCGAAGCCGACCATGCCCAGACCCAGGCCGAGAAACAGCACGAAGGTCCCGAACTTGCCGGCCTTCGACTCCCAGGCCAGGTGGCCGATGATGAACAACATATAGAGCATGAAGGCCCCGACACCGAAGGTGAGGCCGAAGGTGGATATCTGCTCTTCCGAATAACCGAACATCAGTGAGGAACCTGAACAACAAACGGGGCCGGTGATCCGTTGTCACGTGCGGGCAGGCCCGTCACATCGACCAGATCACGGTAGGCATGCCAGCTGGCGTGTCCCAGCATCGGCATGACCGCGATCAGCCCCAGAAACAAGGACCCCATGCCCAACAAGGTGAAGCCGGCGATCAACGCCGCCCACAAGGCCATGGGCAAAGGATTGGCCAGGACCGTGCGCCAACTGGTCAACACGGCCTGCAGCAGGCTCACCTGCCGGTCCAGCAGCAACGGAATGGCCACCACGCTGGATGCGAAGATCGGTGCCGCCAACACGCCCCCCAAGGCCAGCCACAGCGAGAACAGCCAGCCGTCGGGATCCAGCACCACTTCGCGCAGGAATTCCAGTGGCGTGTGGACCGGGGCCGGTGACAGCAGGGTGATCAGAGCCGCCGATGTCAGCACCCAACCCGTCGCCGCCAGTGCCAGCAGCGCACCGAACTGGACCAAGCACCAGTAGTCCTGCGTCCATTTGCTGAGGTGGCTGCCCTGCCAGTTCAGCCAGGTCCTGGTCACGACATGGAGATCCGGCTCTTCGCCCTTCTCGATGGCACGGCTCAGCGCGTAGAGGCTGGTGGCCAGCACAGGCGCCACCACCAGAAACCCCGACAGGGCACCCGCCAGCAGCCAGAACCGGTTGTGGGCCAGCAGCATGATGAACACCCCGGCCAGGCTCAGCGCCAGCCCATGGGCAAAGCTGACCCAGCCCGCCCTGGCCATGTCGCGCCACGCCATGGCCAGCCAGACCAGAGGTTGCATGAGTCCGATGGTACGAACCGAGGGGATGGAATCCGGTGCAGAGGACATGACTGGGCGGCCCGGTGAAGGGCTGAGTGCGGAGCGTCTGCCCATGCTATCAATTGCATGGGCCCGCGCACCCGGTCATTGACATTTCTCAAGGCAATCGAGATCAGGTATTACCCTCATCCGCCAAGGGCCGGGTCCGATGCTCAGTCGCGCACGACCATCACGGGCAGGTGGGCGTCCGACAGCACCTTCTGGGCCACGCTGCCCAGCACCAGCTTTTCGATGCCACGGCGACCGTGCGAGCCCATCACGATCAGATCCGAGCCCAGCGTCTCAGCGGTGTCCAGGATGCCACGGTGGATCGAGTGCCCTTCCACGACCGTGGTCTTCACCACCACGCCGGCATCCTCGATCGCCTTGCGGGCAGCTGCCAGCGAGGCATTGGCCTCAGCGGTCGCGGCGCTCAGGTACTGCGACTGGCCGTAGGCGAAATCGGCACCGACACCGGTGAAGGGATAGGGGTCGATCACATAGATCGCGGTCACATCGCTGGAAAAAGCCTTGGCCAGGGCAATCGCCTTGTCGACAGCCAATGCTGCAGTGGTGGAACCGTCAACGGGGATCAGGATGTGCTTGAACATGAGTAACTCCTTGTGGGTTGTTGTCTGCAAGTGTGCTCGTCGCACACATTTGCAGTTTGACACGCATCAAATCCACATCACGGGCCGCATGGAATCAGCCCGCCGCCCATGGAGTCAGGCCTGTCCCTCTCCCTGAAAACCGCCGCTGCGGCAGGTCAGCACCAGGGTGTCGCGGTGCCCGGCCGCCGCCAGGGGTTGGATCGGGGTGGATTCGTGGATCACCCGCTCGTCATCCAACAGCAACAGGGACCAGGGCTCGGACAGGGTGAAGCGCTGGCCGTTGGGCCCTTCCGCCTCGAACACACGTGTCTCGCCGCCCTTGATGCCCTGGCGCCCGACCAGGAAGACGGCCACCAGATCCACGCCGTCGCGGTGCGCCCCCTCGGGCGTCGGGCGGCCAATGCCGTCGGTGGTGTCGATGCGAAACTGGTGGGCCTCGATGAACCAGGGTTGGGCCGGCTCTCCGGCCGGACGACGCAGGCTGGCCGTGATGCGGGCCACCGCCTGCAGCAGCAGCGGCCAGGCCGGCAGGGCCAGCGTCTGCGCCAGCATGGGCTCGAACCAGCGCTGCATGCCGCCATGCAAGGCGTTGTACTCGAGCGGCTGCCAATGGGCTCGGTGCGGTGCCTGCTGGATGTCGGTCCCGGTGACCACGAAGCACGCATGGCGACGCCGCCGATAGCGACCGCCATCCTTCAGGTAGTTGTCGGGGGGCAACCCTTCCCAGGCAGGAGAAAGCGCCAGCAGATCGGCTGGCTCACACCCCGCCCAGGCCGCCACACCGGCAGCCGTCAGCACGGCATAGCCACGGCTGCGCAATTGTTGGGGAACCTGTTCGGGCGTGACGGAAGGAGGTGGAAATGTGGCGGTGGTCATGGCGTCCAAGCTTAACCTGTACCGCCCATCGGGTTCCGGGACGCAAGCCCCGAGAATCCGCTCTCAAGGCTCAGTGTTGATCCAGATCGCTTTCGGGGCTTTGGCTGTCATCGTTGAGGCTGAGCGCCGATGGAGGCGACTCGGTGCTGCTCCGCCGGGACGCCCAGCGCGCACCATCGACAAAATAGACGGCCTGACTGCAGGCACGGTAGCGGGCGCAATGCTGCGCCCAATGCCGGACCTCGGACAGGGGGACGTAAAGGAACAAGCGCTCCGGTCTGACACCGGCCGGCCGTCGCACCACCCAAGGGTGGCGGTTCAGGACCGGTGGCCACTCGCCCGGCTCGGCCTCGACCCGGCCATAGACGCCCAGGGTGAAGGCGTTCCCATCGACCAGCGCCTCGGAGCGGGCTGTCGTCGAAGACAACAGCCCCATCAGCAGGAGGGCCAGGGGCGTCAGGCCGGCTTTCACGAGGCCGGGGTTCCTTGTTCAGCTCCCAGCAGACGCAGGCGATGACCTTCCACCACCACCGGACTGCCGACGGCCAGCGGCGAATTCTGCTCCAGGGTGCGCACCTTGCCGTCATTCAGACGGACGCGGATCTGATAGCTGGTGCTGCGCTTCATCCGGTGCTCGACCATATTGCCCGCATAGCCACCGCCCACGGCGCCCAGCACCGTCATCGCGGCACGACCGTTGCCTTGCCCGAACTGGTGCCCCAGCACGCCTCCGAGCACGCCGCCAGCCACCGCTCCGACACCGGAGGTCGCCTGCTCATGTTCGATGGGGGTCACCTGCTCCACCGTGCCGCATTGCGGGCACGCGACCGGGGCCGGACGGGCCGCCGGTGCCGATACCGGTGCAGCACCGGACGCCCCCTGGGCCACGGGCATGTTCACAGGGGCCGTCGACTTGAGACCCGGCGCGGTGACCAGCGGCTGGGCTGATGTGGGCGCATTGGTCGGGGTCAAGGTCGCGGTGGGCATGCCTTCGACATGCTCTGTCACCAGCACCATGGCCAGGGCCGCCGTGCTGAGGCCCAGCACCACCACCAGCGGCAGCAGGGAACGGCTTTGCCGCATGCGTTGAAACCAGCCGCCGGCCAGGGTGTCTTCTACGGGCATGGGTCGGGGTGTCAGGAAAGTGGATTGGTTCATGGTGGATCCCTGGATTCGTCAATGGTCTATTTGTAACCGCCGAATCCTGATTTCGCCGCCTGTCGACGTAACGATGTGTGAAAGAATCCCGAATGCCGCGCCGGCTCCCGGCTCCGCCAGCTCCGGACGGCCGACCTCCCCGGGACTCCCGCAGGCACTGCGGTTGCAAAGCATGCCTGTGACAGATGACAAGCTGGTGTTACGCTAACAAAAGTTACAAATAAATATGAGTGGGTGATTCACCGTCATGTCCAAACACCCCTCCCGCCAACACGCCGCCAGCCCGACGCCGCCTCAGCGCCTGGGCCGTTTCGAGTTGCGGCATCAACTTGGCCAGGGCGCCCAGGCGGCGGTCTGGCTGGCCCATGATCCGCGCCTGCAGCGCGATGTGGCCTTGAAACTGTTCCACGGCGGCCAGGACCCCTCCGACCAACGATGGCTGCAGGAGGCGCGGCATATCGGGCGCATGATCCATCCCGGCATCGTCACCCTGTATGAGGCCGATCTCTATGAGGGCATGCCGGCGCTGGCACTCGAATACGTGCAGGGCCCGACGCTGGCCCAGAAGCTGCACGCCGACGGCGCCTTGACCGAGACGCAGGCCGTGCAGTGGATGATCGATGTGCTCGATGCGCTGCACCACGCCCACAAGGCCGGGCTGGTACACCGTGATCTGAAACCATCGAACCTGCTGCTCGACCCCGAAGGCCGGATCAAGGTCACGGACTTCGGCATCGCCAGTCCGGTGCGTCCCGCGAACAGCGGGCCGGTGGAGGGCCTGGAAGGCACCCCGTATTACGTCTCGCCCGAAGCCATCCGGGGCGAGGCGCCGCGCCCGGTCAACGACGTGTTCTCGGCCGCCCTGGTGCTGGCCGAGATGCTGACCGGCACCCGGCTCCTGGGGGGTGGCAGCCCACAGCAGGCCCTGCAGCGCATCGCCCAGGAAGACCTGGCGCTGCCGGTGGACCTGCAGCACCCCATCGACGATGCGCTGCGCTCCATCGTGCAGCGCGCCCTGGCCCGGCAACCCGAACAGCGCTATGCAGATGCCGCCGCGTTTGCGACGGCCTTGCGCGAATGGCAGGCCGCGCGCCAGGCCGCCGCCAATGCGCCCGGTGCGACCAACACCTCGGTGACGCTCGAATTCCTGCTGCGCAGGATGCGCCGCAGCAGCGATTTCCCGGCCATGTCGGAGCAGATGGTGCGGGTACAGCGCGTGGCCAACTCCGACCACGAACGACATGACAGCCTGACCAACGAAATCCTGAAGGACGTGGCGCTGACCAACAAGCTGCTGCGCATCGTCAACTCCGCCGGCTACAGCCACGTCGGCGCGGGCAGCATCAGCACGGTGTCGCGCGCCGTCAGCCTGCTGGGATTTGCCGGCATCCGCAACCTGGCCATGAGCCTGGTGCTGCTGGACCACATGGAAAACAAGGCCCACGCCAACCAGCTCAAGAGCGAATACCTGCGCGGGCTGCTCAGTGGCGCGCTGGCGGCGGAGCTGGTGCAGGGCCTGAGGGGGACGGAAGAGGTCTTCCTCGGCGCCATGTTCCAGAACCTGGGGCGGCTCCTGACCGAGTTCTATCTGCCCGACGAAGCCCGGCAGATCCGCGAACTCTGCGGCAATGCCCGCCAGAACGAGGAAGCGGCGGCGGAGTCGGTCCTGGGCATCAGCTTCGAAGCCCTGGCCCAGGGGGTCGGCAAGGCCTGGGGACTGCCCGATGCGATGGTGCGGCTGATGCGCCGCCCCAGCGGGATACCGCCCAGGACCCTGCCCCGCCACCTGGACGAGCAGTTGCATTGGGCCGCTGTGGCGGCCAACGCGATGGCCGCCGTCTTTCTGGAACATGAACCGGCCTCCTGGGCCGAGCAACTGCGACTCACCGCGCAGACCTATGCCACGGCAGTGGGCAAGGACAGCGAGCAGATGGTGCGCAGCGCACAGCATGCGCGCGAGCAATTGCTGGACACGGCGCTGGCCATCGGCCTGAGGGTCACGCCGAACTCCAGCGCCGCCAGGCTTCTGCTGCCCCCCACGCTGGCGCCCGCGACCGGCACCGACGCCCTGGAGCCCTTGCGGCTGCGGGCCAACGCGCAGTCGCCCGCCATGGACGATGCCCCCACCGAACGGGTGTCCCGTGCGGTTCTGGACGGCGGCATTGCGCCCCCCCAGGACGACACCGAGCGGGCCAACCGGACCACGGCCATGCTGACCCTCGGTGTGCAGGATGTGGCCCAGGCCCTGACCGAGTCCTACAAGCTGCAGGATGTGCTGCGCATGGTCCTCGAGTCGATGTACCGCGCGCTCGGCTGCCGGCAGGCCATCTTCGTGCTCAAGGATGCCCGCACCGGCATCCTGCAGGGCCGCTTCGGCCTGGGCGGACCGGCGACCGACACGGTGAAGCTGTTCCGCTTCGAACTGCGCGAGCAGAACAATGTGTTCAGTGCCGTCTGCCGCAAGGGGGTGGATGCACTGATCCAGGATGCCTCGGAGGCCAACGTCCGCCGCGGTCTGCCGGCCTGGTTCCAGCAACACGTCAAGGCCCAGGCATTCCTGCTGCTGCCTCTGATGCTGCAAGGCAATGCCCTGGGACTGATCTATGCCGACATGAACGACGGCGAGCGCATCGCCCTGGACGAAAAAGGCCTGGCCCTGCTCAAGACCCTGCGCAACCAGGCCGTCATGACCCTGCGCCAGACCCAGCTGCGTTGAAAGCGGTCAGCCCGTGGCGCCGCCGTCCACGCCACGTCCATGCCCTGCCAGTCGCCGCAGCGGGCCGCCGAGGCCGGTGCGCTCAGGCCGGCAGCTGAAAACGGGAGACCTGGGCCGCCAGTTGCTGGGCCTGGTCGCGCATGGATGACGAGGCTGCTGCGGTCTGCTCGACCAGGGCCGCATTCTGCTGGGTCATGCGGTCGAGCTCCTGCATGGCCTGGCCGACCTGATCGATGCCCAGGCTCTGCTCCCTGGCGCCTGTGGAGATGGCCTCAAGCAGCTGATTGACCCGTTGTGCGGCCTGCACGACGGTCCCGATCGTGGCCCCCGCACAGCGCACCACCTGGGTACCCTGCTCCACCTGCTCGGCACTGCTGCCGATCAGGGCCTTGATTTCGCGGGCCGCCTCGGCGCTGCGCTGTGCCAGCATGCGGACCTCGCCCGCGACGACAGCGAAGCCCCTGCCCTGCTCGCCCGCCCTGGCGGCTTCGACGGCAGCGTTGAGGGCGAGGATGTTGGTCTGGAACGCGATCCCGTCGATCGTGCCGATGATCTCCTCGATGCGGCGCGAGGAACCGCTGATCTTCTCCATGGTCTCGACCACCGCCGCCATCTCCCGCCCCCCCTGGGAGGCCGAATCGGCGTTCTGCCGCCCCACCCGCGCCGCCTCGTCGGTGTTTTCATGGGTGGCCTTGACGGTGGCGGCGATCTGTTCCATCGATGCGGCGGACTCCTCCAGACTGGAGGCTGCGTGCTCGGTGCGCCCGGACAGATCCATCGCACCGGTGGCGATCTCGCTGCTCGAATGGACGATCTCATCGCTGGACTGGCGCACCTGCACCACCATCTCGCGCAGCGAGGTCTGCATCTGGCGCAGCTCCAGCATCAGTTGGGCTGCCTCATCGCGTCCCCAGGGCGAAGGCGAGGTCGTCAGGTCGCCGGCCGTCATGGCCCGCAGGTGCCGGCGGGTTTCCTTCAGACCGCCGTCCATGACCCGGTAGAAGCTCAGGAACAGATAGCCCGCCAACACCATGGCCAGGACCACCACGACCAGGTTGAACCGCAGCTCGTGGAGCACCTCGGCACGCAGATCGTCCACATAGATGCCCGAGCCCACCACCCAACCCCAGGGCTCGAAACCCATCACATACGAGATCTTGTCCACCGGCTTCTCGAGCCCGGGCTTGGGCCATTGGTAGTTGACAAAGCCCTGGCCTTCGCGGCGCGCCTTGTCGGCAAACGCGACAAACATCGCAAAACCATTCGGGTCCTTGAACTGGGACAGATCCTGGCCGTCGAGCTCGGGCTTGAACGGATGCATCACCATGCGCGGCTGCATGTCGTTGATCCAGAAATATTCGTTCTTGTCATAGCGCAGCCTGGACAGGGCCTCCCGGGCCACGGCCTGGGCCTGCTCGCGGCTCATCTGTCCGCCAAGCTCCTGGCCGTGGGCCCATTCCAGCAGACCGTGGGCGATCTCCACATGCTGGCGGGTGGCATTCTGGCGGGCCTGCATGGCCTGCCGGGCGTGCGAGTCGATCTGCCACACCAGCAGGCTGAGCAGAGGCAGCAGAAAGGCCAGGGAGATGATCAGGGCCTTGGAGGTGAATCGCAGGGTCCGGAACAGGCGCACACCGGGCGCCCACAGACCGTGGTAGCCAAAAAAGCCGCGTGGGTCTCCCTGGCGGTGTGAGGCCTCATGGGACCCGATGGAGGGATGGGAGAGCTGCGCGGACATGGATCGGACTCCTGGACCGGAAGTGGACGGGCCCACCTCAATGGCTATCAGATATAACAGTTGTTACATTATGCCCATGGGCCTATGAGGGTTATCACGGGGACGGACCCAGCTTAAGCGCCGGGCGCCCTGCCCCAGGCCAGTGCGTGGCCTTATGTGTCGGCTTCGTGACGGATCTTTGACAAATCTGCCGATTTCGGTCCGAAAAAAAATTTCAGCCATCAGCGGGCCGAAAAGATCAGAGCGCGATTCCGGCAAACTCCTGGCACATCCAGTCGACCAGGAGACGGGCACGCAGGGGCAGCAGCCGCGCATGTGGATACACCAGCTGAAGCGGATAGGGAGGCTCTGCAAAGGCTTGCAGCACCTCGACCAGGCTGCCCTCACGCAGTTGGCGGCTCACCTGGTAGCTGAAGAACTGTCCGAAGCCCGCGCCGGCCACACAGGCCTCGATGGCGGGGGCGTTGTGATTGAACTCAAGTGATCCGTGGACCTGGATGTCGAAGCGCCGCCCGTTTTCAAGAAACGGACCCCAGCTGGATTTGCGGTC
>Ga0213872_10001972_pt1 | contig 12503 bp, 7 predicted proteins | sample VelepicomBERX_R2_FD_160071 | JGI IMG/M metagenome (GOLD analysis project Ga0213872, IMG submission 160071) | Rhizosphere microbial communities from Vellozia epidendroides in rupestrian grasslands, the National Park of Serra do Cipo, Brazil - RX_R2 | ecosystem: Host-associated > Plants > Roots >...
GCACCCGAACGCCAGGCTAGCCTGAACCGCGTCGACGAGATCGGCATGCTGCTCAGGGCCGTCAACCAGTCCGCCCTGAATCTGCGGTCGCTGCTCGACGACGTAGGCGGGCAGGCCCGCGGCCTGCATGCCGGTGTGGCGCACATCGCCTCCGAGAACGAGAATCTTAACGAGCGTACGGTCCGGTCCTCGAGCAATCTACAACAGACCGCCGCCTCGATGGAGCAACTGGGTGCCACCGTTCGACAGAACGCTGATGGCGCGCAGCGGGCCAACGAACTGGCGCAGGGGGCCGCAACGATCGCCTCGCAAGGCGGGCAGTTGGTCGGCCAGGTCGTCGATACGATGAAGGGGATCAACGAGAGCTCGCGCAGGATCGCCGACATCATTGGCGTGATCGACGGCATTGCCTTTCAAACCAATATCCTCGCGCTCAATGCTGCCGTCGAGGCTGCACGCGCCGGTAGTCAAGGGCGTGGCTTCGCCGTAGTGGCCACCGAGGTACGCGGCCTGGCAGGACGTGCTGCCGAAGCTGCCAAGGAGATCCGCTACCTGATCGATACAAGTGTCGGACGCGTCGCGCAGGGAGCCGCCTTGGTTGATCGCGCCGGTGCCACGATGAACGAGTTGCTGGTTTCGATCCGCCATGTCACGAACGTGATGGGCGAAATCAGCGGCGCAAGCGCTGAGCAGAGCCTGGGCATCGCTCAGGTCGGCGAAGCGATCAGTCAAATGGACCGAGCTACTCAGCAAAACGCGGCCATGGCCGAGCTTGGTGCCACCGCGTCGGCACAGCTCATGGAGCAGGCCCATGCATTGTTGGCAGCGGTGGCTGCATTCGACCAGGCACCGTCCCAAGGCTGAGAGCTCCTCAAAGCTGTGCCTCAGGCGAACAGCCACACGACCAGCGGGCCGCCGAACAGCAGCCATTTGAGCGCGTAGTAGGCCAGCCGGCTCCGGGCCTTGATGCGCTTGCCTAACAAACGGACCCGCTGGATAGCCCCGAAGGCCCGGTTCAGCCCGCCCGTCCGGTCGCCGTCGGCGTTGGGTGCGGCGGCCGCGCGAATCAGCGTTCGACTGATGAAGCGGTTGAAGGCGCGCGCAAGGCCATTGTTGAGCGGGCGCTCAAGGTCACAGAACAGGATGATGCGCATGCGGTCCGAGCGATTGTCCGCGTAGTGCAGGTAGGTCTCGTCGAAGACGACGCTCTGTCCGTCGCGCCAGCTGTAGTCGATGCCATCGACCGAGAGGTAGCAAGCATCGCAATTTGGCGTGCTCAGGCCCAAGTGGTAGCGCAGCGATCCAGCGAACGGGTCACGGTGTGTGACAAGCCTGGCCCCCGGTGGTAGCGCCGCGAACATGGCGGCCTTCACGCTTGGGATGCGTTGCAGCAGGTCGATCGTCGTCGGGCACAGGGCTTGGGCGGAGGGATGGGCCTCGCGGTCGTACCACTTCAGGTAGAAGCGCGTCCAGCCGGTCTTGAAGAAACTGTTGAAGCCGGCATCGTCGAATTTTTCGGAGGCCTTGATCGCCCCGGCGGCCGCCAATCGGAGGGCTTCGTCTCGGATTTCCCGCCAGTGCTGTTCCAGCAACTCGAGCTCGTTGAACTCGCCTACCGGGAGGTAGGGCCGCTGCGGTAGCCGTGAAAACAAGTACAGGATGCAGTTGATCGGCGCCATGAACGTCGAGTGGTCTGTCAGCTGGCGCCAGAAACCCAGGCGCACTTTCCCCCGCCGGTGGACATAGATCGTGCTCGCGACGAAAACTGCAATTACGCCGAGCTTTAAATAGGGGAGATGGTGAAGCATGAAGGTCCGTGTCCTAGTACGTCGAAGCTGGGAGCACCGGCCACTTGCCTGTACTGACGCCCGGTCCGTCGTCAGCGCAACGCCGAGGTCTCCCGCCAGCGCAGCCAGTGTCTTTCGGCTGAGCGCAGGAGTCGTCTTGAATCCGTCTCGATTGAGCATCTTCGGGCGGCGTTAGCCCAGGAATGGCTGCACAGGGCGCGGAAATCGGTTCGATACCGATTCGATACCAGGTCGAGACGACCTCGCGTCCGCAACACCGGACACTGGCCTTCATAGCGAGGTATCACGGCAATGAGGAACAACCAACCCGTCTCGGGTCGCGAATACATGCTCAGCCCCGGGCAGAGTTTGATGTCGACCACCGATCCCAAAGGGCGGATCGTCCACTGCAACGCGGCGTTCGAGGAAGCAAGCGGCTATTCGCGAGACGAGCTGCTCGGACAGCCGCACAACATCATCCGCCATCCTGACATGCCCTGCGCCGCATTCGCGGACCTGTGGAAAACGATTCAGCAAGGCCACCCCTGGTCAATGCTCGTGAAGAACCGGCGCAAGAACGGAGACCACTACTGGGTGAGCGCCAACGTGACGCCGTTGAAGGACGGCCCGCGCGTCGTCGGTTACCTCTCCGTGCGAACCATCCCTGAGCGCGCCGAAGTCGAGAAGACGCAAGCGCTCTACGCCGCCATGCTCCTTGACGAATCGCGCGGGGAGCCTCCCCGCTGGAGCATTCACCAAGGGCGCGTGGCACGCAAAGGCTCGATGGGATTTCTCGACCAGTGCAAGGAACTCGGAGGACGGGTTGTCGCCGAGGTGCCCTACCTATCGGCCGCCGCTCTTGCCGTATGCCTCGGCTCCCGACTAGGCGTCGGACTCGGCGTCGTGTGTGCGTTGCCCGTGCTGGGGCTGACTCGCTGGGCCAATCGGCGAACCGCGGAGAAGCCACTCTGGACCCTGCTTGCGTTCGCCGGCGGCGTCTCCTCTGGTGACCTGACCCACCGCCCTCCACTCGACGGGCGCCGGGTGATGGGACGCGTGCAGCGCGCACTCAGCCAGCTCGGCGTGAATCTTCAGGGCATGGTCGGCGATGCCCGCGCGCAAGTGGTGGCTCTCGAGGCGATAGTGGCTGAAATCGCTGCCGGCAAGGACTCCTTGTCGGGGAGCACTGACGCCCAGGCGGCGGGACTGGAGCAGTCGGCCGCCGCACTCAAGCAGCTGACCGAAACCGTGCGGCAGAACGTTCTGGCAGCCGAAGAAGGCGCCAAGCTGGCGGAGCACACGCTTGCAGTGGCACTGCGCAGCACCGCAAGCGTGGACCACATGCGCTCGACCATGCAGCAGATCACCGACTCCGCCTCACGCATCTCTGACATCACGCAATCCATCGACGCGATCTCGTTCCAAACGAATATTCTGGCCCTGAATGCAGCTGTCGAGGCTGCCCGCGCAGGGGATCAAGGCCGCGGTTTCGCAGTGGTGGCGCAAGAGGTCCGGGCATTGGCAACGCGCACTATGGCCGCGGCACGCGAGATCAAGGAATTGAGTCAGGGATCGCAGGCGCGCGTCGCAGTAGGCGCCGCCGAAGTAGAGGGCACATCGACGGCCATCTCGGAAACTGCCTCCGCCGCGACGAAATTGCAGCAGTTGGTCGAGAGCGTGCATGTCGCGAGTCGCGAGCAACTGCAGTCGATCTCGGAAATCAGTTCGGCTGTCGAGTCCCTCGAGGACATGACGCAGAAGAACGCCATGCTGGTGCAGCAGCTGTCTGCTTCGGCCGACACGCTCTCCGAACAAGCTGCCACGCTCGGTCAATCCGTCAAGATCTTCAGAACTCACGCATGAGCGCTATCCGAAGTGAATTAGGCCGCGACACCAGCGTCGTGCGCCTGCTGTTCGACCAGGCGCCGGAGGCCCTGCTCATCTACGACCTCGATGCGAACCTGCTTGTCGACGCCAATGCGGCGGCGGCCACGCTGTTCGAGTGCTCAATGGAGGAGCTGCTGCAGTCGCCTCCAGAGGCGTTTCACGATGACAGCGCGGATCCGACGGTCAAGAGCTACCAGTGCATCGAACAGGCCTGTCGCCTGGCGCTCGAAGGACACGCGGTTCAGCGCGACGTCACGGTTCGGACGGCCAAAGGCACCGCCTTGCGTTGCGAACTCCGGCTCGTTCGGATCACAGTGGGTGACCGCACGTTGATCCGTGCCAGCTACGTGGACATCACCGAACGCCTGCGGGCACAGGCGGCAATACAGGCTGATCATGCGCAGATGGCCCAGATGGCGCAGCACAAGCAGGCCGTTCTCGACAACGTCATGGAGGCGGTGATCACTGCTGACTCTGACGGGTGCATTCAATCGTTCAATCGCGCGGCAACCCGAATCTTCGGCTACCCGCATGAAGAGGCCATTGGCAAGAGCCTATCGATGCTCATGCCGAAGCAGGACGGAGATAGGCACGAGAGCTACGTCGCCGGCTATGAAAGGACCGGCAAGGCGCGTGTCATCGGCGTGGGCCGGGAAACCCGCGGCCGTCACAAGTCTGGACGGGAATTCCCTATCCATCTTTCGGTCTCGACCATCGAAGGTCGCGGCCGGCCCAACTACGTCGGGCTGATCCGCGACATCTCCGAGCAAAGGGAAGCTGAAAGTCACATCGAACGCCTCGCCTACTTCGACACGTTGACCGGGCTGCCGAATCGTCGCCTCCTGCTCGATAACGTAGCCCAGGCTCAGCGTCGCTGTGCCGGCAGCAGTCACGCGGCCCTGGTTCTCGCCGATATCGACCAGTTCAAGAACGTCAACGACGTGATGGGTCATGCGGCTGGCGACGCCCTGTTGCGCGACATCGGTGAGATGTTCGCGCATTGCGTGGGCGACCGCGGCATGGTGGCTCGCCACGGCGGCGACGAGTTCGCCATGCTGATCGAGAATCTCGGCCCCGAGCCCGCGCTCGCCGCCCGTGAGGCCATGGCGTGGTGTCAGCGGCTGCTCGAAACGGCGAGGCGCCAGCACGGCCTGTTCGGCTGCGACTACCGGACGAGCGCGAGCCTTGGGGCGATCGTCTTTCATGACGGACGCGAGACGCCCGAGGCTTTGCTGGCACATGCAGACCTCGCGTTGCATCAGGCGAAGTCCGAGTCGAAGGATACCTACCGCCTCTTCGACGAGGATATGGGACGCGACGCGGTTCGGCGCGCAAATCTGCTGCACGACCTTCGCCTTGCCCTGCCCAGGCAAGAGCTGGTGTTGATGTACCAGCCCCAGGTCAGCGCCCAGGGGCGGACCTTGGGCGCGGAATGCCTGGTTCGGTGGCGCCATCCGACGCGCGGGACAGTCTCGCCGGCTGACTTCATCCCGCTTGCCGAGCAGAGCGGATTCATCATCGAGATCGGCGAGTGGGTGTTGAATCATGCATGCACGACTCTGCAGCGATGGGACACTTCGCCCGGCATGGCGGACCTTTCGCTGGCCGTCAACATCAGCGCGACCGAATTCCGCCATCCGGACTTCATCGCCACCGTGGCCCGCGTGTTGAATCAGACGGGCGCGCGACCATCTCGGCTCAAGCTTGAGTTGACGGAGAGCGTGCTGGCGATGGACCTTTGCGACCTCGCGGCGCAGCTGACAGAACTCAAGTCGATGGGTCTCGGGATCTCCTTGGACGACTTCGGGACCGGCTATTCGTCGATTTCGTACCTCCGGCAACTGCCGCTTGACCAGCTGAAAATCGATCGAAGCTTCATTGTCGACATCGCGAGCAATCCGCGCGACGAGATCTTGGTGCGCGGCCTGGTCGACCTATGTGAGGTCCTGGAACTAGCAGTCGTCGTAGAAGGGGTCGAAACGGCGGAACAGCGCGACAAGCTTCTGGCCTGCGGTTGTGACTGCTTCCAGGGCTTCCTGACGGGACGTCCGATGAGCGAGGTCGACCTGCAGACTTTGGTCGGGACGTCCTTCCGATTGCAGCAGGCCTGCTAGAGCAGTCGGAAGGCTGAGCCGTCAGCGCGATCGGGAGCGAGCTTGTCGTCGCCCTCGGTTTGCACAGCGGCACTTCGCACGGCATTTCTGCCGGCGTGCTTGGCCGCATAGCAGGCACGGTCGGCGGCATCGAGGACGTCTGCCGATGAGCAAGGGGGGACGCCGATTTCGACCACGCCGATGCTCGCCGTAACGCGAAGTTTCGGATCGCTGGCGCAGATCCCGTCGCGTGCCACACGCTCTCGCATCTTTTCCGCAATCGCCAGGGCCTGATCCAAGCGGCAAGCCGGCAGCAGGACGGCGAATTCATCTCCACCCAGCCGGCCAACAACGTCCCCCGATCGAACACTCTCACCCAGGCCGCAGGCCACCAGCAGCAGAATCGCATCGCCGGCCGCATGTCCGGCGCCGTCGTTTACCTGCTTGAAATGGTCGAGGTCGATGAACAGGGCGCAAGCCGGCTCGTGGCGCCTTCGGTCGTCGACCAGTTGGGCCAGGTTGCGCTCGAACTCACGCCGGTTGACGAGGTTCGTTAAGGGGTCGTGTCCAGCACTCCATTCCAAGCTCTCGCGCTGACGTCTTGCCAGCGTCGCATCGACGACGACCCAGATCCTGCGCATCGATGCACCCTGGACAGCGGCACCAAGCACCTTGGCCCAGAGGACGGAGCCGTCGCGACGGCGCAAAGGGATTTCGGCTTCGAAGGCCCTGCCGGCGGCAAACGCCGACTCCGCTTCCTCACGGAGTTGGTCGCGTGGGGCATCGCTTGCCAGCAATTCTTCCCACTCACAATCCAAGGTCCCGGCCTCGTAGCCAAGCATGCGCCCCAGGTTGGCATTGGTCAGCTCAAACCTGGCCCCGTGCGTGAAGCCGATCCCGACGGGTGCGTGCTCAAGCACGGCCTGCATATTCTGCAGGGTGCGTTCCATGTCCGCGCGGCTGCCGGCCAATTGGGTGCTCACATGTTTGAGGACCCGCGAGAGTTCGCCGATTTCGCCAAGCCCCTCGGGCCACCCATCTTGGGGCGCCTGATTGGCTTCCATGGAGCGAAGCGCGCGCCGGCGCAGGACTCCCAGTGGCCCGAGCAGCCAAGCAGTGAGCCCGAAGATGCACAGCGCACCGACCAGGGCGATTCCAGCGCCAAGCGCAATGGTTCTGGATACGGAACGGCGGGCCTCATGAAACAGGACCTCGTTCGAAGCGATCCGAAACACCATCCATTCGGTACCTGGCACCGCAGCGCGAGCGACAAAGAGATCGCCCCAGCGTTCAGTCGAAGGCGTGGGCTCGAGCGGGCTGCCCTGGCTGCGCCAACGTGCGACGGCCTCACGAAGACCGGGTTGGGTGTCGACGGGGCTCATCAGCCAGGCGGCGTCGGCGTGGGCGAGGATGTGCCCTTGCTGGTCCGCGACAACGGTCTTGATGTGCTGGTCATCAAGCACGGCGGCCCGCGCGATATTCGAGAGGAAGTTGACGCCTCTCAAGCTCAACATGCCTGCCAACACGGCGCGCGGCCCGCCCCCCGTCGCGATGGGGGCGGCAATCGCGACGTCGAGGTTGCCGGGGCCGCCCAGGTCGCGCAGTGGGGACGAGACCCTTGGGCCGCCGACGGCGCTTGCGAGCGCACCGTCATTGGGCAGGATGGTCAGGCGATTGAACAGGGAGCGAAGAACCCGGTGACGCTCGACGAATTCCGCGACTCGTTCCGGAGTGACCGCAAGGCCTTGCGGCCAGTCACCGACGGCTGCGGCCACGGCTCGCTCATGCTCGACAACAGCCGCAGACAGCGTCGAGGCGATCTGCGCGGCCCCCAGATTCGTGTCGATGATGGCCGACTCCGCGTCAGCCTCGACCTCGCGCAACGAGTAGCCCACCGCGATCGCGACCGTGATCGCGATCAGCAGGGCGTTGGCCAAGGCCAGTCTCAGTTTGAGGGAGCCCATGGTTGCCGTTAGCGACTCTGTTCACGGTGGAGAGCGAAGACCTGGCAACCATCTTAGTGGCGAGCCCCCCGGCCCGCACAGGTCTCGTCGCGCAGCATGCAACAGTCGCCGCGAATCAGTTGTTCGCGGCGTGCAATGCGCGAGCTCTTGCAATCACCGGACTCGGGTCGGATTCGTATAGGTCCAGGAGTGCCCCGAGGCGCATCGGGTCTGCCGTCGGGGCCGCGCAGGACTGGGCCGTCGCCAACAACTGCAACTCGTGAAAGGCGGCCCCCTGCGCTCGCGCCCTGCCGATTGCCTGTGCCAGGAGATCGGTGGACTCGGCCGTCGCGCCGAGCGCATGCAGGGATTCGGCCTTCAGTCCGAGAAGCAGCGCCTGAAGCGAACTTTCTCCGGTGTCCTTGGCCAGTGCCAGACCGGATTCGATGGCCTCTCGCGCGTCGGGCATTCGGCCGGACTGCCTGCAAGCCAGCGCGTAGTGATAGTAGAAGCCGATCATGCCGCCGAGCAGGCCCGCTTCGCGAGCGCTGTGGGCCGCACACGCCATTTCCTCGAGCCCGGCATCAACGCGGCCTTGCGCGACAAGCGCCTGGCCGTGCAGCCAGGCGAAACCACCGAGACGCTCGGGCAGTGCGTACTCGTCGACCAGCGTATAGAGACGCTCGGTCAATGCCAGGACCTCGTCGTATTCCGCCGCCTGCGCATGGAAGATGGAGGCCGCGTATAGGGCCATCGCCTCACTCAAGGGGTGGCGGCTTGCGCTTGCCTTGTTGACCGCCTGACTCGCAAGCTCCCGAGCGCGCAGCGGCTCGCCGATGGTCCAATACACCAGCACCAGGGCCAGCAGGGCTTCGAGCGCGGGATCCTGGACAAAGCTGGTGGGGGCCTGCCCCGCCGAAACCGTTGTCGGGGTCGCCATGGCGGCCTCAAGATGCGTCCTCGCACCTTTGAGCTCGCCGGTCATCATCAGCACGAGCCCCAGGGCATTGAGCCCCGCGAGTCGCAGCGACGCGTCGCCGCGCCGCTCTGCGAGCGCCAGCATCTCAGCGGCCAGGTCATACGCCTGCGCGAGTTCGGCTCGGGCGAAATGCACCCACCAGCATCCATGCAAGGTGCGCTGCCATGCCGGGCCGTCGGTGGGGCCGATCTGGCGCGCGCGCTCGAAGGCCGCAGCGACTTCGGGCGCCGCAATGACATGTTGGCGGGTGAGCGCAACGGCTTCCAAAGAGCGCAGTTCCTGCTCGAGCGCCGGGCTCAGCAGGCCCTCGCCAAGACGCAGGCCATGCTGGGCTGCGCGCAATGCCTCCGCAGGCGCGCCCCGCGCCATGGCACGGGCCGCAACCACGGCGAGTTCGACCGTCGCTTCGGTCCGCGCGCCGGCCCGCTCGAAGTGCAGCGCAAGTTCGGCAGCGACTTCTGCCGGCTTGGCCGCGTGCACCACCTGCAGCGCTCCCGCCCAGCGCCGATGCCATTGCATGCGCTGCAGCCCCGGCAACCTGTCGTAAAGCACTTGTCGATAGACCGCATGGGCAAAACGGAACCGGGCCGACACATTGCCGTCCGCGGCGACATCCGCGCCACCGCCCGTCATCCAGGGCAGGCGCTTGACGATGTCGTCGAGGATGGTAAGTAGGGCTTCCGGCTCGCAGGACAGGACATGAGCAAGGATCTGATGGAGGAATTCGACACCTCCCACACTGGCCGCAGCGAGAACTCGTTGATGTTCGGCCGGGAGTCGGTCGAACTGACCTTCGATAATGCCGGCGATGCTTCTTGGAATCGCCAGCGCGTCTGCGCTGGGAAACTCCCAGACTCCCCCGACCTGCCTGAGCTTGCCCGACGCCAGGAGCTCGTCGACCACAGCCACCGTGAAAAGAGGCAGCCCGGCGGTGTGGCCGTAGAGGCCGCGCACGAAATCCTCGGGGGCCGGGCCGTCGAGTCTCGCCGCCAAGTACTCGGCCGACTCCGCTTCCGAGAGCAGCTCGAGGTCGACTTCAACGCACAGCCGACGCGGGCGCAACTCCATTCTCAGGGCACCCAAGGGGTGCTCGTGAAGAATCAGGTCCGTGGGTCGAAAGGTGCCGAGCAGCATCAATCGATCCGACCCGCGCCTGCGGGCGAGGTAGCCGAGCAATTGGACCGTGGCGTGATCGCTCCAGTGCAAGTCCTCCAGGACCAGCAGAAGCGGCCGCTCCTCGGTGAGTCGGTCGACGAGCTCGCCGAATTCGCGCAGCATGCGATCTTGCGTAGCCCCAGAGGCCTCCTGTTGCAGCGCGCGCCGGTCCTGCTCGTCGACGAACCAGGGCAGTTGCAGCAACCAGGTGGGAGAGGCCTTGCGCATGAGGTCCAGCACGGCAGCGCCATCGGCGCGGCACAGGGCGTTGAGCGCTTCGAGCACCGGCAGATAGGGCTCGGCGCCGCCATAGTGCTCGACGCATTGACCGAATGCCGCTCGTACCTTCGCGCCCGCGACAAAACCGTCGACGAGGCTGCTCTTGCCGATGCCGGGCTCGCCAGTCACGAATACGAGTTGGCGTTGTCCCCGCTGGCTGGCAACGAGGGCCGAGTTCAGCTGGGCGAGGGCCTTGCTGCGGCCAGCCAGAGCCTGTGCAGCCAGATGTGGCAAAGGCGTCGTCGCGGCCTGCGGTGGGGCTGGGTCGGTGTCCAGGGCGGCAATGAACCGATAGCCACGGCGGGCCACCGTTTCGATGTAGACCGACTCGCGTGCGTCGTCGCCAAGCACCTGGCGGACCTGGCTGACGATGTTCTTCAGGGCCGCCTCGTTCACGTGCCGATGACCCCAGACGGCGTCGAGCAGCGTGTCCTTGGAGACCAGCTGGCCGGCGCGCCGGGTCAGTTCGCACAAGACCTGGAACGACCGTGGAGGGAGTTCGACCGCTTGCCCGTCGCGCTCCAGGCGCGCCTGTGCTTCGTCAATCCGGAAGGGGCCGAACCGGGCCTGTAGCGGATCCATTTGATTCATTCCAACTCAACGGTGAGCTCCGGGATCGATACCGAATCGATACCTTCGCAAGACGACTTGCCGCCGGCCGAACTTCACACTGCCCGGCATGACATTGAACCCACACCCGACCTTCTCGTCCTCGGGCAGTTACGTACTGAGACTGCATCGGGACGCGCGCCCCAAGGAGGGCGTCCTGATCGGCCGCGTCCAGCATGTCGCCAGCGGCGAATGGCTGGATTTTGCCAGCAGCAAGCAGCTGCTGGACTGGTTGGCGACGCACTCCGCATCGCTTGGTGACGATTCGACTCAAGCACCCGACACAGGAGAGCAAAAATGAAGATTCAATGGGCCTTGGTGCCGATCGCCGCAGCCGTGCTGCTGGCCGGCTGCCAGCGAGACAAAACCGCGGCGTTCGAGGAGATCCGCCCGGTTCGAACGATTGTTGCCGGGCGCAGCGCCGGCAGTGTTGGCGCGAGCTACTCCGGCGAAGTCGTGGCGCGCCACGAGAGCCAGTTGGGATTCCGGTCGCCGGGCAAGATCGCCGTGCGCCTGGTAGATGTCGGCGCCATCGTCAAGCGCGGACAGCCCTTGATGCGCCTGAGCCCAGAGCAGGAGGCTTTGCAGGTGGTGGCGGCCAGCGCGGGTGTCGACGCTGCGAAAAGCCGCGTTGCGCAAGCACGGGTCGACCTGCAGCGCACGGAACAACTGCTGGCACGCCAGTTCGCGTCGCGGGCCGAACTCGACCAGCAAAAGCTCGTGCTCGATCAGGCCGAGGCCCAGCTGCGGCAGGCCCAGGCACAGCGGGAAGCGGTTGAGAACCTTCGCGGCTACACGGTGCTGACCTCGGATCGCGACGGTGTCGTGACGGCGATCGCCGCCGAAGTCGGCCAGGTGGTGTCGGCGGGCCAGCCGGTCGTCACCGTGGCCGCCGATGGCGAGCGCGAGGTGGCCATCAGCATTCCCGAGTCCCGGGTGGACGAACTGCGCCAGGCCAAGAACCTGCAGGTCGGCGTCTGGGCATTGCCTGGGAGGACCTGGACAGGCACGCTGCGCGAACTCGCCCCCGCCACCGACAGCATCACGCGGACATATGCGGCGCGGGTCACGATCCAGAATCCCGATGCCACGGCGCTGCGCCTCGGCATGACGGCCACCGTGGGGGTGAACGATCTCGAAGGCCATAGCGCGATCCGCGTGCCTCTCACGGCCATCATCGATCACGACGGCCGGCGCCAAGTGTGGGTCGTCGACCCCAAGACCTCGCGTGTCGCGCTGCGCGACGTAACCCTCGGAAGCGCTCAGGACGACACCGTCCTGGTGGCCTCCGGCTTGATCGGCGGCGAGGCGGTCGTCACGGCCGGTGTGCACATGCTGGAACCCGGTCAGCGTGTCGAAGCGGCGCCCGACAAGTCTGCACAGGCGGCCTCGGCTTCGCTGGGGGGCGCCCAATGAAGAACTTCAACCTCTCGGAATGGGCGCTCAAGCATCAGCAGATGATCGCCTTCCTGCTGATGCTGTTCACGGTCGCCGGCGTGCTGGCCTACGGCAGCCTGGGGCAGAAGGAAGACCCCGAGTTCACGATCAAGACTATGGTCGTGCAGGCCTACTGGCCCGGCAGCTCCTCGAAGCAGATGGCCGACCAGGTCAGCGACAAGATCGAGAAGAAGCTGCAGGAAATCGCCGACATCGACTACATGGCCACCTACGTCAGGCCCGGCGAAATGCAGATCAAGGTCAATCTGCGCGACGCCACGCCGCCCAAGGCCGTACCGGACGTCTGGTACCAGGTGCGCAAGAAGGTGGGCGA
>Ga0213872_10001973_pt1 | contig 12500 bp, 11 predicted proteins | sample VelepicomBERX_R2_FD_160071 | JGI IMG/M metagenome (GOLD analysis project Ga0213872, IMG submission 160071) | Rhizosphere microbial communities from Vellozia epidendroides in rupestrian grasslands, the National Park of Serra do Cipo, Brazil - RX_R2 | ecosystem: Host-associated > Plants > Roots >...
TCCCGCGGGGTCGCTGTCGGGGGTGCAAGCCTATCGCGGGTTTCACGAGGGCTTCGCGCGCATGCTGGAAAAACTCACGCTGCAGGCGCTGTTCGGCGACGAAGAACGGGCGGTGATCGTCTACCGGGCCGACACCTTGCCGGTGAAAGGGGGCTACGTGACCGAGCATCTCACCGTCCGGGCCGGCAAGATCGTCGCCGATCAGTTCATCTACGACGCCGCGCCGTACGCGGCCTATCTGGCGGCGCTGCCGCAACGGTGATGACCGGCCCCGATTGGCGTTGAAAACGTCATTGACCGTTCTCTTGCCGTCCTGTCGTCAATCGATATGGATCAGGTACACTGTCACCTAACAAATTTGCATAATAATCAGGGTGGCAGTATGCGGTGGAGAATATGGATTCCCGTTTTTGCCTTGTTCGTCCTGCTGGGCGGTTGTGGAGAGGACGCCGCGATCGAACAGCAGGTGCCGGCACAGGACATGACCACGGCTAAACACTATATCGCCTTGTTGCAGAACCGGCAGTTCGACCAGCTCGAGAAAGATCTCGACCCCGGACTCAAAAGCGCCAAAGCCCATGAGACGTTCGTGGCCATGGCTGGACTGCTGCCGCAACAAGCCCCGCTCTCCGCGAAGGTGGTCGATTGGAGAGCGTCCGATTACTCTTCCACGCTAAAGGCCTGGACAACCGTCAACCTGACTTACGAATACCAATTCTCCGATAAGTGGCTGATCATTAACGTGGCGAGTCAAAAGAGCGCGACAGGCGTCACCCTTACCGGCATGCACGTCTATCAGAGCGCCGACTCGCTCGAGCACATCAACCGATTTACTCTGGCAGGTAAAGGTCCGCTCCATTATTTTGTTCTGCTCTCCTGCGTTCTCATTCCTCTGCTGATGATATTTGCCGTGGTCTGCTGCATAAGGAGCAAGGAGGTTAAACGCAAGTGGCTGTGGATACTGTTCATTCTTGTCGGCTTAGGTCAATTCAGCCTTAACTGGACCACGGGGGAATGGCTGTTCCACCCTGTCAGCTTGCTCTTGTTGGGTGAGAGCTATTTTGCTCCCTTGTTTGGTGGCTGGACGCTGTCAATTTCTCTGCCGCTGGGCGCGCTGCTGTTTTTATGGACACAGAGTAAATCGCTGCTGCGGTCTGGCGCGGACAGTAGGGATAACGCGTCCGATTCCGCCGCAAACGATTAACCGCTTGACGGTGAAGGACGATCGTCATGCTGTCTTCTCTCAATCTCAATTTGCTGCGTTCGCTGGACGTGCTGCTCGAATTGCGCAACCTGACCCGGGCGGCCGAGCGCCTGGCGCTGACGCAATCGGCGATGAGCCGCCACTTGGCGCTGTTGCGCGACCATTTCGAGGACCCGCTGTTGTTGCGCGAGGGGCAGCGCTTTGTGCTGACCGAGCGCGCCGAGGCGCTGCGGTTGCCGCTCAAGGGGGTGTTGGCCGATATCGACGGCCTGTCGCAGCTGCCGCGCTTCGATCCGGCCACGTGCGCGCGCCAGTTCGAGTTCGCCGGCTCGGACTATCTGGCGGAATACATGTTTCCCGATATCCTGCGCCAGGTGCTGCCGCAGGCGCCGCGGCTGACGCTGATTTTCCGCATGTGGCAGGCCGGGCGGTTCGACATCCTGGTCGACGAAGGGGTGGATCTGGTGACCACCATCGCCGAACGGATTCCGGACAATCTGCACGGCATGTCGCTAGGACAGGACAAGCCGGTTTGCGTGATGGCGCACGACCACCCGCTGTGCCGCCAGGCGACGTTCGAGCTGAGCGACTACCTGGCCTGGCCGCATGCGCGCATCACCACCGCCAGCGACAAGGATAGCTTCGTCGACCACTATTTGACCCAGGCCGGACTGCGGCGCGAGGTGCGGGTCTCGGTGCCGTTCTTCGTGTCGGCGCTGCGTGTGGTGGCAGGCAGCACGATGCTGCTGACCTTGCCCGAGCACCTGGCGGCGCGTTTCGCGCTGCAATTCCCGGTCAGCTTCCGTCCGCTGCCGTTCGACGCGCACACCTACCGCTATTGGCTGTTGTGGCACGGGCGCATGGAGCGCGATCCGGCACACCAGTGGTTCCGCAAGCAAGTGTTCGACGTGCTGTACCACTCGATCTACGGCATCACCAAGCATGAAAATTTCTCATGGTGACCATGAGGAGATAGCCGTTCCCTGCATGGTGCATGCCGGCTAGACTGCTTTCTCATGAATCGTTGCCGTTGAGAAAGAGGGATTGCGTATGAATTTCACCGCGTGGCTGCCATTGGCCGGGGTGTGTTTGCTGGGGGCGATGTCGCCCGGACCCAGTTTGGCCATGATCATCCGTCAAACGCTCGGCGGCAGCCGGCAACAAGGGGTGTGCGCCGCGGCGGCCCACGGCGTCGGCGTCGGTCTGTTCGCGCTGGCTGCGGTGCAGGGATTGGCGCTGGTGTTGACCGCCGAGCCGTGGCTGTTTCGCGCCATCACCTGGGCCGGCGCGGCGTTTCTGTGTTGGCTCGGCTGGCAGAGTCTGCGCGCGGGGGGCGACGGTCCGGCGCTAGCGGACCCGGCGCAAGCGCGCTCGTCGCTGTGGCGCTCGACGCGCGAGGGGCTGGTCGTGGCATTGTCCAATCCGCATTTGGCGGTCTTCTTCCTGGCGCTGTTCAGCCAGTTCGTGGTGCCGGGCATGTCGTGGGCGCACAAGGCGGGCATGGTGCTGTTGGCCGGCGTGTTGGACATGGCTTGGTATTCGCTGGTGGCGCTGCTGCTGTCCCATCCGCGCGTGCTGACCCTGCTGCGTTGCCGCATGGGCTGGGTCAATCGGGCCACCGGCGTGGTGCTGCTGCTCATGAGCGTGCGCGTGCTGACCTTGTGATCGCTGCTTGCCGTTGGTCAGCGGCGCCAGCGATCTAAATGAAAATCATTCCCATTATCAAAATTAATCGTTATAATTAGTCCTAATTCGTAGGCGCATGCTTTGGGAGTATCGCGCCCGCCTCTTCTCATCGCTGTTTCTTGACCAGGAATTCAGGCTCTATGGCTTCCCTCTCTTCCCGTCTTGGCAACATGGCGCTGGCCGCCGTGACCGTGGCCGTCCTGTTTGGCGCCAAGGCCGCGCAGGCCGACGACGGTATCGTCGTGTACAACGCCCAGCACGAAAATCTCACGCAAGCTTGGGTGGATGGCTTTACCCAGGCCACCGGCATCAAGGTGACCTTGCGCAACGGTAGCGATAGCGAGCTGGGCAATCAGATCGTGCAAGAGGGCAAGGCGTCGCCGGCAGACGTCTTTCTGACCGAGAATTCGCCGGCCATGACGCTGGTCGACAATGCCGGCCTGTTCGCGCCGCTGCCGGCCGCGACGTTGGCCCAGGTGGCGCCGGCCTACCGGCCCGTCCATGGCAAGTGGATCGGCATCGCCGCCCGCTCGACGGTATTCGTCTACAACAAGGACAAGCTCAAGCCGGCCGACCTGCCCAAGTCGTTGCTCGATCTGGCCGCGCCCAAGTGGCAAGGCCGCTGGGCCGCGTCGCCCAGCGGGGCGGATTTCCAAGCCATCGTCAGCGCCATGCTGGCCCTGAAGGGCGAGGCGGCCACGCTTGCCTGGCTCAAGGGCATGAAGGCCAACGCCGTCGTCTACAAGGGCAACAGCACGGTGCTCAAGGCGGTGAATGCCGGCCAGGTCGAAGGCGGCGTGATCTACCACTATTACAGTTTCGTCGACCAGTCCAAGACCGGCGAAAACAGCAAGAACACCGTGCTGTACTACTTCAAGCACAAGGATCCGGGTGCGTTCGTCAGCCTGTCCGGCGCCGGCGTGCTGGCATCGAGCAAGCACCCGCAACAGGCGCAGGCCTTCGTGAAGTGGATCACCGGCGGAGAAGGGCAGACGGTGCTGCGCACTGGCAACGCATTTGAATATGCGGTCGGTCGAGGCGCCGCCTCCAATCCCAAGCTGATGCCGCTGAGCGAATTGGACGCGCCTCGGGTCGATGCCGCCAAGCTCAACGGCAAGAAGGTGATCGATCTGATGATGCAGGCTGGCCTGCTGTAACGCCATGTCGGAACCGCTTTCGCGCGCCTTGCCGCCGTTTGCCGAGCCGGCCGTCGCGACGGCCCGCGCCCTGCCCGCCGCCGCGCGCCGCGGCGGCAGTGCCGTCCCCTGGCTGACGGGGCTGGTGGTGGCCATCGCCCTGCTGGCGCTGCTGCCGTTGAGCTTTGTCGCCGTCGTGGCGCTAGAGACCGGTTGGGCCACCATCGTGACCCTGCTGTTCCGGCCCCGCGTCGGCGAGCTGCTGATCAACACGGTGTCGTTGGTGCTGTTGACGGTGCCGCTGTGCATCGTCATGGGCGTGGGGCTCGCCTGGCTGACCGAGCGCAGCACCCTGCCGGGGCGGCGCATGTGGTCGGCCTTGGCGGTGGCGCCCATCGCCGTGCCGGCGTTCGTGCACAGTTACGCCTGGGTCAGCCTGGTGCCGTCGCTGCACGGCTTGGCGGCCGGCGTGCTGATTTCGGTCATCGCCTATTTCCCGTTTCTGTACCTGCCGGTGGCGGCCACGCTGCGCCGGCTCGATCCGGCGTTGGAAGACGTCGCCGCGTCGTTGGGTCAATCCCCTGGGCGCATCTTCTGGCGGGTGGTGCTGCCGCAGCTGCGCCTGGCCATTGGCGGCGGCGCGCTGCTGGTCGGTCTGCACCTGTTGGCCGAGTATGGGCTCTACGCGATGATCCGCTTCGATACCTTTACCACCGCCATTTTCGATCAATTCCAATCCACATTCAGCGGCCCGGCCGCCAACATGCTGGCCGGCGTGTTGGCGCTTTGCTGTCTGTTGCTGTTGGCGCTGGAGGCGCGCATGCGCGGCCGGGCCCGCTATGCCCGCGTCGGCTCGGGCAGCGCCCGGTCCATCGCGCCGCGGCGGCTGTCGCCGGCCATGGCGGCGCTGTGCCTGTTGCTCAACGGCGCGGTGGCGGCATTGACGCTGGGCGTGCCGCTGCTGACGCTGGGGCGCTGGCTGCTGATCGGCGGCCTGGGCGCTTGGCCGTGGCAGAGCCTGTTGCCGGCATTGGGGCAAACCCTGCTATTGGCCTTCGCCGGCGCGGTGTTGACCACCTTGGCGGCCATCCCCATGGCCTGGCTGTCGGTGCGCCATCCCAGCCGTCTCAATCGCGTGTGGGAGGGCTGTCATTACCTGGCCAGCGCCATGCCCGGCATCGTGGTGGCATTGGCGCTGGTGACGGTCACCATCCATTGGGCGCGGCCGATTTATCAAACGCTGCTGACGGTGTTTCTCGCCTATGTGCTGATGTTCTTGCCGCGTGCGCTGATCAGCCTGCGCGCCGGCATGGCGCAGGCGCCGGAAACGCTGGAAAACGCCGCGCAGAGCCTGGGCGTGTCGCCGGGCCGCGCCCTGTGGCGCGTGACCCTGCGGCTGGCCGCGCCCGGCGCCGCCGCCGGCGCCGCCATGGTGTTTTTGGCCATCACCAACGAACTGACCGCTACCTTGCTGCTGGCGCCCAACGGCACGCGCACGCTGGCGACCTGCTTTTGGTCGTTGACCAGCGAAATCGACTATGTGTCGGCAGCACCGTATGCGCTGCTGATGATTCTGCTCTCCCTGCCGCTGACGTGGCTGCTTTATCACCAATCCAGACGGAGTGCTGGCCGATGACCGCGATCGACATTCACCAACTGAGCAAGCACTACGGCGCCATGCCCGCGGTCGACGACGTCACGCTGAGCATCGCCGCCGGCAGCCGCATGGCGGTTGTCGGTCCCTCCGGCTCGGGCAAGACCACGCTTTTGCGGCTGATCGCCGGTTTCGAGTTTCCCGACGCCGGCCGCATCGCGTTGGACGGTCAACTGCTGGCCGACGCGCACCGCGCCGTGCCGGCGCACGAGCGGGGGATCGGTTATGTGCCGCAGGACGGGGCGCTGTTTCCGCATCTGAGCGTGGCGGACAATATCGGTTTCGGCTTGTCCGAGACGCGCCACGCCAAACGCGCCCGCATCGATGCGCTGTTGACCATGGTGTCGCTCGACCCGGTCCTGGGCACGCGCTGGCCGCACGAGTTGTCCGGCGGGCAGCAGCAGCGTGTGGCGCTGGCGCGCGCCCTGGCGCAGCGGCCACGGCTGATGTTGCTGGATGAGCCGTTTTCCGCGCTGGATACCGGCTTGCGCGTCAGCATGCGCAAGGCGGTGGCGCAGCTGCTGCGTGAGACGGGCATTACCGCCATTCTGGTGACGCACGATCAGGCGGAGGCGTTGTCGTTCGCCGATCAGCTGGCGGTGATGCGGCAAGGGCGGCTGGTGCAGCACGGCACGCCGGCCGAGCTGTACCGGCATCCGCGCGACGGCGCCACCGCGCTGTTTCTGGGCGAGGCGGTGATTTTGCCGGCCCGGTTGCATAACGGCCGCGCCCATTGCGCGTTGGGGGATTTGCCGGCGCCCGGCCAAGCGGTGGCGGGGACGGCACGCATCATGCTGCGGCCGGAACAGCTGCGCTTGCTGCCGGCCGGCGACGGCGCGGATTGTCAGGGGCGGGTCGCCGACATCGATTTCGGCGGGCATAGCAGCCTGCTCGACATTGTGCTGCCCGCGCGCGATGGGGAAGAGCCGGTCACATTGCAGGTGAAATACGCCGGGCTCGCGTTGCCGGCGCTCGGCAGCATGGTGCGCGTGGCCGTCGACGGTCACGCGCATGTGTTGGGCGATTAGCGCTGCCGCGAGGCGAGCGCCGGCCCGGTCATGACCCGGCCAGCGCCCCCTGGGCGGTTGCCGATTTGCAGCATTCGATCGCCGCCTGGTAGCTGCCGAAATCGTCCGGCGAGGCGGGGAGCGGATCGCGCCCCGCGGCGTACGGCGAGTGCAGACTGAGCGTCATGACCTTGTTGGTCTCCGGCAGGCGTGCCCGTGCCGCCGCCCGCGCCGCGCCGATGTCCGCCGCTTCGGCGCTCACCAACCAAAACTGCGACACGATGTCGACCGGCGCCTCGGCGGCATCGGCCGGCCGCAGTTCGTCAAGCGCGATGCGGCGGGCGTCGATCTGCTGCGCGCGCAGCGCCCAGACCAGTACCTCGGCGGCCAGCTCGTCCAACTCGCCGCCGACGGCGATCACCACCACCACCGAGGCGGCCGGCACATCGAGCGGCCCTTGCCAGCGACCGCCTTGCCGTTCCCGTTGCAGGCGCAGCTTACGCGCCAGCGATTCGCCGTCCAGCACCGACACCGAAACCCGGTGCCGCTCGCGCTGCCCGGCCAATGCCACCAGCAGGGCCGCCACCGAGTGGTTGACCTTGTCGCGCTCGTCGTCGGTGATCGCCTGCTGCTCGAAATCGGCCCGGGCCATGAATAGCGCGGGCATCAGCACCTTGTCGCAGAAGGCGCCGAGCGATTGCGCCTTGAGAAACTGGCGCGCGCTCAGCACGATGCTGTGGCTGTCGCCGCGTAGCGCCCGCTGGTAGAACCGCTCCGGCTGGCTCAGCGACGGCACGTCGCCGAACAGGATGTCGAGGAAGCGCAGCGCCGCCAAGTAGCGGCCCGCCACCACCAGGCACAGCGTCAGCGGGGTGGACAACACCAATCCCGCCGGTCCCCACAGCGCGCTCCAGAAAATGGCGGACACCACCACCGACAATGGCGACAGCCCGGTGCTGTGGCCATACAGCCGCGGCTCCAATAGTTGCGATACCAATAGTTCGGTGGCCAGGAATACCGCCGCGGTCAGTACCGCCTGCGACCAGCCCGGGGCGATGGCGGCGGCGAGCACTGTGGCGCAGAGACCGGCGATCCACACGCCGATGTAGGGCACGAAACGCAACAGCGCCGCCATCGCACCCCACAAGAACGCTTGCGGCAGACCCAACAGCGCCAGCGCGAGCCAAATCACCGCGCCGACGGCCAAGTTGACGCCGAATTGCGATACGAAATAGCGCGACAACCGTTGCGCCACATCGCCCACCGCGGCGGTGGTGGCGCGCAAATTGCCCGGTCCGGCCAAGCGGACGAAGCGGTCGCCCAGCGTGTCTTGTTCGAACAGGATGAACAGCAGCACGATCAACACCACGCCGGTGGTCTCCAACGGCCGCGACACGGTATTGAAGATGTTCAGCAGCAGTTGCAGCGGACCGGGGCGCGGCGGATGAAGCTCGACCGGAATCGGTTCGCCGCCGCTGCCGTTGAGCACGGCCGCGACATGCGCGGCGGGCGCCGAGGCGCCGGCCGGCGGCGCCATCTCGCGCATGACCGCGTCGGCGCGCTGCGCCAAGATGTCGAGCCGGCCCAGCGTCAATTGGTTGAGCTCAGCCAGCTTGTCGTGAATGGTGCTTTCGTACTGCGGCATGGCGGCGCCGATCTTGATCACCTGGCTGCCGATCTCCATGCCGGTAAACAGCAGTCCCACGGTCAGCGCCGCCACGGCCGCGCAGACCGCCACGCTCTGCGGCAGGCCGAGATGACGCAGTTTGCGCACCAGCGGCGCGATCAGGAAGCTCAGCATCACCGCCAGGGTGATCGGAATCAGCACGTCCCGTCCGAGGTAAAGCAGCGCCAACACCACGCCAGTGGCGACGATCTGGCCGGCGTACCCGTGGGATGCGGGTTCGGCGCGGGCATGGGACATGGGCTTCTCCTAATATGGCGGCTTAAAGATAGGTGCACAGCATACCCGCAATCGCGGCGTCTTAGGACTCCTGGAGCATCAATGTCATGAGCGCGTGCACGCTGCCAAGCGGCGAATTGGCGTGCATGTCGCACAGGTGTTCGCCGAGAAGTTGGACGATGGCGTCGCCGTGGAGATCGTCGAGACGGATGTGCATGTGGCGCCCTTGCCAAGATGTCGGTTGATTGTCTGATTCAAGCAAATAGCATATAGGGCAATCCTTGCCGATGCACTATCTCCAGGGCAGACGCATGGCGTCGTTGGCTGCGCGCAGCCAACGACTAACGTTTCCTGAACATTGGGCCGGCTCCGATGGGCATGGCGGGGCGTCTTCGTCGCGTTGCCAGACCCCTTGATCCTGTTGTGGCCACCATGATTTAAATCGCCTGCTTCATCCTCCTAGAGGTGAACACATTATGGGAAGGTCGTGCGTTGCTTCGCGAACGCACGCTACAGCGCCATCCGAGTTTTCGTAGCGTGGGTTCGGCGCGCAGCGACAACCCACGGCCAGCGATCGGGAAGGTGCCTGGCGGGTTGCTTCGTGGCCACATAGGACGACATGACCTAGTCACGATGTATAGTGACGGCTGGCCGAATCGATAACCCAGTCGGCGCGGCTGTCGACTACCCCCCTCGCCGCCGCTTTTACAAGAGTCATCCGTTATGGCGACGCTTATTCCGATCGAACGTTATATCGCGGCTTTTCCCGCATCGCCGCTCGGCGCCTGGGCCGACGCCGCGCCGTGGGCGCTGACCAGCAACAGCGAGGCCATCGTGCGCGCGCTGCTCGCGACGCTTCCCGTGCGCGACTACATGCTCGCCGACGAAGTGGCGGTGCACCGCAGCGCGGTGGTGGAGGACGGCGCGGTGCTCAAGGGGCCATTGATTCTCGGGCCGCATTGCTTTGTCGCCGCGGGCGCCTATTTACGCGGCGGTAATTGGGTGGACGCGCATTGTGCCTTCGGTCCCGGCGTGGAGGTGAAGTCGTCCTTCGTGTTTGCCGGCAGCAAGTTTGCGCATTTCAATTTCGTCGGCGATAGCCTGATCGGCGCCGGCGTCAATCTCGAAGCTGGAAGCATTGTTTGCAACTATCGTAATGAGCTTGTTGATAAAGAAATAAACGTGCGTATCGATGGCGCGCCGCACCGTACCAGCGTGAAGAAATTCGGCGCGCTGATCGGTGATGGCGTCCGGCTGGGCGCCAATGCCGTGGTGGCGCCGGGCGCGCTGTTGGCGCCGGGCACGGTGTTGCAACGCGCGGCGCTGCTTGATCAGGGGTTCTAAGCGGGTTGACCGCGCCCCGATTGGCGCTGCGCCAGCGTGAAGAGCAGCGCCGCGGCCAGCAGGCACGCGGCCACGGCAAACGTGGCGCGCATGCCATCGGCCACGGCGGCGGGACTCGCGCTGGAGATCGAACGCGAGCCGGTGGCATGGGCGAACACGGCGCCCATCAGCGAGGCGCCGGAGATCAACCCCAGGTTGCGCGCCAGATTGAGCATGCCGGAGACCACGCCGCGCCGATCGGCCGGGATGCCCCGCATCACCGCGGTATTGTTGGCCGCCTGAAACAGCGCGTAATGGGCGGTAATGACCATGACCGGCGCCATGTAGCCGATCACGCCCAGCGAGGCGGGCAGCACGGCGAGCAGGGTGGCGCCGAGCGCCATGCCGGCCAAGCCCGCGCCCACCATGCGCCCGGCGCCCAGGCGGTCGACCAGACGCCCGGCCGGCATGCCGCTGAGCGCGGCCACCAGGGGCCCGGCCGACAGGGTCAGGCCGACCAGCGCGGTGGTCATACCCAGGCCGCGCGTCAAATAGAACGGTCCCACCACCAGTGTCGACATTACCACCGTGGCCACCAGCGCGCTGGCCGCGAGCCCGGCGCCAAGCGCCGGTTCCCGCAGCCAAGCCAGGTGCATCAATGGCGCCTTGGCGCGGAGCTCCCACCAGACGAACCCCGCCGCGCCGCTCAGTGCCGCCGCCAATAGCATCAGGTTGCGCGGGCCGATCTGGCCCCGGCCCAGCGTCATGGACAGTGCGTAGGCCGCCAGCGTCAGCGCCAACAGCAGCGTGCCGCCATGGTCGAACCTCGGCGCCGGTGCCGCCGCGTCGCGCCGGTCGGCCGGCAGATGGCGGCTGGCCAGCGCGAAGGTCGCCAGCCCGAGCGGCACATTGATCCAAAACAGCGCGCGCCAGCCAAACCCCGCAATCAGCATTCCCCCGAGCGACGGCCCGAGCGTGGTGCCTAGTGCCGACATCGTGCCGAGCAGGCCCATGGCGCGTCCGGTCTGCTCCTTGGGCACCGCGTCGCCGACCAGCGCCATCGACAGGGCGATCAAGGCGGCGGCGCCCAGGCCCTGCAAGGCGCGGGCGGCGATCAACAACGCGACGGTCGGCGCCGCGCCGCATAGCGCCGAGGTGGCGGTAAACGACAGGATGCCGGCCAAAAGCAGCCGCCTGCGGCCGAACAGATCGCCGAGGCGGCCGGCGCTGACGATCAGTGCGGTGATCGTCAGCAGATAGGCGAGCACCACCCACTGCACCGTTTGGAATGGCGCGTCAAAAACGCGCGCCAGCGTCGGCAGGCTGATGTTGGCGATGCTGGTGTCGAGCGAGGACAACAGCAGGGAGAGCGACAGGCTGGCGAGCGCCAGCCTGGACGAGCGCGTGGTCATGGGGTGGGCCTTTATCGATGGGTGATTGCTGTCAGCCTAGCCCGTGGCATGGTGCGGCGGAAGGCGCACGATTTGCACTTTATTCGTGTGTTTGACGCGCTATATGGCATGTGCGATGGTGAAGGCATGACGACTCCCGATTTCAATTTGCTGCTGACGCTGCATGTGCTGCTCAGCGAGGGCAGCGTGGCGCGCGCCGCGCGGCGGCTGGGGCTGAGCGCCTCCGCCATGAGCCGGTCGCTGGCGCGGTTGCGCGCCGTCACCGGCGATCCGCTGTTGGTACGCGCCGGGCGTGGCCTGGTGCCGACGCCGCGCGCACTGGCGCTGCGCGATCAAGCGGCGCGACTGGTGGAGGATGTGGAAGCGGTCCTGCGTCCCGCATTGGCGCCGGATCTGGCGTTACTCGCGCGCACGTTCACATTGCGCACGAGCGAAGGTTTCGTGGAAAACTTCGGTCCGGCATTGATTGCCCGCGTGGCGGCCGACGCGCCCAACGCGCGGCTGCGTTTCATGCAGAAAGTGGACAAGGACAGCGCGCCGCTCAGGGACGGCACGGTCGATTTGGAGACTGGCGTGGTGGACGAAACCAGCGGGCCGGAGCTGCGCGTGCAGGCCTTGTTTCGCGACCGCTTCATCGGCGTGGTGCGCCAGGGGCACCCGCTCAGCCAGGGCGGGATCACGCCGGCGCGCTATGCCGAGGGCCTGCACATCAGCGTGTCGCGCCGCGGGCGCGACACGGGGCGCATTGACGATGCGCTGGCCGCGCTCGGCCTGACGCGCAGGGTCAGCACCATTGTGGGGGGCTTCGCCACCGCGCTGGCGCTGGCGCGCGCCACGGATTTGATCGCCAGCGTGCCCGAACGCCACACCGGCAATCTGCGTGACGGCATGGTGAGTTTCCCGCTGCCGGTGGAGACGCCGCCGCTGACGGTGTCGATGCTGTGGCACCCGCGCTTGCAGGCCGACCCGGCGCATCGCTGGCTGCGCGACTGCGTGCGCGCGGTGTGTGCCACACAGCCTTGATGCCCTAGACCTGGAATTGCGCCAGCGTGTTCATCTGCCGCTTCACCAACTGGTCGAGGTAGGAGGCGCTTTCGGCGGTTTGCTTGGCCGCCGCGCTCGATTGCTCCGACATCTGCGCCGTGTGTTCGACCTGGACGGCGATGCTGTTGCTC
>Ga0213872_10001974_pt1 | contig 12499 bp, 10 predicted proteins | sample VelepicomBERX_R2_FD_160071 | JGI IMG/M metagenome (GOLD analysis project Ga0213872, IMG submission 160071) | Rhizosphere microbial communities from Vellozia epidendroides in rupestrian grasslands, the National Park of Serra do Cipo, Brazil - RX_R2 | ecosystem: Host-associated > Plants > Roots >...
TGGGCGCCCTGCTGGAAACCATCACCATCGCCGCCAGCGCCCAGGGCTTGCGCACGGCCTGCACGCGGCGCCCGGACAGCCCGGTCGAAAAGCCCCTGTTCGATATCCGTTTCACGCACGATCCCGATCTCGCGCCCAGCCCGCTGCTGGATGCCATCGAGAAGCGCAGCGTGCAGCGACGTCCGATGCGTACCCGCCCCTTGCGCGAGGACGAAAAGAAGGCCCTGGAGGCAGCCGTGGGCCCGGACTACACGATCGACTGGATCGAGGGTTTCGGCCCCAAGCTCAAGACGGCGTGGCTGATGTTCAACAATGCCAAGCTGCGCCTGACCATGCCCGAGGCATACGAGGTGCATCGCCGCATCATCCACTGGAACGCCAGCCGCAGTCCCGACAAGGTGCCGGACCAGGCCCTGGGCGTCGACAACATGACCCTCAAGCTGATGAAATGGGCGATGGTGAGCTGGGACCGCTTGTCGACCATGAATGCGCTGATGGGGACCTGGGCTCCGCGCCTGCAGATGGATCTGGTGCCGGGCCTGGCCTGCGCCGCCCACTTCGTGCTCAAGGCCCGGCGTGCGCCGCAGGGCATCGACGACTATGTGGAGGCCGGTCGCGCCGTGCAGCGCTTCTGGCTGACCGTGACCCGGCTGGGCCTGGTCATGCAGCCGGAACTGACACCCCTGATCTTTTCCAGGTACGTCCGCGAGGGCCGTTCCTTCACCCGCTTGCCGGCCCTGCAGGAGCGCGCGCGCCGGCTTGAACAGGATGCCTCGGCCCTGATCTTCAAGGACCAGCTATCCCCCGTCTACATGGGCCGGCTGGGTGCCGGCCCGACCCCCACAGCCCGCTCGGTGCGACTGCCGGTGGAACAGCTGCTTTACCGGCCGCAGACGGATACCCCGCCTTGATCCCTTAATCCCTTAATCCAGCAGGGAGCAGCTCATGCCACCCATGCGGAAGTGGCGGATCAGGTCGGTAATGTCGGCCTTGTGCCACTCCGGCAGGTTGCGCTTGAGCGTGGCCAATTGCGCCTTCAATTCCGGCGCCTCACCGCGTCGCGGTGCACTCTTGAGTGCCATCATGAACTTGAGCAGGCCGGTCGAATACAGGCGGGCCCGCCCTGCCAGCGGCTTGACGGCCTCGCGGAAGTCTTCCGGGTAGAAGGCCGCGCGCAGCGAGTTGTAGTAATCCTCGGTGAAGAGCGCCGGTTGCCGGTCCGCGTACTGGTAGGCGAAATAGTTGATCGAGCGCTCCGCCTTGAGGTGGCCGAAATCGACCATGTACACGCCCCCGTCCGGCTTGAGGATACGTGCTACCTCGGCATAGGTCTGGCGCAGCATGCTGACCGTGGGCAGGTGATGCAGGGCCATGGTCGACATCACGGCATCCACCGAAGCGTTTGCAAATGAACCGAGGTCGGTGATGTCGCCATGACGGAATTCGACGTTCTCCAGGCGCATGCTGGCCACCAGTGCGCGCGCGTTCTCCAGCATCGGTTCGGACAGGTCGACCCCGATAAAGCGGATATCGGGGTTCAGCCGCGCCACCATGGCCAACTGATTGGCCGGTCCGCAGGCCAGGTCGACCACCGTATCGCCCGGTCGGATCACTTCGCAGATGTTGGCGCAGTGGAACAGATAGACCGGCGCCATCACGGCATGCTCGCGTCCGGCCTCGACATAGGCGGCAACATTGTCGGGATCGTCCATCACAAGGTCGGGTTCGGTGAGCCGTGGGCTCTTCTCGCGCGAGAAAATCTCACGCACTACTGTTCCTAACAATTGTGCATTTGGCATGGTATTGATTCCCAATGAATGAATAGGTGCAATTTCATCTTGTCGACTTTCCTTACACTTCTAGTCAAAAACCCAAGATTCCATCGTGAAAATTTCAGTAAGTAATTGATTTTAAATCGGAAAAAATCATTGGCATGTTGATTGCTTATTACGATGCGTCGTCGTTAAACATGCTGCTACTCAAACGGTAAGAAGAGTTTAATGTTTAATCGGCACTTTATCGCGGGATAAAGTAAATTTTGGCAAGGGCTGTCGCAGCGCTAAATGCCTTGATTGGGTTGTTTTTCAAATCCGATTCTCGAGTCTCACGTATTTGCGTCCTCATCTGGAGATTAATATGATCAGTTCTAAGACTCTGCGCTCCCTCACCGTCGGCGCTGTCATGACTGTGGCAGCCGCTGCGGCTCACGCCCTCCCGACCTTCACCGTCAATCCGAACAGCAACGGCCTGGCGACGCAAGGCACTCCCTTCACCGCGGACGCGTTGAATGGTGTGTCGTCGGCCCGCATCAGCTACACCGGCAACGGCAGCACCTTCACCTACACCGGTGTCGGTTATATTGACTTCACCGCCTTCAGCCTGAACGATACGGGTATCAGTACAGTCATCACCCGTGCCAACTTCGACTACGGCATCTACGCCACCTTCACCCAGAACTTCACTTGCGGTTCCTTCCTGGCACCGGGGGTGAGCTGCACGGTCTCCTCGATCACGCTGAACCTGTGGGCTGACCCGGGTAATGACAACCATTACAACAAGGCCACCGTCAGCAGCGACGCTTCGGTGACCACGGTGGGCAGCCAGGTGCTGCTGGGTACGGTCAACCAGGTGATTGCGGGTGCTGCCGGTATCGATGCGCTGGGTGGCGCGTTCCAGAACATCAACACCAACTTCGCGCTGACTGCCGCTGGCCAGCTGTTCTTCACCTCGCCCAATCCGTTCTACCAGTTCGCCTTCAGCGCCTTCAACAACACCTCGCAAGGCCTGACTTGCAACGGCAACACTGATCCGAGCACCGGCGGTACCGCCAACGGTTGCGCTGGCAAGTTCACTGCGCTGGCGATCAACAACGAATCCGGTATCACCGACTTCAACAACATCCCGGAACCGGCTTCGCTGGCCATCTTCGGTGCTGGCCTGCTGGGCCTGGCAGGTCTGCGTCGCCGCAAGTCCTGATTCCCGACAGTCGTTCCAGCCTTGCCTGACGGCCCGGTCGCTTGCGCGACCGGGCCGTTGTCATTGGTGCTGTCCGCCTCAGGAGAGCATCCTTTCCGTTGCCACGCCAATCCAGGGGTCATCTGCGCCGCGGTTGGCGCCATCATGCGGGTGTACTTGACGAACCTCGCCCTGTTCTGCGAAATTGCCGTGTGGAATCTTCTCTCGATGAAGATTGATCCATTCAATTATCAATATGGCAATGCCAGCTGGCCAGCGTATTGGCGCGGCATCAAAGGAATGGCGCATGGGGACGACAAGAGCAGACAACCGGGCCGCCCGATTCGGATGGGGGCGCATGGCGCTCGCCCTGGGTCTGCTGTTGATGCAGTACCACGTGTGTGCACAGGAAAGCAGGGACAGGCAGGCCGCCATCGTCAAGGTGTTGCACGGCAATGTGCAGACTCAACGTGATGGCAAGATGATTCCCCTGGCCATTGGCGAACGCCTCTATGAGGGGGACCGCATCGTCACCGCCGCCGCCAGTTCGGTCGGCTTCACATTGCGCGACGACACCCTGATCTCGCTGGGCCCGAACAGCCAGTTCGTGCTCGAACAGTTCGCCTTCAACGCCAAAACGGATGAAGGCAGCATCGCCGTGCGCCTTGCCAGAGGCACGCTGCGCTACGTCTCCGGCCTGATCGGCAAGCATGCGCCGGAGCGCCAGCAATTCTCCACGCCCACGGCGACCATCGGCATCCGGGGTACTGACTTCATCGTCGAGGTGGTCGATGAATAAGTACGTGATCTCCCTGGTCGTGGCCCTGGCCGGCTGCGCCGGTCCCAGCGAACGGTTCCTGTTGTTGCCGCAAGCCGACGGTTCGGCCAGCAGCATCGTGGTCAAGACTGCCACGGGCCAAACCGCTCTGGACACACCCTATGCCTCGGTGGAAACGTCCCGGGGCAAGATCGACAAGCCCCAGATCCTGACCAAGCCCGAGGTCGAAAAACGTTATGCCGACGTCCTCGGAAGCCTGCCCGCGCGTCCGCGCAGTTACGACCTGTTGTTCGAGTTGGGGACGGATCGCCTGACCCCCGCCTCGCAGGAATTTCTGAAGAAGGCGATTGCCGAGATCAGGGACTTTCCCGCGGGCGAATTCGTCCTGATCGGACACGCGGACAATATCGGCAGTGATGCCACCAACGATGCACTGTCGCTTCGCCGCGCCCGCTTGATCGAGCGCGAACTGCAGCGTGCGGACGTCAAGGCCTTGAGCATCGAAGTCATCGGCAAGGGCGCACGCGATCCACGTGTGGCGCAGAAGCGCGGCGTGGCCGAGCCGCGCAACCGCTTTGTCGAAATCAAGATCCGATGAAGCGTGTGGATGGCTGGTGGCCGTCAGCGCGGCAACTGCTCCAGCTCGGGCCTGGCCAGGTACAGCACCTGGTAAGCCACACCGGCGTCATGATCCAGCTCGGACTCCGAGAGCAGGATACGGCTCACGCGCCATTGCTGGACATCCACGCCGACCGCCCCGGCGACGATGGCCGGCAGCGTCACCTGGGCCTGGTTGCGTGCGGTTTCCTCCGCCAGGACGGCGGCCAGGTCGGCGTCACGGGCGATGTCAATATCCTGGCGATAGGCGAAGCGCGCCACATTGCCGTTGCCACGGCGGGCGTCCAGCGCCAGCCGGGTCTGGATCTCGGGCCTACCGAAGCTGTCGGTCACCGAACGGAAACGGCTGCCCACGAACTGGGTCAGCGCCTGTGCGTGCCGCCACAGGTAGAGCGAGGAATAACTGTGTCCGCTGGCGCCGTGGCGTCCTGACACACGAAGGAGAAAGGCCTTGAAGTAGAGATCGCGGGTGTCGTCCCAGAGCTGGCCGCGCTGGGCAGCCCTGGAGCGGATGCGTTCAAGGTCATAGTCGGCGGGGAGGCGATGTTCGTAGTGGGCAATGATCATGATGGCGATGGGTAGGTAGATGGTTGACAAGGCGGCTGGCCGTCACGTGGATGAGGCCAGCCTGTTGACACCATAGTCTTGTGCGATCGCCGGGGGCAGATACAGAGCCGCCGATTTCGATGCGCAACTCATCGCCGCACGTCTTATGCATAGGGCGCATAAGGCGCGCAGCGCCATGGCCTGCCGTCCTGGAAGATTGTTCGGGCTGCCTGAGACGGCCTGTTTCAGGCTTGCATACGGGCAAGTTGGGCAAGTTGGGCGCCCACTGAAGCGTTGATCTCATCCTATCCTCCCAAAGTGATATCCTTGACAGTCTATCGGCGCCGTGGCGCACCGATGCCTTACTTAACCAGACACAGCTTGCAATGACTACCCAGAACTTCTTCTCGACGCAACATTCCATCCAAGTCGCCACCGATGTGCGCGAAGCGGCCATGCAGAATCCCGGCTTCGGCAGCGTCTTCTCGGCCAACATGGCATCGGCCCGCTACACCACCGCCGACGGTTGGCATGATGGCAAGATCGTCCCCTACGCGCCGCTGAGCATCGCCCCCAGCGCCCTGGTGTTCCACTATGCGCAGGAGATCTTCGAAGGCCTGAAGGTCTACAGCCTGGAAGATGGCGGCTTCTCGCTGTTCCGTCCGGACGCCAATGCCCGCCGCTTCGTCAAGTCGGCCGAGCGCCTGGCGATGGCCCCGCTGCCGGTGGAATTGTTCCTGGAATCGGTCGAGAAGCTGGCCAAGACCGACAAGGACTGGATCCCCAAGGCACGTGGTTCCTCGCTCTACCTGCGTCCGGTGATGTTTGCCAGCCAGGCCGCGCTGGGCGTGAAGCCGGGTTCGGAATATGCCTACTACGTGCTGGCCTGCCCGGTGGGTGACTACTTCAAGGATGGCAACTCCGGCATCTCGCTGTGGGTGTCCGAGAATTACTCGCGCGCCGGCATCGGCGGCACCGGTGAAGCCAAGTGCGGCGGCAACTACGCCGCCAGCCTGGCCGCGCAAGCTGAAGCCCAGCGCCAGGGCTGCGACCAGGTGGTGTTCCTGGACAGCCGCGACAAGACCTGGGTGGAAGAACTGGGTGGCATGAACATCTTCTTCGTCTTCAAGGATGGCACTATCCAGACCCCGCCGCTGGGCGGCACCATCCTGCCCGGCGTGACCCGTGACTCGCTGCTGACCCTGGCCCGGAGCCTGGGCATCGAAGCCCGCGAAGCGCCTTATTCGATCGAGCAATGGGAAGCGGACGCCCGCAGCGGCAAGCTCACCGAAGTGTTCGCCTGCGGCACCGCTGCCGTGATCACCCCGATCCGTCACATCAAGCGCGCCAATTCCGAGTTCACCATCGGAGCAGGCCAGGCGGGCAAGACCACCCTGCTGCTCAAGAATGCCCTGCTGGACATCCAGCAAGGCCGCGCCGAAGACAAGTTCGGCTGGGTCAAGCGCCTGGGCTAAGGGCCCGTATCATCCTGGGGGGGGCCGGCCGCTATTGCCGGGCCGCCCATTCAAAGCCGTCCACCTGGGCGTAACGCAGTTCAGTTAAGAGAAAATCGCCGCTCCAGAGTCATCTGGAGCGGCGATTTTGCTTACTGTCGAGCCGGACAAGCACGCTCCTGCCTAAGACGTCCGCGGCATCAAGCGGACACGCTATGCGCGCGACGCACAAGCTAAGACGAAAAACGCAGTTTGGCCCGCCCCCGCCTGCCCCTATGATGTCTGCATCCCATCAACAGCGATGCTACTCATACAGGACACGCCCTCATGTCTGCCTTCCCAGCCGAACTGCTGCAACGTATCGCCGATGGCGCCGCCCAGCGCGATGCCCAGCGCGAGCAACCCTTCGCCCTCATCAACGAGATCAAGTCCACCGGCTTCGGTGCGCGTCGCCTGGCAGCCCACTACGGTGGCGGCGGCGCCAGCCTGGTCGAGACCCTGGATGTGGCCATCACCCTGGCCCAGGCCGATCCCAACATCGCCCATATCTGGCGCAATCACCATGTGGCGCTGGAGCGCGTGCTCAATACTCCCTCGCAGCACCCGGCACTGCGCCATCTGCGCCAACAGGTCGCCGCTGGCGCACTCATCGGCGCGGCCCATACCGAACTGGGACATGACCAGATCGGTGGCGCCGGCCCGCTGTCCACGCGCCTGGAGCGCCAGGGCGATCACTATGTGGTCAACGGACAGAAGTTCTATTCGACCGGCTCGCTCTTTGCGGACTGGCTGCACATCACCGTCTCTGCAGAAGACGGCGCGCGCGCCATCGTGCTGCTGCCCCGCGACAGGGAAGGCATCAAGACCGTGGACGACTGGTTCGGCATGGGGCAACGCCTCACTGGCAGCGGCACGACCTTGCTGGAGAACGTACTGGTGAAGGCCGACGAAGTCCTGCTGCCCCATGAGGTGCCGGTACGACAGGCCGTGTTCGGCTCGACCATCGCGCAACTGTTCCTGACCGGCGTCATTGCCGGCGTGGTCAGTGCCATTGCGCGTGATTCCGCAGCCCTGCTGGGCAAGCGCAAGCGTAACTTCTACTACGCCCCGACGGCAGCGGCCTCGCAAGATCCCATCCTGCTGGCGGCCCTGGGCGAACGCGAGGCCGATGCCTTCGCCACGCGTGCCATCGTGCTGGCCGCGGCCGAACAAGCCGACCGCGCCTATGCGGCCTTGCAGGCCGAGGCCCCCGATGTCGACGACCAGATCCAGGAGGCAGCTGCTGCGGCCGCCAAGGCCAAGGTCACGGTGGATCGCATCGCCCATCACGCCGCCACGGCCCTGTTCGACATCGCCGGTGCCTCGGCCACCCTGTCCCACCTGAACCTGGATCCCCATTGGCGCAACATCCGCACCGTGTCGACCCACAACCATACCAGCCACAAGGCCTATGCCCTGGGCAACCTGAGCGTGAACCAGGTACGGCTGCCTACCCTGGGCTTCTTCTAGGCAAATGCGGTCGGATAGCGTCAGCATATTTAATTCTTTCAAATCAGCCTGATCCCAGTAGAATTGGTAAAAAACTAATTCACTCTGCACTCAGGCGGTATGAAGACCCTGGCAAACTACCTGACAGCAAACCGATCTGTTCGTGCTGGCGGCCTCGCTGTCAGGGCAGCTGCTGAGGTACGCCCGATGCAGCTGTGGAGCCTGTTGCTGGTCCTGCTGGTGTCGCTGTGCCTGCTGGCACAGGCGCACGCCGCCCAGCGCGAGCTGAAGGTCGGCGTCTACCAGAATCCCCCCAAGATCTTCTTCGATCCCGCCGGCCAGGCCAGCGGGATCCACATCGACCTGCTGCGCCAGGTGGCCGACCACGAGGGCTGGCAGCTGCGTTTCGTCCCCTGTGATTGGCAAGCCTGCCTGCGCGGCGTGCAGTCCGGGTTGATCGACCTGCTGCCCGACGTGGCCTATTCGGAGGAGCGCGACAAGCTCTTCCAGTTCTCTACCGTTCCGGCGCTGTATGGCTGGTCCATCCTGTATCGCAATTCACGGGTTACGATCCAGTCGGTGTTCGACCTGAAGGGCAAGAAGATCGGCGTGCTGGGCAACTCGGTGCAGTCGAGCTACTTCCGTAATCTGATGGAAAGCTCCGGGATCCAGGTCAGCCTGGTCACCCTGCAGGACCTGGAAACGGGTTTTCGCATGGCCGCGGCCGGCCAGATCGATGGCGTGATCGCCAGCCAGCAAGTCGGCGACATGCTGGCTGACCGTCACCGCCTGTCTGCTACCAATATCGTGTTCCAGCCGGTGAAGTTGTACTTCGTCAGTGCCAAAGGCCATGACCTGGACATACTGGCCACCATCGACCGTTACCTGACGCGGTGGCAAGCCGATCCCAGGTCGATCTACTACCAGATCCTGGGCAAATGGGCGCCGGTCAACACCGGCATCCCGCCCTATGTGTGGTGGCTGCTGGGGGGCGCATTGAGTCTGTTGACTTGCGCCAGCCTGATGGCGTTCTACCTGCGTCGGGAGGTGGCCCGTCGCACGGACAAGCTGATGCAAAGCGAAGCCTCCCTGCGCATCGCCGCCACCGCCTTTCATTCGGCCGAGGCGATCTGGGTCATGGATGCCCAGCGCCGGGTACTGGAAGTCAATGCCGCCTTCACCGAGCTGACCGGCTACCACCTGGAGGATCTCGCCGGCCAGGCCATGCCGCCCTGCCGGCAGGAAAACTCGTCCCTGGACTTCCGGCCCCAGCTCTGGGAGCTGTTGCATGACCGTGGCAAGTGGCATGGCGAACTGCTGGTGCGCAAGAAGGATGGCAGCGAATTCTGCGCCGTCCTGACCCTTACCGCCGTGGCCGCGCCGGACGGCGAGGTGAGTCACTACGTGGGTACCCAGCTCGACATCAGCGCCCAGAAGGCCTTGCAGGAAGAGACGCGCCAGCTGGCCCTCTACGACCCCCTGACCGCCCTGCCCAATCGCCGGCTGTTGCTGGAGCAGATACAGGCGGCCGTCTCGAAGGCTGGCGGCGGCCCGACCATGGCGGCGCTGTTCTTCATCGATGTCGACAACTTCAAGGATCTCAACGACGCCCTTGGCCACCCCATGGGCGACCTGCTGCTGCAGCAGATCGCCGCGCGCCTGCTGGTGCTAGTGGCCGACAACGGCTTGGTGGCGCGGCTCGGGGGCGACGAATTCGTGGTGCTGTTGCATGCGCTGCCGCGTGCGGAGGCGGCACAGAAGGCGACGCTTTTCGCCCAGCAGATCATCGCCTGCATGGATAGGCGCTTCGAGCTGGATGGGATGGGGCATTTCGCGACCTGCTCGGTGGGCGTGGCGCTGATGCAGGATGAACACGCCAGCGTGAAAGACCTGCTGCGCCAGGGTGACCTGGCCATGTATGCCGCCAAGACCAATGGCCGCAACACCTACTGTCTCTTCGATGTGGAGATGGAGCATGCGCTGCATTTCCGCATCGGCCTGGAGGCCGACCTGCGGCGTGCCATCGAGGCCGGTGAATTCGCCCTGCATTACCAGCCGCAGCGCGACCTGGCGGGCTCCCTGATCGGCGCCGAGGCGCTGGCGCGCTGGACCAGCCCCAAGCGGGGAGCGGTCTCGCCGGGCGTGTTCATCCCCTTGGCCGAGGCGTCCGGGCTGATCCTGCCGCTGGGCCAATGGGTGCTGGAGGAGGCCTGCCGCCAGGCGGTGCGCTGGAACGGCCAGGATGACAAGGGCGCGGTGGTCATCGCCGTCAACGTCAGCGCGGTGCAATGGCGCCAGCCGGACTTCGTGGACAATGTCCTGGAGATCCTGGCCAGGACCGGCGCACGTGCTTCTCATCTGAAGCTGGAATTGACCGAGTCGGCCATGGTCGACGACATCCAGGCGACCATCGTCAAGATGCTGGAACTCAAGCGCCACGGCTTTGCCCTGTCGCTGGACGACTTCGGGACCGGTTATTCCTCGCTGTCACTGCTCAAGCGCCTGCCCATCGACCAGATCAAGATCGACCAGTCCTTCGTGCGCGAGCTATTGGTGGCGCCCAGCGACGTGGCCATCGCCAAGAGCATCATCGCGCTGGCCGAGGCGCTCGGCCTGGAGGTGATCGCCGAAGGCGTGGAGACACTGGCACAGCAACAGTTCCTGGCTGCACTGGGATGCGGCCGTTACCAGGGCTACCTGATCGGCTACCCGGTCCCGCCGGCCCAGTTCGACGAGCTTAACCGGGCCGCCTAGCGGTTCAGGAATCTGGCGCCAGTTGTCATCGAGGCGGGCGAGTCGTCGGCAATTTGGCTAACATCGGTGCTGTCACTGTCCCTGTCTTCCACTGTCCAGGCTGCCATGATCCTAGCGTTCTCCCTCACCCGCCTGCGTCGCACATTCGCCAGCACGCTGCTGGCGACTGCCCTGCTCCCTTCACTGACACTGGCGGCCGATCCCGCACTGGTCAGGCAGATCGCTCCCACCGGGGTGCTGCGTGCCTCCATCAACCTGGGCAACCCGGTGCTGGCCAATATGGACACGACCAGCGGCCAGGCCGTTGGCGTGTCGGTGGACCTGGCGCGCGAACTGGCGCTGCGCCTGGGTGTGCCGTTGCAACTGGTGGTGGGCAAGACGGCGGCCGGCTCGGTGCGCAATCTGGAAGACGGCCAGGCCGATATCGGCTTCTTCGCCATCGACCCAGGGCGCGCCCGCGAGATCTACTTCACCCGGCCCTATGTGCTCATCGAAGGGTATTACGCGGTACGTGCCGACTCGCCCATCACCACCAATGCCCAGGTCGACCGGCCCGGCGTGACCGTGGCCGTCGGCCGGGGCAGCGCCTATGATCTCTTCCTCTCGCGCGCGCTGAAACAGGCCAGTCTGGTACGCACCCCGACCTCGGCGGCAGTGGTGCCGACCTTCCTGGACCAGCAGCTGGACGTGGCCGCCGGCGTAAAGCAGCAACTGCAGGCCGACGCCGCCAAGGTCGGTGGCCTGCGCATCCTGGACCAGCGCTTCATGGTGATCCGCCAGGCCATGGGCCTGCCCACCGTCCGCGGGCAGCAGGCGGCCGACTACCTGGCGGCGTTCGTGGAGGAGATGAAAGCCTCCGGCTTCGTCGCCACCGCCCTCACCCGTCATGGGATCGAGGGGGCGCTGGTGGCGTCCGGCGAGGACTGATCCCTGCCGCACTGGCTCTTGCGACCGGGCCACTGCCTGTCGGCAACAATGATCGAAAACGACTGACAACGTTTTGCGCATATCGATGCGCGAATTGATTCGTTCCACTCCAAGGCACCGATCCTTACCATTGCCTCGGTCATAACCTGTCATGACAGGTTGCCCAGCCGTATTCACCCAGCCCGATTTGCCAGGAACCCGTATGTCCGCCTTCGATGTCATCGCTCCCTCCCCTGTCCCGCTGTATGTCCAGATCAAGGATCGCCTGCGCGAGCGCATCCTCGATGGCACCTATGGCGACCACCAGCGCCTGCCCTCCGAGAGCGAACTGGGCGCCCTCTTTGGCGTGAGCCGAATCACGGTGCGGCAGGCGCTGTCGGACCTGCAGCGCGAAGGTGTGATCTTCAAGATCGCCGGCAAGGGGACCTTCGTGGCGCGCAAGAAGGCCCAGCAGGAACTGACCCGGCTGGAAGGCTTTGCCGAAGCCATGGCGCGCCAGGGGCACGAGATCCATAACCGGGTGATCGGCCACCGCAGCCTGGCGGCCACCCCGGAGGTGGCCGAGCGCCTGGCCGTGGCCCCCGCCACCAGCGTGACCGAGATCCGCCGCATCCGGCACCTGGATGGCGAACCCGTTTCGCTGGAAATCACCTACCTGCCCGAGGAACTGGGCGAGCGCCTGCGCCATGAAGACCTGGCACGGCGCGACATCTTCCTGATCTTCGAAAATGATTTCGGCATCCCGCTGGGCCATGCCGACCTGCAGATCGGCGCCGTGCTGGCTGACGCGGCGCTGGCCGAGGCCTTGCAGGTACCGCAAGGCAGTGCCCTGCTGCGCATCGAGCGCCTGACCTATGACGCCCAGGGGCGCCCCTTCGACTTCGAATATCTGTATTTCCGCAGCGAGACCTTCCAGTACCACCTGCGCATTTCGCGCGGCGGGCCGGTGGCAAGCTGATCGCTGCCGCTCGAATCCACC
>Ga0213872_10001975_pt1 | contig 12491 bp, 9 predicted proteins | sample VelepicomBERX_R2_FD_160071 | JGI IMG/M metagenome (GOLD analysis project Ga0213872, IMG submission 160071) | Rhizosphere microbial communities from Vellozia epidendroides in rupestrian grasslands, the National Park of Serra do Cipo, Brazil - RX_R2 | ecosystem: Host-associated > Plants > Roots >...
AGTTCGCCCAGCACCACGGTGCAGGCGCCGCAATCGCCTTCGCCGCAACCTTCCTTGGTGCCGGTGCAATGCAGGTCTTCCCTGAGGACCTGTAACAGAGTTCGGGTGGGTGTTACATTGCCCAGCGAGACAAGCTTGCCGCGGCGCCAGAAACGGATCGGAGTGGTTTCCATGGGTGAATCTGTGAGGTCCATCGTGTGGTCCCTGCGCGTACGAGGGTAGAGCGGGCCGACGCCGCCAGCATAAGCGTTGACGTATGACAAGAATGCAGCCCCAGCTATGAGAGACCAAGCCCTTTTCGACAAGATAGACCTCCATTTGATCAGGGTCTTGCACACCGTGTTGACTGAACGCAGCGTTTCGAGGGCCGCCGTCCGGCTGGGCATGCACCAGCCGGCCGTGTCGGCTGCGCTCAAGCGCCTGCGCGACCTGGCCGACGATCCGCTGCTGGTGCGTTCGGGCTCGGGCATGACGCCCACCGATGCCGGGCTGCGCATGGTCGAGCCGGCGGCCAGCATCCTGCGCGCAGCCGAGGTGCTGTTCACCGACGTGCGCGGCTTCGACCCGCGCACCGCCCGCAACACCTTCCGCGTCGCGGCCAGCGACTACCTCGATCCGCTGTTCCTGCCCCAACTGGTGGCGCAGATCAAGTCGCAGGCGCCGTTCTGTCAGATCGAGATCCATGCGCTGTCGGCCGACACCCACTACCACGCCCACCTGGCGCAGGGCCAGGTCGACCTGGTCATCGGCAACTGGCCCAAGCCGCCCGATGACCTGCACATGGGGCGCCTGTTCGGCGACGAGGTGGTGTGCCTGGTCAACCAGGACCACCCCGCAGTGCGGCGCGGCTGGGATTCGGCGGCCTGGCTGGCGGCCGAGCACATCGCGCCGACACCCACCCACCCCGGGGCCCGGGGCGTGATCGACGAGCACCTCGACAGCCTGGGCCTGCAGCGCCACATCACCGCCCGCTGCTCGCATTTCAGCCTGATCCCCAGCATGGTCGCCTCCAGCCTCCTGGTGCTGACCACCGGGCGACAGTTCTGCGAACGTTATCTGGAGCGCTATCCGGTGCGGGTCCTGCCCTGCCCGGTGGCCTTTCCCCGCCTCATGTACTACCAGCTCTGGCACGAGCGCAGCCACACTTCTGCGGCGGCGGTCTGGCTGCGCGACCGCGTCAAGTCGGTGGCCGCGTCGCTGCGAAAAGAGTAGCGCGGCATGCTGGCAGCCCTGGGACCTGGCCGTATTTTTGCTTCTGAAAAGCCCTCGATGACCCCCGGAATCTTGAGAAAATCCATGGCATGAACAAGAACAACGGTTCCTCCCCACAGGTCCCCAGGCTGGTGCTCTCGGGCATCACCAAGCGCTATCCGGCGGTGGTGGCCAACAATGCGGTCTCGCTGACGGTGATGCCGGGCGAGACCCACGCCGTGCTCGGCGAGAACGGCGCGGGCAAATCCACGCTGATGAAGATCATCTACGGCTCGGTCAAACCCGATGAGGGCACGGTGCATTTCAACGGCCAGCCCGTGTCGGTGCGCAATCCGCAGGAAGCCCGGGCGCTGGGCATCAGCATGGTGTTCCAGCACTTCAGCCTGTTCGACACCCTGACCGTGGCCGAGAACGTCTGGCTGGGCCTGGACCGGCACCTCAAGCTGGCCGACGTGACCCGGCGCATCAGCCAGAAGGCGGCCGAATACGGGCTCGACATCGATCCCTCGCGGCCGGTGCACACGCTGTCGGTGGGCGAGATGCAGCGCGTCGAGATCATCCGCGCCCTGCTCACCGACCCGCAGCTGCTGATCCTCGACGAGCCGACCTCGGTGCTGACGCCGCAGGCGGTCGAGAAGCTGTTCGTGGTGCTCAAGAAGCTCGCGGCCGAGGGCTGCAGCATCCTCTACATCAGCCACAAACTCCATGAGATCCGCGAGCTCTGTCGCGCCTGCACCGTGCTGCGCGGCGGCCAGGTCACCGGCGTGTGCCAGCCGGCCCAGGAATCCAATGCCTCGCTGTCGCGCCTGATGATCGGGGCCGAACCTCCGGCGCTGGAGCACCGCCCGGCCCGCCTGGGCGCTGCGGTGCTCGAGGTCCAGGGCCTGAGCCTGCCGCGCCAGGACCAGTTCGGCGTCGACCTGATCGACCTCAGCCTGCAGGTGCGGGCCGGCGAGGTGGTGGGCATCGCCGGGGTGTCGGGCAACGGCCAACAGGAACTGCTGTACGCGCTGTCGGGCGAGGACACCCGCAGTGCGCCCGCCGCAGTGCGGGTGGCGGGCAAGGCGGCCGGCGCCCTGCCGCCGCAGCGCCGCCGCGAACTCGGCCTGCATTTCGTGCCCGAGGAGCGCCTGGGCCGTGGCGCCGTGCCCACCATGGGCCTGGCGCACAACCTGCTGCTGACCCGCAGCGAGGCCGTCGGAGCCGGCGGCTGGCTGCACCTGGGCCGGCTGGAGGCGCAGGCCGCCGACATCATCCGGCGCTTCAATGTGAAGGCCGGCGGCCCGAATGCCGCCGCGCGTTCGCTGTCGGGCGGCAATCTGCAGAAGTTCATCGTCGGCCGCGAGATCGATGCCCGCCCGACCCTGCTGATCGTCTCGCAGCCGACCTGGGGCGTGGACGTGGGCGCGGCCGCGCAGATCCGGGGCGAGATCCTGGCGCTGCGCGATGCCGGTTGCGCGGTGCTGGTGGTCAGTGAAGAGCTCGACGAGCTCTTCGAGATCAGCGACCGGCTGCATGTGATTGCCAAGGGTCGCCTGTCGCCGTCGGTGGCGCGCGCCGAGGCGACGGTTGAAAAGATAGGCGAGTGGATGAGCGGACTCTGGAATGAAGAGGTGCAGGCGCACCTGGCCGAGATGGACCACGCAGCGGAGGTGGCCCATGTTCAAGCTTGAGCCCCGCCCGCAGGCCTCCCGCTGGTGGGGGCTGGGCTCGCCGCTGCTGGCGCTGGCCTTCACCGTGCTGATCGGCGTGCTGCTGTTCCTGGCCCTGGGCAAAGACCCGGTCAAGGGCCTGGAGGTGTTCTTCTGGGAGCCCCTGAAAAGCCGCTATGCCCTCGGCGAACTGATGGTCAAGGCCACGCCGCTGCTGCTGATCGCACTGGGCCTGGCGGTGTGCTTCCGCTCCAATGTCTGGAACATCGGCGCCGAGGGGCAGTTCGTCATCGGTGCCCTGGCCGCCGGCGGCGTGGCCCTGCTGGCCGACAAGGACACCGGGGTCTGGATCGTGCCGGCCATCCTGCTCGCCGGCGTGCTCGGCGGCATGGCCTGGGCGGCCCTGGTGGCGCTGCTGCGCGACCGCTTCAATGCCAGCGAGATCCTGGTCAGCCTGATGCTGGTCTACGTGGCCACGCTGCTGTTGGGCTACATGGTCTACGGGCCCTGGAAGGACCCGCTGGGCTACAACTTCCCGCAGACCAAGATGTTCGAGTCGGTGACGCAGATCCCGCGCCTCATGAAGGGCTCGCGCGTCAGCGTGGGCCTGCTGATCGCGCTGGCCGCGGCCGGGGCGCTGTGGGTCTTCCTGTTCCGCACGCGCGCCGGTTTTGCCCAGCAGGTGGGCGGCCTGGCGCCGGCGGCGGCCCGCTATGCCGGCTATTCGTCGCGCCGCGCGCTGTGGCTGGCGCTGCTGGTCTCGGGCGGGGCGGCCGGGCTGGCCGGCGCCCTCGAGGTGGCCGGCCCGATCGGCCAGCTCACACCCTATGTGCCGGCCGGCTACGGCTTTGCCGCCATCATCGTGGCCTATGTGGGGCGTCTGCACCCGGTGGGCATGGTGTTCTCGTCGCTGCTCATGAGCATGTTCTACATCGGCGGCGAACTCGCGCAGTCGCGCCTGGGCCTGCCCAAGTCGCTGACCGGCGTGTTCCAGGGCCTGCTGCTGTTCACGCTGCTGGCCTGCGACACCCTGATCGTCTACCGCGTCCGGTATGTCGCCGCGCGCTCCACCGGAGGGGCCCGCTGATGGAGTCCTATGCACTGCTTCTGGGGTCCACGCTGAACGCGGGGACGGTCCTGGCCCTGGCGGCCCTGGGCCTTCTGATCAACGAGAAATCGGGCATCGTCAACCTCGGCGCCGAGGGCATGATGCTGTGCGCCGCCATCGCCGGCTATGCCACCGTGGTGCACACCGGCAGCGACTGGCTGGGCTTTCTGGCCGGCATGGGCGCCGGCGCCCTGCTGGCGGCGGTGTTCGGCCTGCTGGTGATCTGGCTCAACACCAACCAGTACGCCACCGGCCTGGCCCTGAGCCTGTTCGGCGTCGGCTTCTCGGCCTTTGCCGGCATCAACTATGTGCAGGCCAAGCTGCCCGAGCGTCCGCAGTTCGCGATTCCCGGGCTGGCCGACATCCCCCTGCTGGGGCCGGCGCTGTTCCGCCAGCATCCGCTGGTCTACCTGACCATGGCGCTGATGCTGGGTCTGAGCTGGTTCCTGTACCGCTCGCGCACCGGCCTGGTCCTGCGCTCGGTCGGCGAGTCGCCCGAGTCGGCCCATGCCCTGGGCTACCCGGTGCGCCGCATCCGCCTGGCGGCGGTGGTGGCCGGCGGGGCGCTGTGCGGGCTGGCGGGCGCCTTCATCTCGATCTCGTACACCCCGCTGTGGGTCGAAGGCATGGTGGCCGGGCGCGGCTGGATCGCCCTGGCCCTGACCACCTTCGCCACCTGGCGCCCGGCACGGGTGTTGCTTGGGGCCTATCTGTTCGGCGGCGTGACCATGCTGCAGTTCCATCTGCAGGGCGTGGGGGTGAATGTGCCCAGCCAGGTGCTGAGCATGCTGCCCTATCTGGCCACCATCGTGGTGCTGGCGCTGATCTCGCGCAACCCGACCTGGATCCGCATCAACATGCCGGCCTCGCTGGGCAAGCCCTTCCATCCGGGCGCCTGAACGGCCTGGCCCCCGTCTTGCTTGCGGATTTGTTTTTCTTGACCGGATAATCAATTTTTCAACGCCCTGCCAACCCTCGAGAAGGAAATGAAATGACAGACCTGAACAAACGATCGCTGCTCAAGGTCGCCGCCCTGTCGGCGGTGGCGGCTGCTGCCCTGGCCGGCTGTGGCCAGAAGGAAGCACCTGCCCCGGCGCCGGCCCCGGCACCTGCTCCGGCGGCCGCAGCGCCTGCACCGGCGCCCAAGCCCGAGCCCTTGAAGATCGCGTTCGCCTATGTCGGTCCGGTCGGTGACGGCGGTTGGAGCTATGCCCACGACAACGCCCGCAAGGCGCTCGAGAAGGAGTTCGGCGACAAGATCCAGACCTCCTTCGTCGAAAGCGTGCCTGAGTCGGCCGATGCCGAACGCGTGCTGCGCGACATGGTGGGCCAGGGCAACAAGCTGATCTTCGGCACCACCTTCGGCTACATGGAGACCATGCTCAAGGTCGCGGCCGACAACCCCGAGGTCAAGTTCGAGCATGCCACCGGCTACAAGACCGCGCCGAACATGCGCACCTATGACAGCCGCACCTACGAAGGTGCCTACATGGCCGGCGTGGTGGCCGGTGCCATGACCAAGTCCAATGTGCTGGGCGTGGTCGGCTCGGTGCCGATCCCCGAGGTGATCCGCAACATCAACAGCTTCACCCTGGGCGCCCAGAGCGTGAACCCCAAGATCAAGACCAAGGTGGTCTGGGTCAACGAATGGTTCAGCCCGCCCAAGGAGACCGAGGCCGCCACCTCGCTGATCAATGGCGGTGCCGACATCCTGTTCCAGAACACCGACTCGCCGGCCGTGCTCAAGACCGCCGAGGAGAAGGGCAAGCGCGCCTTCGGCTGGGATTCGGACATGACCGCCTACGGCCCCAAGGCCCACCTGGCCTCGTCCGTCATCAACTGGGGTCCGTACTACATCAAGGCCACGCATGACGTGCTCGATGGCAAGTGGGAGACCGGCCAGAGCTGGTGGGGCGTGAAGGAAGGCGCGATCGACCTGGTGTCCATCGCCGCCGACGTGCCGGCCGAGACCAAGGCCAAGGTCGACGAGGTCAAGAAGGGCCTGGGCGACGGTTCCTTCGTGATCTGGAAGGGCCCGATCAAGGGCCAGGACGGCAAGGACATCCTGAAGAAGGACGAAGTGGCCGACGACAAGTTCCTCTCGGGCATCAACTTCTACGTCAAGGGCGTGGAAGGCAAGGTGCCGGGCGGCGACAAGAAGTAAGCCCCTGCTGCGGCATCCGGCCGAGGCCGGTGCCGCCAGCCATCAGAAGCCGCCCCGGGGCGGCTTTTTTCGTGGCCGCAGGCCCCTCGGGGGCCTGCGGCGGCGTCCGGGTGCGCCGAAGACCCCGACGCCTGTGTTAGAACCTCCCCCAGACCGGAGAAAAAGGAGAAAGGCCATGTTCAAAGTCCCCCCCGTATCCGTCGCCCGCCTGCCGGCCTTGCTGCGCAAGATGCCCAAGGCCGAACTCCACATCCACATCGAAGGCTCGCTCGAGCCCGAACTGATCTTCGCGCTGGCGCGGCGCAACGGTGTGAGCCTGCCCTATGCCGACGTCGAGTCGCTGCGCCGGGCCTACGCCTTCACCAACCTGCAGAGCTTTCTCGACATCTACTACGCCGGCGCCAGCGTGCTGCTGCATGAGCAGGACTTCTACGACATGGCCTGGGCCTACCTCGAGCGTGCCGCCGCCGACCATGTGGTGCATGCCGAGCTGTTCTTCGACCCGCAGACGCACACCGCACGCGGTGTGCCGATCGAATCGGTCATCAACGGCCTGCACCGCGCCTGCGTCGATGCCGCCTCGAAACTGGGCGTCGATGCCTCGCTGATCCTGTGCTTCCTGCGCCACCTCAGTGAAGAATCGGCCTTCGAGACGCTCGAGCAGGCGCTGCCGCTGCGCGACAAGTTCATCGGCGTGGGGCTGGATTCGAGCGAGCTGGGCCACCCGCCCGAGAAGTTCGCCCGCGTCTTCGCCCGCTGCGGCGAACTGGGGCTGCACCGGGTCGCCCATGCCGGCGAAGAGGGCCCTGCGGCCTATATCTGGAGCGCGCTCGACGTGCTCGGGGTCGAGCGCATCGACCACGGGGTGCAGGCCGTCCAGGACGCCGCCCTGATGCAGCGCCTGGCCAGCGACCGCATCCCGCTCACCGTCTGCCCCTTCTCCAACGTCAAGCTCCGGGTCTTTCCCGACCTGCAGAGCCACAACCTGGGCCGGCTGCTTGAGGCGGGCCTGATGGCGACGGTCAACTCCGACGACCCGGCCTATTTCGGCGGTTACCTCAACGACAACTTCGTACAGACCTTCGCCGCCACCGGTCTCCTGGCGCCACAGGCCTACACCCTGGCACGCAACAGTTTCGAGGCCAGCTTTGCCGGCGAGGTGCAACGCCATCGCTGGGAGCACCAGCTCAAGGAAGTGTTCGAGAGCTTTTCGGAGCATGACTATTGAGATCTGAGATCGGCGAGGCCGATGCCGGCCGGCCGGAGAAGGGATGAGGGAGGTGTTCTTGGCATTTCTGCGGATCGGGCGCTGGCCCGGGTTTGGGGGGCTGCTGCTGGTCCTGTGCCTGTGCGGCATGGGGTCGGGGGTGCGGGCGGCCGATGCGGTGCCGGCCAAAGGCTATCTGGAGGCGGTGCAATATGCGCCCGACACCCACGAGGTCACGGCGCGAGGCTGGGCCATCCCGGGGCGCACCGGCGTCTTCGCGACCAACCTGATCCTGCGCCTGGACGGCCAGGTGGTCTACCAGGGGCGCATGGACCGTTCCGAGCGCCCGGACGTGGCGCAGTCGCTGGGCCGGCCGGACTGGCTGTTGTCCGGCTTCCAGATCCGCTTCGGCCTGCCGCCCTGGACGATTCCGGGCACCAGGCAGGTCCAGGCGTCGGTGCGCCTGAGCGACGGCGAAGTGCTTGAATTGCCGCTGGCCCCCGAGGCCCGTCAACTGGTGCTCGAAGGCAGTGCCGAGCGGCCACGCCTGCTCGGTCTGGCGCTGCTGGCCTTCGGGCTGCCGCTGGCGGTCTGGCTGGGAGGCGTCTGCGGCATCGGCCGCCTGAGTTCTGCGCGGCTCTTCGCGGGCGCTGTGGGGCTGGCGTTCGCGCTGCTGGTGGGGGCCGGCCTGTCGGGCTCCTCGCTGGGCCTGGCGCTCGGACACGACGCCATTGCACAACAGGACTCGGTCCGCCTGCTCGGGCAGGAGCAGGTCGTGCGCAGCGACGAGTGGGAGACGATCACGCCGATGGCGATCAGCCAGGGGCAGGCCGAACCCCGCTGGCCCCGGGTCAATCCGCTGCTCGGGGCCGAGGGCGAGAACATGCTGGTCATCGGCATGACGGGCATTCCCGTGGCCGATGTGTCGGCCCTGGCCAGACCGGCCACCTGGGGTTTTTTCGCCTTCGACCTGCGCCGGGCGCTGTCCTGGTACTGGTGGTTTCCATCGTTTGCCTGTTTCCTCGCCCTCTGGGGCGTGCTGGTGCGCCTGATCGAGCTCGACTGGCGGCTGGCCGCGCCCCTGGCCCTGTCCTTTGCGGCGGCCCCGTATTCCGTCGTCTATTCGGGCTGGCCGGCCTACACCGCCTTCTTCGCGCTGGCAGGGCTGCTGGCGGCCGACCTGATTGCGCAGTGCCGGCGGGCGGCGACCGCGCTGGCGGCCGGCCTGGGCCTGGGCCTGTCGCTGGCAGGCTTTGTGCTGGTGCTGTATCCGGGTTGGCAGATCTCGCTGGGCTATCTGGTGCTGCCGCTGGCCCTGGCCCTGGCCTGGTCGCGGCGCGCCCGCTACCAATGGGGGGTGGTCCAGTGGGTGGCCTTCGGCCTCGCCCTGCTGTTGGCGGCGGGGCTGCTGGGCGCCTGGTGGCAGGGTGCCCAGGACGCCGTGCAGGCCATGCGCTCGACGGTCTATCCGGGGCAGCGCGCCTCGGAAGTGGGCGGCGACATCGACCCCTGGTTCCTGGTCAAGGGCCTGACCGCGTCCATCACCATGTATTCGTCGCCCGACCTGGCCAATGCCAGCGACACCGGCTCGTTCATCTTCCTGCTGGTCCCGCTGCTGCCGGCGCTGCTGCTGCGCTGGTTCGCCGAGCGCCGCATCGGGGGCGTCGGTGCGGTGGTGACGGCCTACCTGCTCTGGGTCCTGGCCTTCATGTTCATCGGCTTTCCGCCGGCGCTGGCGCACCTGAGCCTCTGGGCTTCGAGCACCTCCTACCGCCAGGACCTGGGCCTGGGCCTGGCCCAGACGCTGTTGCTGGCCCTGCTCTGCAAACCCCTGGTGCGCCCGGTGGGGCTGGAGCCGCTGCGCCACCCTCCGGTGCTGGCCGCTCTGGTGGCGTTCGTCACGGCGGGTTTCACCGCCTGGGGCCTGATGCAGGTTCCGCAGCCCATCGCCGGCCTGCTGAGCCCCGGCGTCTGGTGGATCGATTGCGGCCTGATGGCGGCGGCGGCCTACCTGCTGATGAGTGCGCGCATGCCGGCCCTGGTGGCGATGTATGCCTTGTGGATGCTGGCCACCGCACTGCCGTTCAACCCGCTGATGCGCAGCCCCTCGGCGCTGCAGCTTGACCAGGCCCTGGCGGTGCATCTGCGTGAGCCCTCCAGGGCGGCGCACCGGGTGGCCGTGGTGGGGCCGCGGGTCTGGTCCATGACGCTGCCGGCCAATGGCGTGCCGGTGGTCAACAGCGTCTTCTACTACCCGCAGTTCGGGTTGTGGAAGACGCTCGACCCGCAGGGCGCAGAGCGCGGGGTCTACAACCGCTACCAGCGCCTGCTGCTGGTCCTGCGCGCGCTGCCCGAGGGGACGCCGGCCTACCGCATCGAGTCGCCCCGGCTCGACGAGGTCCGCCTGATCATCGACCCGGCGCGCTTCGACTTCCGCCTGCTCGGCGCCACCGAGGTCATGGCCGCGCCGGCCGACGCGCCGGCCCTGCTGGCCAACCCGGCCCTGCACGACCTGGCCCATGCGCCGGGTTGGTGGCTGCTGGGCGTGGAAGGGCGCGGGGACGCCGCTAAGATGCGGGCGACCGACCCTTGACATGCGAGCCGCCTTGACCCTGCCTGACGATCCCCTGCCATTGCGCATCGCCGTGGTGATCCCGTGTTACCGCGTCACGGACCACATCCTGCCGCTGCTGGCCCGGATCGGGCCCCTGGTGACGCAGATCTTCGTCGTCGATGACGCCTGCCCCGAGCACAGCGGGCAGCGGGTGCAGGCGCAGTGTGCCGACCCTCGGGTGCAGGTGTTGTTCCATGAGCGCAACCTGGGTGTCGGCGGGGCTGTCATGACCGGCTACCGCGCGGCTCTGGCCGGCGGCTGCGATGTGATGGTCAAGCTCGACGGCGACGGTCAGATGGACCCGGCCCTGATCCCGGAATTCGTGGCCCCGTTGCTGGCCGGTGAGGCCGATTACACCAAGGGCAACCGCTTCTTCGATCCCGAGGGCATCGCCCGCATGCCGCGCGTGCGCCTGCTGGGCAACACCCTGCTGTCCTTCCTGACCAAGTTCGCTTCGGGCTACTGGAACATCTTCGACCCCACCAACGGCTACACCGCGATCCACGCCGATGTCGCCCGGCGGTTGCGCTTCGAGAAGATCAGCCCGCGCTATTTCTTCGAGTCCGACCTGCTGTTCCGTCTCAACACGCTGCGGGCCGTGGTCCAGGATGTGCCGATGGCCTCGGTCTACGGCGACGAGGTCAGCAATCTGCGCATTTCCCGCGTGCTGTTCGAATTCCTCGGCAAGAACCTGCGCAATGCCGGCAAACGGCTCTTCTACAACTACTACCTGCGCGACATGTCGGTGGCTTCCCTCGAGTTGCCGTTGGGTCTGCTGCTGTTCGGCTTCGGCTGCATCGAGACCCTGCGGGTCTGGATCGAATCCATCGGCAGCGTGTCCGCCAAGCCGGCCGGCACCATCATGCTCGCCGGGCTGCCCTTGCTGATGGGGCTGCAGCTGCTGCTGGCCTTCATCGGTTTCGACATGAATTCGGTACCCCAGAAGCCCCTGAATCCCCGCCGCAACACCCGACTGCTGTCGAAGCTCCAGGCCCTGAACCGGGTGGAGGGGGTCGAGCATGGTTGAGTTGACCGCGCTCTTGTGCGTGCTGGGCATCGCCTGCGGCCAGATCCTGTTCAAGCTCGGGGCCAACCTGATCGGCCGCGACGGCTTCTGGGCCGTCCGGCCCCTGCTGGTGCTGTTCGGTGCCCTGGCCCTCTACGGCATCACCACCCTGGCCTGGGTCTGGGTGCTCAAGAGTGCCGAGCTGGGCAAGATCTATCCGCTGATGGCCCTGGCCTTCGTGCTGGTCCCGCTGGCCAGCTATTTCGTCTTCGGCGAACGCTTCGACACCCGTTACCTGGTCGGTGTGGTCTTCATCCTGCTCGGGATCGTGCTGACCAGCGGCCCCCGGGGCTGAGCGACTGGCGCAGCGCCGCGCGCGACCAGCAAGGGCAAGGTCAGGACCGCCACCAGGGCCGCCGCCAGCCACACCAGGGCCCAGCCCTGCCAGGCCAGCAGATGCGGGATCAGCAGCGGGGTGAGAAAGCAGACCACGAAGACACTGGTGTTGGCCATGCCCAGGGCTGTGCCGGCCCGGTGGGCGCCGGCCAGGGTGCCGAGCTCGGCGTAGGCCACGCCGTGCCAGGCCGAGACCGCGAGGCCGGCGGCGACCAGCAGGGCGCCGGTGAGTACCAGGGTCGGCAGGCCGGTGGGCAGGCCCGGCAGCAGGCAGCTCAGACCCAGCAGGCCGAACAGCCCGGCACTGAGCATCGCACAGGCCCGCAGGTAGGCGGGGCGGTTCTGGTGCCGGTCCGTCCAGCGCCCGCTCCAGACGCGCAGGCCCATGGCGCCCACCTGGACCAGCAACATCGCGCCCGAGGTGACGAGCAGCCCGGCGGCCGAGAAGTCGTGCAGGAAGACCGTGCCGAAGGAGATCACCGCGAACTGGGGCGCGCACAGCAGGCCGATGCCGGCCACCAGGCGCCAGATGCGCAGGCTCCTGAGCGGACTGGGCAGGGGCGTGGTGGCTGTCTGCGCGGCAGTAGGCCCGAGGTCGGCGGGTTCGTGCACCCAGGCCAGGCACAGCAGGGCGGCGCCGGCACACAGGCCGCCGAGCACGCCATACAGCCAGGCGAAGCCGCCGTGCAGGGCCAGCATCGGCAGCAGCAGGGCGCCGACACCGCCGCCCAGCGGCACCGCGGTCTGGCGGATGCTCATGGCCAGACCGCGTTCGCGGGCCGAGAACCAGACCATCACCGCCCGGCCGCTGGCGCCATTCACACTGCCGCCGAGCAAGCCGACCCCCCACAGGCCCAGGCCCAGGGCGACCTGGCGGCCGGGGCCCGGCAGCGCCCAGACCGCCATGGCCAGCAAGGCGGCCGCCGTGCTGCCCAGGCCCAGCAGCAGGACCGGCCGGTCGCCGAAGCGGTCGGTCAGCAGGCCCCAGGGCAGCTCGCTCAAGGCGATGCCCAGGCCCATCAGGCCCAGCAGCAGGCCCAGCGTGGGGTTGTCCAGTCCGTAGGCCGAGCGCATCAGCACGGCGGTCATCGGCAGGCCGCTGAAGGCCACCGAAAACGCGGCGTTGGCGGCC
>Ga0213872_10001977_pt1 | contig 12489 bp, 8 predicted proteins | sample VelepicomBERX_R2_FD_160071 | JGI IMG/M metagenome (GOLD analysis project Ga0213872, IMG submission 160071) | Rhizosphere microbial communities from Vellozia epidendroides in rupestrian grasslands, the National Park of Serra do Cipo, Brazil - RX_R2 | ecosystem: Host-associated > Plants > Roots >...
CGCCGGCCGTGGTCACGAAGAGGCCGCCTGCCTTGTCGACCTCCTTGCCCATGGCCAGGGCCTCGCCCGAGAGGATGCCGCCGGCAAAGAAGCGTGTGCCCTGCTGCTCGGCCGATTCCTGCACCTTGCGCACCGCGGTGGCGGGCTTGCCCTCGGTGTCCAGCACGGTGTAGGCCAGGGGGCGCTTGAGCACCGTGCCGTACTGCTCGATGGCCAGCCGCATGCCGAGATCGGCGAACTTGCCGTTCGCCGCGAAGGGCCCCGACATGGGCACCGGGCAGGCGAACTGGATCGGGCCACCGGACTGGGCCGAAGCCGTCCGCATCGACAGCCCCAGCGAGGCAGAGAGGGCGCTGAGGGCAGAGACTTGCAGAAGTTGGCGACGTTGCATGAGCGGGCTCCTGGGACGGTGCGGGGAGGCGTGGATGAGAAGCACCCAGTGTGGTCCGCCAGCCCCCTTCGTGCGCTTTCCAAATCTTTCATTTGGATTCAGCACGCCCCCGGGAAAGCCCCAGGACACCGGGCCCTGCCCCAGGCCGGATCAGGCCGCCTCACCCAGGCGCACCGAGACCGTGAAGGTGTACCCGATCTGGTGCAAGGTCTTCACCGGCAGGGCCTCGCCCAGGGCTTCGGCGGCTTTCTTGCGCAGCCGGGTCACCAGCAGATTCAGGCGCTCGCTGCCGTTCTGGGCCCGGGCCCCGAACAGCTTGTCGCTGAGCTCGCGCTTGGACACCGGCCGCCCCTGGGCCTGTGCCAGATGCTGCACAAAAAGGAATTCATGCGTGGTGAGGGTCAGGCTGCGCCCTGCGGGCGAGCACAGCGCCCAGTCCTTGAGCGCCAGCGTCCAGGGCCGCGGCGCCCCGGTCGCGGCGCCGACCAGGGAACCGCCCGCCGCCACCGAAGGCCGGTGCAGCCGGCTGGCCGTGGCGTCGATGTTGGCCGCCAGCTCCAGCAGATTGACCGGCTTGACCAGGTAGCGGTCGGCGCCGGCGCGCATGCCGGCCAGCCGGTCGCCCAGGGCATCACGGGCGCTGAGGATGATCACCGCCACATCCGGGCGGGCCTTGAGCAGGGCGGCCACCGACAGGCCGTCGTCGCCGGGCAGGCCGATGTCGAGCAGCACCACATCGGCCGGCTCGCCCATGAACCTCTTGTAGAAGGCCTCGGCGCTCGCCACGCCCCAGACAGGGTAGCCAGCGTCCAGCAGGAACTCCTCGAGGCTGTGCAACTGGTCGGCATCGTCTTCGACGATGGCGATGCGGGGGCGGTTCAGGCTCATGGTGGGGATCCGGGGTGGCCCGGCGGCAGCTGGGGACGGGAAGATCGGCAGCGGCGGCTGCTCAGCGACTGTCGGCTAGCGATTTTCGAGCCAGGCCGGAAGCTTTTTTAGCAGGGCCGGCAGCCTTCGGGGCGCGGGGTTTTCCCCATGCGAGGGCGGCCTCAAGAGGCCCCAGGACGTGCCCATGGCAGCTCGATGATGAAGCGGCAGCCGGCAGGCTCACGTGCCTCGAGCCAGGCCCGGCCACCGTGCAACGCGGCGATGCGTCGTACCAGGGCCAGGCCCAGGCCCGCGCCGGGTTTGGCTTCGGCGCCGCGCCCCCGTCGGTATTTGTCGAACACCAGTTCAGCCTCCTCGACGGGGATGCCGGGTCCGGCGTCCTCGACCACGAAGCGGCAACCGTCGGGACGCGCCTCCACCCGCAGCTCGACCGCAGCCCCCTGCGGTGAATACTTGAAGGCGTTGGACACCAGGTTCATCAACATGATGCGCAACAGCACCAGATCGCCGTGCAAGGCCGGCAGCGCTGCCGGAAGATGCAGCCGCAACGGATGCCTCCCCGAGAGCTGAAGCCCGCTGTCCGACACCCAGTCCATCAGCGCCGCCACATCGACCGGTGCCGGTTCGAGCACAAAGTGATCGCTGTCGATGCGATCCTGGGTCAGGCAGTTGTCGAAGAAGTAGCTGAGCCGCAGCGCGCCACGCAGGATGCGCTCGGCCTGGGCCTGCTGGGAGGGCGAGTCCTGCGCGCGCAGGCACATGAGTTGGGCCGTGCTGTGGATGACGGCCAGCGGAGAGCGCACCTCATGCGAAAGCATGGCGATGAAGTGACGCTGGTCGGTCAGGGTCTGCTCGATGGAGCGCAAGGCCGTCTGCAGCTCGCGGGTGCGCAGGGCCACGGTCTGCTCCAGGTCCTGCGCCTGCTCTTGCAGGTGGCGGGCCATGTAGCGCATCGCATCGGACAGGGCGCCCAGCTCGCGGATCGGGCTTGGCGCGGGGGCTTCGGCATGCCATTCGCCCCGCGTCAGGCGCCCGGCCCACTGGCCCAGGCGCGCCAGGGGCCGCACCACCCGATTGGCCACATGCACCGAGAACAGCAGGGCCGCCAGCATCACGGCCAGGGTCAGGTACAGGATGTTGTGCAACACCCCCCGCAGCGGGGTATTGAACCGGCTTTCGGGCAGGACCACGCCCAGTGTCAGGCGCGGACCATTGTGCAAGGGCTCGGTCCACCAACGCGCCAGATGTTGGCTGTGGCCCACGTCGATGAAGCGGTTGCCCTCAGGCTGGCCACTGTCGCGGATGGCCCGGCCCACGGCGCGCAGCACCGGGTCGGCGCTGTCCTCGGCCTTCAGGGGCTGCAGGCCCTCGGCTTCCAGACCGGGTTCGGGGCTGGACGAGGCCAGCAGCGCGCCGCCCTCATCGGCCAGAAAGGCCTGGCCACCGGATTCGCGGGCCACCCGCAGCAGGAATTCGTGGATCTGCGACAAGGCCACGTCGGCCGTCACCACCCCCACCAGACGCCCTTGACGGTCGTGCACCGGCGCCGACACCCCCATGCCGACCGCCGCATAGGCCCCTTGGGGGTCGTTGATCCGGTAGCGATAGGGCTCATACCAGGCCATGCCACCCCGGGACAGGGCCGACTGGTACCAGGGCCGGGTGCGGGCATCGAAGGCGATCTCTGCGCGCGACAGTGAGACCAGAGAACGGCTGGCCTCATCCAGGCGCAACACCTCCATGGCGCGGCCATCGACGATGCGGGCCCGCAGCAGACGCAACTGTCGGTCTGGCCCCAGGGGCGGGCGGCTGCCCGCGTAATACTGGCCATCGGCCAACCCCATCGAGATGAAGGTGAGCTGGGGCTGTTGGTCGATCTGCAGCAGGAACTGGCGCATCAGCGCCTCGGGCTGCGCATAGAGAAGCTGGCCGGCGCGGGCCTGCTCGACATTGAAAGTGACCACGCGCATCGGCACATCGAAGAAGCTGACGATCTTCTCGCGCACGCGGCTGGCCACCTCGTCGGCCAGTTGCTGGGCGAACTCCTCGCGCGCATGCAGGGCCGACCGGTAGAAGAACCAGCCACTGGCCACCACGATGGGCAACAACACCAGCAGCAGAGCCAGGATCAGGAAGGTTCGGAAGGCGATGCGGCTGCGAACGGGCATGCTCGGGTGTCCGGAACGACGGCCCAGCGCCCCGTCCGCGGGACACGGGCGATGAGGGCCGGATGGGCATGGGATCAGATTCTGCCTTGTCCGGTGACGGACTGGATTTCACGGCCGGGCGGGCTGGCGCCCGCCCGTGCACCAGCGTCGGCAGGTGCCTCTGCCTGTGGGATCGGACAGAACGGCGACACGCTGAACGCGCCGCCTTCGGCCCCGGCCGCAAGTGCCTCAAGGCTGCAGTGGCAATTCGCGGCCCTCGAAGAAGACCCGCCTCACCTGGGTCTCATGCACCTGGGTGATGGGCACTTTGAACAGATGACGGTCCAGCACGATGAAATCGGCCGACTTGCCCAGCGCGATCGAACCGGTCAGATGCCCCAACCCCATCGCCTGGGCGCTGTTGAGCGTGTAGATCCGCACGGCGGTGGCCAGGTCGACCGCCTGATCGGCCCCGAGTTGCCCCGGCACCTCACCCAAGGGGTTGCGGCGCGTGACCATGCCCTCGATGCCGATCCAGGGATTGGGCGTCGGCTGGCCTGCAGGCCAGTCCGAACCACCGGCCACCAGCGCGCCCGCCTGCACCAGCTTGCGGATCGGGTTGATGCGATCGGCCCGCTCCGGCCCGATGGCGGCGGCCGAAGCCAGGTTGAGGCCGGTCGGGAACCACAGCATCGGCGACACATCGACCACCACGTTGAGCGCCTTGAAGCGCGCCACATCCTCGTCCGCCACCAGCGAGGCATGGGCCACCTGATGGCGGGGGCCGCCGGCACCGTTGCGGCGACGCACCTGCTCGACCGCGTCCAGGGCCTGGCGCACGGCCCCGTCGCCCACCGCGTGCATCTTCGCCGGCACGCCCAGCCGATCCAGTTCGGTCAGCATGTCCAGCAGTTGGCTGTCGGTGTAGTTGCTGGGCCCATGGTAGTGCGCACCATGTTCGGCATCGGGCAGGTAGGGGTCGATCAGGTTCGAGGTGCGTGCCGGCGGCACGCCGTCGAGGAAGAGCTTGGCAAAGTCCGGGGCCACATGGCGGCTGCGCAGCGAGTCCCGCACCCGCACCAGATCGAGGCCGCTGCGGTCGCCGGCCTGGGGCGAAGGCAGGAAGGGCAATGAACCCACGTAGTGCAGGCTCAGGCCTTGCTGCGCATCGAGCTGCCCCCACAGGCGCAGGCTGCTTTCGTACGCAAAGGCATCCTGGATGCCGGTGATGCCCAATGCGTTCAGCGTCTGCACGGCACCACGGGCCGCCTGCATCTGGCGCTCGGGCGTGCGCGGCGGGACCAGCTGCTCGATGGCATGGAAGGCGGGAAACTCCTTCATCAGCCCCGACAACTGCCCATCGGAGGCGTCCTTCACGTAATAGCCTCCGGGCGGCGGGGTGCTGGCCGCATCGAGCCCGGCGCGGCGGAGCACCTCGCTGTCGACCCAACGGTTGTGGAAGCTGTCGTCGCGCAGGATGACCGGGTGCCCGCCGCTGGCCTTGTCGAGCCGGCCCAGGGCCTGGGTGCTGGCCATCTGCGGCAGCAGCCCGCCATTGAACGCGGCCCCCACGATCCAGTCGCCGGGTGCGGCCCTGCCGGCGCAATCGGCCACCCGTTCCAGCACCTGGTCCAGCGTGGCCGCCGGCGAGAAGGTGCATCCGAAACGGTCTTCCCAGCCCCCGTCCAATGGATGCACATGCACGTCATTGAGTCCCGGCATCACCATCGCTCCGGCGAGGTCCAGCACGCGGGTGCGCGGACCGATGCGTTGGCGGACGTCGCGCTCGCCCAGGGCCACAAAACGCCCGTCGCGAACCGCGAAGGCATCGGTCCAGCCGACCTGCTCGTCGACGGTGTAGACCTCGGCATGGCGGACCACCAGGTCTGCCGGTTCAACAGGGGCGGCGGCTTGGGCCGGCAGCGCGCAGGCGCCTGCCAGCCATGCGCACAGCGCGGGCCAGAGGCCATGGATCGGTTGGGAGCGGGAGCGGTTCATGGGGCTTTCATTCAAGAGGTTGAGGGCCGTCGCTGACCGCCCACCGGGCGCGCGAACCGACAGAGCCCAGGCTATCGGCCGCGATCCGGGCGGTCATGTCCCAATTGGGATAGGCACGGTGCCGATGCGGCCGACCCGGCCGGTCACCGGTCATTGGTGGATTTCTCTATGGCGGGCCCCGTGCCGGGCCGGCACAGTCGGTGCTTGCGAAAGGCCGTGGGCCCTCGCCGGCCGGACCACACCGCCCCTGCACCACTTTGACGCCACCCAGGCCATGAACCCCAAAGACGAGTTCCTGCTCCAGCTCTACGCCTGCGCCTCGCAGCCATCGCACTGGCCGCTCGCCCTGGATCGGTTGTGCGCACAGACTGGCGCGCGCTCGGCCGTGGTGCAGACCTTCGAGCCCGGCACCGACGGCGTGCGCCTGGGCTGGCAGGTCAGCGACACCGCCACCCAGCGCAACGCGCCCCCGGATTGCCCCAGGGTCACGAGCTGCCGCAACCCGCGCCTGCAGTCGCATCGCATCGCCCGCGGGCTGAACCGGGTGGTGCGCGACCACGAGCTGTTCGATCGCCACGATCCCGAATGTGCGACGCTGCAAGCCGACCTGGCGCGGATCGGCCTGGGTGAATTCATGGGCGCCCTGCAGCCGCTGCCGGATGGCCGCCTGCTGGGCATCGCGCTGCACCGCCCCTGGGGTGCCCCCCAGGGATTCGACAGGGCCAGCGAAGGGCTGCTGGCCGCGCTGGCGCCCCATCTGGGCCAGGCCTGCGAACTGGGACATCAATTGCTGTCGGCCCGCACCGGAATGCAGCGCCAGCAGCAACATGCCGACATGCTGCGCTGCGCCCTGATCCGTTGCGACGACCAGGGCCGTGTGCGATGGATGAACCACAGCGCCATGCTGCTGACCCGTGCCGGGCGCGGGCTGTCGGTGCAGGGCGGTCTTCTGCGGGCCGCCGGCCACGGTCAGTCGGCGCGTCTGCACGAGGGCATCGCGGCGGCGGCCCGCGATGAAGCACACCAGCTGCACTATGCGGTGATCGATGACGGCAGGTCTGCACTCCACCTGGCCCTGCGCGCCGGGGCGGCCGATTCACTCGGCACGCCGTCGTTGATGCTGGCCGTCACCAGCGCCCAGGACCTGGTCGATGTGCCGCCGGCGATCTGGGCCAAGCTGCTGGGCCTGACCCAGGCCGAGGCACGGCTGGTGGCCTCGCTGGCCCAGGGCGACACGGTCGAGCGGCATGCCGCGCGTTGCGGCATCGCCTTGGGCACCGCCCGCAACCAGCTCAAGATGGCGCTGGCCAAGACCGGCACCTCGCGCCAGGCCGATCTGGTGCGGGTGGCGCTCAGTTCGGCCGCGGCCCAGGTGCTGGCCTGATCAGAAGCTCCAGCCCAGCCGGATCGCGGCGCTCGTGCCCTGGCTGCGGTTGCGCGCCCCGCTCTCCCGGTACAGATGCATCGAGACCAGGGGCAGCGCCGAGCCGGGCTGGAAGCGGCTCAGCGCCGGTCCCAGCGCCCGTGCGCGGGACCGGTTGCCGTCGGCCAGGCCGGGACCGACGTCATCGCTGATCTGCTGGTACACATAGCCCCCCAGGCCGGCTGTCCACGGCCCCCAGTGCTGGCCCACGGCGAAGTCCTGCTCGAACTCGGTGCCGGAACGGTAGCCGGTGGCCTGGTTGCGCTGGTTGAAGTTGAGCTGGAACCACGACGAGACCTCCAGTCCGCCGGGCTGGATCCAGGTGAAGGCCCATGAGGGCGACAGGGTGGCGTGGTTCGAGCCGGCATTGATCAGACGAGCCTGCTCATACGAGCCGGTCGGCAACTGGGCCGAGAGCTGGAGATTGCTGAACAGACCGGGCCCGTGGGTCCACTGCAGGATCAACGGGATCAACTGGACATCACCCACCGCCTGGTTCCTGCCCGACAGCGCCAGGGGGCCGCCCGGGGTCGGCACGTGAAGGTCCAGGGACATGTCCAGCAAGGGGATCACCCCGCCCCAGCCGTAGCGGGCGCCGGCCACCATCTGCCCGGTCATGCGGATGTAGGCCAACGAGTAGCTGTCGACCCGGAGCGACGGAACGGTGGCGGCACGCTGGCCCGCGTTGTCGCGCAACTCGCTGGCATGGGTGGTGGCGGCCCGCACGCCCACGGTGCCGAACTCGGTAGGAGGCGGCAACAGACCGGCGCCGAAATCATAGATTCCGGGCGGGGTGATCGGCGAGCCGTTTTCGACCGCATGGGCGGTCGTGAAAATCCCGGCGGACAGGCCCAGGCCGAGCAGGCCGCAGGTGGCGCGGCGGGAATGCGGAAGCGTCATCGTCATCATGGGGTGACTCGGGGAAAGGTGGATCGAGCCCCCAGCGTAGAAACTTGGCACGCGGGCCGCATGTCCCAAATGGGCCAGACACTTCAGCAGACATCGGCCCCGGCCCGCCCCTGACGACGGCGGGCCGGGGCGGCATCAGGATCGGGCCTGCAGGTCCATGAACCGGGCCACCGGCCCCAGGCGCGGAAAGACCCAGCGGTCCAGCACCAGCACCGCCAGCAGGGTGATCCCCAGCAGCGGCAGCAGCAGCCCCAGGGCCGCCATCAGCAGGGTCAGCGACAGCGCCGGCCGGTAGCCCGGACGGGCCGGCGGCGCGCCGAGGCGGCCGCCGGGGCGACGGCGCCACCACAGCACCAGGCCACTGACACTGACCGTCACCAGGCCGAGCGCGGTGAAGACCCCGAGCGCCTGGTTGATCCAGCCGAACATCTGGCCCTCGTGGATGGCCACGCCATAGCCCACCAGGCGATCGATCAGCGGGCGCTGGTCGAAGGTCTCGCGGGACACGACGGTGGCCGAAGCGGCGTCGATCCCGACGGTCTCGCGCAGCGGCCGGTTCTGGGCATCCGAGCGCAGCACCCAAGGCCCGCCCGGCTGCCTGGGCGGGCTCAGCAGGGCCGGCGCCGCCAGCCCCAGGGACTGCGCCAGCGGGGTGATGCGGTCCAGGGCATCCCAGGCTTGCGCATCCATCGCCACGCCGCGTGCGCCCCCGTGGTGGTGGTGCTGATGCTGCTGCGCCTGGTGCTGGGCCTGGCGCTCGGCCAGTTCGCCCTCGCTGCCCACGGTCCAGTCCTGCTGGATGCTCATGCCGGCGCTCCATTCGCGCACTTCCTTGAGCATGCGGCCCCAGGACTTGGCCCAGGGCAGGCCCGACACCAGCAGGAACAGCGTGAAGGCACTGACCCAGAAGCCCAGCACCGAGTGCAGGTCGCGCCACCAGGGGCGCCCCGGCAGGTTCAGGCGCGGGTAGACCAGGCCGCCCAGGCCCTTGCTCTGGCGCGGCCACCAGAGGTAGAGGCCGGTGAGGAGCATGACGATGGTCCAGGAGGCGGCCAGCTCGACCAGCATCGAGCCCTTGTTGCCCATCAGCAGTTCGCCGTGCAGGTTGAACAGCAGCCGGGTCAGGCGCCGGTCTTCCGACACCACCTGCAGCACCTGCAGGGTCTGCGGATGCACATAGACGCGGTACTGGCTGCGCCCCATGCCCACCAGCACGCGGCTGGCGCCGTCGGGATGGGTCGGCAGCTCATAGGCGTCGAGCATCGCACCCGGCACGGCGGCCAGTGCCGCCTGCACCTGGGCCGAGGCCGGCGCCGCCGGCCCGCTGAGCCGCAATTGGTCATAGGGCCGGTCGAGCCAGGCATCGATCTGCGGCTTGAACAGGTACAGCGCCCCGGTGCAGGCCAGCCAGATCACGAAGGGGATGCAGAACAGGCCGGCATAGAAATGCCAACGCCAGACGGTGGCATAGCTCAGGCGCAGGGCACGGTTGGTTTGCGGCAACGGTGTGGTGCTCATGGTCAGAACGAGGCGCGCAGCCCCACGGTCAGGTTGAAGGGCATGCCCAGGGCCGGCACGGTGCCCGAGCCGCTGGTGTTCACGCTGCCGTTGCTGTTGAAGCTCAGGCCCTGGTCGTAGTAGGACTTGTTGCCGATGTTCTGGGCAAAGGCGTAGAGGTCCAGGCTCTTGCTGTACTTGTAGATCACCCCGAGGTCGGCCAGCGTGGCGCCCTGGTTGAGCTGGGTGTGGGCGGTGTTGTTCCAGTAGTCGGGGAAGGCCTTGACCTGCAGGGTCACGCTCAGCTGCGGGCTGGCCTGCCAGGTGGCGCCGACATTGGCACTCCACAAGGGGATCTGGCCGAGCTGCTGGTTCACCGGATCGCTGGCCACCAGAGAGCTGGTCAGGTAGGCCGCGGTGCGCGAGAAGCCGCCGCTCAGGCTCAGGCTGTCGTAGGCGCGCCAGTTGCCGAGCAGCTCGAAACCGCGCAGCGTGGCATTGCCCGCATTCACATATTGCTTGAGCGCACTGGCAGCGGTCACGCCGGTGTTGCAATAGTTGTTGGCGGCGCCGCAGCCGGTCTGCACCGTGCTGTAGTCGATGTAGTTCCTGAGTTGGTTGTTGTAGGCGGTGAAGGCCACGTCGACATCGCTGCGCTTGAAATCGAAGCCGAACTCGAAGCCCTGGTTGGTCTGCGGCTGCAGCCCGGTGTCAGGCACGGTGTAGTTGGCGCCGCTGACGAAGCTGCGGTACATCTGGTTGAGGCCCGGGGCGGAGAAGTTCCGGTAGGCCGCCGCCCGCAGGTCCCATTCGGGGTTGAGGTAGTACTTGGCCCCCAGGCGCGGGTCGAAGCGGCTGAAGGACCTGTTGGGCAGGCTGTTGGCGATCGTGCTGCCGTTGTAGTTGCCGCTGGTGCTGGCGTTGTCGGCCTGCCAGAAGTCCTGGCGCAGTCCCAGGGTCACATCGAGCGGAACCCCCTCCGGGCGGTAGGTGCCCTGCACGAACAGGCCCTCGAACTGGTGTGTGGCCTGCGAGCCGATCGCGCCCAGGGGGCCGGCCGCATTGAAGATGTGCAGCGGATCCTGCGTCGAGATGCGGCGCAGGTCGAGTCCGGCCTTGATGTCCTTGATCGGGCCGAACTCGGTCTGCAGGTAGGCGGTGGCGCCGGTGCTGCTGTAGCTGGCGTTCTCCTGCTGGCTGACATAGGGCGTGCCGGCACCGGGGGCGGCCAGGCTGTAGGCCGGGTTGGACGCGTTCTGGGTGTACATCGTGCTGCTCTGGTACCAGCCGCTGTAGTTCAGGCTGCTCTTGTCGGTCAGCCGCGACTGGCCGCCGGCAGACAGGCGGTAGGTGTCCCAGTGGTTGTTGGCGATGTTGTAGATCAGCCCGTTTTCGGAGGTCTGGCTGGCCTGCAGCTTGACGAAGTAGTGGTTCGCCGCATCCGGATCGAAGCGGGCCTGGGCGTTGAAGTTGTTCACCCGGGAGGCTGTCGCCCCCATGGCCGGATTGCGGTAGGCGGCGGGCGTCTGGTTGTAGCCGTCCGACTCACTGCCGTCGTAGTTCAGGCCGAGCGTGACCCCGGGCGCCGGGGCGAAGCCCAGGCTGGCGTCCAGGCTTCGGGTGTTGAAGCTGCCGTAGCTGGCCTGCAGATGCTTCTCGCCGTCGACCGGGGCGCGGGTCACGATGTTGATCACCCCGCCCATGGCCATGTTGCCCCACAGGCTGGTGGCACCGCCGCCTCGGATGATCTCGATGCGTTCGATCGAATCCTTGGGGATCTGCCCCCAGTTGACGGTGCGGAAATAGGGGTCGTTGACCGGGATGCCGTCGAGCAGCACCAAGGTCAGGCCATTGGTCGAGGTGCCGAAGCCCCGGATGCTCAGCACCTGGCCGGTCGGGTGCAGCTGGGTCGTGGGCTGGGTGGGCACGAAGACGCCGGGGATCTTGTTGAGGATCTGGTCGACGCTGGTCTCGGGCGAGCGGACGATGGCCTCACGGCCGATCACCGTGGTGCTGATGTCCATGTCCTCGAGCTGGGTGCCGCGGCTGGCACTGACGGTGACCGTGCCCAGCTGTGTCGCTGCCGGGTTGGACTGCTGGGCCAGGACGGCCGGAGCGGACAGGGTGGCGAGCAGGCCGGCGACCAGGGCGGCACCGGCGTTGAGGGCACCCGGCAAGGCGGGATGCGCAGGGAAAGAGGCATTCATGATGTCGTTCGCAGGAAAAGCGGGCCGGCCGGGCCGCGTGAGGGCGGCAGGCCCAGAAGATGAGGTGGCTTGTTCGACCGGACGCGGGCAGACCCGCGCAGGTCGGCACGGCCGCAGGCCCTGGGCCGACGGCCAGGCTGCAGCAGGCGCACAGGCCCCGTCAGGAGGCCTGGTGGATCCGTGGGCTCAGGCCCGCGCGGGCGGGCCGCGCGGCGGTGGTGTCGGGGCCGAAGACTCGGCCAGATGCGTGACCGGCACCCACGGTGGGAGCACCGCAGGCGTCAGGGCCGGCAGGCTGGAGGCCGACGACGGCGGCAGCGGCAGCAGCGTGGGCAGGCACAGGGCGCAATGCACGGTGGCCGCCACGCTTCCGGTCGGCGCCTCCGGATCCCCGGTGCTGCCGTTCGGCGAGGCGGCACTGCAGACCTGCAGCCCCGGACCGGCATCCGCGATCCAGGGTGAAGCCAGGGTCACCGCCTGGGCCCAGACAAAGCACAGCAGCAGCCAGAAGGCTGCCACACGTGCCCTGGGCAGGGGGTGACCGATGTGTCGCGACATGGGGCGATTGTGCGTCAAGCGGCTGGCGGCTGCCTGACTCAGGTCAAGCCGCGGACATGGTGTCTCGACCTCGATCTCAATGGCTCGGATCCGGACGATGCCTACCGCCCTGAATGCATCAAGACTGGACGGCAGGCAATCCGCATCCAGCCACCGCGCAGACCGGAAGCGTCATGGAGGACGTCCTGCGGCCGGAGAGCCCGTGGGCCAATGGGACCTGGCCCATCCTCAAAGGAGCAGCCGCTCAATCAGTCACCCCGGCCACTGATTTCAACCCTCAATGCGCTGGGCTGCTGACCTGCTCAGACGACAGATAGCGGATCAGCAGGCGCCGGTCCTGTTCCGAGCTGACGCTGTAGTTCATGCGTTGCCCCGGGATCAGGGACTCCGGCTTGCTCAACCATTGATCTCAGAGCCTGTTCAATGTCTCCCACGGGTCGCGCAGCGGTCTTTTCGGGATGGGATGCAAGG
>Ga0213872_10001978_pt1 | contig 12488 bp, 7 predicted proteins | sample VelepicomBERX_R2_FD_160071 | JGI IMG/M metagenome (GOLD analysis project Ga0213872, IMG submission 160071) | Rhizosphere microbial communities from Vellozia epidendroides in rupestrian grasslands, the National Park of Serra do Cipo, Brazil - RX_R2 | ecosystem: Host-associated > Plants > Roots >...
CCGAACGATGCTCTGATTTTGGCGCGCTATCTCTGGCTCTCCGCGTTGCGTTATCCGGAGTCTGAACAGACCCGCTGCGTATGTGTGGCAGAGTCGAGTCGTTCGGTTCACGTCATCGCACCGGAAGGCGAAGAGCCCGGGTGGTCTGTTGATCGTCCCGTTTTGCCCGAGGAGATACACGTGTCGATGCGGCGTAGTTTCTCCAGTTGACCCACAAAGCAGCAGATCAGATTGAACGATCCAGAGGAATGGACTGTTTCCAGTTCTGCCCATTGTGGATTCCCTGAAGAGCCGTGAAGCTTGCTTGTGTACCGGCAGTATGCAACTCCGATCCGCGCGGTCAGATGGTTTGCAACGGCCGCTTCTCTTGGACACTCAACGAACCTCCCTCATACTAATGTGTTATCCGGCCCGGGTAATTCGTCCCATTGTTTGTCTTTATTTCGGATGCTAGTCTCGATCTACGCGCTGCTAGTTCACGACGAAATATCCACTTCAACGCGCACTCGACAATCTGAGGCGCACGGTTGATCTGTATTCGAGCGCGAACATGACCACTCATGGATCAGAGGGCAAGGCTCTGAACTGGAGCCGCTGATACCGAATCAGTAACTCGCAAGTTAAACATCAGTAACTCAAGTTCAACGCAGACCCGAACCCGAACGGGCCACGCTAAATCCCTCTTTCAATGCAGACAGGATTCACACATGTGAATCACAGGGCGAAGCTTTGGACCGAAGCAGCCCGTCTGAAAATCCTGCAGACATGAAAAATACCCTTCAAAATACTTTGCCTTATCAGCAGACTAAGTGCTCTGTTCAGAACCTACACTGCATAGGCGCAGCAATCGCTAGATTCTGGCGTCTGATGGGAGCTTCGATGTTCACCCTTTCGATTCGATCCAATCACATATTCGATGAGCCGCAAGGAATGGGCATGAGAGTGTCAATCCGCACTGCTATGGCGAAGATCGTGGAGTCTTGCCTCCTGGATGCGCAGGCCCATTTTTGCGGGGTAGTATTTGCTGTCTCACTGATGATGAGCAGCATCCCCGCGGCCGGACAAGCAGTGGAGCAGCCCGTCGAAACGCCGGCGCCACAAGCAGATACCCCCGGCATCTCCCGTCCGGCTGACGGCAACATGCATCATGCGGACGGCGTCGACAGTCAAACTTCCCTTTCGGGGGCGGTGCAACCGGCCGAGAGGCTCGGCGCCAACGACTTGTTGGAGATAAGAGTTTCTTATTGTCCGGAACTTTCAGGCAAGTTTCGCATCGGCGCCGACGGTAAGCTCGCGCTGCCGCTGCTGGCTCAGTCCATCCAGGCAACCGGACTCACGCCGACGCTGGTTGCGGCGCTCATCAAAGAGGCACTGATTCGCGAGCAGATCATGGCGGAGCCATCTGTGAATATTGCGGTGCTTGAATATCGCAGCCGGACGGTGATTGTACTTGGCGCGGTTCTTCATCCCCTAACTTTTCAGGCGACAGGCGAAACTACTCTGCTTGACGCGATTGCCATGGCGGGTGGTCCGTCGCCTAGCGTTGGTACCACTATCGTTGTCGTTTCTCCCCACGTGACTTCGACGGGCGGCATAGAAAAATCCCTTCAAACCATTCCGGTGCAGGAACTGCTGGTAAAAGCAAATCCGGTTTATAACTTTGCTCTGCGCGGTGGCGAAGAGATCCATGTATCCGAGGCAGGGAGAGTTTTCGTCACAGGGAACGTGGTACACCCGGGCGTATACGCGATGCAGGCAGATGGGGATACAACGGTGTTGAAGGCCATTGCGCTCAGTCAGGGACTTCAATCCTTCTCAACTGAAACAGCTTATATTTACCGTCGGGCTGTGTCGGGAGGAGAGCGACAAGAGATTCCAGTGCCTTTGTCGCGGATCGTCGCACGTAAAGAGCGCGATGTAGCGTTGATGTCAGATGACATCCTCTACGTTCCCGAGGCAAAAGGAAAACGCATGACGGCCAGAGTGCTCAACCAGATTTCCAGCTTTGGCCAGACAACCGCTGCGGGACTCCTGATTTACAAGTGAATGTGAATGGGATCGTACCGTCCCATGAACTTCTCGGATCCGCGAAGTTCTTTCATGCCGATCCTCTTCAGTTCAGCCATAGCGCTCTTTGGGCTATTCGACTTACTAGCGAGGTAGCACTGTGACAAGGGAAGCATTAAACACCGCTCCAGCACTGGTTCCGACGAGGGACCGTCGGCGCCCTCAGGTCTATCTGCCATCCCAGGAATCGGCTGCAGAGGAGCTTGTCCCGATCAGTTATTACGCCTGGTTGCTGCTTAAGAACAAGTGGAAGATTTCCCTGGCAGTCACTATCTCTACGGTCCTGGTGGCTCTTTACTCTTTTAGTGCTACGCCGGTATATCAGGCAACGGCGCGGATCTCAATCGATCCGAGGATTTCGTCCGTAGCAGTGGGGAAGGAAGCTGAGCCAATTGGCGGAAGCGATATTGATCAGTTGATAAATACAGAAATGCAGCTGATCCAGTCCGATGCTGTGCTGCGGCCGGTGGCACAGCAGTATAAGCTTCTCGGAAATGGTCCGAGCAGCGACAGAACCAATGATCGTCTCGCTGATGCCGCTGCCTCGCTTCGGGTCGATCATCTCAACCAATCGACGAATCTGAATCTGGACCGAGCTGAAACGGAGGCTCCGGTTTCGCTCAGAAACCTTGTCGTCACTCGGCCTGCCAATAGCTTGCTTATCGACATCAGCTATCGATCGAATGACCGGCGCCAGGCAGCGCAGGTCGCAAATGCCATCGCCCAGTCTTACATAACGCTAGGCCTTGAAACGCGAGCTCGATCCTCGATGAGCCTCTCGGCGTTTATGGAAAAGCAGATCGCCGAGTTGAAGAAGAACATGGACCGTTCGTCTCTTGCGCTCGCCGGCTATGAACGTGACTTGGGGGTGATCAATCCGAATGAGAAGACGAGCATGGTGGCGGCGCATATCCTGCAGCTTGAAAATGAGTACACTGCGGCCCAGAACGATCGTATTCTCAAGGAGACGGAATATCGCGCTCTGGGGGCTGACTCCTTTACTCCCTTGTCGGCCGCGGCGCTTGAAGTTTCGCCGCAGGCGGCTATGCTGAGCCGGCAAGAGGAGCAGGTACACGCAGCAGAAGAAAAGCTTGCTGTAGCCAAGACGATATACGGCCCGAATTATGCCGAGTATAAGCGAGCGGCCAATGATCTTGCCGAGGTGACACGCCAATATCAGCAAATGCGAGCCGACATTACGAAGCGAATCGAGGTGGCGTATCGCGAGGCGCTCAATCGCGAGCGGCTGTTACATGAATCGCTGGCTGCAGCGAAGGATGAATCCGACAAGCTGAACGCTAAGTCGGCACAATATGAAGAACTGAAGCGGGAGGCGGAAGCAGATAAGAATTTGTATGAAGAGCTCTTTCGCAAAATCAAAGAGGCAGGCGTTAATGCGGGGTTTCAAGGAAGCTCGATTCGTATCGCGAATCTGGCTCGGCCACCGTTAGGTCCCATCTTTCCCAGGAAAGCTCTCTTCATTTCGTTATCTTTGATTCTTTCATCTTTAGGGTCTATCGTGGCGGTGATATTGGCGGATATGCTCGACAGCAGGCTCCGCAATCCGGAGCAGGCGCGCCGTTTCGGCTGCGATGTGGTGGGAACGCTTCCCAGAGTAAGACGTTTTCCAGAGTCCCGCCATCTACTCGCATTGGACGACCCCCCGACCGATCTCATAGGTGCGGCATCCAAACGGATCGGCAACGGGCCGCGGGGTCAACACTATTTTGAGACGGGCGCATTTTATCGCGAGTCGATTTCGATATTGCTCAGCTCGGTACTGCATAATCGTGCTGAAGCCAGAACGCGCTCGTTGTTAATCACCAGTCCTGGACCCGGCGATGGTAAGAGCAGTTGCGCCGCGCACCTGGCGGTAGCTCATGCCAATCTGGGCAAGCGGACCCTGCTTATCGACGCCGACCTGCGCATTCCGTATCAACACCGCTTTTTTGATCTGAACAACGATGTAGGGTTGGGCGGAGCGATCGCCTCCAACTTGCCCTTAACATCCATACGTCAACGCGTGGAAGGTTCCTGGGGTTCATTCGACGTTATAGTCGCGGGCCCCGCGACGCGGTACACCTTCAGCCAGGTTGGGCGCAGAATTGAAGAGCTTCTCAAGCAGGCCGAGAAAGATTATGACCTGGTTATCGTGGATGCACCACCCATGGCCGGCTTAAGCGACCCGGTTCAGATTGCATGTGCAACGGACAGTGTTCTGATTATCGGGCATGCCGCACATACCAGCCGGCAGGCAATTGCAGACGTCGTCTCGACTCTTCACCGTGTGAATGCGAATGTTCTTGGCGTTGTACTCAATCATGTTCGCGCCAATATGACTCAGAGCTACAGCCATTATTCCGCCTACAGATCGTACGCGGGGTCCCGCATGTTGACGCGCCGGCTGAATGTATGAAAACGCCTGCGACTGCGAGCGCGAGTATAAAGGGGAGCTGGAGTGCCGACGGCTAGTACTGTTCCGCTGATCATTTTGCTGATGGTGCTTTGGCGCTTGAGCAGAGGCGAGCTGCTCTCAATCGTTCTCTTTGTTTCAATCTTTGGCGCTGCCTCGGCGATCAATGTGGCAGGCGCGGGTGTCGCACCATGGACCTTTGCGATGGCGATAGGAATTGTTGTGAAGGCTCTCAGAGGCTTTCCTCGGTTGCGTATTATCGCGGGCTGCAACGTCGCTGCAGTGCGCCTGCTATTGGTGTTCGTTTGTTACGCAATTTGGACCGGAATGGTTCATCCATTTCTTTTCCACGGAATCACGGTTCTGAGTGCGCACGGCGGAGCCCAGCCATTGCACTGGGGAACGGCAAATCTCTTCCAAATAATCTACCTGATCCAGTTAGTTACCTTGTACCTTATCGGAATTTTCAGTACGCGAGCAACTTTACAGTCTGCAATGAAGTGGTATGTGCGAGGCTGCCTGGTAATCTCCTTCTTTGCGTTCTACCAATTGGCAAACGCCGTGCTTCATATTCCATATCCATCGTCCCTTCTTTATTCAAACCCGGTCTACGTGATTTATCCGGCATACAAGATCAACGGTATGTGGCGCCTTAACTCCACCCTCACGGAAGCCTCGTCTATGGCGTTTTATCTCAGCGTAGGTATAGCCTTGCAAGGGTGGCGGGTACTTACCGAGCCGCTTCGCTGGTGTTCCTCTCTGGTACTGCCAATACTGGTCGTCTCACTGCTCCTTACGCAATCCACCACAGGTTATCTCTGCTTGATCTTCATCTTAGCTGTTGCAGGAATTCTTTACGGGATCTATCTCCTTCGCCGCGGAAGGATTCCGAGAGCGATCTTCATTTGGTTCGTCCTGTTTGCAATAGTGGGCACGGTGATGTTCGCGACGACGTCCGCCCCTGCAGTGGTGCAAAAGGAGATCAAATCCGTGCTCCTTGAGAAAGAAAACAGTGCTTCCTATCGGGAGCGCACTGCAGCAAATGTAGGGGCTATGCAGTCGGCGGAACAGACGTACTTTTTGGGCGCCGGTTGGGGCAGCCTCCGCTGCTCTGGCATTGTTTATATGCTGATTGGAACGGTCGGCATTCCAGGTCTGCTGCTCTTCGTCACCTTTCTGGCCTCGCTCTTTGTACCTCTTCTTTCAAAGCGGCAAGCCTTCAGTCGCAGCTGGCTCTACGAACCTGCCCTTTTTGCCACGGTCGTTTGCGTCTTCGCAATGGCACTGGCAGGTGCCGAGCCCGTGTTACCAATCCTGTGGGTCCTTTTCGCTGCAGCCAGCGCGGGACCGCAGCTGCTCCCTGACAGATCTGTTAAGAGCGCATCAACCTACCCATACCTGGCAGCGCGTTCCGGGGGAATGGCAGATATCGCTCATGTGTAGCTCCTCGCAATAAGCAGACTGCTGCATCTCTCTGAACGATCCGTTCCCGTATTCGCGGAGACTGATGCCACTCCCAGAGCCGTCCGCTTCGTGATCTGGTCCTGTGCTTCGCCCTGCAGGTGAAGCTCCGGCAGCCAATGCCGGAAGTAAGTAACTCACCGAGCATGGATGTCTACGTTCGGGGAAGTCGAACACAAATTAGCTGATCAAGCATTGCGCGAACAATGGATACCAACCCTGTTCTTCCCAGTATCGCCGTAAACGGACGTTATCGTCTGCACCGGATCACGGGCGTACAGCGATACGCCCATGAGCTTGTGGCGCGTCTGCAGTCTCTGGGCGGACCAAAGATGGACGTGCTCTCTCCTAAGTCAGGGAAAGGTCCAGCGGGCCACCTGTGGGAGCAAACCGCGCTCGCGATCGCTTCCCGGGGCCGGTTGCTATGGAGTCCATGTGGAACGGGTCCGGCGTTTTACAGGCGCCAGGTTGTGACCTTCCATGACCTTTTTCCGCTTGAGCATCCGGAATGGTACAGCCAGGCATATGCCAACTGGTACCGTGCGCTGCTCCCCCGTGTGGCTGGCAAGGCTGTACATTTGATCGCTGTATCCGAATACACGAAGTCACGCCTGGTTAAATTGTTAGGCCGCAATCCGGACGACATAACAGTGATCCCGAACGGGTTGACGACCGGCTGTTCGCGAGTAAGCGATGACAGAATCGCAGCGGCCGCGAGCGCACTTCGTCTTCCGTCGCGCCGGTATATATTGAGTCTCTCGTCCCTTGAGAAGCGGAAGAACCTGCGAACCACGCTCAGAGCGTGGGCTAGCGTCCATTCGCAAGTTTCGAGAGATACATGGCTTGTTCTTGCAGGGCAGAAGGCTGAACAAAGTGTCTATGGCAGCCAGCAACTGCCCATTGATCTGCCGCGGGTATGCTTTACGGGCTATGTGCCAGAAGAACACCTGGCAGGGCTCTACTCCGGCGCATCGGTGTTTGTCTACCCGTCGCTTGCGGAGGGCTTCGGCATCCCGTTGCTGGAGGCTATGGCTTGCGGCCTGCGCTCAATAACCGCTAACAACTCATCGCTGCCCGAGGTGGGCGGAGATGCAGCCCGCTACGTAGATGCCTCAGACGATGCGGCGCTCGGTGAAGCCATACGCCACGAACTTGCAGCCTGCGACGGGCTGCCTTATATGCCGGCCATTGAGCGAGCAAAGCGTTTCAGCTGGGATCAGGCTGCGACGCGAACCTGGGCCTTGCTGCAAACACAATTAGCGCACTAAGCCGGCCGCACATCCCGTGAGCGAGCAGATTATGCGAAATAGCCAAGTTGTCAACGAGAAGAATGCTGAAGTGCCTCGTGTCGCTTTGGTGCACGACTGGCTGACCGGGATGCGCGGGGGAGAGAAGGTGCTTGACCAACTCTGCCGGATCTATCCTTCGGCACCCTTGTGGACGCTGCTGCATTGCCGTGGAGAGGTGAGTCAGGTTATCGAAGCCCGACCGATCCATACAAGCCTGTTACAGCGCATGCCTTTCGCCAATCGCCTATATCGCAGTTACCTTCCTCTATTCCCGTTGTTTGCCGAACTTCACAAAGCACAGTCAACTGATCTTGTCATCTCAACGTCGCACGCGGTCGCGAAGGCTATGGTTGCGCGCCGGGCAGAACGGCGGCCGTTTCATGTTTGTTATATCCATACTCCTATGCGCTATGTATGGGACATGTTCGATGAGTATTTCGGACCATCGCGCGTCGGGTTCTTATTGTCTAGATTGGTATTTCGTCCGACTGCGCATCTACTCCAATGGTATGACAAGAGGACGGTTGACCGAGTCGATCTATTTGTTGCTAACTCCCGGCACGTCGCGGAGCGAGTCAGGCGCATTTATGCGCGCGAAGCCTTGGTGCTCCCTCCCCCAGTGGACGTAGAACGCTTTGTTCCCATGCGTCGCGAGCCGGAGGATTGGTACCTGGTCGTTTCGGCAATGGTTCCTTATAAGAGGGTTGATCACGCGATCCGTGCATGCGCCGTACTGCGGCGTCGTCTGAAACTCGTTGGCAAAGGGCCTCAGACGCGCGAACTTAAGCGTCTGGCGAAGTCTCTTGGCGCTGAGGTAGAGTTCCTCGGTTTCGTGAGCGACGACTCCCTGGGGGAGTACTACCGCCGCGCTCGAGCGCTGCTGTTTCCCGGAGTGGAAGACTTCGGAATCGTTCCGGTGGAAGCGATTGCATGTGGTTGCCCGGTGATCGCGCTGGGGATAGGTGGCGTTCTCGACTCGATGACTCGTTCGACCTCGGTGCTCTACGAGAACGCTACGGCACAAGGTTTGATTCAAGGTATACGAGCCTTCGAGAGTCAAGAGGGCATTTTCAAGGAAACCGATCTGCGTGAGCAGGCGCTTCGCTTTTCCGAAGCGCATTTCCTCTCTAGATTTGAGCGAATGATTGATGATGCAATGCAATGTGCCAATCCAGGATCAGCTAATTCAACTTCCAGTGTGCACTCCGACGATGAGGACCGCTCTTCTCTCGCAACGAACTACCTGGCGTAACTCAATTTCCCACTCGCAGCGAACTACCTTACCCAATCCACTTTTACCCACTTCCCCTGAGAGGTGATGCCGATGAGCTCGACAACTGTTTTGTCACAGGTCTATTCAGAGCGCGAGTTTACACCAGCATCAGCGAATTGGCTCATGTTTGCCTGTGCCCCGATCGCTGACCTCGCCGCTCTTCTTATTACCGCACTCCTTTCCGAGGCAGTATGCTATCTATTGTTTGGCCGCTTTGCGTCCACCAGCAACATGCATGTCTTGCCGTGCGCGTTGACCTTCTATGCTGTTTTCGCGTTGGCCGGACTCTATCCGGGATTTCCCATCAATCCGATTGATGAATTTCGTCTAACTCTGCGTGCTGTCGGTCTGAGCTTTCTCATCATCATCGGTGGGACGTTCCTCCTGGGCCGGCCGTCAATATACTCCCTGATATTGATCATTTTCGCCTGGGTGCTCGCATCTGTTCTGGCGCCGCTAAGTCGTCACGTCGCACGCCTTTGGTGCTCGCGCAAACCGTGGTGGGGAATCCCGACCGTTATTCTGGGTGAGCGGGCCGCCGGAATGAGAGTACTCCGAGAATTGAGCGCGAGTCGCCACTTCGGCTTGCGCCCAGTGGCGATACTATTGGATCCTCCGGTTCCCGATGTGCCGACGACGGCCCCGGGCAGCGTGTTTTGCGGCGACCTCTCGCACTCTGCGAATTTTTCGCGCAGTCGTAATTGCTACGCCATCCTGGCCACGCCGCTGACCGGTTCCGAGCGTGTCAAGACGATCATCGCTGAACATGCAAACCATTACCGCCGTGTTCTTGTCATTCCGGACTTGTTTGGCTTCACGAGTCTGGCGGTTAGAGCTAAAGAGATTCATGGGATCCTGGGGCTCGAAATCGATCATAATCTTACAAGCACCTGCTCTCATGTATTCAAGCGGTCGTTCGACATTGCGATTTGTGTCCTCGCTGCACTCATGATCTCGCCACTTATCGCGCTGATAGCGCTTGCCGTTAAACTTACATCGCCCGGACCGATATTTTATTGGCAAAGCCGCATCGGGCGAAACGGCAAGGAGTTTCGACTGTGGAAGTTCCGGACCATGGTAGTGGACGCGGATGCGGTGCTGGAGAAGCACCTCAAGAACGACGAGGCTTTACAAACAGAATGGAAACGCGATCACAAGCTGCGCAAGGATCCGCGGGTCACGAAAATCGGCGCCATCCTACGCAGGGCGAGCTTGGATGAACTTCCTCAGTTCTGGAACATTCTTCGCGGCGACATGAGTCTGGTTGGGCCGCGGCCCATCCGGCAGCCGGAAGTTGAGAAATACGGGACGATCTTCAGTCAGTATCGACGCGTGACTCCCGGGCTGACGGGTATGTGGCAGATCAGCGGACGCAACAACACTACTTATGAAAGGCGTACCCAGCTCGATGAGTATTATGTACGCAACTGGTCGATTTCTCTTGATCTTTACATTCTTCTGCGCACTCTGAAGACCATCATTCTCACTGAAGGAGCGTACTAGAGTTGTTCGATGCACTTCTACCCTGAGAAGTAAATTCCCGATAGGTGATCAGGAAGTGCAACTGAGCACCTCATCGTCGTCTACTCATTGGTTCAGATCGCTGTCCCTCTTCCGCTCTACCCCGTACCTGGGCAAAATGAGGTTAGCATAGTGCGCATTCCGGAGCTTTCGTCAATTACCTCGGCCGTTCCATTGGCCGGTTTCAATGGTGCGAGCAAGCATCGTGAGTCGTCAGTCATGCGACTCGAGAGCGGGGCACAAGCCATTAGTGTGCGCCGCATCATTCACCTTTGTAAGCACTGCGTAGATGGAAACGGTCACGTTCATGTCGCTGTCGATCTGGCATGTTTGCAGGCCGAGTCCGGATGCGAGGTGCTCTTCATAAGCGGCGGTGGAACCTACGAGGCCATGCTTAAAGGGCTGGGCGTACGGCACATCATGCTCGAACAAGACCCGAAGAATCCACTCACTCTGCTGAAATCGATCTGGGAGTTGGTCAGGATAGTGCGCTCATTTCGCGCAGAAGTTCTTCACGCTCACATGATGGGCAGCGCCATGGCCGGTTACCTTGCGTCGCTCGTCACCGGAGTTCCCTTAGTCACCACGGTGCACAACTCGTTCGATGCTCATTCGATTATCATGCGCTTGGGCCGCAGAGTGGTTGCGGTAAGCAACGCGGAGAAGGCAAAACTGGTGCGGCGTGGCTTCGACGCTAAGGGCATGGACGTGGTGATGAACGCGCCGGTCGACTCACCGCGTGCTCTGGCGAGGAAGAATGCGGTGGACCCTGTGCTTCTTTCTCCCTGTATCACGACGGTATGCGGCCTGCATCGCAGAAAAGGCGTGTTCGATTTACTGGAAGCTTGTTCCATTCTGTTCCGGGAGATGCCCGATTGGCGGCTCTACATCGCGGGCGATGGGCCCGATCGCCAGTCGCTCGAGCAGCAAGCAACCGCTTCGGGTGTCGGCGAGAGGATCATCTTTATGGGTGCCGTGCGTGCTACGCGCGTTCTCTTCGAACAAACCGATATCTTCACTCTCTGCTCTTACGCCGACCCTTGCAGCCTGGTGATTGGCGAAGCGCGTGGCGCGGGCTGCGCAATCGTAGCAACAGCGGTAGGCGGAACGCCTGAGATGCTCGAGTATGGGCGTGCCGGGCGGCTCGTCCCGCCGGGTCAGCCCTTTCAACTCGCCTCCGAACTGCGCAAACTGATGACGGACTCCATTGCGAGGGCGTCGCTTCGTCAAGCCTCAAGCGAAAATGCGGAAATCTTCAACGTGCGCCGGCTGCTTGGAGATTACGACGAGGTGTATCAACGCGCACTCGCATCACGATGAGTCGACGCGCGCGGTGACTTATACCAGTTGAAGTTGCTCGACTGGTTCCTGAATCGGAAACTGCTCAATGGACACAGAACGCTCGCTAACGGTAGCTCTGCTCCTCAGCTGCGATACTTTCGAGTCCTTTTTCGGACATGTGCTTAAGTTGGATCGGGACAAATATCTCAGGAACTATCGGAATGATTTTTCCTGGTATTACTCCATGGGTCTAATCGAAAACGGGGTGCGCCCGATCCTCTATATCCCTTCACTTCAGCACGACGGGATTTATGGGACCGATGTCGGTATTAGCGTGCGCTTTCTTCGGGTCGCTGCGTGGTACCGGCCGCTGGCACCGTTTCGGCGGGCGATGCGGGCAACTCGGTGGTCGCTCTATTCATGGGAACGAGTCAACGCAGAGGCTTTTGTGAGACCTCTGAACGAATCCATCGCCGCCGACAACGTGGATCTTTTATACGTCCAGGAATATTGGGGCGGACGGTTCGACCATCTGGCTTATCGCGTATCAGTGCCGATTTCCGCTGCCGATCACGGCGGCGTGGCCAAGGGCGTCGTGAAATGGTTCAAGCGCCAAGCTTTCAAGCGTGCGCCTTTGCTTTACTGTCAGACACAGGACGAATGCTCGCAGGTGCAGCGGTACGGCGGTCGAACACTCCTACAGCCCAACGGCGGGGATACAACTTTTTTTGTACCGCCGCCGGAGGGAACGCACCGTACGCAGAACGTCGTTACCGTTGCGCGGTTAACGAATAAGCAGAAGCGAACTTCGGATCTGATCAAGGCGATGAAGCTTCTCGGGCCGGAATGGACGCTGGACGTCGTCGGCACCGGTCCCGATCGGGAGATGCTCGAAGCGCTCGCGGAAAATATCGGCGTTGCCTCGCGCGTGACATTTCACGGATTCAAGGCCAAGCAGGACGTCCGAACCATGATTCAGCTTTGCGGCGTCTATGCGATGCCGTCTTCCAACGAAGCGATGTGTCTGGCTGTTCTGGAAGCGATGAGTTGCGGGGCTGCTGTGGTGGCGTCGCGCATCCGTTCGTTCGAGTCGCTCATCACAGACGGCGTCAACGGCAGGTTGTTTCCCGTCGGCGATGTGCCCGCCCTGGCGAAGGCGATTGAGGCAGCCTGGGCCGAGCAC